>Ga0302309_10000609_pt1 | contig 40201 bp, 43 predicted proteins | sample III_Palsa_N1_1_FD_200453 | JGI IMG/M metagenome (GOLD analysis project Ga0302309, IMG submission 200453) | Peat permafrost microbial communities from Stordalen Mire near Abisko, Sweden - III_Palsa_N1_1 | ecosystem: Environmental > Terrestrial > Soil > Palsa > Peat permafrost | place: Sweden...
CCAATAATGCCTGCACGTACCCCCCGACCCCCTAAAGGGGGAGTAAAAGCCTTGATATTTTTTGCTGATTCTTCCATAATGAATATTTATTCCCCCCTTTAGGGGGTTAGGGGGCTATTTATGCGGTCACCCTTTGTTGATGGTGATGAATATAAAATAAATTCCAGGTCGCTGTTTTCTTTGTTGCAGATGAAGTGTTTTTGACCAGCTTTTATCTCGATGCCCTGCTCGGGTTTTAACACATTTTCAACGCCGTCGATATAAAATGTAGCCCTTCCCTTCAAAATGAAAAATACCTGGTTGGCTTTTTCATGATAATGCAGTTGTTCTGCAGTATCAGGCGGCATTAACTCTTGTTTTACCGATAATGCTTCGGTATCAATATAATTCCATCCATAACAATCGTCACCCCATTTATAGTGGCCCAGGCATTCGCTTTTTGAAAAAGAACCCCCTCCGCCCCCTAAAGGGGGAACCTGATTGTCCGCTTTATCTTGTTTGTTTTCCATTTTATTTTCTTTAAGCCTGATAGCTCCCCCTTTAGGGGGCGGGGGGGGTGTTAACTTTATGATAGATCATTACCTGGTTGCCAAATATTTTTGAGAAACCCTTTACATCGTCACCTGTCCATGAGTTATTCATCTCGCCATAAGTGCCAAATTTGTTCGACATCAGGTCATGTGCCGATTCGATACCCACCACCTGGAACCTGTATGGATGTAATTGAACAAACACCTTACCGCTCACATTTTGCTGTGTATCGGTTAAAAATGCCTCGATGTTGCGCATAATAGGGTCGTGAAATTGCCCTTCATGCAGCCAGTTGCCGTAAAATGAGGATAGCTGGTCTTTCCACGAAAGCTGCCATTTGGTAAGCACATGCTTTTCCAGTGTATGATGCGCCTTGATGATCACCATTGGCGCAGCGGCCTCGAAACCTACACGACCTTTTATGCCTATGATGGTATCGCCCACATGTATATCGCGGCCAATGCCGTAAGGCTGCGCAATGGCCTGTAAAGCCTGTATGGCTTTAGTTGGATGATCATATTTTTTGTCATCGATGCCGATCAACTCACCTTTTTCAAATTCCAGCTCTATATTACGTGCTTCGGTTTCACTTACCTGCGTTGGCCAGGCTTCTTCGGGCAGGCCTAAATTTGAGGTCAGGGTTTCCCTGCCGCCAACTGATGTACCCCATATACCTTTATTGATAGAGTATTTCGCTTTCTCAAAGTTCATCTCAACACCATGATCTTTCAGGTATTGGATCTCCGCTTCGCGGCTCAATTTCAGATCGCGGATAGGGGTGATGATCTGCACTTCGGGCACCAGGATATTAAATATCATATCGAAACGCACCTGGTCGTTGCCCGCGCCGGTGCTGCCATGGGCAACATATTCGGCACCTATTTCCTTTGCATAGTTGGCAATAGCAGTAGCCTGGCTTACACGCTCGGCACTTACAGATAATGGGTAGGTATTATTTTTTAATACATTACCATATATCAGGTACTTAACACAGGTATTGTAAAAGTTCTCGGTTTCATCAACCACATGATGCGAGGTTACGCCCATTTTGTAGGCGCGTTCTTCAACACCCTTTAATTCTTCATCACTAAAACCACCGGTATTTACAATAACCGAATGAACTTCGTAACCCAGATCCTGTGTTAAATATATGCAGCAAAATGAGGTATCTAAACCGCCGCTGTACGCTAATACTACTTTTTTCATTTTTTAAGCTTAAAGCGGAAAGCAGAAAGACCAAAGCTTCTGCTTTCCTATATTAAAATCTATTACTCTCTTAATTTTTTTATGAGGCCAATTAACATGGCTTTCACCTCATTTATTATGCTGTTTGTTTTAACATATTGTTCCTGGTCTAAATAATTCAAATCTTTTGCTAATAGACAACAATATTCGCACTCGTGTGCAGACCCTAAAGCCATATCAAGGAAATGAGCAAAATCTTTTTCGGTAAATCTTCCAGCGCCCTCAACGATGTTTAATGTTATAGAATATGCAGAACGCTTTGTTTGGCTCATTAAATCATACTTTTCACTCGCAGGAAATTTAGGTAACACATTTGAGTACATAAACAAATTAAATTCATGTGATCTTTTCCATACCTCTAATTTTTTGTAATCTCTCATTTTTTTGTTTAGAGCTGAAAGCTAAAAGATAAAAGACCAAAGCATCATGCTCCCAATATTCTCTCAATTTCTCTTTAATCTTTCTGCTTTATACTTTTTCCGCTTTTCGCTTTAGTCTTTCCGCTTTTAGCTTATCTTAAAATATTTTTATGTCCTGGCCTATGCCTTTTTTAATGGCGGCTTCAATTCTTTCCAGTAAAGTTGCTTTATGCGTAATTTTCTTCACCTTATCTTCAACTTCCTTTTGTTTTTCAGCCGGATCAAACATCATGGCGGTACACATGCAGTTCTTGCGCTCCTTCATGGTTAAGATGTCGTAATTAACGCAGCTTTTACAGCCGCTCCAAAACTCTTCATCCTGTGTAAGTTCCGAATAGGTTACAGGTTCGTAGCCTAATTCCGAATTGATCTTCATTACAGCCAAACCTGTTGTTAAGCCGAATATTTTAGCATCGGGATATTTGCTGCGCGATAAATCGAATATTTTATGCTTAATGGCCTTTGCTAAGCCTACTTTTCTGAATTGCGGATTAACGATTAAGCCCGAGTTAACCACGAAATCGCCGTGGCCCCAGGTTTCTATATAGCAAAAGCCTGCCCAGGTACCATCTTTATATAAGGCGATCACCGCTTTGCCTTCCAGCATCTTATCAGCAACATACTCCGGCGAACGCTGGGCTATACCTGTACCGCGTGCCTTTGCCGACTCCGCCATTTCATCGCAGATCTGTTGTGCGTAATCGGCGTGCTGGGCGGTGGCAACCTGTATGTCAAAATCTTGTATAGTCATTATGATAGAAAAATTACCGATAAATGATTGGCCATAAGGCCGTAATTATTTAGATGGTTTTTGTTGAAGAAGTTTAGTTTAAACTTCATTTGGGGTTTGTTGGAATAATAAAAATTAAACCCGCGGCATAAATAGCCTTCGTCGTGATGGAGAAAAAACGAAACTGATGGTGCGCAAAGCAGTGGCAACCGGGGCAAATACTGCGCTGATCACTACTTTATTTATGCTTTGCTGGTTCATTTTGCTTGCTTTTTTAATTAAGTGCAAAAGTTTACATTAATTTTTATTTATGCAAGTAAAAAATGCTTTTAAATCATTTAAACGCATTTTTATTACAAGCAACTGTTATTTAATATATAAAGTAGCGTGTTTAACTGCCGGTATGTAGTCTTAACTTTGTTTATTTACAATATCATTAACAATCATATCCGCATGAATACGCGAGTTCTCAATAAACCACAGGTGCGTATCTAATCCCCCGCAAACTACACCGGCTAAATACATGCCCGGTATATTGGTTTCCATGGTTTTAGGGTTGTATTTTGGTACGAATTTATCTTTAGACAAAGTGATCCCCAGTTTTTTAAGGAATAGAAAATTGGGTTTATAGCCTGTCATGGCCATTACAAAATCGTTGGGTATGGTAATAGTGCCGTCAGGCGTATCAATATCCACCTCATACTGGCGAATGGCTGCCAGGTTGGAATTAAAGTAAGCTTTTATGCTGCCTTCCTTTATCCGGTTAATAATATCTGGCCGCACCCAATATTTAACCCGGTGGCTTATCTCATCGCCCCGTACAACCAACGTAACATCCGCGCCTTTGCGGTAGGTTTCTAAAGCCACATCAATAGCCGAGTTGCTTGAGCCCACAACCACCACTTTTTGCATGGCATAATAATGCGGGTCGAGATAATAGTGTTTTACCTTAGGCAGGTTTTCACCGGGGATATCAAGGTTTACAGCAATATCATAAAACCCGGTGGATAGGATCACATATTTAGCGTGATAAACCGCCTTGCTGGTAGTTATGGTGTAAACATCATTTTCCTTAACAACCTCAAAAACCTCCTCAAATAAATTTACGGGCAGGTTATTTGATACGGTTACCCTGCGGTAATATTCTAAAGCCTCGGCACGTACCGGTTTATTGCTGATGGTAACAAAGGGAATGCCGCCAATTTCCAGTTTTTCCGAAGTGGAAAAAAAGGTCATGGTAGATGGATAATTGTACAGCGAATTAACCAGGCAGCCTTTTTCAACAATTAAAAAACTTAATCCGGCTTTTTTAGCTGCCAGTCCGCAGGCTATGCCTATTGGGCCGCCGCCTATAATGAGTATATCGAGCATAGATGTTTGTTGTAAAGTTGAAAAGTTGCAAGGTTGGAAAGTTAAAAAGCGTTATGTCAACCTTACAACATTCCAACGTTAAAACCTTTCAACAATTTTAAACTATTTTATCCCCAGCGATTTTAAAAACGCTTTTGAGTTTGGCTCGCGGCCTAAAAAGTGCCTTAGCATCGCCATTTCATCTTCCTGTGCGCCTTCCTGCAATATTTCTTTACGGTACCTTACCCCTGTAGCCTGATCGAGCACACCATGTTGTTCAAATACCGAAAATATATCCTGCGCATAAACCTTCGACCATAAATAACCATAATAGTTTGCACCATAGCCATTTAAATGTGTAAAGCCACATATAAAATGGCTGCCTTCGGGGTAAGGCGTTTGGTTCAAAGCCCACAGGTCTTTTTCAACCTGGTCAATACCTCCGTTTTTTATACTGTTATAGCGGTCTTCAAAGGTAAAATCTATTTTAGCCAGCGATACCTGCCTGATGTATTGAATACTCACCCCGGCATTTTGTGCAGCTTTCATTTTATTGAAAAGCGATCTTGGCAAAACCTCGCCGGTTTTATAATTTTTGGCGAACAGCTTTAAGCAATCATAGTTCCAACAAAAATTTTCTAAAAATTGCGATGGCGCCTCAACAAAATCGCCCTTTACACCAAAGGCCATCTGCCCCGAAATCGGAGGGTGGCACAACAGGAAATGGATCAAATGCCCAAATTCATGAAACATGGTGATCACATCCTGGTGGTCGAGCAGTGAAGGTTCGGTAGCCGTACCTTCGGGAAAGTTGCAGATCAGTGTGCCAACCGGCAGCACTTCCTTGCCATTGGCTATGCGGTATTGTGAAATGGGCGAAGTTTCAAAATGTGTGTATTTATTAGGGCGGGGGTAAAGGTCAAGAAAAAATGTGCCCATCTTTTTGCCATCCATCCACAACTCGTACGATTTTATTTTATCGTTCCAAACAGGCAGACCTTTAACCTCGTTAATGCGGATATTAAACAGCTTTTGGTACACGGTGAACATACCCTGCACCGTGTTATTCATCTCGAAGTACTGCTTTACCTCATCGGTATTCAACTGATATTTGCTGTCGAGCAGTTTTTTGCCATAATATTGCAGATCCCAGGGATTTATTACCGCGCTTGCATCCGGATGTTGTGCTTGTTTTAAAATTTTTAATTCATCCAGTTCGGGGCCTACATGGGGCGTTAGCTTGGCTTGCAGATCATCCAGAAAAGACCATACAGTTGCCGGTTTGCCTGCCATTTTGGTAACAAGGGCATATTCGGCGTAAGTTTTATAGCCAAGTTGATCGGCCAGTACCTGGCGGTATTTAAACAAACTGTCGAGCGCGCCCATGTTGGCAGGGTAGGCCCTGTTGTTATATTTTAAATACATGGCGTGCCTGGTAGCTTCCATATCGGCATACTTTTCAATATTGATATAATTTGGGCCATTTATTCTTAACATATATTTGCCATTTGGCCTTTTCCACGGGCCCATGTATTCGCCAGGTACACCAGCAAGGTCGGTTAATGAAAACTCAACGCTATCCTTAAATTCGGCAAGGTTTTTATCAAACTTGTTGCCAAAATCAATTATTTTATCGTTGGTTATTTTTAATGCATCGCGGCCCTGCTTGTCCAGCTTCATGCCGTTAACTTCAAAAGCTATAAGCGTTTCCTTTAAAAACTTTTTTTGTGTGGCTGATAATGTTTTTGCCGTTGGCGATGCTGCAAATGTTTTAAGCGCCTTATACAAAGGTTCGTTCAAAAACAGGTCGCTGCCGTACGATGCCAGCTTTTGTACCTGCTCATTAGCCTCGTTACGTGTGGCATCATCCGAATAAGTGGAGGCAATAACCCCTAATTTGCTGCCGAGATCGCCCAGGTCATAATTAAGCTCATCAAAGCCCATTAACGTATTGGCAACAGTTTTTTTGCCTGCAGGTATAGCTATAAGCCTTTTAACACGATCATCCGAAACCTTTATAACGGTTGCTGTGGCATCCTTAATTACCGCGGCGTTTACCTTATTAAACTCGATGGGTTTATTGGAATGAACCAATAGCGGGTTGGTAAGCATGGAGTTTTGCGCCGTAACAATACCCGGAATTAATGCCAATAAAACACCAAGCTTTTTAATGATCTGCATGTAAAGTCAGTTTTAAGAAATTGTACGGCGAAGATAAAGTATTTGCTATAAAAGCAGCAATGAGGGTGTGTATTTATTCTGCCGGTTTACAGGCGAAAAAAAGAAAAATAAAAAAAGGGTAAGCTACTTTTATCGCGCCGCTACAACTCTCTACCCTTGCTGCGTTCCCGCCCTGGGGGAGTTCAAGAGGAGCTGGCCGTAAAAGACTTACCCCGGCGCAAATGTAGGAAAAAGGTTTGTATGCGGTTAATAAATTGTTAAAAAAGGATAATGGGTTGAGATTGTTGGGTTTAGTTTTATAAATTAATTTTAATTTAGACGTATGATTACTGATGATGAGCTAAAAGAAATAGAAGCAAGGTGTAAGAAAACTCAAAATGGCCCCTGGAAAGCCTATATAGAAGATAGGGATCACGAAAGTGGTAGTGATTTTATTATGACTGGTGAAGGGATTAACAGGCAAGAGGATATTGAAATGTTAGGTGCTACAGAAGCAGATTATGATTTTATAGCAAATACAAAGCAAGATATACCTAAATTGATCGAGGAAATAATAAAGTAATATTTGCAAATGGTTTTGGGCGTTCCCGCCGATAGAGGCGGGCGGGCTCTGCGCTCATACTACACAAAGCCTTAACCACGGGCCGGTATCCGCTCCGATCCCTAACGCAAATTAGTTCAAAACAAACTTATCTGCCCGTCGTCCACATCATCCGCAATGGATTTGCCTTTCTGTTTCTTCACTTGCATCAAATAGTTATAATCAGCGTTGCCCCTAAATTTAACTTCCTTAAAAACCGACCAATTCTTGCTATGTCCGAGGGTTTCGCGGTGCAGTATAATTAGTTTATCTATTTCAAATTCATCGTCCCAGGGCCTATCCTTAAACTTTGGCCATAGCTTTTTTGCCAGGGCGTTTGGTATCTGCCGGGCAATGGTAATGTGCGGTACCGCTTTTTTTTCATTCAGGCACTTCCACAGGCGTTTAAACCAATCCTCCATTTCAGGGGTTGATCTTATGGCGGCGTAAATGGTAGTAAAATCAGTAGGCAAAAAGGTGGCAAAGCCATTAATTTGCAGGGTTATAGGTTCAATTAGCGATAATTCCTTTTCCAATTGCATAAATAAGGGTTCTGTCCAAAAGGGTTTTTGACGACGTAAGGCTTTCAGGGTGATATGTGCCTTGCCATGCATGCCCTCAAAGTTGCCGATCAAGCGCGCACTCGCCTGCTTGAACTTCTTCACTTGTTCGTGTATAGCTGCCGGCGGCGATAGGATAATCAAGTAGTCTTTATAGCCTGTCATTTTTGGTTGATTAGGTGAGTGTTTGATTGGATGAGTAGTTATAGCTTTTTAAACCCAATTAACCACTTTCCCAATCAACTTAAACTCAAATTACTAAAATAATTAGCAAAATATCAAATCTTTTTTCATCTTTGTGCTATGGCTGCCAAACGGTATATCGTACATATCGATCTTGATTCCTTCTTCGTTTCTGTGGAGCGGAAGTTCAACCCGGAGTTGATCGGCAAACCCGTTATTATCGGCGGCTCAGCGGAAAGGGGGGTGGTGGCATCATGCAGTTACGAAACGCGTAAGTTTGGCGTACACTCCGCTATGCCCACGCGGCAGGCCTTGCAACTTTGCCCGGATGCTATAGTGATACACGGCAACCATGCCCGCTATTCCGAAGCATCGCAGCAGGTAACTAAGATCATTGATGAAACTGTTCCGCTCTATCAAAAATCATCGGTAGATGAATTTTATATCGATCTGAGTGGTACCGAACGATTTTATGACCCCTACAAGCTGGCCTCGCAGCTAAGGCAGCGGATCATCCGTGAAACAGGTTTGCCCATTTCATTCGGTATGGCATCGGGCAAAACAATCGCTAAAATGGCTACTAATAAATCAAAGCCAAACGGACAACTTTTTGTGCCTCATGGCAAGGAGATGGAATTTTTAGCGCCATTGCCCATCTCTGCCATCCCCGGCTTAGGCGAAAGCACCTGTGCGAAAATATACCAGTATGGCATCGAAAAAATTGGCGATCTGCAACGGGTGGAGCTGCGTTTTTTAGAAACCGTTTTTGGAAAGTCAGGCAGGTGGATATGGGAAAAAGCCCGGGGGATTGATTATAGCGAGATCACACCGCACTCCGAAAGAAAATCCATATCAACAGAACATACTTTCGATAGTAATGTATCCGATAAGCGCACACTGGAAACCGTAATCACCTCCATGACCGAAGAGTTGGCCGGAAAACTGCGCCGCGAAAATAAGCTGGCCTCATGCCTGGCCATAAAGATCCGCTATGGCAATTTTGAAACGCATACCCAGCAGGAAAAGATCCCGCTCACCGCTGCCGAACACATCCTGATACCCGGCATAAAAAACCTGCTGAAAAAAGCCTGGAACCAGCATCGCGAAATAAGGCTGATAGGGGTTAGGCTTAGTCAGCTTGCCACAGGAAGCTACCAGATAAACCTGTTTGAAGATAACGAAGAACGCATACGCCTGTACCAGGCCATGGATAAAATAAACTTCAAGTTTGGCGATAAAACGGTGTGCCGGGCCGCAGGAATGGAAATAGGTACGAGGAATTTTAATCCGTTTTTGAGGGATTGATTTTAATTTGAAAATTTGGTAATTTGAAGATTTGAAAATGAAAAAATAACAATGCTACCGCGAGTTACGCTGCGCTAAACTCGCGGCAGCATTGCACATTTTCAAATCTTCAAATTACCAAATCTTCAAATTTACTCAAACTGCCCTTGCAGGCGTTCAAGTTTTTCAATTATCAGGTTAAGCTTTTCTTCTTCGTTTTTAAATATCCGCTTTTTGTAGTAGAAGGTTAAAAAGAATACCCATGTAATGGTGAGGCCATAAACCAGTATCTTATAATAAATGGTTGAATTTTTAAGTACCTCGACAAAATACAGCGATAGCCCTAAACTGATGAGCAATACATACAGGTAATAAAACCAGCCTGCAATTTTGGTGCGGTTTTTTTGATACTCTTTCAGATCCTGCAAATATTCGCTGGGGTTAATGGTAGCATCGCGTTTATTAAGTATGCGGTAATTGCGGATGATCATAACGGCATATACCATCATGGTTATCAGCATAATAAATAAGCCTACATAAGTAAGCCATTGAAATACAAAGAATATGGTAATGATAAACGTAAGCGCAAGCACCGCCACCATGGCCACAATACCCCAATATAACTGACTGGTAATACTTCTTATTCCCTTTTTAACCTGCTTCAGCACCTCGTCCACCGAAAGCTGATCCTGTTTTGGCTGTCCCTGCCAAACCGACATTAAATGATCAAAGTCTTTCATATTGGTTATATAATTCTGTCAATTTTTGTTTAATACGATGAATTTTTACCCTTAGGTTTCCTTCGGATATGCCCGAAACTTCAGCAATTTCGGGGTATGGCACTTCATCAAGTACCAACGTAATTATTATTCTTTCCGATTCTTCCAGCTTCGATATACATTTGTATAGCAGCGCCACCTGCTCATTCTTTTCTGAAAATTCCTCGCGGCGGGTTTCTGCTAACTGCGGGGTAAGTTCCTCTTTGGCCTGCCGTTTTTCCGACCGCAGGTAAGTAAGGCAGGTATTTACCGCTATGCGGTATATCCATGTAGATATAAGCGCCTGATTACGGAACTTATCTAAATTTTGCCATACTTTTAAAAAGGTTTCTTGTAAAAGGTCGTTCGCGGCATCATCGTCACCAGTATAACCATAGCATAAATGGTATATCTTTTTTGAATTAGCTTCAAATATTTCCTTAAATGCTAGTTCTTTAGGTGCCACTTATTATAGTTAATTTAATTTTAGATGTTGGAATGCCTGATATGTTACAATACATAATCGGTCTTATATATCCACACGAATTTTTGTTCTGCTTGCTCAACCATGGCGTTGTATTCCTGGTTATAGTCATATTGCAGGTCTTCGTGCAGCTTGCCTATAAGCGCCCGTATTTTTATCAACTGCCTTATTAATATCAACCGCATGGGTTTGTACGATGTCTTTTTATCGGTATAATGAATATAGTTATTACAGAAATTAATCAGCATATCAATTTCTCCCTGCTTCGAGCCCATAAATTTGGTGTATTTGCTCAATAGCCTCAAAATTTTGCGCATGCTTTTAGCCGCGGTATAACTATGTACCGGCAATTGACTAAACATAAACCCTGATTCAGCCTTAACCTTCTCAATAAAAGCCGCCTCGTTATCCGCCTCGAACAATATATAGGCCAGTAACTCCTTATTTTCTTTTTTATACCGGGCCAGGCGCAGGCATAGCTCAGCCAGTTGCTCGGGGTGCAAATGCTGTATTTCTTTTTTTATATCCTGCAAACCGTAGGTGGCAATACTCATGGTATATGATAATATTTCAGCAAAATAACTAAATTTTGTAGCTTTGCGCCCTCCAAACAAGTAAATGCAAAAAAGCAGGCTCACCCTTTATATTTTTATCGCGCTTATTTTAGGGGTGATAGCCGGGTACATTTACAATGTACATGTTATTGGCGATATCAATAGCAAAATTAATACTGCAGATGTAAATATCAAAAACATCAGCAGTCGCTTGACTAATTTAAAGGATAGTACTACTACCGCTTACCAATCCCTCAAAGCGCAAAAAACAACACAAATAGCCGTCTTTAAAGCAAATGATACCCTGCGCGAGGATAAGTTGGAAGGCTTTACCATATTAAGCGATATTTTTTTACGGCTGATAAAAATGATCGTCGCCCCGCTGGTGTTTACTACGTTGGTAGTTGGCGTTGCCAAGGTTGGCGATATTAAATCCGTTGGGCGCATTGGTGGTAAAACTTTGCTGTGGTTTTTAAGCGCCACACTGGTTTCGTTGTTGTTGGGGATGATGTTGGTTAACTATTTTGAGCCGGGGGTATCAATGCACCTGCCTTTGCCCGATAACCATTTGAGTAATGGTATCAACACATCGGCCTTGTCGTTACGGGATTTTATAAGCCACGTAGTGCCGAAAAGCTTTTTTGAGGCCATGACGAATAACGAGATATTGCAGATAGTGGTATTCGCCTTGTTTTTTGGCGTAGCAACTGCCGCCATTGGCGAAAAGGGGCAAATAGTTATTAAGGCGATAGAAGCCATTGCCCAGGTGATATTAAAAATAACAAGCTATGTAATGCTGATGGCACCAATTGCCGTATTCGGCGCTATTACCGCAGTAGTTGCCAAGCAAGGCTTGGGCATACTATCAACCTATACCATTTTTATTGGCGAGTTTTATTTTTCGCTTACCCTGCTTTGGCTTATTATAATTTTGGCTGGTTTTATGGTATTGCGCACACGCGTGTTTACGCTGGTAAACAATATAAAGGATGCCATTATGATCGCTTTTGGCACTTCAACCAGCGAGGCGGCATACCCAAGAGTATTGTTAGAATTGGAGCGATTTGGCTGTAGCAATAAAATAGTAAGCTTTGTATTGCCTTTAGGCTATTCATTTAATCTGGATGGCTCCATGATGTATATGACCTTTGCCTCGATATTTTTAGCGCAGGCCTATAATATCCATCTATCATATACCCACCAAATATCCATGCTGCTCATATTAATGCTAACCAGCAAAGGCGTTGCGGGTGTTCCCCGTGCATCGCTTGCGGTAATAGCCGGAACCATGACCATGTTCAACATACCCGAAGCCGGATTGGCCTTGTTAATTGGTATCGATCCATTACTCGACATGGGCCGTTCAGCAACCAATGTGCTGGGCAATACCATGGCTGCGGCAGTGATAAGCAAGTGGGAAGGGGAGTTGGAGGATGTTAGTGATCAGAGATTGGTGATTAGTGATCAGTGATTAGTGATTAGTTGCTGCGAGGTATTGCCAGCGTTATAAGAAATAAAAAAACAGAAGTAGAATTATAAATTATTAAATAAAGAAAAATAGGTTATATCAAAGAAAAGTATGCACAATTTGAAGCTACTAATCACTGATCTCTAACCACTAACCACTAAACAAAACATGTCAAACAGATTAAAAAAAATATTCCTCGGCTTTAGTATAGCGTTGCCATTCCTGATATACTGTGTGTATTATTATGGTATGATGATAAAAAATGCGCCTTATAAATTTACCGAGTTCGAATCCATGTCGATCCAATATGGCCTGGGCGATAGCTTGGTCAATAAGTTCGATTCAAAAACAGGCAATTATCAGTATGTGAATACTCATGATTCATTGATAAAAAAACACCTGCACCTGCGCAGTGACGATTTGTTAATGATGCACCGTGCCGCTGCTGATATGGGTTTCTGGAATTTTCCGGATGTAGAAGTTAATGACGCGTTGGCTGCTAAAGGTGTTAAATCACCTCATTATCTTATTGAATTTAAATATAAGCGCAAAACAAAAAAGGTTTTGTTTGATGATGCGTATGACGGCAATCCTAAATTAAAAGAGGCTAATGAGATACTAATAAAGAAAATTCAGAAGGTTTTGGATGATGCGCAGGATAGGTAAAATAAATAAAATAGGGGTTGTTTTTTGTATAATGAATCCCTATATTTGCACCTCGAATTTTAAAACAATAATTTAACAAAACAATGTACGCAATAGTAAGTATAGCCGGACAGCAATTTAAAGTTGCAAAAGACCAGCAGATCTTTGTACACAGATTACAGGGAGATGAAGGCGCTAGTATTGAATTTGACAATGTGTTGTTAGCAGAAAACGAAGGTAAGTTCAAATTAGGTACTGATTTGAAAAGCGCTAAGGTATCAGCTAAGATCGTGTCTCATTTAAAGGGTGATAAAGTGATCATCTTCAAAAAGAAAAGAAGAAAAGGTTACAAAAAGAAGAATGGTCACCGCCAGCAATTCACTAAAATAGAGATCACAGGTATTACATTATAATTAAGATTTAAACAGAGCTGAATTTTAAGCTCATAAAAGATATTAGCAATGGCACACAAAAAAGGCGCGGGTAGTTCCAGAAACGGCCGCGAGTCACATAGCAAACGTTTAGGTATCAAAATTTTCGGTGGTCAGCCGGCAATTGCAGGCAACATTATCGTTCGCCAGCGTGGTACTAAACACAATCCGGGTTTAAATGTAGGTATTGGTCGCGATCATACCTTATTTGCTTTGGCCGAAGGCATTGTAACCTTCAAAAAGAAAGCTGATAACCGTTCATACGTATCAGTATTGCCTTTTGAGGTTGAGCCTGTTGCCGAAGTAGCAGCACCTGCACCTAAAGCAAAAGCTGAACCTAAAGCAGTAGCGCCAAAAGCGGTTGCAGCAAAAGCCGCACCAGTTGCTGAAGAAGCAGCCCCGGTTGCAGAAGAAGCTCCAAAAAAGAAAGCAGCTCCAAAGAAAAAAGCAGCTGATGCCGAAGAAGCTGAAGTACCTGCTGCTGAGTAATTAGCTTTAGCATAAAATATAAAAGCCCTGGTTTGAAAAGACCGGGGCTTTTTTTGTTGGAGAAAGTTGTAAACTTTCCCGAGTTGTAGACTTCAGTTGCAAACTGAAGCCAGTGGGAGGATATTTACTTTTTATAATGATACTGGTTTCAGATTATATCTGAAATTACGGATAGCGACAGTTTGTAACTGTCGGGTTGAAAAGGCTTGAAAGATGTTTCAAATATGGCAAAGTCAAAGCACTGTAAAGTCAATAGGCACCACATAATGCACCCGCACAATATGTCCGTTTTGAACCCCCGGATTCCATTTAGGCGAGTTGCTTACAACTCTTAAAGCTTCTTTATCCAGATCATCATAAAGTGACTTAGTCACCTTTACATGGCTCACTGAGCCATCTTTTTCGACAATAAATTGTATAAAAACTTTTCCTTGCACATCAATAGTTCCCATATTGGCTGGATAGTGCAGATTTTTTGCTACATACTTATAAAACTTCTTCATTCCGCCGGGAAACTCAGGCTCGTGTTCAACCTTATAAAATATTAATGTATCTGATGATATGCTTTTTACCGTATCGTTTTTTTGCGCTTTCACCATGCAGGCAAATAGTAAAAACGCGATAATCAGTAAAGGCTTTTTCATGATATAAATATATCAGTTCTATTTGCTAAAATGCTTACTTGTATTCCTTGTCAATTTCCTTCTTCAATTTTTGCGCATCCTTTAAAGCATTAGCATAGGTTTGCGCTACCTCGCCCGAACCCGCTACAAACTCAAGTAATATTTTGCCCCGCTCAGAAGTAAGTAACTTAATCGGATCGATCGAATTGTTACCATTTACATTGGCATTGTTAATGAACAATTCTTCGAGCCTTTGCTGATTTTGGTCGAAAAGGGTTTCTATGAAACTCATCTGCGGCAAATCCTTCTCATAGTAGGTAAGGATATCATTTCTTAGCGATTCATTTTCAATGGTTTGAATTTTTCCGCTTGATTTGAACCCATCATAGCGCCCGGTGGTTGGCTTGGTAAAAAACTTTGATATATTGAAGCTCCAATGGCCTTTGCCTTTTTCAATACTGTCGATAGCAGGAGGTTTTAACTGAGCGATATATGAATAGTTTTTTTTCATGATGGCAATGCCCTTTTGACTATCCCTGATCTCGCCGATGTCGGAATCCAGATCGCCTTCAAGGCTGATCACAAATGCCTTAGCTTCCGATTTTTCCTTGTAATGTTCGCGTGTACGTTCTATCAATGCTGCAAATGACACAGCAAATACGATAATAAGCACTTCGATAAGTATCTCTTTACTTTTATCCCAAAATGGTTTATCGTGCGATTTCATTATTTCGATGGCTTTTTTTGAATGACCGATGATCTCGTGTTCCATAAGCTAAATATATTAATTTTTATACACGATGAACAATCAGTCCTTCAATTTAAAAGATATGGTTATGCTATCATTACGCGCTATTACGAGGAACGAAGCAATCCCACATAATAAGTCGCCATTGTGCATGTACTATACCTGGCGCGTGAGGTTGCTTCGTTCCTTACAGCAATGACGCCTTGTGATATATAAATATCAATTTTCCCTCACCAGCAAGCCATCCGCAAACTCACGCAGGTATTGTTTGTGTTCTTCGGGAAGGTTGATCTGGTCAAGCGCCTCAAAAGCTTTGTCGGCGTAGGTTTGCATGGCATCTTCGGCATATTGCCTTACCTGCAAGGTGTTATAAATGCGTGTTACAGCGGCGACTTTCTCCTCATTATTAAAGTCTGCAGTGGCTAATAAACTATGCAGCTCATCAGCCTGTTTGCCTTTTGCCAGTTCAAGTGCTTTTATCAATAGATAGGTTTTTTTGTTGGAGATGATATCACCACCCACCTGTTTGCCGAATTTCTCCGGGTCGCCGTAAACATCTAAAATATCATCCTGTAATTGGAAGGCTATGCCCAACTGTACGCCAAACGTACATAACAGATCGGCATCTTTACTGCTGGCATTGCCTATCAACGCGCCAATTTTTAAAGCCCCGCCCAGTACCACGGCGGTTTTAAGGCGTATCATGTTGATATATTCGTCTATGCGTACATCGCTTTGCGTTTCAAACTCCATATCGATCTGCTGACCTTCGCACACGCCTACAGCCGTTTCGTTAAATATGTCAAGCACCTGTCTCAGGATGCTATTATCCACCTGCATCATCAGCTTATAGCCCTCTATCAGCATCACATCGCCCGAAAGTATGGCCACATTCTGGTTCCAGCGCTCATGTACAGTAGTTTTACCACGACGAAGCGGGGCTTTATCCATAATATCATCATGCATCAGGGTGAAATTATGAAACACCTCGATAGCCAGCGCAGGCGCGATGGCTTTATTAACATCGCCGCCAAACAGCTCACAAGCCATCAATAGCAACGCCGGGCGCATGCGTTTGCCACCCAACGATAAAATATAGCTTATAGGCTCGTAAAGTTGCCCCGGGTGTTCAGGATAGGTTATATCCTTTACTGCATTACTTATTAAAGCCTGTAATTTGTGTAGCTCAGTCATTCTTTTTTAGTTGGTGATTGAGTGAATGAGTGATTGAGTGAATATTAAAAATCCATTACAGTCACTCATTCACTAATTCGCTCATTCACTCAATATTAGTCTTGAACAAGAGAAAAATCAATCTGCTTCTTCGTTAAATCCACGTTTTTCACGCGTATCTTTACTTCATCGCCCAGTTGATAAACCTTCTTTTTCCGCTGACCGATGATGGCGTAATTTTTCTCGTCTAAGGTATAAAAGTCGTCGCTAATATCGCGCAGGCGTATCATACCCTCGCATTTATTTTCAATGATCTCTACATACATGCCCCATTCGGTAACACCGGATATAATGCCACTAAAGATATTGCCCACCTGGTCGCGCAGGTATTCGGCCTGTTTGTATTTAACTGATGAGCGTTCAGCATCGGCGGCTTTCTTCTCCATTTGTGAGCTGTGCTGGCATAGTTTTTCATAATGCTCCGCATTGGCCGATTGGCCGCCATTCAGGTAATGAAACAGTAGCCTGTGTACCATCACATCGGGGTAACGACGGATAGGCGAGGTAAAGTGCGTATAATGATCAAACGCCAAACCATAGTGACTGGAAGTTTTTGTAGTGTAAATGGCTTTCGCCATGGAGCGTATGGCCAGGTGTGTTAATACATTCTGTTCCTTTTTACCCTCTACATCCTCCATTAAAAAATTAAGGGATTTGGCAGTTTCCTTATCTGATTTGGTATTGATCTTATAGCCAAACCTTGCCGCGAACTGTGCGAAATTTGCCAGCGCCTCGGGTTTTGGCGAATCATGCGCGCGGTATACAAAGGTGTATTTGTGTTTGCCCTTTCCCATTTTACTCACATGCTCGGCAACCTTGCGATTGGCCAGCAGCATAAAGTCCTCGATCAGTTTATGGGCATCCTTGCGCTCTTTTACATAAACTCCTGTAGGTTTGCCACGTTCATCCAGCTTAAATTTAACTTCGGTTGTTTCAAAGCTGATAGCGCCGTTTTTAAACTTACGGTCGCGCAGTTTATAAGCCAGCTTATTTAGTTCGAGTATTTCCTTTTCGTGATCACCGGCTTTGGCCTCAATAATTTCCTGTACTTCCTCGTAAGTAAAACGCCTGTCGGAGTGGATAATGGTTTTGCCATACCATTCATTAACAATATAGGCATCCTCATCAAGCTCAAATACGGCCGAGAAACAGAGTTTATCTTCTTTAGGCCGTAACGAACACAAGCCATTAGAAAGTCGCTCAGGCAGCATAGGAATAACCCTGTCGACCAGATAAACTGAGGTTGCCCTGTCCAAAGCTTCCTTATCTAAAGCCGAGTCAGGTTTTATATAATGCGATACATCGGCAATATGCACGCCAACTTCATAGTTCCCATTATCCAGGTATTTGAATGATATGGCATCATCAAAATCCTTGGCATCAAACGGGTCGATAGTAAATGTTAAAATATTTCTGAAATCGCGCCTGCGGGCTATTTCCTGCTCGGTTATGATATCCGAAATTTCTTCCGATTCATGCTCAACATCAGCCGGGAAAGATAGGGGGAAACCATATTCGGCAAGTATGGCGTTCATCTCGGTATCATTCTCGCCCTGTTCGCCTAAAATATGTTTAATACGGCCAATCGGGTTTTTGGCATCAACCGGCCAGTCGGTAATTTCGGCTACTGCTTTAATTCCGTTTTTAGCCCCGTTCAATTCACTTGTGGGGATAAAAATATCGTGCATCATTTTGCGGTCGTCGGGGATAAAAAATGCAAAGCGCTCGCTGAGTTTTACAATGCCGGTAAACTCCATTTTATTACGCTGCAAAATTTCTATTACTTCGCCTTCCTTGTGTTTGCCCTTGCTTTTGGCATATACATAAACCTTTACGCGGTCGCCATTTAGGGCATTGCGCAGTTTGCGGGGGGCAACAAATATATCGCTCTCAAACTCATCATCGGTAACAATAAAGGCCGAGCCATCGTTGGTAAGGTCAACCTTTCCTTCGATAAACGTTTTAAGCTCCAGCATTTGAAATTTTCCGGGGGATAGTTCTTTCAGTACACTTTTTTTGGCCTCTTCGCGTAATATTTCAAATATGATATCGCGCGATTCAGGGTCGCGCACGTTTAATTTTGCCGATACCTGCTTATAATTTAGTGCCGTATTTCCGTTCTGCTCAAATACATCAAGCACCATTTGGGTAAGCACCTGCTTTATAGAAGAGTTGTTTTTCTTTTTTGACATAGGTGATGTTTGGGCACAAAGATAGGGATTAGTGATTAGAGTTTTGAGGTTAGAGATCAGTTGAGAAAAATGCCTGAAAATTGACCGTTGTGCTGTGCTGCGCGCAGCACACGCAGCACCCCATCACGTCTTTGCGAGGCACGAAGCAATCTTACACGACAATCGCCACCTTGTTGTTCAATACCTGCTAATTGGGATTGCTTCGTGCCTCGCAAGGACGCGTGGGAGTGAGGTATGAAACAATATCAATAAACAGTACGCGTTTACTACCAACATAAATTTCTTAACTTAAGGGCTTTGCCCGCAGTGGGCTTATCAATTAAAATTATCATATATGAATATCAGGGTTTGTTTGTGGGTTTATATATTAACCTGCTTAGCATGGAGTGCAAGTTTTGCACAAACAAACTATTCTTCCCAAATACAAAATGCCAGAGCTTCGTATCAAAATAAAAACTATATAAAGGCGGCGTTAATTTACCGGCAGGCATTTTCTGCTTATCCCGATTCTGTAAAAATGTTCGATGTATATAGCTCCGCCCGCTCATGGGCATTGGCCGGTAAAGCCGACTCCGCCATTATCCAGCTTCAAACGGCCGCAATGCGCTATAAATTTAATAAATACGGGATGCTAATGGCCGATCCTAATTTCGGCAGCCTTCACCAGCGCGAAGAATGGCAGCCGCTTACCAGCCAGGTAAAAGCAAATATGCAGGCAGCCTATACACCGCTGCAGCGGGAGTTACAGGGTATAAGGGATAACGACCAAAGCTATCGTTTGCAAGCCGATAGCCTGCGAAAAGCCGAAGGGCCGGGATCTGCAAAATTAGCCGTTGTGTATAAGCAAATAATACATGCAGACTCTACTGATCTGGAAAAGATTGAGAAAATACTGGATACGCGGGGCTGGCCGCCGTATAGCGAAATTGGCGATCTCTATTCGGCGTTATTTTTAGTGATACAGCATGCTGATCTAAATACGCAGTTAAAGTATTTGCCATTGATACAAAGCGCTGCCGATAAGAATGATATCGACCCTGAAAGCCTGGCTATATTAAAAGACAGGATTGCCATACGGCAGGGTAGAAAACAACTTTATGGCAGCCAGGTTGAGTATAACCCGGCTACAAAAGCATATACAGTAAGCCCAATTGAGGATGAACCACATGTAAATGAGCGCAGGGCCAAAATTGGCATGCCGCCTTTGCAGGAATATCTGAAACAGTGGAACATTGTATATATACCTGTCAATCAGTAAATAATAAGCCCTGTTAATTATAAATAAAGCTGCCATCGCCCCGGCGTTGCATTGCTTTGCCGTTACGTGTTGGCGCGCCGCTCCATTTTTGCAGGTTCATGCGGAAGCTGACCATAAAGTACTGGCTTAAGGCATTGGTTTTGGTATCGGTAAAGCCGGTTGGTGTAATTACCCTGTTCACAAAGTTATTTTGGTGCAGTAAGTCAAAAGCCTGTATGCCTAAAATGCCGTTACGCTTTTTGAAAAACTCCTTTTCGATATAAGCATTAATTACCAAAGGGTTTTTAGTTAAATTATCGCTAATGCCTGTTACATAGTTTTTACTGGCGCTGTAACCAAACAGCAGTGTTGGTATAGGGTAAAACTTACCGTCGATACTTAATGCCAGCGTTTTGGTATCGGTATCATAAGCGCTTAAGGTATTGGTTGATTTGGTAACGCTGTACGAAACATAAGGGTTTACTTCCAGCCAGTCGTTCGGATCCATCCGTGGGCCTAAACGTTCGTTATAACTCCAGGCTTTTGAAAAATTTTCAACATTATTGGTCATCGCTACATTATAGCCATAGGTAACGTTTCCATTTAATTCCATGTTATACTTACGGTCGTCGAATTGCTTGGCTATGTTATAATTGCCATTGATGTTATAAGCGCCATTAAGGTTTACATAGCGGGTATCGGTAATATAACTTTTGGCCGACGCGGTATCGTTGGCCTTGCGTACAAAAACAGGTACCAGCACATTATTGGTAACCACCTGGCTATTAATAAACGATGAACTTATATTGGTTGATATATTCGTTTGTGAATTGGATATATAATTATTGTACTGCAAATTTACCGTATTGGTAAATGATGGTTTAAGGTCGGGGTTACCAATTACCGGGTTTTGCGGGTTGCTAAGATCGGTATAAGGCTGTATCTCGTTAAATGTTGGTTCGGTTGGGGTGCCTGTATAGTAAATAGATATCCGTTCCTGCCTCGACCATACGTATTGGTACCTTAAAATAGGTATGAGGTTAAAGCTCGATTGGCGGATCTCGGAAGTAATGCCCTGCCGCGAACCCTCTAAAAGCGTTGGTATAGCGGTTACACCCAGTGATAAATTGTATTTGGTTTTATTCAGTCGGTAATTTAAGGCTATCCGCGCTTCCGAAAACGAATACTGGTAAATGTTGGTTAAGCTGTCTATGGGTTGTTTAAGCCCGTTCAGGCTATCTATAACATTATCGGTAAAGGCGTTGTTATTATAACCCCTGTAAATATACTGCGCGTTAAATTCAAGTTGCGAAAGCTGGGTTAAAGGCTCAACATAGGTTAAGCTGGCGCGATAATTTCGGGTTAAATTACCCCGCTGGATAACCCGGTGGATAAGTGAATCCAGGTAGGGCGTCATGGTCGTGACCGTATCCTGGTAATAAAGTATGTGGTTATCCTGCTGGTTGGTTTGCTCCTGGTTGGTATGAACATAGGTTAACTGCAATGAAATGTTGCGGCGCTTTTTATTGAATAAATGCTGATAAAAAACATTGGCTCCGTACGATGGCGCCGTATTATTGCTTGCCGTATTGCCCAGCGATGTTTGATGGATAACCCCGGTTTGATAATTTTGAGAAGTATTGGCGGTACTTGCACCGGTATAGGTAAATGTTGAGCCACCCGTAGGTTCAGATATTCTTAAATAATTTGCGCTGTCGATATCATAAATAATATCGAAATTAAATTTATGGGTTATGGTGGTGTTATTGGCTACGCTATTATTATTAAAATAGGTAGTGCCCAAAGTTGAATACTGCTGCCCGGTGCTGTTATTAATAGAATTTACATCATTATAAACAAAAGAATAGCTGGTGGTGATCTGTATTTTTTTGCTTAGCTGGTCGCTGTAGCTAACGGTAGGGGATGCGTTTTTGGTTGTGCCGCCACTGCCGCCACCACTGCTCTGGCTGCCAAAGGAGCCGTTGCTGCCGCTGTTGATACCCGTACTTGCCACCCCGTTAACGGTATTTGATAAATTGCCGATAACTGATATTTGCTGGTTGGCATTTATGCGTTGCAAAAATACCTTGTCGTTATACCTGTCGTCGCTGCCCTCACCGGCTGTAAGGCGGGCAATATTACCTACCGACCTATCGGCCCGGGTGGTTATGTTCAGCACCTTTTGCGGGGTGCCATCTTTTACACCTGTTCGTGCCGCTTCATCGCCGTAATCATCCACTATCTGCACCTTATCAACTATATCGGCGGGCAAATTCTGAATAGCCTGGGCAACATTGCCCCCGGCATAATCCTTACCATTCAGTCGTGCTTTGGTAACCGGCTGCCCCTGGTGTGTTAAACTGCCATCTGAGCCAACTTCCATGCCTTCCATTTTTCGCAGCAATTCATCAACGGTGGCGTTTTCGCGCACTTTATAATCGCTGGCTTTGTACTCTACGGTATCGGTTTTATAGGTAATGCTTGGTGTGCCGTTAATGTTTACCTGCTTCAGCATATTTTGCTCTACTTTAATAGTTATAGGGTCTAATACTATCTTTTTCGATGCATCATTATTTAAATATTTACGGGTTGATGTGATATAGCCTATTTCGCTAATGGTAAGTACAAATACAGCTGACTTTACATTTTTTATAACAAATATGCCATCGGCATTGGTAGTTGTGCGTATGGTATCGGTTTTTGACATTAAGGTAATTACAGCGCCGATAATGCTACTGCCTGTTGTATCCTTTACAATACCGCTCACCTCCCTGAATGGTACCGGCGGGGGAGGTGGCGCAGCTGTACGCCCTCTTGAGCCACCCTGTGCAAATAAACCGTGCGACAACGATAGCATAACCAGTAAGACGTATAATTTTTTCATATAAGGTTTTTGTTATTTGCCAGGGTTTGTAGCCATTGTATATTTACCCCAAAAATCAGTAGGGCTTGTCAGGTCGTCAACATCTGAATTATTCCGGCCACCACCAAATGCGGAACCGCCTCCGAAGCCTCCGCCGCCACCTCCGCCACCACCGTTTCTACCGCCGCCGCCACCTCCAGCAACTGCGAAACCACCACCACCACCACCGCCGAGCATGATGTTTTTCATATTAACGTTAAGCTGCAATCCGTTCACTTTAATATCGTAGGCCATTTCTTTTTGATTATCTGCCGTAATTTCCAGCATTTTAAGCGGGATAGATAACTCATATACAAAGTTTCCTTTATCATCAATGTTGGCAGCCGCTTTTATTCCATATTCATTATAAATAGAAATAAGCGTATCTGTAATATCTTTAAAGCCAAGTGCGCTTATTTCCTTGGCGGTAGCAAGGGATTGCTTTTGCTGCGCTAAAATAGCGGCTGTATCGGGCGTGTCCTGTTGCCCGCCGAACCCGCCGCCGCGCCTTCCCCGCCCGCCATGGCCGCCACCGGTGCGGCTTATTAGCGGGAATGTTACGATAAATGCATCTTTATCCTTCTTCTTACCGGCTGTATTTACTGTAAAGCTTATGCCACCAGCTAAAATTTTGGTGTTGTTATCCATATCGGTCGATTCAACGGCCAGGTAGATGTTTTTATCATCATTGGCCACTGTGTACCATAGCCTTACGGTTTTGTTATAGGCTTTTAATGAGGTGCCCCAATCCGTGATCTTACCATCAACTTTTACCGAGGCAGGCGCCCAAGCGTTTCCCTGCTGTACATTTGCAACCTTTTGGGCAATTGCAGCATTGCATAAACCGGTTAACAGGATACATAAAATCGATTTATTAAAAAATGATGATGTTTTCATAAGATTTGGAATATATATCAACTTTTTGTTCGAGTGTGAATTTACAGCGAAAGTTTAATCAATATTTAATTGTCATATAATTGTTGCTTATTAGCCATATAATCGTTACAAAAATGCTTAAAAATGATGTTTTTGTTTGCTTTTTTATGTTTTTAACTTTTTTGAGGCACCGAATAACCTGATAATTACAGCATTATAAACTCTTTTAAAAAATATTTGCATCAATAACTATAAAGCTTACCTTTGCGTTCCCTTTCGGGATGTAGCGTAGCCCGGTATCGCGCCACATTTGGGATGTGGAGGCCGCAGGTTCGAATCCTGCCATCCCGACGATACCAATCAGAACCTCAGACTTTTTAAGCCTGGGGTTTTTTGTTTTATTACGGTTGGTGTAGTTATAAACTACAGGCATAGTAAGGCTGAAGTCGGAGATTTCAGACAGCGCGACACTTGAACGAAAACTTGGCATCAACTACACCCACCTAACAACACCAACCAGGCATAGCAAATTTAATATTGGTTAAAAATAAGTAGACGGCTAAAATATATTTATATATTTAACGCTTATACTTATGGTTCCGGCTTGATTTTACAAGCAAATATATTTAGAACATTTATCGACCAATAAAATGCAGCAGGCAGTTAATGCGTTAATGCCAAAATCTTCGGGCACCAAAAATCATTTATTGTTTATAGATAGCGTACGGGCACTGGCAGCTGTTTACGTAGTTTTAAACCACGCGGTAGTACAATATTATGACAGTTCGGTCAATAGTCTTTTAACAGGGCCTGGCAATCATTTATCTGGTATTAAGAAGATCAGTATTGTTATGTTATCCCAAGCCCATTATGCGGTAGATATTTTTATCGTACTTTCAGGCTTCAGCTTAATGTTAACGGTTATAAAAAATGATCACTTTTTAAAAGGGGGTACTTGGGTGTTTTTTAAAAGGCGTGTTATTAGGATCATTCCACCATATTATTGCGCCATGCTACTTTCGCTCATATTGATTTGGTTTTTTATCGGCCATAAAACAGGTACCCATTGGGATGTAGCCTTACCAGTTACCAAGGCAGATATTATCACCCATTTATTGTTGATCCAGGATTTTTTCCTGTCTTCTGCAAGCCGCATTAATCATGTGTTTTGGTCGATAGCGGTCGAGTTCAGAATTTACCTGTTTTTTCCACTGCTGGTTTTTTTATGGAGAAGAAAGGGAGCAGCTACTACGCTTATTATCGTTGCGCTGATTTCTGTTGTCTGCTCGTTTATACTTTTGATCATTCACAGGTATAGTGCCGAAATTAACCTAAGCATGGCGGGTGTGAGCCCTTATATAATCCTATTCGCGCTGGGTATGTTAGGAGCTGATATGTCCTTTTCCCATAATAAAACACCTATTGCCGCCAGAAACTTTTATGCAGCTATTTCCCCCAAAAAGGCAGCAATTGCAGTTATTTTTTATTTGTTGCTTATTGCCATAGTGAAGTATGTATTTAAAACAAATGACCCGGATGCGAATGTGATTTTGGTAAAAGATGAAATCATTGATGTTTTAATAGGGATATTAGGCGCGTTTCTGTTGTTTGCCTGTTCCGTACATAATGAAGAAAATACCAGGCCATTGCTATTTCGAATATTGTATACACGTCCTTTGGTTTTTATCGGTAGTTTCTCTTACAGTTTGTATTTAATCCATGCTCCTTTAGTGCAGTTGATCACTCAATATATTTTGGCACCTCTCCAAATAGATAATCATACCAAATGCGTGTTGCTGATAGTAGGCGGCATACCGCCAATTATTGGTGTATCGTACTTGTTCTTCTGGTTGTTTGAGCGTCCATTTTTACGATTGGGTAAAAAGGTAAGCATCAAGAAAGTCGAGCAGATGGCTATCACAAATCCTGCACCATGATGTATCAAAAAAATGTGCAGACGTTTATGTTTTCCATGAGGTATGAAGATTCCAGAATCATTACCACCTCGTTCCGTAACACTCATATCATATTAGTTGCGATTTCCGTAATTGCCTACACCACGCGGTCCTACAAAGCGCACGGAACTGCTCGGTCAAGCTTCTCGGATATCTAATATAGCCCCAAAAATTGCCTTAAAGATTTTTTTTATATCGCTACTCAACCCTGCTTCATTTCCATCTTTTCTTTAGCCACGCCCTCACAGGTTCATCATAATATTTTAAGCTTAGGTAGGCGAATATGATCGATACCGCGAAAGTTAAAGCACCACAAATCAGCTTTAGTTCAAATGGCGCGTGTTCATTGTCACTTACCCAACCGGTATAGATATAAATAAATGCATAATGAGTGATATAAATTGGGTAGGATATATCCCCAAGGAACTTGCAAATTTTGTTTTCCTTAACACCCTTGAGGATGCCGCTGGCGCCGAGATAGACAATGAATGGAAACACAAAAATGATGCTTAATGATTCAAATAAACCGTTTAGCCAGGCGTGCTGCGGATCACCAATCCTGGGGACACAAAACACAACCAAAAGTAGTATGCTGCATAGCAGAAAAGCATTGTTAATGTGGCCCGGCTTTACAATTCTTGAAAGCAGCAGCCCGGCGAAAAAGGGGTAAAGTAATCGGGTAAACCCGATTCGCAATTGTTCCTCATTCAGTGACCAGCCGCCGGTCAGGTCGCCCGACTTACAGGTAACGGCGTACTGGATCAGTGCTGCGGCTGCAATCAGCACGAACACTGTTAACGCAGTTTTGGAAAGTTTACGCAAACCGATGGCGTACAGGATATTGGCTATATATTCAAAAAATAACGACCAGCCGGGCCCATTGAGCGGGTGCATTTCCTGCCAGCCGCGGATATCCCAAGAAACGGGAATGGGTAGGAGGGTAAATCCGATCAGCATAATCAGCAGCATCTTCCAAACTGGCACTGTATGGATCAGCGGCCACATATGGGAGTCGCCAAAATAAAAGCAGGCCGCGCCGATAAGCATTCCCATTATAACCATTGGCTGCAAGCGCTCCAGGCGGCGTTTAAAAAATCCTCCTAAACTGAGCTTGCCCCATCGGTCATCGTAAGCGTAGCCTATTACAAACCCCGACAGAACAAAGAAGAAATCAACGGCCAGATAACCGTGATTGATCAGCTGGTCATATGGGCCGGTGGAATTTGCCTCACAAAGATGGAATAATACAACAATCATAGCGGCAACCCCGCGCAGGCCGTCCAGTATGGGGTAATGTGGCTTGGATTTTATAGAATTTGCTTCCGGCATTTTATTTTGTTTTATAATTTAATTTAGGGTGAATAAGATTTTTTGTCCTCATATTCTCTTTTTAAAAACACAGGCTTTCTTTTTTCATATCGCCTGGATGATTTTAAATGATAAACAGTTTTGCAATACTATGCAAATTTGTATAATATTGCAAAAGGCGATATTGTTAAATAAATTGGATGGAATGGTAAAGGAAGAACGATACGAACTAATCATTAAAGTGCTTGAAAATGATGGTAAAGCAGGTTATGATGATCTTGCCATTAAATTTGGCGTGTCTCCCGATACCGTTCGGCGTGACATTGAACAGTTAAACAAAATGGGGCTCCTTTCAAAAATCAGGGGAGGCGCGGCTGTCCGTTCAATATTGCCTTTTGCATTTCAGGATCGCGCCCAGGAGTTTAATGGGGGAAAGAATGTAATTGCTCTTAAAGTACAGCAATTAATAGCATCAGGCCAGACCATTTTTATGGATGGCGGCACAACCAATTGCGCGGTTGCAACCCATTTCCCCGTCGATGTTAACATACGGGTTATCACCAACAACATCGCCTTACTGCCGATACTTTCCCGCTTTCCCAAAATTGAGATCATCGTTTTAGGCGGCGTCTACTTTAGGGAACTGGAAGTCAATGCGGGGCAGTTAACCTGTGACAACATAGCGCAATATGTTGCAGATCTTTATCTGATGGGTGCTTGCGGTGTGGATGACACTATGGGGATCACGGCAAGTCTTCGGGAAGACGGCGAGGCAAAGCAAGCGATGCGCCGCGCCGCCCGGAAAACGGTGGTACTCGGTTCACAAAAAAAACTCGGGATCGTCGAATTCTTTAAAGTTGCCGATCTGTCAGACGTGAATGTACTTGTTACCGAGCTGCCCAGCACGCATCATTCTTTAGACCCTTTTCGCTCGTCAGTCTCACAAATTCAGTAGTTTTCAGTTCATCAGGAAACCGACATATCTCCTTGTCAAAGAACTTGGATAACCTCAATTTTACTTGCTCTATTTGACAATTATCCTGCTAAATTCAGTATAGCTAATCCGCACTACTCCGGGTTCCAAAGGTTATTCATCGTCAACTTAACTTACTATTTTTTTAAATATTTTCAAAAATATTTGCGCAACTGAACAATTGCATATAAATTTGCAATCAATCAATTGCAAATTAAAATGAGACGAGATATTTACCAGGCCATAGCCGATCCAACCCGCAGGGCCATCCTTACCCTGCTTACCGTAGGCGCCATGACGCCCAATGCCATTGCCGGGCATTTTGGCAGTAGCAGGCAGGCGGTATCAAAACACATACAGATACTGGCCGAATGCGGCGCTGTTGACCAGGATCAACGTGGGCGTGAGATTTATTACCAGCTAAATATTGATAAAATGAAAGAGATAGACCATTGGATGGAAGCCTTCCGCAAGTTGTGGCAGACCCGTTTTGACCAGTTAGATAACTTATTAAATGACTTATAAACTAAACAATCATGACAAACAATTTTGTGTTCGAAAAAGACCTTGCCGCTAAAAAAATTCACGTAGTACGCGAGTTTAACGCGCCGATTGAAAAAGTATGGAAAGCCTGGACAGACCCTGACCTGCTTGAAAAATGGTGGGGGCCGAAGCCCTGGGTAGCCATAACCAAATCAATGAATTTTACAGTAGGCGGCGTTTGGCTTTATTCTATGGTGGGCCCGGATGGCCAGAAGCACTGGAGCCATGTAAGGTTTACCGCTATTGAAGATGGAAGGCGTTTCGCGGCTGATACTGTATTTTCTGATGAGAATGGTACCGTAGCGCCCGGCGCATCGGTAGGGCACTGGGACAATAAATTTATAGCCACGGGCGATAAAACCATAGTAGTGGTCGACCTTAGCTTTGATGATGAAGCAACCATTAAAATGATGGTAGAAATGGGCTTTGAAGGTGGCTTTACCATGGGTCTTAACCAACTGGAAGAGTTGTTAGGATAATACGATCAATTTTAAAAAAAATTACTATGAGAAAATTAAAATTGCAAATGCAAATCACCCTCGACGGCTTCGTAGCAGGCCCGAACGGCGAGAACGACTGGGTATTCATACCCGGCAAACAGGATCCAAACGTTTTACAAAAAATTATCGGGTTCGCCGTTGAACTCGCCACCGGCTGCGATACTCTTTTGCTGGGCCGCAAAATGGTTGCTGAATTCTGCAAGCACTGGGAAAACGTGGCCGACAACCAGCCCGACAACCCCTGGCACCCTTTAGCGCAGCTGATCGTCAATCATCGCAAGATCGCTTTTAGCCGTACCGAAACCACCAACATTCCCGGCCGCAATGTCGAAGTAGAAAACGGCGACCTGGCCACCGTCGTACAATCTCTCAAAAACCAACCCGGCAAGGACATCCTCGTCTACGGCGGAGTTGATTTTGTAAGCTCTCTGATCAGCCTCAACCTCATCGATGAATATTACCTTATCACCAATCCTGTAGCTATAGGTAGCGGACTTTCCATTTTTAAGGAGAGAAAGGTACTGCAATTAGAAAGCTCGATTGGTTTCAAAAACGGTAAAGTGATCAATAAATTCCTGCCGGTATAGGCCGGGGTGAGACACACGTTTGACGAAAGCAAATGCATTAACCCCTTAGCTGACGTGGGGTTTAATCTGTATCTCCTAACACCTCGTCTACCATACCGTGTACTTTAGCTTCTGGCCCGGTCATCCAGTAATCCCGGTCAGATGCTTTGTGTACCCAATCATAAGTTTGACCGCTATGTTTAGCGATGATCTTATACAGATCGTGCTTTACCTTTATAATTTGTTGCGCAGTGATCTCGATATCTGCTGAAACGCCCTGCACCCCACCCGAAGGCTGGTGAATCATTATACGCGAATGCTGCAGCGCGGCACGCTTTCCTGCTTTGCCCGCGCAAAGTAAAACAGCGCTCATGGAACAAGCCATCCCGATACAAATGGTGCCCACGTCGGGGGTGATCAATTGCATGGTATCATAAATACCCATGCCCGAATAAACATCACCGCCAGGCGAATTGATATAAAGCTGAATATCCTTTTTTGCATCTACAGATTGCAGAAAAAGCAGCTGTGCCTGAATGATATTTGCCATCCGGTCGGCAACAGGTTCGCCTAAAAATATGATCCGATCCATCATCAGGCGTGAAAAAACATCCATTTGTGCCACATTAAGCTGGCGCTCCTCGGTAATGTAAGGCGTCATATTTTTAGGGATGCTTATTGCACGGTCTATGTACCTATCCACATGCTGGCTCCCTATGCGGTGATGTTTAACCGCGTATTTTCTAAATTCGTTATGACTTATATCCATAGTTTAATACTTTTTAAACAAGTTGGCAATGCGCTGCATAAAACCCCGGTATTGTGGTTTAGTGGCTAAGGTTTCTTGTACGGCCATAATCTCGGCCCTTATCTTTTGGCGGCTATATTGCCTGATAATTGTATATGTATTTTGCTGATGTTTTATATCATCGGCTAAATCGCTATTCAACAGTATGTTAACTTCGAGTAATAGCGCGTCGCCAGGTGCTATGCGACCCAAAAGATAATCGTCGATAGCTTTGATGTTATTCAATGGAGTCCGCATAATTCAATGAGTTTTGTTTAACAGTTTCCCTGACTTTTTCCAGGCACTTATATTTTGCTACCGTTGCTGAATGTGTGCTTGAGTAGCCAAACAGCGCTGCCACATTACCAACCGGCAAACGATCATAATAATAAGCTTTAAGCAATTCCATGCATTTCTTACCTGCAGTTTCAAGGTAATACAGTATTTTGCCGGTGGCAACTCGTTCATCAGGTACAAATGTGATGTCAAAATCATTTAAGGGCTGGTTCTTAAGCCCGTCCTTATAATGCTGCAACCATAATTTTTTGGCAATACCTAACAAATAGGCTTTCTCACTTACAATGATCTCAGCCTGTGCCGATGCCACTTTTTCGTAATATATAACCAGCGTGTCCTGAAAAATATCTTGTGCTTCTTCAAGGCTGCCGCCCATCCGGGCTACGTAACGCGCAAAATGGGGAAACGCCTTTTTGTAAAGTGCCACAAAGAAAGCTTCACGCAGTTCAACCGTTGATAATCTGTTGTTATTCATTGCTATCATGAGTGTTTATTACTATGTGTATTATATGCACGAAATATCACCATGAAATTGCAAATATTTTATAAAAACCTGGTATAGATTTCGAGAAAATAATTAAAAGGCCTTAGCATTATGATATACCTGTGGTATCCAGGTTCATTTTTTTTGAAAGCCCTGCCTGAATGCCACAGGTGATTGCGTGGTTTTTTGCTTAAATAATTTGCTGAATGAGGGAACGTGTTCAAACCCGAGATAGTAAGCAATTTCGCTTACAGTAAGATCCGTAACAGAAAGTTTCTCTTTAGCCGCGGTGATGAGTTTCTCATGAATATGCTGCTGGGTATTCAAGCCTGTCAACTCTTTTAACAGGCCGCTCAGGTAATTGGGAGACATGTTCAGTTTTTCCGCGACAAACAGAACTGTCGGGATACCCTTTTGCAGTTGCTCCTCGCTGCTGAAATAGCTGTCCAGTAAATTTTCCAACCGGTTTAATACACTGTGGCTGGTGCTGCTCCGGGTTATAAATTGCCGGTGATAAAAACGGTCGGCATAACCCAATAAGGCCTCTACTTCAGCCACGATGATCTGCTGTGAGAATCTGTCTGTATAAGCCTGGAATTCATGCCGGATATGACCGATAAGCCCCTCCAGTATTTGTTCTTCGCGTTCCGACAAAAAAAGTGCCTCGTTTGCAGCATAGCCGAAATAGCCATACTGCCTGATTTTTTTTGCCAGTGTAGTATTTACTAAAAAATCAGGGTGTAGCAGCAGCATCCATCCGGAGGGTTCGGTTTGTGCAAATTCGTCAACTTCTACCCTTAGCACTTGGCCGGGGGCCAGAAAAAACAGCACACCTTCGTCAAAGTCATAAAGCTGCTGGCCATAAACCATCTTGAAGTTCAACCCCCGTTTTACAGCGATCGAGTAAAAATCGAATACCACACTCACCCCGCTGCGATCCTGCGGATGCCGGATAGCAGCATAGTCTACCAGGCTGACGAGTGGATGCAGCGGCCCGGGCAGGTTGTTGAGCCTGTGAAACTCGGTAATGGTTCTTACCCTATATGGTGCGACACTGGACATATTACGAATGTAAGTTTTTAACCCTTGCTTTTTGTAAGGTCTTGTGCAAAAAATTGAGGAAGAACTCAGGCATGAGCCTGCTCATGAGTTTAAGTACTTTTGCCAGCCCGGGTTTGATCTCCAATTGATCACTTAATATCCCTTTGATAGCTATATTCACCATTTTGTCCGTCGCCATGTTTTGACTGCTGTCCACTAAATCGGCAAAAGCCTTTTGCAGCGGAGTTTCCGTACTTGGGGGTGCCAGTTCAAACACTTTGATGTTGGTTTCTTTCAGTTGCAAACGCAGCACACGGGTATAAGCATGGAGCCCTGCTTTGGCCGCACTGTAAATGGGCGAGGCCGGGAAGGGAATAAAAGCCAGCCCTGATGAAACGTTTACAATGGCAGCTGATGGCCTGCCCAGCAAGTGTGGCAAGAATTGTTGCACCATCCGGATAGGGCCTGAAAGGTCGATATCGATCTCGGCTGTAATTTCCTGCCCATCCTGATGGGTGTCTATAAGATTCAGGTTACGCATAATTCCCGCATTATTGATAATGATGTTAAGTTTAGGAAATTGCGCGGTAACTGTTTTGAATAGCTGTTGGATAGCCTTAGGGTCACTGGCATCGCTTTGAAAAATGTGGATTTGAGGATACTGCTTTTTTACCTGTTCCAGGCGGGAAATGTCCCGGCCGGTAATAAGTATCGCTGCAGGGCCCTGCGCAATCAATTGTTTAACGAATTCAAGGCCGATACCGCTGGTGCCGCCTGTGATTAATACTGTGCTGTTTTTAAGTTCCATAACTTTGTTTTTTTTTGTTAGTACAAAATTGCGGTTCCGGGACGATGGAAGTTTAGCCAATTCTATGATTGCGTTAGCCGAAAGCAACGATGAACAATTTATCCTCAATGCTGATTATATGTTTTATTATTTTTTTGCCTATCAGCCATTCATTTTTTTGATCCTTCGCATTTCAAGCGGACATGCAATTGCCAAAAGCAACAGCATCACCATGTCGACGATGAGTTGATGCGGTGGTTCGCCAGGATATGAAAATTCAGGATCGACAAGGGCGGTTCCGGGAAAGAGGGTCGCACCGATCTGGGTGAGCCAATAGAAACTCGCTAAAATAACCGCAAAGCGTACTTTGTCATTATCCCTTAGTTTTGCAATCCAAAGCATCCACAATGAAAAGCATCCTAAAAAACTGCCTAATAGCATAGTTTGCGCATTATGAAACTTAGCATGCGGCGGCCAATGCGGGTTATAAATATGCGTATGGTTCCAGTCAAAAATGTAAGAACCACCTGCCGACCACAAAGCAACCAATGTAATTAATATGAGGCCTATTGAGATTTTTTGCTTTTTCATTTTTAGTTTCTTTAAATTAAATTTTTATGAATAGTTCATCCTTAGGCCTCCTGACTTTTGCCATGTGCTGATAAAAGTCTTCCGGGTGGCGACAGCCTACTGCGGCAATCACAACAGCATGCAAGCCCTGCTGTGTTAAGCCCAATATTTCATCATATTGTGAGGGCATAAATCCCTCCATCGCATTAGCGTCTATCTTCAATTCGGCAGCAGCCAGCAATAAAAATCCGAGTGCCAGGTAAGCTTGATGAGTTGCCCATGCAAGCCTTTCATCATTTTGTTTGCGACTGATAGAGTGGACAACCGAGTCCCGGTGCTTCTCCAGGCTGCCTTCCAGTTTAACTCCGCGGGTATTGCAGATATTTGCAAAATAGGAGTCCACAAATGCCTCGTCAATAGTCGTTTTAATAGCAAAAACGATGAGGCAGGACGCTTCCGTTACCTGCGGTTGATGGAATGAGGCGACGCTCAGCTTCGCCCTTAAGTCAGCATCTTCAATAAACAGTACCTTAAAAGGCTGCAAACCGAACGATGATGGCGCCATTCGGATCGCATCCCGCAATTTATCCATATCGTGTTGCTGTACTTTTTTCGAGCTATCGTAGCGTTTTACGCCATAGCGCCAGTTTAAATGTTCCATTGTATTTTCCATAATGATTTTTATTTGTATAGCCAGTCCCCAACCTGTTTTCTTAATAATTCAATTGACATACCCATTAGGGGAACGAGTATAATGGTTGTTAATAGCGTTTTAAGCAGTGGGTGCCAGCTTTCGATCAGCGGCATCACCGTGATAAATATGATATTGATGAGCGGGTAAATACAAACCCAGGTGATCAATGCCATTTTCCATTTTTTTGGTGTTTTCATAACAGTAAATTTTATACAGCAAAATTGCGCCGAAACACCACGCAAGTACAGGTCAGGAAACTGGGGGGATTGGTAAGAAAGATGGAAAATGAGCTATTTAGCTACGGCGATAGGTGGCGGGGGAAAGTCCTTTCACATTTTTAAAGTATTTGCCGAATGCTGACTGGTCGGGAAAATGCAAGGTATCGGCAATCTGCGCTACCGTTAAAGCAGGGTTTCGTAATAATACGCTGGCTTCCAAAACAACCGCCTCGGTAATCCATTCGCCGGGTGTTTTGCCGGTTACTTCTCTTACCGTTTCGGTAAGATGACCGGGGGTAATGAATAATTTATCTGCATAAAAGCTAACGCTGCGTTCATGGAGAAAATGCAGGTTAACCAGTTTCTTAAATTCGGTGGCAAGTAGTTGGCTTCGCGTCTGTACAGACGCCACGGAATGACTGTAGTCTTCATACAACGAGGTCACCTCGTATAAAAGGCCGTTGATAAATGCTCTTAATAATTCCTCTTGATATTTGTGCTTATCTTCAAGCTTATTTTTTATGAGCTGTATGGACTGTTTTAGGTTAGTAGATTGTGCGGGCGTCAACAAAAAAATGTGTCGGGCTACAGTTTCAAAAAACGGGAACCTGTCGAGAGGTGTATCACCAGCTGCCGCAAAAAAATCTTTGGTAAAGAGAATTGCAAACGATTGAAAATCTTCCGATTTATAGTGCCATTGTTTGATAATGTGCGGCGACATCGCGATCAGGCAACCAGGTATAATTTCATAGGTTTCCAGGTTAGCCGTTAATTTTGCTTCCCCACCGATGCAGACGCCTATGCCATAATAATTGGTACGATGCGGTACGATCAATGGCTCTCTTACCTGGTTAACCGGATCCGACAGCAAAAGCATATCAGGTGATACATCCTGCCGGTCAGAAAGATTATTCAACGCGTAAGTAGGGATATGCTTGCTGATTGCCGACATTTTGAAAAGAATAGATAAATCTAATAAGTATATTCAGTTATTAAAATAATGAATATTTAACTAAGAGAACTTGACAGGTAAAAAGCACCTCAAATTGGGTGGAATTCGAACCAGGTTAGCAATATCCCTAGATCCCAATTGAAAGCTAAATATGGCGGGTACAAGCTCTCAAAACTTCTGAAACGTAATAACCTGATTTTTGATCGGTTTAACAGTTCTCAAATAAGCATAAATTGCTGCAAGATCGTTGGCCTTCATTCCAGCATACATATACCATGGCATTGGTATTTGTGGATCGCCGGGGTTAAGTTTAGCCGCTTGCTTTTCTTTACCTTCAAAACTTTTAAATCGTTGGATGAATATATCTTTACTCCATGATCCAATACCGGTTAGTTTATCGGGTGTGATATTTGCAGAATGTAAAACACCTCCCTGCTGTTTAAATTCCATTCCACCGCCAAACTCTGTACCGGGGATTATATCCCCATGATATCTTTTACTATGACAATCTACACAAGCCGCTACGTTAACAAGGTAAGCACCATACTTGACGGTATCATTTTCCGATGGTAGTTTGCTCAAATTTGCCTTATGCGGCATGGTATTGATGATAAAATTGACCGGGAAGTCAATTTCTGACCCCGGTATGTCTTTTTTAATTGCAGGAATTGAACGCAAATAAGCAATAATGCTATACACGTCTTCTTTATCCATCTGCCCGATATGATCCCAGGGCATTAGCGGAAAGATGGCTTTGCCAAATTTGTTCTCCCCGGTAGTTAGCGCCCTGAATATTTCGCCATCTGTCCAACTTGCTAATTTATATGGGGTTATGTTAGATGCATAAAACTTGCCGGGAAGACCCATCTGCTGATCAAACTTTTCACCTCCGGCCCCAAAGCCGCCCACCACCGGGCTTCCATACAAACGCTCGTCCTTGGTGCTGTGGCAGTCCATACAAGCAGCAACATGGTTGGCTAAATAATCGCCGCGTTTTATTCGTTCTGCTGTGCGTTCTATTTTAATTTGAGACGCTGCGCCTGTATCTGGTAATGCAACCTTTACATAAGTACCGGCGGCAGCCACTACTACCAACAATCCGAGTAGGATAAACCCAATTACTTTTACTGCTTTCATATTATGCTGATTTTGTGCTTTCGTTTCCAGCCTTATTAACTTTCAGAAATAGTTGGGCTTTTCCTATCGTACTTATCGGATTTTACTATATCAACCATGAATTTAGCTACACTTTGCCTGCTGATTTGTAAACTTGGTTTTGGGAAGTTATTAAAACTTACCTTTAAAGTTTTTATCTTTTTGGAATCATTTAAGGCAACAGGCCGTACAGCCGTCCAGTTTAAGCTTGAATTTGCTAATAGTTTTTCCTCTTTTTCGTGTTCCTCGTAGACAGGGCCGAGGTTGGTATAGTTAATTAACCATCTGAGCCAAAAGGGGATCTCCTTTTTGGTTTCTCCGACACCCCACGCAGAGACTGTAATTAACCGTTTTAGGTTTTGTTGATCCGCTTCAGCTATTACATTTTTTATGCTTTCAGATATGAAATTTTTGGGGCTTATTAATTTAGACCAAGGGGCATCTGAGGCCCTAACGATACCCAAAGCACTTATTATCAGATCACACCCCTGCATTGCAGCCGCTAAATCTGTTTGACGGGTAGGTGTTCCCTGATATACTTTAATTGATTTTGAACTAAAGGATATTTTGTTTTTATCCCGCACCAAAACATTTAAATCATGGCCTTGCTTTAGGGCCTCTTCAACGATAAGGCGACCGGTTCTACCAGTAGCCCCTAAAATGAGTATTTTCATAATATTTATTTTACTTGGTTGTTAATTCATTTATTGAACACAAACCATTTTTATCTTTCTATTTTATCTTTTTGATTTTTGAATGCCTGTTACAACACTTTATAGATCTGACCGGTTTGTCCACCCAGCACGCTTTTGATATAAGCCTGCGCAACCCTGCCCATGGTGACAGGAACGTGTCCCGGGAAATAGGAAGAATAGGCTGTAGATTCTTCAACTATATCAGGACCGACCGCATTGATACGCACCCCGTTCTCCAGCTCTATTGCCGCGCCCTTTACAAATCCGTTGATCGCGCCATTCATCGTACTGATATTTGCTCCCATTACAATCGGATCATCGGCTAATGCACCTGATGTTAAAGTAAACGACCCCTTCGGATTGATGTAATGCTGGCCGATCAATACCAGGTTCACCTGGCCCATTAATTTGCTGTTAACGCCAATCCTGAAATCAGCATCCTTCATAAATGCCAAAGGCCCGAACTGTGCATCCCCGGCAGCGCAAATTAAGGCGTCAAATTTTCCGGCCTGTTTGTAAAAGTTTTCTATCGACTCGGTTGACGATATGTCTACCTGCATATCAGCACTTTTTGAACCGGCCTTAATTACTTCATGATTTTTTTGTAATGCGGCGGTTACGTGTTTTCCGATGGTACCTGTGGCACCTATAATTAAAATTTTCATTTTCACTTTTTTTAACAAAATTAATCCATAACTTTACTTTTGTCAAGTAATGGCACATTTGTCAAGTATTGACATTTAAGACACTAATGCTCATTATAAACATGTTAGCAGAAAAAATAATTGAAAAAAAAGTAGAGCCGGATTGTGATTGCTCAATAATAGGATCAATCAATATCATAAGCGGTAAGTGGAAACCCGTTATTATCTGGATGTTATTATCAGGCCCCAGGCGATTTGGTGAACTTCATAAAGGAATTCAAGGTATAGCACTAAAGGTATTGTCCAGGCACTTAAAAGAACTGGAGGCTGACGGTATTATCAATCGGAAGGTATACGCCGAAGTCCCGCCAAAGGTGGAGTATACACTCACTGAAAAGGGGATGTCGCTTAATGATGTGATGCAGCTATTAGCAGAATGGGGTAAAAAGAATATAGTAGCCGAATAAGACATTTTAAGATATATTAAAGAATACCTTCGCTATCAGGGATAGGGCAGTTAAAAATTTGTATAGGCAAGACGATGATACCAATAAAGGCCCCCTGATGATAGTCAGGCCTTTTTTTGTTTCTATAAACCCGCAGGGTTGTCAAATATACCCCCAAAATGCTACTTTTAACGATGATGCGAAAACTATATGATCGATCTGTCAGCATCAGATTGCCGGCAATTATAGTGCTATTATCATTTTTAAGCCTGAGTGCCGTTGCACAAACCAGCACACTATTACCGCCGTCGGGACTGATGTGCGACCTGGTGGCGCAAACGGCTTACCAATCCACACACGGTTACCCGCTTAAAGCATCTAAAGTAAACCTATCCGATACAACCGTTCAATCGGTAACCATCGGCAGCGAACACCCGGCATTTACCTGGCAGATGAATGATACCGGGAACAATGTTATGCAAACCGCTTATCAGTTATTGATATCGGATAATGCCCTGTTCCCACCCGGCAGCGGTACCTGGGATTCAGGCAGGATCATGAGCGCCATATCCTGCGGAATTGTTTATGAAGGGCCAGCACTAAAACCCGGTACGGTTTATTACTGGAAAGTGCGGGTATGGAACAACCACGGTGCAGCAAGTTTATATTCGCCGGTTGCAGTGTTTTATACAGGCGCCAAATTGCAGGCATATCAAACTGCGGCCTATCCGCTCCGGGTGACAGAGGTAAATCCGGTTTCCTTGAAAAAAGCAGGCCAGGTATATCGTGCAGATTTTGGGAAAGATGCCTTCGGGCAACTGAAGCTCACCTTGTCTGCCGACAGGCAAATAGACTCTGTTATTATTCATTTAGGTGAAATGCTCAATGCAGATGGCAGCATTAGCCGCCATCCGCCGGGCACCATCCGGTACGCCAGGTATGCTATCAAGGTGCTTAAAGGCATACATACCTACCGGTTAACGATCAGGAAAGATGCCCGCAATACCAAAAACGCGGCGGTGAGGATGCCGGATTATATAGGCGAGGTAACACCTTTCCGGTATGCTGAAATAGAAGGCTATCCCGGCGTTGTGCAACTGGCTGATATTACACAACTATCTGTACATTATTTCTTCGACGATCAGGCGGCGACATTTTATAGTTCTGATTCCACTTTGAATGCTGTTTGGGATCTTTGTAAATATTCAATCAAAGCAACATCTTTCACCGGGACATTTATTGATGGTGACCGGGAACGTATTCCTTATGAAGCTGACGCTTATATTGCCCAATTGGGAGATTACGCGGTGAATAAGGAGTACACCCTGGCCAGGAACTCAAGCGAATACCTGATAACTCATCCAACCTGGCCAACCGAATGGATCTTACAATCTGTATTGATCGCATGGCACGATTATTTGTATACAGGTGATATCCGGTCGGTGGAAAAAAATTATAACGACCTGAAAGCCAAAAGCCTGATGGCGCTGCAGGATTCCACCGGATTGATCAGCACCAGGGCCGGAAAAATGACTAAAGAGGTGCTCGCATCCGTGCATTACAGTGAAGATTTGAAAGATATTGTAGACTGGCCCCATGGCACCGAGACGGACAACTTTGTTTTTACGAACTATAATGCCGTGGTTAACGCTTTTTATTACAAAGACCTTGTAATTTTAAAAACGCTGGCAAGTGATTTGGGTAAAAAGGATGAGGCTGCATTTTTTGATCAGAAAGCAAAGGTAGTAAAAGCGGCCTATAAAAAAGCTTTTTTCGACCCGGCAAGGCGGGTTTATGTGGATGGCATTGGTACAAACCATGCCTCGTTGCACGCCAATATGTTCGCATTGGCTTTTGGCCTGGTTGATGAAAATAATAAAAAA
>Ga0302309_10000611_pt1 | contig 40089 bp, 35 predicted proteins | sample III_Palsa_N1_1_FD_200453 | JGI IMG/M metagenome (GOLD analysis project Ga0302309, IMG submission 200453) | Peat permafrost microbial communities from Stordalen Mire near Abisko, Sweden - III_Palsa_N1_1 | ecosystem: Environmental > Terrestrial > Soil > Palsa > Peat permafrost | place: Sweden...
ACAGCCGCACCGAAGAAAACATTCAAACCGGCATGGACCAGCTCATGAAAGGCAGGACCAGCATCGTCATCGCCCACCGCCTGTCCACCGTAAGAAATGCTGACGAGATCCTCGTACTCGAAGGCGGAGCCATCGTCGAACGGGGCAACCACGAGGCCCTGTTACAAAAAAAAGGAAAATACTATGCCCTCTACACCACTCAATTTGACTAAAACAACACACACATGAAAAACGAATTCATCGAAAAAAACTGGCCTTGTCACGTACCTGACAGATCGCTGGATGATCCCTTCCTTCTTTTCGATCTTACTGAAACCATCGGCAAGATCAAAGAAGAAGATGCCTGGAAAAAAGGGGACCGGAATGCGATAACGCTGATGAAGAGTCCCTTTATGCGGGTCGTGCTCATCGCTTTAAAAAGCCTGGCTTACATCAGCCTACATCATTTTGGCAACCTGGCCAGCATACAGGTGCTGGAAGGAGAACTGAATTTCCAAACCGGAAACGAAGTCACCCAGTTAAAGAAGGGCCGCTTGGTCACGCTGCATAAAAAAGTGGAACATACCCTGGTCGCCAAAGAAGCATCCGTCATCCTTTTAACCATCGCCGTATGCCCGGACGATCCGATATGACCAAGCCGCCCTCTTCCAATTCCGACCTCGTCAGGGACATCATCATCGGTATGTCCGACGGTCTCACCGTTCCTTTCGCCCTCACAGCAGGACTAAGCGGCGTGCTCAATACCACCCACCTGATCATCGTTTCCGGCCTCTCCGAGATCGCTGCCGGCTGTATTTCCATGGGACTCGGCGGCTTCCTCGCCGGAGAGTCGGAAGTAGAGCATTACGATACCGAACTCAAAAGAGAGTTCAGCGAAATAGATACCGTGCCGAAAACGGAACTGGAAGAAGTAGAAGATATCCTGAGGGACCTTGGCGTAGAAAAATCCCTGAGCACCCAGGTCGCCCTCCAAATTAGCCAGGACAAGAATCGCTGGGCGGAATTTATGATGAAACTTGAACTGAACATGGTGCAACCTGCCCGCAACCGCGCGGCCAAAAGCGGCGCCACCATCGCCCTGTCGTATTTAGTGGGCGGCTTTATCCCCCTGTTCCCCTATATCGTAACCAACAATAGCAAAACCGGGTTCTATATATCCTGTGTAGTCACCATCCTCGCCCTCATCATATTCGGTTATATCAAAAGCAAAGTCACCGGCCAGCCCCTGATCAAGGGGACGATCAAGATTGCATCCATCGGCATCATTGCCGCCGGCGCCGCCTACGGGCTGGCAAAGGCCGTCAGCTAATGCCCTTCAATAGCCCTTCTGTAATTTCTTATAAAACCATTTTTTCGCCAGTTCTGCCGACCCGATATAAACTGCTACGATCACTCCCATCCATCCGTAGAAGGACAAGGGAAGCCGCACAAACCCGAACAAACCCGCCAAAGGAGAAAAGGGCAGCGCCAGCACCACCAATACCATCAGACCCGTCGCCATCATCAGGTATTTGCCCGGCAAACTCTTAAAAAAAGGAAGACGTGTTCTTACCACCAGCACGACCAGCGTGGCTGATACCACCGATTCCAGGAACCAACCGGTTTGAAACAGCTTTTCATCCGCCTTCATAAAAAACAGCAACACCCCGAAAGTCAGATAGTCAAAGAAAGAACTCAGCAAACCAAAGATCAACATAAAACGCCGGATGAACCGGATATCCCAGCGGTGAGGCTTATCGACAGCTACCGCATCCACCCTGTCCGTCGCAATCGCCATTTCAGGAAAATCCGTGAGCAGATTGGTCAGCAATATTTGTTTGGGCAGCAGCGGCAGGAAAGGCAGGAACAAGGACGCCCCCGCCATGCTAAACATCGTACCGAAATTGGCGCTGGTCGCCATGAATACATACTTCATCGTATTGGCAAAGGTCCGGCGCCCGATCATGACCCCTTCACTCAGCACCGCCAGGTCCTGGTCAAGCAGGACAATATCGGCCGCTTCCTTGGCTACGTCCACCGCATCATCTACCGAAATACCCACATCCGCCGTATGAAGCGCCGGGGCGTCGTTGACCCCGTCGCCCATGAATCCCACTACATTACCAGCCTTTTTAAGGCAACCGATGATCCTTTCCTTCTGATTGGGTTCCACCTCGGCAAAAATATTGGTATTCACTGCCTGCTGCATTAGCGCATCATCGTTCATTTGGCTGATCTGCATACCCGTGAGGATCACCGGCGCCAAAAATCCTATCTGCCGAGCGATGCTATCCGCCACCAGCGCATTATCGCCTGTAATCACTTTGAAATGAACGCCCAAAACTCGCAGCTTGTCCAGCGTTTCCCGGATATGCTGCTTCGGCGGATCGAACAGCGTAATAAACCCGAGGAATACCATCTCCTTCTCGTCCTCCCTGGTAAAATCCTTTTCCTTCGACGTATCCTTATACGCAATGCCCAACACCCGGAATCCGGCCGCACTTAATTGCCGGTACTGCACCCCGATCAAGGCTCGCTGACCGTCCACCTGTGCTTGCACCCCCTTTTCCGTCTCTACCCTATCGCAAATGTCCAGGATGCCATTCAGCGCCCCTTTTGTGATCGCCACATTGTCCTTCTCATGTTGCACCTGCACCGTCAGCCGTTTCCGGATAAAATCATACGGGATTTCACATTGCACCGTAAAAGACCCGGGCGGCACCTTATACACCGCACAAATGGCCTGGTCTATCGGGTTCGTAAATCCCTGCTGCAAAGAGGCGTTTAATCCCGCGTATAGGAGCGTCTTCTCCGAGTGATTCCCATTGATGTCCAGTGCATCCCGTAGCATCACCTTCCCCTCCGTGATCGTGCCCGTCTTATCCGAACAAAGGATATTCATACTGCCGACATTCTCGATCGAGGAAAGCCGTTTCACGATCACCTTCTTCTTTGCCATCGCCCTGGCGCCCGCCGCCAGGTTGACCGTAATAATGGCCGGCAGCAATTGAGGTGTCAATCCCACCGCGAGGGCCAGCGAAAATAAAAACGAATCCAGGGCAGGCTTATTAAAGAGCACATTCATCGCGAAAATGATAATGACCAGCACCAGCGTGATCTCCATCAGCATATACCCGAAGTGCCGGATGCCTTTCTCAAAATCCGTCTCCGGGGGTTTCAAACCAAGCATGCCCGATATCTTTCCAAATTCGGTCTTGCTGCCCGTCTTTATCACCAGGGCCCTTGCCTTTCCGCTGATCACATGGGAACCCATCAACAGGCTATTGCTTCTTTTAGCCAGCACCGTATCCGCCGGGATGATGCCCGCATTCTTTTCCACCGGGTACGTCTCCCCTGTAAAGGCCGCCTCATCTATAAATAATTCCTTTGAATCCAATAACAGGCTGTCCCCCGGTATCATGTCGCCCGCCGACAGCACAATAATATCTCCGGGCACTACCGTCTCCACCGGCCATTCGCTTTCCATTCCGTCCCGCAGGATGCGGCAACGGATCTGAACCATTTTCAACAGCTCCTCCACCGCATGAGCGGCCCCTTTCTCCTGCCAGAATCCCAGGAAACTGCTGATCAAAATGATCGTCAGGATAATCACGGCATCTGTCACATCCCCCAGGCCCATCGACAGGCCCGCAGCTCCGATCAGCAATAGCGTGATCGGGCTTTTAAATTGTCCCAGAAAAAGAAGGATGGCCGATGACCGGGACGCCGCTTTCAACGTATTCGGGCCGTACGCCTTTAACCGGTCCGCTGCCGTAGACCCCGAAAGCCCTTTTTCACTGCAGGCAAGCAGTTGCAGGGCTCTCCCGCTGCCGAGGCTCCAAAAGGTGTCCAAAGACGGGGGCAAAAGGGGTTGATGATCCGGCATAACCCATGAAGATAGCAACGGCAGGTGCTGCACTTATTACATTTATCCGCAAAGATTTTATATCATTCACACGTTTCTGGGCAGGCACGAACGAACCATTTTAGAAGATGTGAATTCTATAATTAATTCACAAACACTTGTAACAATTATTTATGGAAAGCAGTTCACCTTTACCATACCGGTTAATCATCTGATTAAAATCACTTTTTAATAGCCACATGAAATCTTCATCCTTATACAAGCAGCATGATTTTACCTTGGGCAATGGAAAAAAGGCCACGGCCAAAGATCCATCTACAGCAGAAAAAATAAAAAGCGCCGCCAAAAAATTATTTACGAAAAAAGGCTATGCGGCTATCCGAACAAGGGACATCGCTGAAGAAGCCGGCATCAACCTGGCGTTACTCAATTACTACTTCCGCAGCAAAAAGAAACTATTCGAGCTCGTGATGAAAGAGAATATCCATCTTTTCCTGGGAGCTATGATCGAAAACATCAATAATACGCCCCGAACCTTTGATGAGCAGTTGGATTTCATCGTAGACCACTATATCGATCTGTTACTTCAAAACCCCGATCTGCCGTTCTTTGTCCTCAACCTCCTGCAGTCCGGCAAGCTACCCGCTGAAGACAAAGACGACCCGCTCTTCCGGAATATCCAGCAACTAAGAAATTCTTTTTTAAAGAATATCCAGCAGGCTATGGAAAAGGGAAAGGTGAAAAATATCCATCCCCTGCATGTGATCGCCAACATGATGGGCCTGATTATCTTTCCCTTCATCGCCCGTTCCTTATTAATGGCCAGGTCCGGCCATATCAGCCGGAAGGAATTTGAAGAACTGATGATCGAAAGAAAGCAACTGATCCCTGAATGGATCAGGTCAATCATGCGCACCCCATGACTATGCCCCAATCACTATATGGCATCAGGAGTTTCCCGCCGGCACTGCTATGGTGTTTTGTGTTCCTCCTCTATTCCTGCGGGGCTTTCGCCCAGCAGGTCCGTACGATCACCCTCGAAGGGTGTTACCAACTCGCAGCAACCAACTATCCCCTATCCCGGCAGAGAGGACTTATCCGGAAGACAGAAGGCTATACCCTCGACAACCTGGCCAAAGGCATTTACCCGCAGCTTGCCGTCAATGGCCTGGCCACCTACCAATCCGATGTAACCAGTCTCTCCGTGCCCGGATTTATCTCCATCAAAATACCCAAAGATCAGTATGGCGCATACGGCGAAGTATCCCAGACCCTCAGCGATTTTGGCATCAACAAGCAAAACAAGGAATTAAGCCGGACCGCCGCCGCCTTACAAGAAGAAAATCTCAATACGCAATTATTCGCCCTCAAAGACCGGATCAACCAGCTCTTCTTCGGCGTGCTGCTGATTGACGGGCAACTGGCACAAAACGAGCTTTCCAAACAGGATATCCAGACCGGCATGAATAATGTTCAGACAGCCATCCAAAACGGTACTGATTTTAAGAGCAGCTTCAATAAGCTGAAAGCGGAATTACTGAAAACAGATCAGCATTCTATCGACCTGCTTGCTTCCCGGAAGGCATATGTGGATATGCTGGGCCTGTTCATCCACGAAACGATCGACGACAGCACCGAATTCATTCCCCCTGCCGTTCCTATCCTCAGCGATTCCCTCGACAGACCCGAACTAAGGGCCTATGACCTCCAAACAAAATCATATATCGAACAACAACGCCTTACGAAAATCAGCAATTACCCCCACGTGAGCGCCTTCTTCCGGGGAGGCATCGCCCGGCCTTCGCCCCTTAATCTCCTGGCGGAGACCTTAACACCCTATTATATCACCGGCCTTCGCCTCGACTGGACCATCGGTGGACTATATACCTACCGGAAGGATCGGCTGATCAATGCCAACAATCAGGAAATGGTGCTGGCCGAACGAAACACGTTTTTATTCAATACTACGCTGACCCTGCACCAGGAGGATGCGGATATCACCCGCTTCCGGCAATTTATCCGGTCAGATAATGAGATCGTCAACCTGCGGGATTCCGTCAAACAAACCTCCGCCGTTCAGTTGCAGAATGGCGTGCTCAGTGTCAATGACTACCTTCTCGATATCCGCGCTGCCAGCGAAGCCAGACATGACCGGGTGGTGCATGAAATTCAACTATTACTTTCCCAATATGCCCATAAAACAACCACCGGCCATTAGGTCCGACCAAAATAATATACCATGACAAAGTTCTCCGCTATCATCCTGGTCGTCGCCCTGACCGCCCCATCCTGTAACCGGCACGCCCTCAAAACGGATGCTTCCGGGGTCTTTGAATCGGACGAAGTCATTGTATCAGCCGAAGAAAGCGGTCAGCTTCTTTCATTCCCCATCCAGGAAGGGGATTCACTTCGCAAAGACGCTATTATCGGCCATATCGATATGTCCAATACTATTTTGCAGAAACAACAGGTCGAGGCCACCATCCGCGCCCTGAGAGAAAAGACCACCGACCCCTTACCTGAAATCGAGCTGGTCAGAAAGCAAGTGGCCGTGCAGCAATCCCAGCTCGCCCAGCAAATCATGGAAAGGGCAAGAACCCAGCGCCTGCTCAAAGGAGACGCCGCCACCCAAAAGCAATTGGATGACCAGGACGCGGGCATCGATCAATTGCAAAAACAGATCGCCGTTTCCAGGCAACAAATCGCCCTCGATCAATCCACCATCCATACCCAGAACAGCACCATATCCAGCGAACACGATCCGCTGGAAAAATCCGTCGCCCAGATCCAGGACGTCATCAACAAAGGTCAGATCATCAATCCTATCAGCGGCACCGTCCTCGCCAAATATGCCCTCGAAGGTGAAATGACGGCCATCGGCAAAGCCCTTTATAAGATAGCCAATCTCGACACGATTACACTCAGGGCCTATATCACCGGCTCCCAACTCAACGCCCTCAAATTGGGACAAACCGTACAGGTATATATAGACGACGGCACCAAAAAATACACAGAATACCACGGCCAGGTCTCCTGGATCTCCGACAAATCAGAGTTCACCCCTAAGACCATCGAAACGAAGGAGGAAAGGGCCAATCTCGTCTATGCCGTAAAAATCAGGGTAAAAAACGACGGCTACCTGAAGATAGGCATGTACGGGGAAGTCAAATTTTCCAACGATGATCACACTCGATAAGATAGAGAAGACCTTTAACAAGGGTACAGTCACCGCGTTGAAAGACATCTCCTTTTCCGTGGAAAAGGCCGAGCTGTTCGGCCTGATCGGACCCGATGGCGCGGGGAAGACCACACTCTTCCGCATCCTAACGACGCTGCTGCTGGCGGATGAAGGCACCGCCACCGTGAATGATTTCGACGTGGTAAAGGATTATAAAAAAATAAGGAGCTGCGTGGGCTATATGCCCGGCAAATTCAGCCTGTACCAGGACCTGACCATCGAAGAAAACCTTAATTTTTTCGCCACGGTTTTCGGTACAACTATAAAAGCAAATTATGACCTCATAAAAGACATCTATCAGCAAATAGAGCCCTTTAAAGACCGCAGGGCAGGGCAGCTTTCCGGTGGCATGAAGCAGAAATTAGGCCTCTGCTGTGCCCTGATCCATAAGCCCGTCGTCCTGTTCCTGGACGAACCCACCACCGGCGTGGATGTGGTATCCAGAAGAGAATTCTGGGAAATGCTGAAAAAACTAAAAGGGCAGGGCATTACCATCCTGGTATCGACGCCCTATATGGACGAAGCTAATCTCTGCGACCGCATAGCCCTGCTGCAAAAAGGACAGGTGCTATCCATCGATACCCCGGCGAAAATTATCCAGTCCTATCCCGACAAGCTATTCGCCATTACATCCTCTGACATATTCAAATCCTTACAGGACACCAGGACCTATCCCGGCATCGCCAGTGTTTTCACTTTTGGGGACACCCTACATGCCACGTTCACCGGTTCGTCGGAAAAGGGTATCCTAGCCTTCCTGCACGACAAAGGCCATCCGGACGCCAGCCTGGAAACCATCACCCCCGGAATCGAAGATTGCTTTATCCACCTGCTAAAAAATTAATTCCATGCCGCCAGTCATTACCACGGAGAAATTAAGCAAGCAATTCGGTCCTTTTAAAGCCGTGAATGAATTGACCTTCCAGGTGGAGAAGGGAGAGATATTCGGCTTTCTGGGGGCCAACGGAGCGGGCAAAACCACCGCCATGCGCATGCTCTGCGGGTTGCTGGCCCCCTCTTCCGGCAAAGCCTCCGTCGCCGGGTTCGACGTCTATACCCAACCCAATCAAATCAAACGAAAGATCGGTTACATGAGCCAGAAGTTCTCCCTCTATGGCGACCTGACTGTCTCGGAAAACATCCGCTTCTATTCCGGCATCTATGGCATGAGCCGCCAGCAGATCCGCCAAAAAACCCCGGAACTGCTCGAAGAACTGCAACTGCAACAGGAGGCCAAAACCCTGGTCGCCGATCTGCCGTTAGGCTGGAAACAGAAACTGGCTTTTTCCGTATCCATTGCCCATGATCCCGATATCGTCTTCTTGGATGAACCCACCAGCGGCGTCGATCCCGTTACCAGGAGGCAATTCTGGGAACTGATCTACCATGCCGCGGAAAAAGGGGTCACCGTGTTTGTCACGACCCATTATATGGATGAGGCGGAGTATTGCAACCGGGTTTCGATCATGGTAGACGGTGTCATAGCCGCCCTTGATACCCCCGCCCATCTCAAACAACAGCATGGCGGCGAATCCATGGAGGACGTCTTCTATGCCCTCGCCCGAAATGCCACCCGAAAAGGAGATTAATATGAAGCAACTGATTGTGTTTATCAAAAAAGAATTCCTCCAGGTCTTCCGGGACAAACAAACCCTGTTGATGCTCTTCGGTCTGCCCATTGCGCAGATCGTCCTATTCGGTTTCGCCCTGTCCAACGAGGTGAAGGGCTCCAAAATCGTCATCACCGACTATTCCAAAGACGCCGTCACCACCCGGATCATCGGTAAAATTACCGCCAGCCAATATTTTACAGTCGAGCAAAGCCTGCAAAATGCCGACCAGTTGCAGGCTGCCTTTCGCAAGGGCACTATAAAAATGGCCGTCGTCTTCCCGGCCAATTTTGCCGAAGATCTTGCACGTACCGGAAAAGCATCCGTCGAGATCATCGCAGATGCGTCCGATCCCAACGAAGGCACCACCGTTGCCAACTACATGACCCAGATCATCAATGACTATAACCTGGAACTTGACAGCATTGCCGGCCAGCCCTTACAAATCGTCCCCGACATCCTAAATCTTTATAACCCCCAACTCAGCGGGCCGCCCAACTTCGTACCCGGGGTGATGGCCCTCGTCCTCATGCTGGTCTGCACGATGATGACGTCAGTGGCGATCGTAAAGGAAAAAGAACTGGGCACGATGGAAATATTACTGGTTTCTCCCTTCAAAACGCTCTATATCATTATCGCAAAACTCACCCCTAACCTGCTTATTTCCATCGTCAATTTTTTTATCATCATCCTGCTGAGTTCGGTTTTTTTGGATCTGCAAGTAAAGGGGAGTCTGCTGTTGCTCACTTTTTGCAGCATCCTGTTCATCCTGACTTCCCTGTCCATCGGACTGCTGCTATCCATCTACTCCTCAACACAACAGGGGGCGATGATGGGCGCACTGATGGGGATGATGCTGCCCACCATGTTACTCACCGGATTCCTGTTTCCCATTGACAATATGCCACTTGCCCTGCAATGGCTGGCCAATATCGTACCGTCCAGGTGGTATTTCATTATCGTAAAAAATGTGATGCTGAAGGGACTGGGCTTTGCCTCCATCTGGAAAGAGACCCTCATTTTGCTGGGTATGTGCGTGATCCTGTTCGGTATAAGTCTTCAAAAGTTCAAAATCAGATTACAATGAAAACCCTGATATTCCTGCTGGAAAAAGAGTTCAGGCAAATATTGCGCAACAGGCAAACCCTCGGCGTGCTCATCATCGCTCCCGTCATTCAACTGCTGCTGCTGCCTCTTGCCGCCAATTATACCGTTAAGAATATTTCCATTGCGGTAGTTGACCACGACCATTCCACCTTTTCCCGGCGGCTCATTCCAAAGATCACCTCATCCGGCTATTTTACCTTAACAGGTTATACCAACTCTTACCGGCAAGCCCTGACCCTGGTCGAGGAGGATAAGGCAGACCTCGCCTTCCAGATTCCGGCAAATTTTGAACGGGACCTCATACGCGAAAATTCAGCGAAAGTTTATATGGCTATCGATGCCATCGACGGGACAAAAGCCAGCCTCGGCGGCGCCTATCTCAACAGTATCCTCAGCGATTTTAACGCGGACATCCGGGTCAACCAGGCTCCTGCGTCGACAGCGGCAGACGCGCCGCACATCGATATCATCTCGTCCGACTGGTATAACCCCTTCCTCAACTACAATCTCTATATCGTACCCGCCATCCTGGTTACCCTGGTGACAGCGTTGGCCGCTATGCAATCCGCGTTTAATATCGTGCAGGAAAAAGAGAGCGGCACCATTGAACAAATCAACGTCAGCCCGATCAAAAAATACATCTTTATTCTTGGAAAACTGATCCCCTTTATGGTGCTCGGCATCCTTGTCTTTTCGCTGGGATTATTGGTCGGGTGGCTGGTTTACGGGATCGTGCCCGCCGGCAATCTGCTGGTCTTATACAGCTCCCTGGTCGTCTATCTCTTCGCGATGTTGGGGCTCGGTTTGCTTATCGCTACCTATTCCGCCACCCAAATGCAGGCCATGTCGCTCTCCTTCTTTTTCATCAACATATTCAACCTCATGAGCGGCGTGTTTACCTCAGTGGATAGTATGCCGGCATGGGCACAGACCCTTGTCGAGACCTTTCCGCCCAGCCACTTTATAAAAATAATGCGGATGGTCGTGTTGAAGGGCAGCGGCTTCGGTGATATCGCCTATCATCTGGCAGCGATGACCGTCGTCGGGACCCTATTAAATACCTGGGCTGTACTGAATTATAAAAAAACATCCTCCTGATTGGGTGCGATTATGCGTGAATGCTCACTGAGAAATCCTTTTGCTCCCACTGACCTGCCTCAAGCCAGTAGAAAGTAAAAAGAACCCGTCTCCCACCCGACAGCACCGCGGTTGGGAGATCGGCGTAGTAGATACCCAGGCCCGGATCCCTTGTTTCTGCATCCTGCACCGTCCGCCAATCATCGTCACTCCAATGAACAATGGCAGGAGCCAGGGTTTCGACACGCAACATTCTACCGGACGGCATCCTCCGGATCTTATGGTTAAATCGCCACGCTATCCTCGGGCAAACATTTTTTTCGTTAATATACCGCTGTATTGTCTGCGGTGGCAGATCGAAAACGCGACCGTCCCGCAATGACCGCTGCAACTTAAGATATTCTGCATGCGCCCACACCAGCGGCATGGCCGAACCCGAAAGATGTCCCAAATACAATTCCCGCTCCGGGATGTCAGCCTGGTCCCAGACCTGTTCCGGGATCAGTCCCCCATTATTGGCAAAAGACTCCATTGCATCGCGCAATCCTTTGGCGTTCTCCAGCCTGTCCGCCATCAGTTCGTAGTGCGCCCTTTCTCCTGTCAACAGCGGCCAGGCCCGGCCGATAACTGTCCCATTGTAAGGTGAGCCATCCTGATGTTCACCGTATCCGTCATCATTATACCGTCGCCAGGTCGCTCCCGAGGGAGTGTCTATTTTAAGCACTCCGTCGATGACCTTAAGGGTGTCGACAATACGGTAGTCATCAGCTGCGCGCAAGCCAAAACGCACCAAAGCCAAAAAATCCGTACTGACGATTTGGCCTGGCAGCACCATTTCCTTAGCAGCTGCCACATTGTGCATCTCTATCTTATCCCGAAAATGACCCGTGCGTGTTTTTTGTCCTACTGTTGAAATCCTGATATAGTATCCCTTGACGCCATATTTTCTTTCCGTATAAGCGATGTACATCCAGCGTTCGATGGATGCATTCCATAGATCGGCGATTTCCCGCAAATAAATCCCGATGGCTGTTTCACCATTCAGATCGGCCAGGTCAGCCGCTGCCAGCAGTTCTGCGATTTCCGCCGCTACCGTGAACGGCGTATTCCCGGGATCTTCCTCCCAGCGATCCAACGGACTTACCGGACCGTTCCGAAGCAGATAGCCGGCTGCATTCTTTATCATCGGCCAGAAATGCGTGATAGCGTCCTTATCCAGGGCCTTTTCCCGGTAAGCCAGATCCGTCAGAAGGATCGGCATCGACGTCTCGTCCATCTGTATGCCGCTCCAATAGGTTGAGCCATCGAGCCACATATTCTGCACCCAGTGCCCATCCGGCTCCTGGGTAGTTTGCAAATAGGACAATACCCGGCGTACATCCTCATGCGCACCGGCAGCCAGCAGACCGCCAACTGTCTCCACCAGATCCCTGGACCAAACAAGATGGTAGCCGCCCAGGTCCTTATCCCCTTTACTGAATCCCCAGGGAATCGATAGACTGGCGATGAATGCGCCGGGAAACTGCCTGGATTCATGCGTTCGCAGCACGGCGAGGCTGATCGCCGACAGATCTCATTGAAAATGACATGGCTCATCGTGAACCGCACATGGCTCTCACTGCTAAGCGCTGTACCGACCGCTGTTTTAGCGCTGGACGTCCACCGCGCGGGGATACCTGGCCATCCCGGCGCGAAACGAGCCGAAATTTGGGCAAGATGATCTTGTCTCTCTCTTTCTATCACTTCCCTGGCCGCAATCATAGCTGATTATTTTGAATGAAGTTAGGTTGCTCTTTCCCGCGTGTCGTTATTCAATTCGGTTCGCACCGCTAATTGCTGAGATGTGTCATCTTCGGATTGTTGACCAATTCTTCCGGATTTTGCCCGGCTGCAAAACCGATAACAACCTTCTCAGCGTAATCGGCCATGCCTTTCAATGTAATATCGGTAGCACCGGCAACATGAGGGGTGATCAGTACCTGTGATAGCGACAGCAGGATGTTCCCCTGATCTACGGGCTCCTTTTGCATGACGTCCAGACCGGCCGCGGCAATATGCCCGCTTTTGACCGCATCAAATAACGCTGATTCATCCACCAGTGTCCCTCTTGCAATATTAACCAGGATCGCCCCTTTCTTCATGGCGTTCAAAGTGTCGGTATTGATGAGATTTTTATTGTCACTGCCAGCCCTGACACAAAGGACTACATAATCGGCATCGGCGACCGCTTCTTTCAATTGGTCCGTATGAAAAACAGTTAAATCGCCGGAGATTGACTTTGGATGGTCATCGGTAGCGACTATATTTACGCCGAAGGGCTTTAGGCGGTCTGCCAATAGCCTGCCGATTGTGCCTAAGCCTATAATGCACGCCTTCTTACCGTAAAGTGCACCGCTAATGCCATGTACGGCAATGCCATTTTTGCCAAGAGGAAGAAGCACCTGCTTCAGACGCCGTGAAGCTGCCAGAATTAGCATCACGGCAAATTCGGCCACGGAAATAGCATTTCCAGTGAGTCCGGAGGGCGAATAAGAAACCAGGATATCTCTAGCACTCGCTGCATCCAAATCAATAGCGTCATATCCCGCAGATACAGTGTGGATAAGCCGCAGCTTTGCTTGGCCGGCCATCTGTTCGCGGGTGAACCTACCCATCACCACCACAGCCTCAAAATCGTCAGCCGGGGCGGTTTTATGCTCGACCCAGGAAACCATTTCATGATCATGTAATCTTCCCTTTAGCTGATGGAAGAGTTCGGTGGTAAATTCATTTTCAGCGTGTACGAACGCAATTTTCATATCGTGCATTTTATATTCATGCCGAAAGCCCCGGGATCGGTAGCGGAAACAGGAAATCTGCCAGCACGCTTCCCTCGGCTTTTTTAACATGTTCCGCATACTTTGAGAGGCTGGCATACAGCGTCAGGGCGAATTCCTTGTTCAGTTTGGCTATAATAACTTTTACGCTTTCGATCTTTTTCTGCAATTGCCCTCGCTTCACGTCATCAAAAGGGGCAAATTGTTTAACAATCTCTTCAAAATGTTTTTTGAAATCAATTTCCGCATCGTTATAATAAGATAGCAATAACCCATCGGCGGTAAATGTTTTCAGGTGTGCCAGCTTAATCGCGTCGGCCTTTCCTGCTTTGTCGATTACCTTATCATCGCTTGCAGCCAATACCGACACTAATGCAGGCGCCTGTAACACAAGGTCTTTTTCATCCTCGGTCAGCCCGTTGAATTGCGTAATCATATTTATTATGCCGCCGTCGATTCTTAATTAAATGTCCTCGTTGTCAGCACCTGCTGTCCATGCGGATTCGATATAGCAGCCACGTCTTCGGCGGTGATAAAGATCCGTGTGGGCTTGAAGGGAGTCGTTGTCGTCAGATAGGCTTTCAGGGTCTTTGACAGAAAGCCATCCTTACTCTGCATCTCTCCCAGGTTTTTCGTGCTGTTTTGTTCAGTATCCATCCATACGATATAGGTTTTCGCCGCCGGCTGCAGACGCTGCGGACCGGCCAAATGAAGAATATTGATGTTGATATTATAACCTTTATCCTTGTTTGTGCTCACCTTGACTGTCCCTTCTGCGGCAGGTACAATCGACGACGTTTTAAAGTGGACTTTCTGTGCCTGGGCACTTAACTGAACAAAGGCCAGGGCAATCACGCCTAAAACTATTGCCTTCATGGAAAAACCAATAGAATACCTCATAGCTGATTATTTTGGCATGAAGTTAAGCTGCTATTCCCCGCATGTCGTTATTCAATTCCGGATGATCATTATATAATTCACACTTCGCCGGAGGTGTGAATATTGTAAGGCTAAACAACAATTGCATAACTGTTCTGCTGGAACTATAGGTTAATTTTATTGGCCAAGAGAAAGCGGACCAAGAGAAAACCGCTTATATAGTTAAACATTAGCATCGCATTCAGCATTACAATAAAATATTTGAAATGATAAACAAAAATGTAAAGCAAGGTCCAGCTCCAAAAATAACCGAACAGCCTACAATAAAAGAAAAGAACGCCACTACCGGCCAAGTCGCCGAAAATCTCGAAAGCCGAGGCATCGAAAAGCCGAACATAAAGAAAAGGAAACGACACAATTCAGCACTGGCTGCCGCCGCTCAGGCAGAAAGCGCTGTTTCCGCTGCAAATGCACGTTCTTCCGGCGACGTCGGTTTTGGGACAACCGGCACCAATCTTACCTATAAGGAAGACGGAGGAACTTTATAGGAGGGAAGGATCAAAGCATGTCCGAGCACATTTAAAAGTGAGGGAAATAATTATGTTACGCAATACTAAAGACCTGATCGGTTTCCGCATAGTAGCCAAAGATGGTGATATCGGAAGGGTAAAAGATTTCTATTTCGACGATGAAACGTGGACCATACGATACCTGATCGTAAAAACAGGAGACTGGTTATCCACCCGGGAAGTCCTGATCGCTCCCGAGGCCCTTACAGATTATTCCTGGGAATCCGGGACATTCTCTGTCGGCCTGACGAAGGATCAGGTCCGCAACAGCCCCGACATCGATACCGAAAAACCCGTTTCCCGCCAACAGGAGGCGGAGCTGGCGAAGTATTATCCATGGCAGAGTTATTGGGGCACAGGCTTTTATCCCGGAGGTATCTGGGGTATCGTTGAGCCCACTCCCCTGGTAGACCCCCGAACGGTAAGAGAAGTAGACCGCACCGACATTTCCCACGAGGACAGACATTTAAGAAGTACGAAAAAGGTGACGGGCTATCATATTCATGCCACAGACGGCGAAGTCGGTCATGTCAATAATTTCATTTTTGACGACCAGACCTGGCAAATAGCTTATCTGTTGGTCGACACGCATAACTGGATCGGGGGAAAAAAAGTGCTCATCACTGTCAAGCATATACAGCAAGTAGTATGGGAGGATTCGAGGGTCGTGATAGACATGACCATCGACATGATAAAAAACAGCGAACCGGTCGATAAATGGGAATATGCCGTTCCCGAATACGATCTATCGGAATACAGGAAACATCGCTTTCATTTCAAAGAAACGGCGGATATACTATAAAACAAGAAAATATGATCCTCGAATCAACTGTAAAGCCGCAAAAAGCCGATACCCTTCCTTTGTCGAAGGAACTGCTGCGAAAGATGAATGCCTACTGGCGGGCAGCCAACTACATATCAGTGGGGCAGATCTATTTATATGCCAACCCGCTGCTGAAAGAGCCCCTGACGATGGCGCATGTCAAACCCCTCGTCGTCGGCCATTGGGGTACAGTCCCCGGCCAGAACTTCATTTACGTGCATTTGAACAGGGTCATCAAAAAATATGACTTGAATATGTTCTACGTGGCCGGCCCCGGACACGGCGGCGCGGCCCTGGTAGGCAATACTTACCTCGAAGGCACCTGGAGCGAGGTCTATCCGGAAGTTACGCAGGATGAAGCAGGCTTGAAAAAACTCTTCAAGCAATTCTCCTTTCCCGGCGGCATTTCGAGCCATGTCGCGCCGACCACACCCGGCTCCATTCACGAAGGCGGAGAGCTGGGCTATTCTCTCAGCCATGCCTTCGGCGCAGTCTTTGACAATCCGGACCTGATCGTCGCCTGCGTCATCGGCGATGGAGAAGCAGAGACGGGACCCCTCGCCACTTCCTGGCAATCCAATAAGCTGCTTGATCCCGTCTGCGATGGGGTTGTTCTTCCCATCCTTCACCTCAACGGCTACAAGATCAGCAACCCTACGATCCTTGCCCGCATCGAGCATGAAGAATTAGACCACCTGATGCGAGGTAATGGCTGGACACCCTACTTCGTGGAGGGCGATGACCCTGAAACCATGCACCAACTCATGGCCGCTACCCTCGAAAAAGTCATTGCCGAGATTCGGCGAATTCAGGAGAACGCGCGGGAAAATATGGATGCTACCCGGCCCCGCTGGCCGATGATCGTATTACGATCGCCCAAGGGCTGGACCGGACCGAAAGTCGTCGATGGCCTGCCCATCGAAGGCACCTTCCGCTCACACCAGGTTCCGCTGCTCGTCGATCCCAGTCACCCGGATCATGTGCGGATACTCGAAGACTGGATGAAATCCTACAATGCTGAAGAACTTTTCGATGCCAATGGCACACTCATACCCGAACTGGCCGATCTCGCGCCCACCGGCAACCGGCGGATGGGCTCCAACCCACATGCCAACGGCGGCCTGCTCCTCCGCGATCTACGCATGCCCGCCTTCCAGGACCATGCCGTAGAAGTCACCTCTCCCGGCGTCCGTGAGGCCAACGATACCCAGGTACTCGGCGCCTTCCTCCGGGACGTAGCCAGGATGAACCAGGACCAACACAATTTCCGTCTCTTTGGCCCCGACGAGACCCTCTCCAATCTATTGGGCGATGTTTTCCAGGCCACCAATCGCCAATGGGACGCCCGGACGCAAACAAACGATGAATTCCTGGCGCCGGCCGGGCGCGTGCTGGACTCCATGCTCAGCGAACACCAGTGCGAAGGCTGGCTGGAGGGTTACCTGCTGACCGGCCGCCATGGGCTCTTCAACAGCTATGAGGCGTTCATCCGCATCGTCGATTCGATGTTCAGCCAGCATGCCAAATGGCTGAAGGTCACCCTCGAACTCCCCTGGCGCAGGAAGATCGCCTCGCTGAACTACCTGTTAGCCTCACATGTATGGCAACAGGATCACAACGGTTTCACCCACCAGGATCCCGGCTTCCTCGACCACGTCATCAATAAAAAGGCCGACATCGTTCGCGTCTACCTTCCCCCTGACGCCAATTGTCTCCTGTCCGTCACCGACCACTGCCTCCGCAGCCGTCACTATGTCAACGTCATCATCGCAGGCAAACACGCTCTCCCGCAATGGCTGACCATGGATGAAGCTATCATGCATTGCACGGAAGGCATCGGCATCTGGCAATGGGCCAGCAACGACCAGGGTGGAGAACCGGATGTGATCATGGCCTGCTGCGGCGACACCCCCACGCTGGAAATCCTGGCCGCGGTGTCCATCCTGCGGGAACATCTGCCTATCCTGAAGATCCGCGTCATCAATGTCGTCGATCTCATGCGGCTGCAACCCGCCACCGAACATCCACATGGCCTCAGCGATACCGATTACGATGCGCTGTTCACCAAAGACAAGCACGTCATCTTCGGGTTTCACGGTTACCCGTGGCTGGTTCACCGGCTCACTTACCGCCGGACGAACCACCACATGCATGTTAGGGGATATAAGGAAGAAGGTACCATCACGACCCCTTTCGACATGCGGGTGCAAAACGACCTTGACCGCTTCCACCTGGTACAGGACGTCATAGACCGCCTGCCGCATCTGGGCAGCTCGGCAGATTACCTCAGGCAGATGATCCATGACAAACTGATAGAGCACAAACATTACATCGACGAACACGGGCAGGATCTGCCAGAGATCCGTAACTGGAAATGGAAAATCAAATGAGAACAGAACAGGCCATCACCGAAGGACACACAGCGCTCAGAAACATTGGCATCGCCGCCGACCACGGAGGGTTTGTGTTGAAACAATACCTCACGTCCTCTTTGCAAACCGCCGGTTATACAGTCATGGACTTCGGCGCATATTCGCTGGATGCAAAAGACGACTACCCGGATTTTATCATTCCCCTGGCGAACGCAGTAGCAGGCGGAGAGATCACAAGGGGAATAGCCATTTGCGGCAGCGGCGTAGGCGCCTGCATGGCGGCCAACAAAGTACCTGGCGTCAGGGCCTCGCTCATCGCCGACTCCTTTTCAGCCCATCAGGGCGTCGAGGACGATGACATGAACGTCATATGCCTGGGAGGCCGGGTAATCGGGCAGGCGCTATCCTGGGACCTGACGACGTCTTTTCTGGACGCCCGCTTCATAGGGTCCGAACGGTTCAAGCGACGGTTGAAAAAACTGGAGATGTTGGAAAATAAAAAATACGACATCCTCGACATTATCTATTAATTGAAAAAAAGAGGCACCGACGATGGATTCCATAACGCTCTCAAATACCGCAAAAATGCTGGTCGCCGACGACAAAGGCTTGCTGGCCATAGATGAAAGTACGCCCACCTGCAACCGGCGTTTTGTCGAAATGGGCATTCCTCCGACCCTTGAGCATCGCCGCGCCTATCGGGAATGGATCATCAAAACACCCGGACTGTCAGAATTCATCAGCGGCATGATTCTCTACGATGAGACCATCCGCCAACAGGATGCTGATGGATATCCGTTCGTGAAGATCATTGCCGACGATGGCATCATCCCCGGTATCAAAGTCGACACCGGCGCAAAAGAACTGGCCGGTCATCCCGGCGAAAAAGTCACCGAAGGACTCGACGGCCTTCGCGACCGGCTGCGGGAATATGCCGCCATGGGAGCCCGTTTTGCCAAATGGCGGGCCGTGATTACTATGGGGAAGGATATTCCCAGCCAGCCCTGCATCGAGGCCAATGCGCAGGCGCTGGCGCGTTATGCCACGCTATGCCAGGAAGCCGGCCTCGTACCTGTCGTCGAAGCGGAAGTGCTCATGGACGGCGTACATACGCTCGGACAGTGCAGCGCAGCAACGACCGCCGTGATCCATGCCGTTTTTGACCAGCTCTATACCCAGGGTGTCTTATTGGAGGGTATGATCCTGAAGCCCAACATGGTTCTGCCCGGATTAATTTGTCCCCAAAAGGCCACCACAGACGAAGTAGCCGATGCCACCGTGGAATGCTTTCTCCGAGTCGTTCCCGCCGCCGTACCTGGCATTGCCTTCCTGTCGGGCGGACAATCCGGCGAACTGGCCTCCGCGCGGTTGAATGCCATGCATGTCCGGTTTGCGAGCCAAATGCCGTGGGGCCTTGGATTCTCCTTTGCCCGCGCCATCCAGCAACCGGCTTTGGCGATCTGGCATGGGGAGAAAGCCAATGTGCCGGCCTCACAGCGAGCCCTGTACCATCGCGCCCAGTGCAACCACGCTGCCCGAATGGGCCTGTACGTGCCGGAAATGGAATCGGCAAATGCTTTAGTATGAACTACGGAAAGATCATATCGGTAAGGGGTAGCGTCGTCGATGTATGGTTTGAGCATAGCCTACCGGCCATTTACACTTTACTTCATACGGAAAAGGATAATGCTATATCCGTGGAAGTCCTGGCCCAGATCGACGAGAACACCGTACGCGGTATCTCGTTAAATCCTACCCAGGGGCTGGCACGTGGCACATCAGTCACCACCGACGGTCAACAACTGACCGTACCCGTGGGACAGCCCATCATGGGCAGGATGTTCGATGTATTTGGGAATACCATTGACCATCTCCCACCTATAGTCAAGACAGAACGACGCAATATTCATCGATTGCCGCCCCCATTGGCGGACCGGTCGGTCAAATCCGAGATCTTCCAAACCGGCATTAAAGCCATCGATGTCCTGATACCCCTCGAACGCGGAGGCAAAGCCGGCTTGTTTGGGGGCGCGGGTGTAGGTAAAACAGTCTTGCTGACAGAGATGATCCACAATATGGTGGGACACAATAAAGGGGTAAGTATGTTCTGCGGCATCGGCGAACGTTGCCGGGAAGGAAACGAACTCTACGACGACATGAAAAAGGCCAACCTGCTCAAGGATATGGTCATGGTATTCGGTCAGATGAACGAAGCGCCCGGCGCCCGATTCAGGGTAGGGCATGCCGCCCTCACCATGGCCGAATATTTCCGGGATGATGAGCACCGCGATGTACTGCTGCTGATCGATAATATCTTCCGGTTCATCCAGGCGGGGATGGAGGTATCCGGCCTGATGGGCCAAATGCCCTCCCGGTTGGGCTATCAGCCTACCATGGAAACGGAGCTTTCGGCATTGGAGGAAAGGATCGCCTATACCAGCAACGGGGCCATCACTTCCATCCAGGCCGTATATGTACCGGCGGATGACCTCACAGATCCCGCTGCGGTGCATACTTTTGCCCACCTTTCCGCATCCATTGCCCTTTCCAGGAAAAAGGCCAGCGAAGGACTTTATCCCTCTATCGACCTGTTGCAGTCCGAGTCCAAAATGGCCACGCCCGGTATTATCGGGGAGGCCCATTACAACCTCGCACAGGAGATCAGGCAAACATTGGCAAAATACGAAGACCTCAAGGATATCATTTCCATGCTCGGCATGGAACAATTGTCTGTCCAGGACAGGAATATAGTCAACCGGGCCAGACGACTCGAACGGTTCCTGACCCAGCCCTTTTTCGCCACCGAACAATTTAGTGGCATCAAAGGGAAAGAAGTCAGCCTGAAAGACGCCCTGGATGGCTGTCGGCGGATCCTCTCAGATGAATTCAAAGATTACCCGGAAAGCGCTTTTTATATGATCGGATCGATCGATGAAGCCCATAAGCCGGCTCCGGCAAAGGAACAAAAAACATAAAATGAAACTTAAAATACTACTCCCCTTCCGCGTCTTCGCCGATACCGACAATGTCAGCAGCATCGTCCTGGAAACCAGCGAAGGCTCCTACGGCCTGCTGCCCAATCGCCTCGATTGTGTGGCGGCCCTGATCCCCGGCATTTTCACCTATGTCATTGGCGCGGAAAGTCCACGCTATCTGGCTGTAGGCGCTGGCGTGCTGATAAAAGCCGGTGCACAAGTGCTGGTGTCGGTAAGCAATGCCATTGGCGGGGCCGATCTGGGTCAGTTGGCTGCAACCGTTAAAAAAGAACTGTCCAAAAAGGAGGAAGATGCTGGACAAGTCAAATCGATCACGCAAAAACTGGAAAGTGGTTTCATTTATACGTTTGACAAATTCCGCAAAGAATGAATACGGCCAGATCAGCGGATAAAAAAATGCCTGTTGATCTTAGTGAAAGAATAAGAGAAAAAGAGCAACTGAAAATCAAGGCAGGACGTGAAACAAGCGGGAGCGTATGGTCGGGCCTGGGCATGTTCGGGATGGTAGGCTGGTCGGTAGCCGCCCCTACTTTACTGGGAACAGCGCTGGGCATCTGGCTGGATAAAAAATATCATCCCCCCTTTTCCTGCACGTTGACGCTGTTAATGGCTGGACTCGTCTCGGGCAGCCTGATCGCGTGGTATTGGATATCCAAAGAAGACAGGACGATGAATAAAAAAGAAGATGACGATGAATGACACTTTACATATGCTCTTAGTATTTACAGGAGGCCTGTTATTGGGTACAGTATTTTTTGGCGGTCTTTGGCTGACCGTCAGGAAGACTTTCGCCGCCAAACAGCCGGCATTGTGGATAGCCGGCAGTTTCTTCCTGCGAACAGGCATTGCACTCGCCGGATTCTATTATATCGGACATAGCGACTGGCAAAGACTGATGATCTGTCTGATTGGATTTATTGCTGCCCGGTTGATCATCATCCGACTGACCAGGCCCAACGGAAAACCGGGATTAATTTTAGAAAAGGAGGCCAGTCATGAAGCTTAGTCCCGACGAAACCATCTTTTGGCACTATGGTATTTTTACCATTAATCTGACGATTGTTACGACCTGGGCTATCATGGCATTGCTGGTCATCGGCGCAAGATTGATCACCCGCAGGCTCAGGACCGACAATCAGATCTCCCGGTGGCAATGTATCCTGGAAATGCTGGTGACGACGATGGAAAATGAGATCAAAGACGTTGGGCTCGACCAGCCGGAACAGTACATAGGCTTTATCGGCACCCTATTCCTGTTTATCGCCACCGCCAATATCTGTATCGTCTTCCCCTTTTATGAGGCGCCGACCGGATCGCTATCCACCACAGCAGCCCTTGCTATTTGCGTGTTCCTCGCCGTTCCGTTCTTCGGCATTTCGAAAACAGGGTTCACAGCATATCTGAAGACCTATATCAAACCGACGGTCATCATGCTGCCCTTTAACATCATCAGCGAACTATCGAGGACGCTGGCCCTGGCAGTGAGACTTTTCGGCAATATCATGAGCGGGGGCATGATCGTAGCCATTCTGCTCAGCATCTCACCCTTCATCTTTCCGATTGTCATGAAGGCACTTGGGTTACTTACCGGTATGGTGCAAGCATATATATTCGGCATTCTCGCGACTGTCTATATTGCGGCGGCCGTGCATAAACCTGAAAAAGAGGTCTCAAAACCGACAAATAAATAAAAGGAGAACTAAAATGGATAGTACAACGCTTATTGCAGTAGCCTCAATTGTTACTTCGGGCCTTACCACAGGAATCGGGTGTATGCTGCCAGCCTTCAGCGAAGGCAAATCAGTATCGTCGGCACTGTCCTCCATCGCACAGCAGCCCGATGCCGCACCGACGATCACCAGGACGTTATTTGTTGGGCTGGCGATGATCGAGTCCACAGCGATCTACTGCTTCGTGGTCTCTATGATACTCATTTTCGCCAACCCATTCTGGAATCACATCATCGCCGCCAAATAAACAGACATGAAAATTAACTGGTTCACGGTAGTAGCGCAGGCCATTAATTTCGTGGTCCTGATATGGCTGCTGAAGCGATTCCTGTACAAGCCCATCCTGAAAGCTATCGATGAGCGGGAAAAAAAGATCGCATCCCAACTTAAAGAGGCGGAAGACAAAAAAGCGGCGGCCGATAAAGAGCAGGATGATTTCAGGAAAAAAAACGAAGACTTCGACCGGCTCAAGAAAGGCCTGATGGATAAGGCTGTCGCCGATAGCAATGCCGAACGGGATAAATTGACGGAGGGGGTAAAAAAAGACGCCATTATCCTGCGTGCCGGCCTGGAAAAAGCCATAAAGGATCAGCAGCAAAGCCAAAACGACGAGATCGCTCAAAAAACTGAGCAGGAGGTATTTTCCATCACCAGGAAGGCGCTTACGGAAATTGCTTCCGTCAGTTTAGAAGAACAATCGGTCAACACCTTTATCCGTCGCCTTGAGGCAGCCAAAGAGGAAGAGAAAAAGCAGTTCATCGACGCATTTAGATCCAATGCCAATACCATTCTCATCCGAAGCGCTTTCGATCTGCCGCCCAAACAGCAGGAAGACCTCGCCGGCGCGGTCGACAAGGTGCTTGGCAGTAAGGCCCTTCTTCAATTTAAAACCACGCCGGAATTGATCAGCGGTATTGAGCTGACCACCAACGGATACAAACTCGCCTGGAGCTTTTCAGGATACCTGCATTCTCTTGAGCAAATGATTATCGGGAAAGCGAAAGAAACGCCTGAAAAAGCCGAAGAAAAGCCCAAACTGGTAGCGGAAAAGATATAATATGTTATCAACTGATCTACATACGACCATCGATGAAACATTCGAACGGATCACCCATGGAATAAAAGACCATGTCTTGTCCTTTTCACCCCGTGAGATAGGCGTGGTCACCAGTCTGTCCACCGGAATAGCCAAAGTCTCAGGGCTTCCCGGCGCCGGTTTTGAGGAACTGTTGACCTTCCCTGGAAACCTCTTCGGGATTGCCTACAATATCGACAAGGACGAAATAGGGGTGATCCTCCTGGGGGACGATAGCCTGCTGAATGCCGGGGACGAGGTGGAAAGAACCGGCCGCGTCATGGACGTCCCGGTCGGCAATGAATTGATCGGTAGAGTGATCAACCCCCTGGGCGAGCCGATAGACGACAAAGGGCCTATCGCCCCTCGTCAACGCCTTCCCATCGAACGCCCGGCCCCGGCCATCATGGATCGTGCCCCCGTAACGGCACCTATGCAAACCGGCATCAAGGTCGTAGACGCCCTGATTCCCATCGGCTGCGGCCAGCGTGAACTGATCCTTGGCGACCGGCAAACCGGCAAAACAGCCATCGCCATCGACACCATTCTCAACCAGAAAGACAAGAATGTACTATGCGTGTATTGCGCCATCGGACAACGGGCATCCGCCGTCGCAAAAGTGGTCGCCAACCTCCAACAGCAAGGCGCGATGGCCTACACCATCGTCATGGTGGCAGCTGGTAACGATTCACCCGGATTGAACTTTATTGCCCCTTACGCCGCCACCAGCATGGCGGAATATTTTATGGAACAGGGCCGTGACGTTCTCATTGTCTATGACGATCTTACCCATCATGCCCGCGCCTACAGGGAATTGTCGTTGCTGCTCAGAAGACCGCCAGGCCGCGAAGCATTCCCGGGCGATATTTTCTATATTCATTCAAGACTGCTGGAGCGGGCCACGCACCTCAGCGAGGCGCTTAAAGGTGGTTCATTGACCGCTTTGCCGATCATCGAAACAGAATCCCAGGACATTTCCGCCTATATCCCCACCAACCTGATCTCCATCACCGACGGACAGATCTATCTCTCGCCCAAGCTATTTGAATTGGGCATCCTGCCGGCAGTAGATGTGGGCAAGTCTGTATCCCGCGTAGGAGACAAAGCCCAGTTGCCGGCCTACCGATCCATCGCCAACCTCAAACTGGCCTACTCGCAGTTCGAAGAACTGGAAAGTTTCGCCCGCTTCGGGACAAGGCTGGATGACAATACCAAAAAGATCATCGAACATGGCCAACGCATAAGAATCTGTCTGAAACAAACTGAACTCCGACACCTGTCAGTTTCCGAACAACTGGTCGTACTGCTGGCGCTGACCAACGGTCTTTTCGACCCCATAGCACCCGAAAAAATGGAGGAGTCCCAATCCGCCCTGCTCAAAAACAACGCAGGATTTCCCGAGGACCTGCTCAAGCGGCTGTCCTCGGATAAAGAGCTGAGCAAGGACGACCATGCAGCTATTCTGACCATCGCCGGTCACATCCTGGCGCCCTTTCGGGACAAGCCTGCACCCGATCAAACGACGAAATAATGGATACATTAGAAAGCATACGAAACAAGTCTGACGGCGCAAAAGACCTCAAATCGGTGGTCAGCGCCATGAAAGCCATGGCCTCTTCCAATATTCTTCAATACGAAACAGCCGTTGTCGCCCTCGGCGAATACTACCATACCGTGGTCCTCGGCATCATCGCCTATTTCAAGTCGCAGAAAATAAATGCCATCATGGAGAAACCGGGGGAAAAAAATCGTGACGAAAAAGTCACCTGCGCCATCGTCTTCGGATCAGATCAGGGGCTGGTCGGCCAGTTCAATGATTCGATGGCTGAATTTGTATCCGCTTCGTTGCGGCCTATAGGCGGGAAGAAGGAGATTTGGGCGGTAGGCGAGCGTGTCCAATTGCTGCTGTCCGATACGGGCTTTACCCTTTCAAAAGCCTTCCCGGTTCCGGAATCCGTCGACAGGATCGCTGCCGTCGTGGATCAACTGTTGACCCAAAGTGAGGAAAGCCATGAAAAACATCCGGCACAGGCGTTTTATATCTTCCACAATCAGCCCAAAGCCGGGGCCGGCTACCAGCAGGTGATGCAGCGGTTCCTGCCATTGGATGAAAAATGGAAGGACGCCTTACTGGAAATGCCCTGGCCTACTACATTACTCCCGCAAATCGCGGGCGGCATCCAGCCGACTTTACAGGCACTCATCAGCGGTTATCTCTTCGTCTCCCTGTTCAAAGCCTGTGCGGAGTCCCTGGCCAGTGAAAATGCCAGCCGCCTGGAAGCCATGCAACGCGCCGAAAAAAATATCGGGGATCTGCTGGAGGACCTGAATAAAAAATACAATCGCCTGCGCCAGAGTTCCATTGATGAAGAACTGTTTGAGGTGGTCGCCGGTTTTGAGGCGTTAAAGCGGAATTAAAATAATATCCAGAATAATGACTATAAGCCCAAGGGCGGGAAAACCCGCCACACCCGATATGCTGGTCGACATTCCCCGGCTGATGACCGCCTACTACAGTGGTATACCCGACCCGGCCGTTCAAGCCCAACAGGTTTCCTTTGGTACCTCGGGTCACCGTGGCTCCTCCTTCGAGAACTCCTTCAATGAAAATCATATCCTGGCTATTACGCAAGCCATCTGCCTCTACCGGCAGCAGCAGAAAATAGACGGGCCCATGTATCTTGGCTTTGATACCCATGCGCTGTCGGCATCTGCCTATGTCACTACCATGGAAGTCCTGGCCGCCAATGGCGTAGAGGTCATGATCGCGGAACGCGATGAATATACCCCTACCCCCGTGATCTCCCATGCGATCGTCACCTACAACCGCGGCCGAACAACGGGCATGGCCGATGGTATTGTCATCACCCCCTCCCATAATCCACCGGATAACGGGGGATTCAAATACAATCCGCCCTCCGGCGGGCCGGCGGGAACCAGCGTGACGCAGTGGATAGAATCCAAAGCGAACGAACTGATGCGCACCGGGCCGACCGCCATCAAACTAATACAGTATAGTACGGCCCTGAAGGCATCTAGTACCCACCGCTATGATTTCCTCCACACCTATATCAACGACCTCGGAAAAGTGATCGATATGGATACCGTCCGGCATTCCGGAATACGGATGGGTGTCGATCCCCTCGGCGGCGCCGGAGTACATTACTGGGAGCCCCTTGCCGCCCGATATAAACTGGATCTCACAGTCGTCAATAAAATCGTCGATCCCTGCTTTGCCTTCATGACCGTGGATTGGGACGGCCAAATCCGCATGGACCCTTCCTCTCCGTATGCCATGCAGCGGCTGATCGGCATGAAAGATCACTTCGATATCTCCTTTGCCTGCGATACCGACCACGACCGCCATGGGATCGTCACCAAACAACAGGGACTCCTGCCTCCCAATCATTACCTGTGCGCGGCAATTTCTTACCTGCTGCAAAACCGCCCCGACTGGAATCACGGCGCCGCCATCGGCAAAACGGTCGTCAGCACCCAATTGATCGACCGCATTGCGGCAAAGTCCGGACGAAAATTGTACGAGGTGCCTGTCGGGTTTAAATGGTTTGTCGGCGGATTGCTGGATGGATCGCTATGCTTTGGCGGCGAAGAAAGCGCCGGTGCGGCTTTCCTGCGATTGGACGGCCATGTTTGGACCACGGACAAAGATGGGTTCATTCCGGCCCTGCTGGCTGCAGAGATGATGGCCAAAGAAGGGAAAGATCCGGGGAAACTATACGACGGCATCAAGGCTGAACTCGGGGTGCCCTTTTACGACCGCGTCCAGGCCAAAGCCTCACCCGAACAAAAAGAAAAAATAAGCCGGTTATCGGCCGGTGAGATCAAACACAAAATGCTGGCCGGGGAAAAAATTATCCATATCCTGACCTCCGCCCCCGGCAACAATGCCAGCATAGGCGGCGTAAAGGTCATGACGGAAAATGGTTGGTTTTCGGCCCGGCCCTCCGGTACAGAGGATATATATAAAATATACGCCGAGAGTTTTTTGAATAAGGACCACCTGCAACACATCATCGATGAAGCGCAAACGATCGTCGATGCCATTCTATAGCCGAAAGAAAGGAACGTATGAAACTACATTTGATAACGTCATCGCATGAGATCATCACCAATATGAAAGCATTCTTCCAGAGTAGGAGCGACACGACAGGTTTGGTACCCGAAGAACCCCTCCGGGAGGAATTATTCAGCTCCGATCAATTGGAACGTTTTGCCAAAGCGCTGGCGGGCAAACATACTTTAGGTAAGAAGCCGGCGAAAGACCATTTACTCAGGCGATTGGCAGACAATGAGACCCTTTTGCAGGAAGTGCGAAAACTGCTGAATAATTCCATTGAAAGAAAATATCCGGTCACACCCGCCGGGGAATGGCTGATCGACAACTTTTACCTGATAGAAGAACAAATCCGCATTGCAAAAACACATTTCCCGAAAACTTACAGTGAGGACCTTCCTCAACTTTCGGCCGGGCAGTCCTTCGGCATCACCCGCATCTATGACCTTGTCCTCCAGATCATTTCCCATAGCGACGGGAAACTGGATATGGAAAGCCTCAACCGGTTCATAAATGCCTATCAAACCGTTACGATCCTGCACCTCGGCGAACTCTGGGCCGTACCGATTATGCTGCGTCTCGCCCTGATCGAAAATATCCGCCGGGTATCAGCTCGAATGGCGATCGATAAAGTGGACAGGAACCTGGCTGACTACTGGGCAAAAAAAATGATAGAGACGACAGCGAAAGATCCTAAAAACCTGATCCTGGTCATCGCCGACATGGCCCGCTCAAGCCCACCGGTCGTGAGCGCCTTTGTTTCCGAATTGACCCGCCAACTCATAGGCAAAGGGCCCGGAATGGCTATGTCTCTGAACTGGATAGAAGAACAATTATCGGATAGCGGGCTAACCAGCACCGAACTCGTGAATGCGGAAAATAAAAAACAGACCGCGGACCAGGTGTCCATCAGCAACAGTATCGGTAGCCTGCGTTTGCTCGGCACCCTCGACTGGCGGCATTTCGTGGAGGCCAACAGCATCGTCGAACAAACGCTCCGCGAAGACAACGGCGGCGTTTACGGCTCAATGGACTTTTCCACCCGGGACCGGTACCGGCATGTGGTGGAAATGATCGCCAGAAAAAGCCGGTCAAGCGAACAGGAGATTGCCGCGATAGCCATCCAGCTAACGAAACAACCTGCTGCTTCCCGGGAAGGGGATGAACGAATGACCCACGTCGGATACTATCTCATTGGGCCGGGATTGCGGCAAACCCAACGAATGGCAAAAATGAGAATTTCCGCCGGCCAAAGGATGCGTTGCGGATTGGGGAAACATGCTTTTGGAATTTATCTCACATCCATTGTCCTCATCTCCCTGGCAATAACCGCGGCGCTCCTCCAACGAGTGCATTCCGATACACAACACGGGTGGCTACTGATCAGCATGGCCGTGCTATTGTTGCTCTGTGCCAGTCAATTGTCCCTGGCTGTCGTTAATTTTTTATCTACTTTACTGGTGAAACCACATCTGCTGCCCAGAATGGATCATTCCGCCGAAATTCCCCTTGGCTGCTCTACCCTGGTTGTCGTACCGGCCATGCTGACGACGACGGCGGCGATAGAAGACCTGGTCGAAGCATTGGAGGTTCGCTTTCTGGCCAACAGAAATGCGCATCTTCACTTCGGCTTGTTAACTGACTTCACTGACGCGGCCAGGGAAACGCTGCCTGAAGACCAATCCCTTTTGGATACAGCACGGGAAAGCCTCGCCCGATTAAATAAAAAATATCACCAGGTACAAGGAGGCTCCTTTTTCCTCTTTCACCGGCCGAGGAAATGGAATCCGGCGGAGGGCGTCTGGATGGGCTATGAACGGAAACGGGGAAAACTCTCCGATCTCAATGCCTTGCTGCGTGGAGATACGCAGGAACGGTTTTCTCTTGTCACCGGCGACCAATCTCTGTTTTCAACAATAAAATACGTCATCACCCTCGATGCGGACACCCAACTGCCGTTGGGCTCGGCCTGGAAATTGATTGGCACAATGGCCCATCCCCTGAACCGCGCGTGGGTTGACAAAAAAAAGAAACGCGTCACCAGGGGGTACGGCATTCTACAGCCCAGGATCACGGTCAGCCTGCCGGATATAACAGGCTCTCCCTATACCCGAATGCATGGCAATGAGCCAGGCATCGATCCCTACACCCGCGCCTCATCCGACGTCTACCAGGATCTGTTCGCGGAGGGCTCCTACATCGGCAAGGGGATTTATGATGTGGACGCCTTTCAACAAGTGCTGGACGGACAATTTTTAGAAAACCGCATCCTCAGCCATGACCTTCTCGAAGGTTGTTATGTCCGATCCGGATTGGTGAGCGATGTTCAATTGTTTGAGAAATATCCCAGCACCTACCCCGACGATATTAAAATGCGTCTGCGCTGGACCCGCGGCGACTGGCAGATCTTTTCCTTTTTTTTCCCCATCGTCCCCGGGCCCACCGGCAAATGGCAAAAGAACCCCATGTCCGGCCTGTCCCGCTGGAAAATATTTGACAATCTAAGGCAGAGCCTCGTTCCGATTGCGCTTACTGTAGTACTGTTGCTCGGCTGGCTGGCCTTGCCATCCTCCCTGTTCTGGACCATCACCGTCTCCGCGATCATTGTTTTCCCTATTATCATCCACTCCCTTTGGGACACGGTCCGAAAGCCAAAGGATGTCGTCCTTGCGCATCACCTTAAGAATTCCGTACATAACGCGGGCGAAATAACCGTAAAAACCCTCTTTACACTGATCTGTCTTCCCTTCCAGGCATTCTCAAACGCGGCAGCCATTATACGCACCACATGGAGGATACTGATCACCCACAAACATCTTCTTCAGTGGAATCCGTCTCCTCACCCGGAAATAAATACCCGGAATAGTTTATCGGCCTCTTATTCCTTCATGTGGACCGAAACCTTTCTTGCCTCAATACTCTTGATCGTCATCTTTCTTTATTTCCCTTTGAAATTACCCGTAACAGGTCCCATCCTCCTGCTTTGGTTGATCGCCCCCTGCATAACCTGGCTGACGAGCCGACCCCGTAAGGAGCAGTCCGTCGACCTCACGACTGAACAGCGTGTCTACCTGCAGAAACTGGCCCGGAAGACCTGGAGCTATTTCGAACAGTTTGTCGTATCAGAAGAAAACTGGCTGCCTCCTGACAATTTCCAGGAACAACCAGTGGAACAAATCGCCCACCGTACCTCACCGACCAATATCGGACTCTCCTTACTGGCCAATGTAACGGCGGGTGACTTCGGTTACCTGACTTCCCGGCAATGGGTGGAGCGAACGGCCCGGACCATTGCTACCATGGAAAAAATGGAGCGCTATAAGGGGCATTTTTATAATTGGTATGATACCCAGACCCTAAGTCCGTTGTTCCCGAAATATATCTCCACTGTCGACAGCGGCAACCTGGCCGGCCATCTGTTGGTCTTGAAACAAGGACTGCTCGCCCTACGGCACAAGCGGTTCGACGCGCGATCCCTCTTCCGGGGACTTCGGGACACGCTCGGAGTCCTTAACGACACCTTGAACAAGCAGGACACCGGCCTGTTGGGGCAGTTTATTGCAACGCTGGACCTCGCCTGTAAAAGTACATCCATGGATGTGGTTGCAGTAAACAAATACCAGGAGCTTTTGTCCAAACAATTCGACTCCGTTATGGCGCGACTGCCTGCCGACCCGGCGGGGGAAACCAACCGGTGGGTGCAAATGCTTATTACGCAATTGCGGCATTTGGCAAATAACTCCTCTCCTTTATCACCCGCAGAGATCACCGAAGCGGAAAGACTCGCGGACCGATGCGATGTGCTGGCGGACATGGAATGGGACTTCCTATACAATAAATCAAGTCACCTGTTCACCATTGGGTACAATGTCCAGGAACATCTCGCGGATGCCAGCTTTTATGACCTGCTCGCTTCTGAAGTGAGATTATGCATTTTCACCTGCATCGCGCAGGGGAAACTACCTGAAGAAAGCTGGTTTGCGTTGGGACGCCTGCTGACCAACGTCGACGGAAATCCTATCCTGCTTTCCTGGAGCGGCTCCATGTTCGAATACCTGATGCCCCTGCTGGTCATGCCCACTTACGAAAACACCCTGCTGGACCAATCCTGCAGATCCGCTGTGGCCTGGCAGATAGACTACGGCAAAAAGACCAACAAGCCCTGGGGAATCTCGGAATCAGGCTACAATAGCATGAACGCGAATTCTAATTACCAGTATCGCGCCTTTGGCGCGCCCGGCCTGGGACTGAAACGCGGCTTAGAAGAAGACTCGGTGATTGCGCCATACGCTACTGCCCTGGCCTTGGTTGTTGCCCCTGAGAAGGCCTGCAAAAACCTCGAACTCCTGGGTAAGAAAGGACTCGAAGGTCGTTACGGATTTTATGAATCCATCGATTATACCCCCTCCCGTCTGCAACGCGGGCAATCCAGCGCCATTGTATACTCCTTCATGGCCCATCACCATGGGATGAGCCTCTTGTCACTGGCTTACCTCTTGCTTGACAAACCCCTGCAAAAACTATTTGAGGCGGAACCGCAGTTCAAGGCAACCCTTCTATTGTTGCAGGAGCGGATTCCCCGGGCGACCACTTTTTTCAAGCATACGACCGACATTGCAGATATCAATTATGCCGCCGGCAGCACCGAAACAAGGGTCATCAATTCGCCTGATACCCCAGTGCCCGAAATCCAATTACTGTCCAACGGCCGCTACCACGTCATGTTGACCAACGCCGGCGGCGGCTACAGCATCTGGAAAGGCCTGGCTGTTACACGTTGGCAGGAAGATGGCACCTGTGACAACCGGGGTTCGTTCTGCTATATCCGTGACCTTGATCACAAAACCTTCTGGTCAAATACCCATCAGCCCGCGTGTAAGAAAGCAACAAAATATGAGGCGGCATTCTCGCAGGGACGCGTCGACTTCCGAACGATCAACAATGACATCGAGACACATACCGAGATCGTCGTCTCTCCCGAAGACGATATAGAAATGCGCAGGGTTCGCATCACCAATTGTTCTACCACCAGCCGGACCATTGAAGTTACCAGCTATGCGGAGGTAGTGCTCGCATCCGCGGCATCTGACCTGATGCAGCCGGCCTTCAGCAACCTCTTCGTGCAAACGGAGATCATCCATCCCCAGAATGCCATCCTTTGTACGCGGAGGCCACGTTCTTCCGAAGAAAAACTACCGTGGATGTTCCATTTGATGTCGATCGAAGGAAAATCCACCGATGAAATATCCTACGAAACCGACCGGATGGCCTTCATCGGACGCGGCAATACCCTGGTGAATCCACAGGCGATGCACCAGGCCGGACCACTTTCAGGGTGCCAGGGATCGGTCTTAGATCCCATCGTTGCCATCCGCTACAAGATCACCCTCGTGCCGGATGAAGTGATTACCATCGATATGGTAACGGGCATCGCCGGAACGAAAGAAAGTTGTCAAGGTCTAATCGATAAATACCAGGATAACAAGCCGCACAAAGACCGCGTCTTTGAAATGGCCTGGACACACAGCCAGGTCTTACTCCGGCAGATCAATGCCTCCGAAGCCGACGCCCAGCTATATGGGCGCCTCGCCGGGTCCATTCTATTCGCGAATGCCGCCTTCCGCGCAGAGCCTGCCATCCTGATCAGCAACCACCGGGGACAATCGGGACTCTGGGGCTATTCTATTTCAGGGGACCTGCCCATCGTCCTGCTGAAAGTTGAAAAGCAAGCGAATATGCAATTGGTTCAACAATTGATCCAGGCACACACCTACTGGCGGCTCAAGGGGATCGCCGTTGACCTGGTCATCTGGAACGAAGAGCAAAACGGCTACCGGCAGGTTTTCAAAAATGAAATTCAAGCGCTGATCCCCGTTGACACAAGAGACCGGTCAGGAGGCATTTTCGTCAGAGCCCTGGAGCAGATATCCAGCGAGGATCGCATTTTATTTCAAACGGTAGCCCGGATCATTATTTCCGATAGTGGAGGCACACTGGCCGATCATGTCAACCGTAAGCAATTGTCGAAGGTGGTCATTCCCCCAATCGTGCCTTACCGTGACTATGAATCGTCCGTCTACGGCATCGCTGCGCCAAATGAACCGTCTGCTTCCGGAATCCCTGCACCCGATGACCTGACCTTCTTTAACGGTCTGGGCGGCTTCTCCCCGGATGGCAGCGAATATATTATTGTCACGGATGACAACAACAGGACACCCGCCCCCTGGGTCAACGTGATAGCCAACCCTGGATTCGGCACTGTCATTTCGGAAGGCGGAACGGCCTACACATGGACGGAGAATGCCCACGAATTGCGGCTGACCCCCTGGAACAATGATCCCGTCAGCGATACGGGAGGCGAAGCGTTCTACCTGAGAGATGAAGAGACCGCTCATTTCTGGTCACCCTCCCCGCTACCCGCCGGAGGCAGGTCACGCTATATCACCCGCCACGGATTCGGCTACAGTGTGTTTGAACACATAGAGGACAGCATCTATTCCGAAATGCTGGTCTGGGTCGATAGGACTGCGTCCATTAAATTCATGCAGCTAAAAATTCGCAATGGGGACACACGGTCACGTACACTTTCGGTCACCGGCTATATCGAGTGGGTTCTTGGCAGCGCCCGGTCCAAAACCGCCCTGTACATCCACACTGAAATTGACCCGGACAGCGGCGCCTTCTTTGCGTCAGACCCTTATAATGCTGAATTTTCCAACAGGGTTGCCTTTTTCGATACAGACCATCTTAAAAAGACATTTACTGCCGACCGTACTGAATTTATCGGCCGCAACGGCAGCTTACAAAGTCCCGATGCCTTGTCCCGCCAGCATCTATCGGGAAGGGTCGGCCTGGCGTTGGATCCCTGCTCGGCCCTGCAGGTTCCCTTCGAGCTGGCACCAGGTGAAGAGCTGGAAATTGTCTTCCGGCTCGGGGCGGCAGAAAACCGACCCTCAGCCAGCGCGTTGGCGCGCCAATTCCGCGGAAGTATCACGGCCCGTGAATCTTTTGAATCCGTCAAAAGCTTTTGGAAAAACACATTGGGTGCGGTGCGCATAGAGACGCCTGACCAAGCCCTCGACAACATCACCAATGGATGGTTGACTTACCAGACACTCTCCTCAAGGCTCTGGGGACGAAGTGGCTTCTACCAATCAGGCGGGGCTTTTGGATTCAGGGACCAATTGCAGGACGTCCTGTCGCTCCTGTATGCGGCCCCGGCATTGGCCCGAACGCAGATCCTGCTCAGCGCCTCCCGGCAATTTCAGGAGGGAGATGTACAGCATTGGTGGCATCCCCCCCTTGGGAGTGGGGTCCGCACCCGCATCTCGGATGATTTTCTCTGGCTGCCTTTTGTTACTGCCCTGTATATCCGGCATACCGGCGACACCGGCATATTGGACGAGCCCGTCTATTTCATTGAAGGCCGGGCGCTGAATGCGGAAGAAGAGTCCTATTACGATCGTCCCGTTCAATCCGCTGAAACGGCTTCCCTGTACGAACATTGTATCAGGGCCATCCGGCATGGGTTCCGGTATGGCGCCCACGGGATCCCCCTGATCGGCACGGGAGACTGGAATGACGGCTATGACAAAGTGGGGGCATTGGGTAAAGGGGAAAGTGTCTGGCTGGCCTTTTTCCTGTATGAAATCCTCGGCAAATTTACCGCCATTGCACAAAACCATCAAGACCCTGCATTTGCCGCGGAATGTCAAAACCAGGCAAGACAACTAAAAGAAAATATCGACGGACATGCATGGGACGGAGACCGGTATATCCGGGCCTGGTTCGATGACGGCATCCCGCTTGGATCAGCCACAGATGAAGAATGTAAGATCGATTCCATTGCGCAAAGCTGGGCCGTGCTGTCAGGGGCCGGCGACCCCGGCAGGGCCGCAGTCGCCATGGAAACAGCCTATAAGATGCTGGTCGATAAGGAAACACATATCATCCGGCTGTTGGCACCGCCTTTCGACAAGTCTACGCTCAATCCAGGTTATATCAAGGGATATGTGCCCGGCATCCGGGAGAACGGCGGCCAATATACCCATGCGGCCGTATGGATGGTCATTGCCTTTGCCCGGCTGGGCAATAACAAACGCGTCTGGGAATTATTACAACTGATCAACCCTGTCAATCACGGTCTGACCGCCGGTGACATAAACACCTATAAAGTAGAACCCTATGTGCTGGCGGCAGACGTATATGCAGTCGCGCCGCATGCCGGACGGGGGGGCTGGACCTGGTATACGGGTTCCGCCGGCTGGTTGTACCGGCTCATCATAGAATCCTTCCTCGGTCTGCAACAGGTGGGAAACCAATTGACGGTTGTCCCTTGTATACCCGAAGAATGGAACTTCTTTACCATACATTACCGGTTTAAAACGACGCTCTATCATATCGCCATCACACAAAGCACAAACATTGAGAAGACGAACACCGTCCTGGATGGTCTGCAACAGCCAGGAAACGTGATCATCCTCATCGACGACGGCGCCGATCACCAGGTTGACATTAGGCTATCGAAAAAATCAGCAGCGCAACAAATAAATAAAAATACGCTAACATCATCAGTATGATAAAAAAAGAAATAAAGAAAACCGCCCATGGACTTTATGTTGAACTGGTCAAGCTTCAGAAAGAAATCATCTCCTCCAAACTGAAGCTGCTGGTGATCCTGGAAGGAAGGGACACCGCAGGCAAGGACGGCACCATCAAAAATATCATCAAACACCTTAGCCCGAGGGAAACGAAGGTGGTGGCCCTCGGTAAACCCTCCGACCGGGAGGAAAAGGAATGGTATTTCCAGCGATATGTCCTTCACCTGCCCATTTCAGGAGAACTAACCCTTTTCAACCGGAGCTGGTACAATCGCCTGGGCGTGGAAAAGGTGGAGCATTTTTGCAGCGAAAAGGAATACAAATCCTTCTTCTCGGAGGTAGAATTATTCGAGAAGATCCTGCACGATGCGGGCTTCATCATTCTGAAATACTATTTGGACATCAGCAAAAAAGAACAGGAAAAAAGGATCGACTCCCGGGAAACCGACCCTCTCAAGAAATGGAAACTAAGCCCTATCGATATGGATGCCCGGAAGGAATGGAAGGAATATTCCGACACTCGGGACAAAATGCTGGAGAAGACCAATTTTCAGTATGCCCCCTGGTTCGTCGTCAATGCAGAGGATAAAAAGACGGCCCATATAGCCATCATTTCCCACCTGCTAAAGCACCTGAACTACCCGGATAAAAAAGAACATAAGCTATCACACATCGACGGATTGGTCTATCCGGCCACTCCGGAGAACATCAAGGAAAAATTATACTGAGAACCTACCATGCACTATTGGGCAGTTTCAGCCCAATAAGTGTGAAAAACGCCCGGTCCCACTCCGGGTCTCATCATCGAAATAGAAGTCGGTGATCTTCCCTATCTCTCCATCGGTAGCCGTCATGCTGTAGCCCTTCAGACCATTCATCTTGCCTCGCATATTCTAGTATTCGTTATTCATTTTTTATCACTATTCCAACCGTAAACCCACCTCTTTCAATTGCCTCTTCGCTTCGTCCAGCCCCTGGTAATGGATAGCATTTACCCCTAAACCCCTGATCACTTCGACAAAAAGAAGGGTATCATCGATATAAAGGGAATGCTCCGGTACAGCCTGCGCAATATCCAAAGCCATCCTGAACATCACAAGATCGGGCTTGCGGCGATGCACAAAGGAGGATGAAATGTACGCGTCAAATAGGGAAGTCAGCTGAAACGCTGCCAACCTGTATGCATTAAGCTCCCTGCCTTCATTACTCAGTGCGATCACCTGCAGGTGATACCTTTCTTTGATTGCTCTGAAGAATAAGATGGTATCTTTAAAAGCGGTGGATTGCCGAAACATAAATTCTATAAAATCATCGGGCAAAAATGACCGTCTTTCATAAAAGACGATTCGTTGCAGGTACTCCTGAATGGTCAGGTTGCCCTCTTCATAGGTCTCGAATGTTAAAAGATGCCGTTTGTTAAAAGCTTCTCCGTCCAATTTGAAATGATCGATCGCCTTATTGCGCGATTCATGTCCCCACCCGTTATTCAGCAATACCCCTCCAATATCCAGGAATAGGGTTTTTATGGCGATGTTGTTCATATCCTTTAATTGTACACTTTCACAATGTCGACAAACTCCCGCGCGTTCAGCGATGCTCCCCCGATAAGCCCCCCATCGATGTCCACCTGGGAAAATAATTCCTTTGCATTTACCGGCTTACAACTTCCGCCATACAAAAGCGTTGTATCATTCGCCGTTTCCTGCCCGTACCTCGCCGCGATCTCCTGGCGTATAAACCAATGAACTTCCTGTGCCTGAGCGGCCGAGGCTGTTTGACCCGTACCGATGGCCCAAATTGGCTCATAGGCTATAACCAGCTTGCTGAACGAATCAATGTCCAGTGGAAAAACGCTTTCATTCAACTGGCGCTTTAGGACCCCGATTTGCAGGTTCGCGGCACGCTCATCCTTTGTTTCGCCGATACACAATATAGGTTTTAAGCCGTGGCTCAGCGCAATTTTAGTCTTTTGACACACCAGCGCACTTGTCTCACCAGCATATTTCCGGCGCTCCGAATGTCCTAGAATCACATAGTCAGCTCCGGTAGACCGGATCATTCCGGCAGAAATTTCCCCTGTGAAGGCGCCCGATTCAGCTTCATGGCAATTTTCCGCCCCAACCGAGATCGCTGCATGCCCAGCAGCCAGTTGCGCGAGGGCATGTAAATGTATAAACGGGCAGCAAACGACCGTTTGCTGAATACCCGTTACTTCCGTACGGATCATATCGATCATGTCGGAAAACAAAGCAACCCCTGCCGGATATTCCATATTCATTTTCCAATTAGCGCCTATGATTTTTGCTCTCATCTTTGATCAATTCGCTTTTAAAAAAATGTAATACCTGGTAAACCACCCTGGCGCTCATGATTTCCTCAAATATCAGCGTATCTACACCTCCTAACACGGTGACAAAAGAGCCAATCCATTTTCGGGCCTGGTAACAGAAGAGGCCGGCGGCTTCTGCCGACCGGCTGTCCGTGTCCTTTATTTTAGCAGCTCCCGTATGTCAGGGCTCGTCTCCGAAATGCTCAACAGGCCGGATTCATGATTGACGGGATGGCTGAACTCAACTAAGTTAGCTTTTCGGACTCCATGACATACCAAGCCACCCCCCTCGCCGTCTCGCTATCGGAAACCCGCTCCAACTCTTCCAGCAGATACGCGTATGAAAGCCCATGGAAGCCATATCGTTGAATGCCCTTTGCAAAATACCGGCGTGGGATCGTCACCCATTTTGCCACTAATGACATAGAAATAAAAAAACGGCCTGATCCTCTGCGTTGAACCCTTTATAAAATAACCAAGGGCGAAATAAAGCCGATTTGGATCATTCCCGTCGTCGAATTTTCCAACCCGAATTTCGATTTGGCATAGCCCGTGTAGTTATAGTACCGGCACACAAAGGCGGTATATAAGTTCAGGTTTAATTTCTTAAACGGGTAATATTCTACAGAAGGGATAGCCTCCCAGGCCGTCCGGATATGATTATTCTTTGCTGCATCCGGATTGCCGTACCAATAAGCGTCACTGACTATACCGATCACTGGTAACAGCCCCCAGGCTAAAACTGCCAAACTTTTTATTCCCTATCCAAAAGCCGATACCCATCGTAACGAAAATGGCTAATTCCGGGTAAGTCCTTAGTGTGTCAACGCTACAATTCATAAGCATCCGATTTGATAAGCTGTGCCGTTTTGATATTATTGCCCGCCATTTGTACTCCTGTCCTGCATTACCAATGGGCGATGAAGATATTCCTATCAGCAGCCGGATT
>Ga0302309_10000612_pt1 | contig 40063 bp, 31 predicted proteins | sample III_Palsa_N1_1_FD_200453 | JGI IMG/M metagenome (GOLD analysis project Ga0302309, IMG submission 200453) | Peat permafrost microbial communities from Stordalen Mire near Abisko, Sweden - III_Palsa_N1_1 | ecosystem: Environmental > Terrestrial > Soil > Palsa > Peat permafrost | place: Sweden...
ATCCCGAGCTATGCTTAAGCATGTGCGCCCATTCCGGCGCTTTTTTTACCACCATGCGGGTTGCCGAGTCCATTTTGGTTCCATCAAATCCGGCAGTTTGATTGCCCGAATTACCCTTGCAGGCAGCCATAAAAAAACAAATAATTATTAAGGCATGATAGATGCTTAGTTTGCTATTTGATTTAAAGTGGGCCATAGCTTTGCGGTTTTATTTAAATTTTAACCTTAAAAAATACGGGTGGTATAAATTTGGATTGGCTTGTATCTGGTCCCAAAAGTCAAAAGAGTTTTGGTTGTACGATATGATTAGCTCGCCGGGGGCGGATATGCTTGGGTGGGCTTTGGCGTTGTAGGTGGTATATTTATCAACTGCAACCTTAGCCGTGTACAAGTTAATTATCGGGCCGAAGGGGCCTACCGGGCTTGCGCCTAAACGCATACCAACGCTGCGGCTCATGCCACCAATCTGGAAAACCAGCAGGTACCTGCCATCAGGGAGCGGACTAACGCTCAACTCATCCGATACATCCGTGGTTAATGTGGCAGCTTTATCCATATCAGGGTTCCAGCTTTTGCCATCCCAAAAGCGCCATTTGCTGAAGTTTTCAAAATCCTTTGGCAATACCCGCGATACTACCAGGTTTAATTTGCCGCGTACGCCATAAACATATACATAGCCATCGGGCGCGGGTGCACCGGCTTTTTTGGTATTGAGGAAAATGCCCGCACCATAGCTGCCGCCGTTATCCGGGTAAGCAAGTGGGGTTTCAATTTGCTGGTAATCTTTAAACGGCGCCTTGCTACCTTTGGGCAATATCACAAGGTTTACACCCATTTGCCTGAACGACCAATCGTCCTTCACATCCATATTGTGCATGCGGTAGGCAAAAATATAGGTTTTGTTGAGGGCGGTATTCACAAAACCATCGCCCAGCCAATAGTAATCTCCTGCTTTTGATGATGGGGTATTAGGGCTAAACATATTTACAGGTGTGCCCTTATCATTGGTAGCCCAATGGAAGTTCATTTTAGCATTGTCGGGTTCGTCGCCATCCAAATAAGCCACGGTATTGTGTACCATTTTATCGCCGGGCATAATTTTACCGTTGTTGATTTCACCTATCATGGTATCGCTAAAAATGAACATATTTTTCACATCAGCGCTGCCGCCTTTGCTGCGGCCACCATCCGATGGCAGCACGTAAATACCATCGGCGCCAAACCAACCCGATGTGCGTATAAACAGGTTTGTCCAATCCGGCGCTTCCTCAACGGTGTAGTTTAGGTGTTCCAAATCGACTTTGGGCTTAGTATTTTGGGCAATTACAGTAGTACCAGCCACTAAAAATATAGCGGCTGCAAGTAATGTGTTTTTTATTTGGTGTTGATATTTCATCAGGTTATTTTGTATGATCGTATTTTTATGTTACCAGTTATCTGTGCGGAAAGGCAGCGCGGGCAGGCCTTGTTCATTCTCTAAATTGGTTACCGGGGCATCAGTAAAAGCGTAGCGCACGGCTACCGGGTTTGCCACTTTATCCGAAGTTAACACCACTTTATCGCCCACAATTTCTGCGTTCGCATAATAAAATTGACGGTCGGCGCCGGCTATTAAGAAATGGCGCGGGGCTTTGCCATTGTTAGTGGTTAAGCCGGTGCCAATGCTTTTGGTATCGAATGATATGGTTACCGTATTGCCCTTTACCTTAAACTCCGAAAAATGCGGGCCCTGGTAAGCAATATATTTGAGATGATAAGTTTTGTTGAGGGCGTTAAATGCTAAACGCTCGCCTACGCTTTTTTTATCGCGGGGATGAACTTTGCGTTCTTCGCCAACATCCATGGTTACTGCCATGCCGGTATTTTTAATTTTGAGCAGATGCTCCTGTATGTCCCTAAAATTGGCTGTTGCCCAGGTGGCGGTATCATTGGTATCGCGGTATGGGGCAATTTGGGTGTAATAAAACGGAAAATCGCCCTGTTTAAAATCGCGGCGCCAGTTAGCTACCATTTTGGTGAACAATGGGATGTACGTTTCCTTGCTGTCGGTCGTGTTCGATTCGCCCTGGTAATAGGCAACGCCTTTTATGCTGAGGTTGAACACAGGATAAATAATATCGTTATACAACAGTGTAGGTTCAGTTACTTTACTGAAAAAACCGGTGGTATCAACCGCCTTTTGCGAGCTTAAAAGATTGCGGGATCCATCCAGGTAGGTATGCGCTAACAATGTATCCGATTCCAGCACTTCACGGCTGGTAAAAGCTTGGGTTGAGGCGCCTGCAGCGGCAGATTCAACCAAACCTATCGGGATATTGAGCTTGACAAATAGCTCGCGGCCAAAAAAGTAGGCTACTGCACTAAAGTTCTTAATAGTTTCGGGGCTGCATACTTTCCAGATGCCGGTGGTGGTGGTAACAGGCGAAATTTTAAAATCCGTCCATAAATGATAAATGCGGATGGCGGGGTAATTTGCGGCGGCAATTTCGCTTTGATAGTTTAACACGCCACGATAAGTAAGCATCAGCGCGGGTTCCATTACAAAATCCATGTTGGATTGCCCCACGCAAAACCAAACATCGCCAATGAGCAGGTTATCCAGCTTAATGTTATCGTTGCCGTCAATAATCACCATAGTATGAGGTGTAAAATTGCCGGGAATGGCTTTTGGTACTTTTATTTCGCCAATCCAGTTGCCTTGTGCATCGGCTTGAGTAGTAGTTACTTTACCTGTCCAATCAGCGTTAATTTTTATAATGTCGCCGGGCTTGGCGGTACCCCAAACGCGCAGTGGTTTGTCCTGCTGTATTACCATATTGCTTTGCAGCAAATTGGCAACTTTAAATGCAGGGGTGGTTTGGGCATAGCTTTTCAACCCCAATCCCGTAAGGGAAACAAGCGCGAGCGCGAAACGATAACTATTAAATACCTTCATCCTGTTAATTTATGCCCCAGTTGTAATTAGGCTTGCTGCCCATTACCAGCTGCAGGTTGCCACCCGATGCAATATCTTTAAAATCGACGTAGCAATGTTTATATGGTTTGCCGTTTAATTTGGCACTTTGAATATACACGTTATCCGGCGAATTATTGATTGCCGTAACCGTAAATGTTTTGCCGCTGGCATATTTTGGGTCGAGTTTAAAGGTTATTTTGCCGAATACCGGGCTGGTAATTTCGTAGCGGGTATCGCCGGGGCAAACCGGGTGCAGGCCGCTGGCCGCCAATACGTACCAGGCCGACATCTGCCCTACATCCTCGTTACCTACTAAACCGAACACGGTATTGTGGTAGGCGCGTTTGCAAACCTGGCGGCTCCATTTTTGGGTAAGCCATGGTGCGCCGAAACGGTTAAACAGGAAGGATATATGGTGTACAGGTTCGTTACTATGATTGTAGTAATCGTTCCAAACCATGTTTTCAGGTGTTTTTTCGAATAGGTTATTCAAATCGGCAATTACTTTTTGTTTGCCGCCCATTAGTTTTACCATGCCGGGCACATCCTGCGGAACGAACCAGCCTTGTTGATAAGGGTTACTTTCGATGGTGCCGTATTCCAGTTTTAACCGACCTTCTTTTGGCCATGGTGCCCATGAGCCATCAGTCTCACGCGGGCGGAACCAACCTACCGATGGGTCGAACACGTTTTTATAGTCTTCAGCACGGGCGGCATATTTTGCCTCGTTGGCTTTATTGCCTACGGCTGCTGATAATTTGGATAAACACCATTCGTCATACGCATATTCCATGGTAGTCGAAATGCTGTGCGGTTCGGGCGCGTAACCCAAATCGCCATTGCCAAATTTTTCACAGGTGTTTACGGCGTATTGATAGGTTTTGTCTATATCATAATTGCGGATGCCTTTCGCGTAAGCATCGGCAATAACAGGCAATGCAGGGTTACCCAGCATACAGCCGCTGTACGAGTTTAAAAACTCCCAGCGCTCAAGGTAATGGTTGCCGGTTTCATCGGCCAGGGTAACTAATGAGTTAATTAAGTCATTCACCAATGTCGGGTTGATGATGGTTTGCAGCGGTATCTGGCTGCGGTAAATATCCCAGCCGCTGAATATTGATCGTTTGGTAAAGTTTGTTGGATGGTGTGTTTTATTATCGCCACCGGTGTATTCGCCGGTCACATCGGTTACCGAACGCGGGTCGAGCATGGTGTGGTACATGGCGGTGTAAAACACGGTTTTTTCATCCTTAGTGCCACCTTGTATATTTATTTTGCTTAGCTGCGCGTTCCATAAAGCACGGGCGCGCTTGTGTATGTTATCAAAATCCCATCCGGTTATCTCGGCATTCAAATTAGCTTTTGCGCCATCCATGCTCACCAGCGATATACCCGATTTTATAAATACCTGTTCGCCTGCCTTGGTAGCAAAATCGGTATAAAAGCCTAAATGTTTGCCTTCTTTTTCAGTAGTACCGGGCAATATGGCGGCGTTCTCAATTTGCTTGATGTAGCGGTCGCTCACTACCTCATCGCGCTTGCGCACCCATCCATCGGGGATATCGGCGCTCCAAACGCCAAAGTTTTTTAGCGGCTTGCTAAACTCGGCATAAAAATACATGGTGTAATTGGCCTTGCCGTCGCCATTGCCCCAGCCGCCGCCATCGGGTGTACATTTCATCCAGCCTTCAATGGTATGGTCGTTAACTACCTTTACGTACTGCAATACCGAAGTACCGCCAACGCGGCGCGCCAAATCAATCTGTATGCGCGAGTGTTTATTTTCGGGGAAGGTAAAGCGCAAAATGCCGCTGTGTGGCGCGGCAGTCATTTCGGCCTTAACTTTATAGTCGTTCAAAAACACACTGTAATAACCTGCCGAAGCCCGTTCGCTGCTTTTGGTATATTGTGAACGCCAGCCCTCGCCGGGATGGTCGAGACGGCCGCCTAAAGTTTTCATGGGGCCGGTAGTTGGCATCACCAAAAAGTTGCCCAGATCGCCATACCAGCCCACGCCGCTCATACTGGCGAAGGAAAAGCCTTCGATGCTTTTGTTTTCGTAGCTGTAACCGGGGGCATTATCGCCGCCGTCAACCGTATTTGGGCTAACCTCAACCAAACCGTAAGGGGTAGCCGCGCCGGGGTAAGTTTTGCCGGGGAACAGCTGCATATTATCAGTACCGCCATCGGTGCTGGCACCGATGAAGGGGTTAACATAGTCAACAGGTTGGGAAGTAGTTTTAGTGGCTTGCGCAGTGGTTTTAAGCACAGCTAAAGGGCTTACAAATGCAGCGGCTAAACATGCTATATAAATGTACCTGGGTTTCATAATTATATTAATTGGATATTATTGGTTTATAAAAAACCGCCTTATTGAGGTTTAAAAACGGTTTACTAAGCAAATATATCAGAAATATACTATGTGCATACATTTAGGAGAAATTAAATGTACACCCCGTGGTTTTAGAACTAAAGATTATAAAACCTTATCGCATTATCGCCCCAAAAACCTGCCTGCTCGGTTGCCGATAATTTGGCGGTATAATTTTTAACCAAGCCCATCACTTTATCATAACCGCCCGCCACGTTGCACACGGGCCAATCGGAGCCGTACATCAGGCGTTTTGTGCCGAAGGTTTGGAACACAACGTCCAAATAAGGTGTAAAATCGTCCGGTTTCCAGGTTTTCCAGCTGGCCTCGGTAACCATGCCCGATATCTTGCAATACAGGTTATCGAAACCTGCCAGCGCTTTCATATCCTTTGCCCAATCGTCTATCTTCTTGTCCTTAATATAAGGTTTGGCAATATGGTCGATAACAAATTTTTGATTAGGGAAAGCCTTTACAAACTTATAAATGTAAGGTAGCTGGTCGGGATAAATCAGTATATCATAAGTAAACCCGTATTTGCTTAAGGCAGCAATGCCGTTCATAAAGGCAGGTTTCAGCATCAGCGCGCGGTCGGCCTCGCCTTGCAGTACATGCCTAAAGCCTTTGAGCTTTTTAAACTGACTGTAATATTCCAGCCGTTTATCAACCTGGGGCGATTGCAAATCGACCCAGCCTACTACGCCTTTAATAAAATCGTAATCATTGGCAATGCCCAGCAGGAAACCGTTCTCTGTTTCAGATTGATCGGTTTGTACCACCACACAGCCATCCATGCCATGCTTGTGCAGCAGCGGCCGTAAATCGCCCGGCAAAAAATCCTGCTGAATAACCGCCATGGTTTCATCAATCCAACTATCCCGTATGGGATCGAATTTCCAGAAGTGTTGGTGGGAATCGATGCGTGGCATTGAGTTGATTGGTTGATTAGGTTAGATTAAGTTGATTAGGTTGAATTAGGTTGATTGAGTTTTTTATCGGTTTTTAACTTATTCAACCTAATCAACTCAATCAACCACTCACTATCTACGCATTCGCCAGTGCCCTGTCTAAATGTACATAGCCGCCATCAATATAAATCAGCTGCCCGGTGGTATGGCTTGAGCGTTCGGATAGCAGGAACGCTACGCCGTTTGCAATTTCTTCGGCGGTGGTCATCCTGTTTTCCAGCGGGATTTTTGCTTCTATTTCGGCACGCTTGGCGGCCGGATCGGGCAGCCCGTTTATCCAGTTTTCGTATAATGGCGTCCAGCACTCGGCCACCACAACAGCGTTAACGCGGATGCCGTATTTTAACAGCTCTACTGCCCACTCGCGGGTTAAAGCATTGCGCCCACCATTTGCCGCGGCATAGCCCGATGTATTTCCCTGCCCGGTATCGGCCAGTTTAGAGGTGATATTCAATATAGCTCCCTTCGACTCCTTTAACGCCGGCAAAGCATGCTGCGCCATCAGGTAATAATGCACCATGTTTTTATGCAGCGAAGCGATAAAATCTTCATAATTGCCATGCTCCAAACCAATGGCATCGTTTACGCCGGCATTATTTACCAGGCCATCTATTTTGCCACATTTTGCCAGTACGGCATCAACCGCTTTTTTGCACTCGTCGGGTTGCGTCAGCTCGGCAACCACGTGGAAGGCTTTGCCGCCGGCAGCTTCAATTTTTTGTACAGTTTTAAGGTTATCCCCTTCGTTTCTGCCTACAATAAAAGGTACGGCCCCCTCGGCAGCCAGCAGGGTTGCTATGCCCTCGCCTATACCCTTCGCGCCGCCTGTTACTATTATTACCTTACCTGCTAATCCTAAATCCATGTTGGTTGGGTTAAAATATATTTGTTTGGATTGTGTTTTTTGTTTGGTGTATAAATTATGTTGTGTTCGGTTGTGTTATATTGTGCTGTCAATGTTATTAGTTATTATCGTGATAGATATAAAATATCACGTTTACCATTTTAATTTGGGCGTTGCCTACGGCCTGGGCTTTCCGCTCATACTGCACTGGCCTTAGGCGCCTGGCCGGTATCCGCTGCAATCCCTAACGCAATTTTTTTTCTGAACCATGATTTACAGGATTTAAGGATTAGCTTGATTTTATTATCATCCGGTTAATCCTTTAATCCTCACAAATCCCGGTTCAGACTATTTTATAGCATCAGGATAATCCTTAAATCCTACAAATCATGGTTCAGACAATCTGCGGTCCTTAATGCCCTCCCGCTACAGCCACATCCTTCACCTTCAACCGTTTCCATGAATATATAAAAATATACAGGAAACAGAAACCGGGTACTAAATATGCCCATTGTATGTTTGTTTTATCAGCAACAATACCCACTATAAACGCGCAAACCGCGCCGCCAACTATGGCCATTATCACAAATGATGAGCCTTCTTTTGTCTTTTTGCCTAAACCACGTATGCTTAACGAGAATATGGTCGGGAACATAATCGACATGAAAAAATCGACCCCCAATAAGGCATAAACCGGTAAATTACCATGTAATGTTACGGCCAGCCCTATTAAAATAATGTTTAGGAAGCTATAAATAGTCAGCAATTTAACCGGGTTAATACTTATCATTAATAAGGTGCCTACAATCCGCCCTACCATAAAACAAACTGAGCCGGCAATTAAAAATAACGAGGCAGTTTTTTCACCCATATTGGCTACACGCTCGGCAAATAATACAAAAAAGCCCCATACACATGCCTGCGCGCCTACGTAAAAAAATTGTGCCGCCACGCCCGACATTAACTCTTTCTCCTTAAATAAATCACCTATCCTTTCTAAAAGAGGTTTTTTATCATGCAATTCTTCACCTTCGCCTTCTTCAACAATTTTGGGCAGCGAGGTAAACGATATCAATATAGCTACAATAAGCACCACAGAGCCGGTGATTAAAAATGGTATTTTTACCGATGATGCCTCGTGGCTAAGGTAAGTTAATAGCGTATTAGCAGGCATTGCTTTCTCCTGCGCATCGGTATAAGTAATGCCCGACAGGATGTATTTACTGCCAATAAACCCCGCCGATACTGCGGCAATGCCATTAAACGTTTGTGCCAGGTTTATACGAAATGATGCTTTAGCGGGGTCGCCCAAAACGGTTATGTATGGATTTGCGGCTGTTTCTAAAAAAGCCGAGCCGCTGAACATTACAAACAGCGCCAGCAAAAAGAACGGATAGCTCATAGTGCTTGCGGCGGGGTAAAACAAAAACATACCTGTAGCAACAAACACCAACCCCAATAAAATACCGCCTTTGTAACCATACTTTTTCATAAACTGCGAGGCAGGTATGGGCAGCAGGAAATAAGCTATATAAGCGGCAACATCAACCAAGGATGATTCGCGGGTAGTTAGCTGGAATGCCTTTTTTAAGTGCGGTATTAATATAGGGTTAAGGTTTAAGGCAAAGCCCCATATAAAAAACAGCGAAGTGATTAAGCCCACTGCAAAAAGCTTGTTATTTTTTGTCATTTACCAGGTTTAAATTGCGGGTGGCGAGGACACCACCCACGGTTAATTAGTTAAACGAATATAAATTATTTAAACGCTGCTTGTATATCCTGTAAGGATACGCCAAGGGTTTTTAATGCTATCTTATTGAGGGCATCAACATTGCCGGTGAAATGGAATACGCTGTGCGTGTGCGTTAGCTTTTGGTTAGGGCTAAGGAACGCGGCTGGCGACAGGCTTTCTATCTCGTAAAACGGCCCCATTTGTGTACCGTTGGCCAGCGGGCCATCATTGTAGGCGTTAACCGCATCGCCCACAAATGGGTCTTTATCGGTTTTCCATTCGGCGTTCAGGTAGGTTGATTTTACGTTGTAATCGTAAGTTATTAGCGTAAGCACATGGCCTGCGGGGTCATAACTGCCGGCGTATTTTTCAATACGGTTTGGCGGCATGCCCAGCTTACCGCGCGATTTGCCGTCGGCTTTAAAGTATAGCGCACCGTTTATGGTTTTCACCCTGTCGGGAGGGATTTGACCAAAGTAATCGGTAGTGGCAATTTTGCCGGTGGTGTTTTGCACGTAAGGCACTACGATAACGGTTGCCGGCGCAGGGGTAAACATATCCAGGTTCCACAGGTTGGGCGCACCGGTTGTTCTATCCCAGGCGGTTGTGCCTACATTGGTGATGCTGTTAACCGTGGTAAAGCCTACCGCTTTAACGGTGCTATCCAGCGTAACGCCCAGTATATTTTGGATATCGCTGTTTTCGAGCATTTGTATACTGCGGTCGAGTTTTATATCCAGTTCGGTACCGGCGTAGTTGGTAATTTTGGTGGTTTTGCTCAGTGTAGCTTTTTCAGCCGAAGTAGAATCCAGCGTCCAGCTTTCATGGTCGAAACCGGCGGGGGTGTGCCAGTTATCAAACACCATACTGGTACCTTGTTTAAAAAACAGCGCGAATTTGCTGCCTTCGGGGCCTAGCCATAACCTGTCTTCTCCGCCAAAACCATTCATGTGGGTATCAGGGGTCTTTAGGTCGAACTCTTTATAGTTAACCCAGCCAAAGCTTTTGCCGGTAAGGCCGGACGCGGTTGAGGTAAATACTTTTGCCTGGTACTTTGGCGATACGATGATCTGGCCTTCGCCGCTGGTGTTTTTAAGCACTACAACGCTGTCGTCCTTTGATTTTAAAAACTTTAAATCGTAATCAAAAGTACCTTTGCCGGTAGTATCCATGGCGGTAGTGTCCTGGCCGGTAGATGCTTGTTTGGTCTGACAGGCGGAAAAGCTGAGGACAGCCAAAGCGCAGGCAGAAAGTTTAATCAGTTTCTTCATTGGTTTAATAGGTTATAATTGGTATTACAGGTTATTTATGCTTCGGATTAAACGCAATTGTGTTAATCAAAGTACCTATCCCATCGATACTTATTTCAACTACATCGCCTTCGTTCAATGTAAAATCCGGAGGTGGCACCAAACAGGTACCGGTCATTAAAAAAACGCCATTCGGGAAATCACATTCGCGGAACAGGTAGCCGGCCAGCTCGGTTAATGAGCGCTTCATTTGCGAAACGGTTATCTCTCCGCTAAAAGCAACTTCACCACCGCGTTTGATGGCCATGCGTATTACCGAACTGCCTTTTATCGGGGTTTCGGTTACACGCAAACACGGGCCAAGCCCCGCGCATTTTTCATATATTTTTGCCTGCGGCAGATACAAGGCATTTTCGCCCTCAATACTGCGCGAACTCATATCATTACCAATGGTATAGCCCTGTATCTCGCCGCTGGAGCTGATGAACAGGGTTAGCTCCGGTTCCGGCACGTTCCAGCTTGAATCCTTGCGGATGTAAACAGGCTGGCCGTGGCCGCTTACCCTTTGGGGCGTGGCTTTAAAAAACAGTTCGGGGCGCTCGGCATCGTACACCAAATCATATAAACTTGCAGCCGTTTCCGATTCTTCCATGCGGGCATTGCGGCTTTGCAGGTAGGTTACGCCGGCTGCCCAAACTTCCTGGCTGCCTATCGGCGCTAACACATTTGCTTTATCAAGCCAAAGCTCTTCTTCATCATCAGTCAGCGTACTTAAGCCGTCTATTTTACCTAAAAGATAGGCTTCCAGGTTATCGCGGTTAATGAGTTTATCCCAGGTCTCATCGGCTTTTAAAAGCGTGTCCTGGTATTGTATAATGATGCCTTTTTTGGTGTTATACAGTTTCATATTTATAGTAATTGCATAATTTAATTAAATATGTCATTGCGAGGCTCCGGTTGGCTTAGCGCGATGGGGCGCCGAAGCAATCTCGTCGCTTTATTAGCTATACGACGAGATTGACACGGCTCGCCTACGCACGTGCTTCCAACAGGAGCCTCGCAATGACATATTTTTTATTTTTTAGCTTTCCGCCTTGGGCTTTTAGCTTTTACCTAAATCAAAGTGATATACCGCGTTTCCAGGGTATAAAGTCGTTATGGTCGGATATATCGGCTTTGGCTTTTACATTACCGCTGGCTGTCGCTATAATATACTCCAGCATACGGTTGGCCATTTGCTGTAGTGTTTCTTCGCCATCAATAATCGTCCCGGCATTTATGTCGATAATATCGTTCATTTTATTGAACAAGGTAGTATTTGTTGCCACCTTTAACACGGGCGCTACGGGGTTACCTGTTGGCGTACCCAGGCCGGTGGTAAATACCACGATATTTGCACCCGAGCCTACTTCGGCGGTGGTCGATTCCACATCGCTGCCGGGTGTACACAATAAGTTAAGGCCGGGTTTGGTTACCTTTTCGGGATAATCCAGCACATCGGTTATGGGCGATGAACCGCCCTTACGTGCGGCGCCTGCCGATTTAATGGCATCAGTTATTAAACCATCCTTAACGTTCCCGGGTGATGGGTTTGAATCGAAACCCGAACCTATCGCGATAGCACGCGACTGGTAGGTGGTCATCAAATCCATAAAGCGTTTAGCAATCTCATCGGTCGCACAGCGGTCGCTCAGTTGCTGTTCCACCCCGCAAAGTTCGGGAAATTCGGAAAGGATAACCGTGCCGCCCATCGCCACCAGCAAATCGGACACTACGCCCAACGCCGGGTTGGCCGATAAGCCCGAAAAACCATCAGACCCACCACATTCCAAACCTATAATCAGTTTATTGATGGGTGCGGGCTGGCGGGTTACTTCATTGGCTTCTATCAGACCTAAAAAAGTTTCCTTAACCGCGCGTTTCAATAATAACGATTCGTTGCCTATCTCCTGCTGCTCCAATACTACCAATGGTTTGGAGAACATCGCATCGCGGTTATAAATTTTATCTTTTAAAATAGCCACCTGCGCGTTCTGGCAACCTAAACTTAGCACCGTTGCACCTGCCACGTTGGGGTGGGTAATATACCCTGCCAACAAGCCGCATAATGCCTGCGCATCGTCCTTAGTGCCGCCGCAGCCAAGTGTATGGTTTAAAAATTTAACGCCATCTACATTGGAAAACAGCCTGTCGGCCTGTAAATGCGCGGTGGCTACCGAATCCAAATCGGCATTCAATATATCTTCTTTGCTTTTGCCTTCTTTGTATAATTTTACCAGGTCCTTCACTTGCAAATCAACCACATCGGTGGCTTTGTAGTGGTAGCCCAGCTCTTTCTCAAAAGCTTCCTGTATAGTTTTCACATTTTCGTTTTCACAAAAAACCAACGGGATTATCAGCCAATAATTTGCCGTGCCTACCGAGCCATCCTTGCGGTGATAACCCATAAATGTTTTATCCTTCCACGCCGAAACATCGGGCACTTTCCATTCGGTATGCCTTTCCTTCAGCTCGTAGCTGCTGGAAGCATGTTTTATGTTTTTTACAGAGATTAACTCGCCCTTTTCTATCCGCTGCGTAGCATGGCCGACTAAAACGCCGTACATAATAATATCATCGCCCGGCTCAAAGGCACGGGTAGCAAATTTATGTTTGGCAGGTACATCGGTTACCAGCGGGTATTGGTTACCGTTAAGGCCGATAAGGGTATCTTTAGGCAGATTTTCCAGAGCTACCTCTATGTTATCGGCAGCATTAATTTTTAAGGTTTTACTATTCATTTATTTACTAAATAATTGGCTCTGAGGTAAATTTGCCGTCTACCTGTCTCAGTATGCCAAGGGGATTATTTTTTTGTAAGGCCGGTGGTAATGCACTTTCGGGGAAACCCTGGTAACATACAGGCCTGGTAAACCTGTAAATTGCTGTTGCGCCAACGGATGTGCTGGCACTGTTAGTGGTTGCCGGGAAAGGCCCGCCATGTACCATGGCGTAGTTTACTTCCACGCCGGTTGGCATGGCATTTATAATTAAGCGGCCTGCCTTATCTTCCAATATGGAGCGCAGTTCGCTGTAATTTTTCAAATCTTCATCATTGCCCCAAATGGTGGCGGTTAACTGGCCGCGCAACTTGCGGGCTATATCCAGTATTTCATCCTTATTTTGGGTAGCCACGTGGATGGAGCTTGGGCCAAAAACTTCTTCACCCAATTCTGCCTGTTTTAAAAACGCTTCGGCAGTGGTGGTAAACATGTGCGGCACGGCTGCGTGGTCTTTTTCTAACTGTTTGCCTTTTGCTGCCAGCGTTACGCCTTCTTGCTTAGCAAACTCGGCAGTGCCTTTGTTAAAGGCTTTATAAATACCGCCGGTAAGCATTACGCCGCCGGAAGCATCCTCAATAGCCTGTTTGTAATCGTCCATAAATTGCCCGGCAGTTTGTGGCAATACTACTACACCGGGGTTGGTGCAAAACTGGCCTACTCCCAATAAATTTGATGCAGCCAAAGCCTTTGCCAAGGATGCGCCCTGCTCGGCCAAAATGCCGGGCAATATAAATACGGGGTTTACGCTGCCCATTTCGGAATATACGGGGATAGGTTCTTCACGCTTCATGGCCTCATCAAACAAAGCCTTGCCGCCCTGGTACGAGCCGGTAAAACCAATGGCTTTAACCAGGGGGTGCCTTACTATATTTAAGCCGGTTTGGTAATTAACACCGTGCAGCAGTGAAAATACACCTTCGGGCATACCGGTTTCTTTAGCAGCTTTTACTATGCAATTTCCTATCAGCTCGCAGGTAACGGGATGCGCGGGATGCGCCTTGTGCACCACTGGGCAACCCGCTGCCAATGCCGAAACTGTATCGCCACCGGCAACCGAAAACGCGAAGGGAAAATTACTGGCGCCCCAAACGCCTACTACGCCTAAAGGTATTTGCACCTGGCGCAAATCGCCTTTGGCAGGGTTATCGGCAGATGGCAGGTCTATTATCGCCCTTAGCCATGAGCCTTCCCTTAATATTTTTGCAAAGAAACGCAGCTGGCCTGTTGTGCGCTCGCGCTCGCCGGTAAGGCGGGCTTCAGGCAGGGCGCTTTCCTGGCCGGTTATAGCCAGCAGTTGTGGCCCCAACGCCATAATTTCATCAGCAATACGTTCTAAAAATTCTGCACGTTTTATGTACGAAAGGTTTTTATACACCGGTGCCGCTTCATGCGCTTTCACTACGGCCTGGCTCACTTCTTCCGGGGTTGCTTCATGGAACGAATAAGGCACGCCATCCTCATTTTTTACAGCACCGCTGAACTTATCTATACCTTTGCCCGATTGGGCATAACCTATTAACTGGTTACCGCTAACTATCATTAAGAAATATGGTTTTGGTTAAATTGATTTGCTATAAAAAAAATTAAACTCTAAGTGTAAAGTAAACACATTGTAAACCGCTAAAAGTTTAACTTATTGGCGAATGTTGATACAATATTGGCATTATAAATATTTTGATATATTAGCCCTTAAATTTTTGATATGAAGGCGATACTGAGAAAAGTTGATTTTGGGAAAGATTACTCCTTTAGCGTGCGCGAAGATATTTTGCCTTATTTATATAACCACTGGCATTTTCATCCCGAGCTGGAACTAACCCTTATACGAAAAGGCAAAGGTATAAGGCTGGTGGGCGATAGTTTGGAGGAGTTTGACGACGGTGATATTATTTTATTAGGATCTAACCTTCCGCATATGTGGCGTAACGATCATTCTTATTTCGAGAAGGATTCCACTCTGCATATTGAGGCGATTGCGCTACATTTCAGGGAGCATTTTTGGGGTAGCGGTTTTCACGACCTGCCCGAAATGAAAGGCATACGCGACCTTTTTGACCGCGCTCGCCAGGGCATTAAAATAAAAGGCAAAACCCGCGACCTGGTGCAAAAAAAGATGGAAGCAATATTGTTGGTCGACGGTGTTAAGCGTATCGAGTACCTGCTAAACCTGCTGGAATTAATTGCCTCATCAAACAGCTGTAGTATACTATCCAGCGGGGGCTTTACCAAAACTTATAATTTAACCAATACCGATAAAATAAACGACATATACGTTTACACCTTTAACAACTTTAAAAAGCGCATCACTATAAAAGAAATAGCCGAGGAGGTAAACTTGAGTCCGCACTCATTTTGTCGTTATTTTAAAACCCGCACACTTAAAACCTTCTGGCAATTTTTATCAGAAATACGCGTTGGATATGCCTGTAAGCTGCTAATAGAAAACAAGATAAGCATAAGCCAGATATGTTACGAGAGCGGGTTTTATAACCTGAGCAATTTTAACCGCTGCTTTAAAAGCATCACCAATAAAACGCCGCTGCAATATTTTAAAGAATACTCTAATTCGTGAGGTAGGTGAAAGGCAAAAGCTAAAAGGTGAAAGCTATTAATACAAGATTAAATAAAATTTAAGTTGAAAGTTGAAAGTTTAAGGTTGAAAGTAAATAGCGCCTTTGTTGCAAAGCCGTTAATGATTGGTTGTTTGCTGCTGTTTATTTGCAGTTGCGCTACGGTTAAGCAAAAAATGCAAGGGCATAATGATGTTGACCCGCAGCTAAACAATATTGTGTGGGAAATAACTTCGTTTAAAGGGCATGCGCTTAAAGCGAGTGATTTTAGCGCCGGCATGCCCAGCATTACTTTTAATATGGACGAAGGCAAAATAAGCGGCAACGATGGCTGCAATAGTTTTATGGGCCTTGCCACTTATCGCGGCCATACCATTAAAACCGGGGCTATAGCCACCACTAAAATGGCCTGTGATGGCGGCATACAGCAGGATTTTTATACCACCATTGGCTCGGATGCCTTAACCTACCATTTGGATAAGGATGTGCTGCGCTTGTTTGTGAATGATGCGGAGGTGATGGCGTTGAGGGAAAGGGAGTGATTTAGTTGTAGGGGTTAGTGGCGGTGGCGGTTGATGAACTCCTGCCAATTTAAACATAGGCGCTAAATTTAAATACGTTCAAGTGTGGACACCTTAACGGGCAAGATTTTAATCTGCTGGTTTAGCGTTATGGATACTTTTTTTACAATATATTATGCACAGCCGTTGTTTTTTTGATAAATATTATTGCATCAAAGGAGTCTTCAAGTTGGTAGGTAACATAATTCATCCCAAATTTTGATGAATATATCGGCCCTTGGGAAACGGATAAGACTTTTTTATTAAAAAAATCCATTGCCGTGGGATCGGCGTCTGATGTTGATTTGACATCGATAATAAAGTTCGAGGTTTTGCATTTAGAAAAAGCTGCACCGATCGAACCCTTTACAGCTTCAGGTAACTGCTGTGTTTCGTACTTGTGCTGTAATACATTTAGTGAACGCATAGAGCCTTTGAAAAAATCAAAACCCATAGCATAGTATTTCGCTCCAAAAAAGGTCGATAGATTCTGACCCATGGTTACCACGTTCATGCTTCCGCCTGATTTGGCAACGTGTGCGTTATGGGCCCAAATCATCATTTTTCCTTTACCTATGTAATTATAAACCCACTCAATATTTTCAGCCATACGTTGATCGCGCCATTCATATTCTTTTGCACTAAATGGTTTCGAACTGCTGTCTACTAATTCACAAAATTGTTGAGCTTCATATATATAATGATGAAAAAGTGCTGTGTCACCCAAAGTAAGTTTAATATGAATCAGTTGATCGACCGCTGTTCTTAGTATCTTCTTGTCGCTATCCACAAGTCCAATAAGACTTTTTTTAGTGACTGACAACGCTGATGACATTTCAGGTGTAAACTTTCCTTGAGGAATTAAATAATCCCTTATAAAAGTAAATACTGCGGGAGTCCATTGAATGTCACATCCGAAAAATCTTACCTTATTGTCATTAGCTTGGGTTGAGTTATATTTTTTAAGCCAGTTACACATTTCAACCATTTCCTGCGTATGCCATGTCCCAAAAACCAATCCTTTTCTAACAACATTACTAACTGTATCTTTTTCGTTTAATATATAATTATTTAATATCTGAGCTTTAGCAAAATCATCTTCAATAACGAAGGCTTTCACCCCCATTTCTTTAACCAGAAACTCCAACATACGATGTTTGAACAAAGAAAACTCATGCGTACCATGTGTTGCTTCGCCCAGGCCAAATATTACTTTATCCACTAAAAAAGGTTTTAGTAACTCTAAGTCACTATAATTAGAATCAGGGTTAAGCGTATTGAGCGTAATCAAATGCTTATTTAAGGCGTCAATTAATTTATTTTGAGCTTGTAGGTTTAGCGTAAATAAAAACAAAAAGCTAAATAATAAAAGTGAGAAGTTTTTCTTTGACATATATTTTTCGGTTGATTATTTTTGCTTCCGGTCAGTGTTTCACCGCACCACTCGAGAGTAGCCGGTTTAACTACGCTATCTCAACCTCTCTTGCCATATAAATATTTTGCACGGCATTTTTTAGCGCATCATAATTACCTACAGGGACAATAGTTAAATTTTCTGTTGGCTGGATGCCGCAGGCCGGTGTTGCAACTACGGGTATATTTAAGGCAAGGGCTTTTAATAATAAACGCGGCTGGTGCTCGATATAGGCAGGCAATATCACCAATTTAACATCCTTAAAAATATTGGTTTGGGTGAATGAAACATTTACATCCTGCCAAAAATTATCGGTCTCGGTGGCATGTCCTAAAACCACTAAATCCAGGTTTAGTTCAACAGCCAGTTTTTTTATTTCGTAAGCACCTTTACGGGCCAGCGCAGATGCGGGAAATAATACTTTATTGCCTCCAAGATTATCTACAGGCTGTAATTGTGGCTGTACCCAGTTTAATTTTATTGATTTATTATTAAAAATATCGGCAATATGCTGATGCGGGGTAATAATGTGGCGTGCTTTGGTTAGCGCCAAATTTTCAAGTTCTACCAGGTCTTTATCGGCCCTAAAATCATTTAAGGTTTTGCTGTAAGTATGCGTTAAATGCGCATCGTCCAACTGCTGCTGCAATAGTTCCATCGGCAGCCTCGTCATTAAAATATCAAAAGTGCGCCCCCACAAAAGGCCATGCTGCCAGGCAAAGGGTAGTAAATTTTGCGCTATAACAATGTGAGTTGTTGTGAGCGGGATAGACTTTTTAAAGGAATTAACAATATGGCTATCGTACTTTAAATAAGCTGATGGGATATTGCCCTTAAATTTACCGGCAAACCGTATTGCAAGGGCACGTTTAAACGCAGTAAGTGAATAAATACGATGCAGACGCTTCTGAATATCCCACGAATAACGGGGTATTTTAAACCGTTGGTTTGGCGTGAAAGGCACTATAAAGAAATCCTGCTGATTAGCGGTTGATTTAATATAGCCATCGTACTCGGGCCAATTTTCATCTAAAATAAAAGTGGTTGTTTGCTTTTGTGTGTTTAAAACTGTTTCTCCGGGGTGTTTAAAGCATCCGGTATTACCGCACGAATAACAATCATTAAGTTTTGATGCACTTGTGATGTGCTTTCCGGGTTGAACAATACTGTTTGTTTTAATTCCTTTAAAGCTTACAATTAACTTTTGAGGTGTAAAATCAATAACAATTTTAAAATCGCAATTGGGTTTAAAGCGCAAATCAATGTAATTCCATTTTACAGTGGCATCCCTGTCATGCTCAGCCAATGACCCCTTTATAACTTTGGTGTGCCTGTGCCTTTCAATTATTTCAAACCCGGCACCCAATGCCGCATCATATAGTGCATTGGAAAGCTGGCAGAGCCCACCGGCAACCGTCGGCACAATACAACCTTCACGTATTTCACGCCCTATAACAAAACCCCGACTACTTAAAGGCGCCCCTACGTGTTTCCAAAAGCTAAATATATTACCGGCTTTTACCTCCAGCCCGTTTAGCTTTTGGGCTGCTATTCTTAAATTTTCAATTTTTCCTGCGGTTAATATCCAGTTGCTCTCGCTATCATCTGCATTCCATAGTTCACTTTGCGAAGATGAAATAATGGGGCTATCGTTAAGTTTATTTTCGTTTTTAAATGCGGGGATATGTGCTACTGTGGCGTTTGCCAGGGAGCGCTTTATTACAAAAAGGGCAACTTTTATCCTAAAACCTGTTTCGGATATCAAATTATGTTTTTGAGATAAGGTGGATTGGGTATTCACTGCTGCCTGATAATCAGCATAAAGTTATATTTTGTTCAGGAAATTGCAAATTATATAAAAACGGGCATGGATAGTAGTGTGATTAACACACTTAGTTTGTTAAACTTCGTAAGTCAATTTGCACTTTGCCTGCCGCTGTTACACTTGAACGGGCGCGGTTGCTGGCGTTACTTCCTTTTTCCTCATACTTTCTTTAATCATATCGCGGTGCTGGGTTCCCCATGTGGTTAATTCTCTCAGCACATTTTTTAGCGTTTCGCTGTAAGCGGTAATTTCATAAATAACAGTAACCGGGGTGGTAGGGTAAACAATTCTTTTTACAAAACCGTTTTCTTCAAGGTCTTTAAGTTCTTTTGATAGAATTTTAGGAGTGATGCCTTTAACCGCCTGTTGTATCTCATTAAAACGCCTTGATTTTTCGAGCAAGGTAAAAATTAAGGGCAGCTTCCATTTGCCGTTTAAAACAAAAAGTGCATCACGTATGGCGTTTACGCTTGCTAAACATTCCTCTTTTGAAGGCTTATCATTTTCTACTGCTTTCATAGCTCAAAGTTAAGCACTTTCCCAAAGGATACCGCTATCCTTTAGGAAAGTAGTATCCTTTTTATACCTGCCCGAAATACCTTTGAAGAAAAAATTAATCATGAAAAAGATACTTCATTTAATATCCAGCTTTAAGGGTGATGAGTCATATACCATTAAACTTGGCCATGCTATAGTTGATAAACTTAAATCAGAAAACGCAGGCGCAGTTGTGCAGGAAATAAACCTGGCTGCCGAAAATTACCCGCATTTAGATGCGCCGCATTTCCGGGCATTTATGACACCTGCAAACGAGCTTACGGCTGAAGATAAAGAAGCCATTAAATATTCTGACAAGGCGATTAACCAGCTGATGGATGCAGATTATATTGTTATCGGTTCGCCTTTTTACAATTTTAATATCCCTTCTGCCTTAAAAGCCTGGATCGATCACATTGTGAGGCCCGGTGTTACTTTTCGTTATGACGAAAATGGCCCGGAAGGATTAGTAAAGGGCAAAAAAGTTTACATTGCTTTAGCCTCGGGAGGTGTATACGCCGAGGGGCCTGCCCAGGCATACGATTTTAATGGTCCTTATCTGAAACTTATGCTTGGTTTTTTGGGCATGACAGATTTGAAAATCTTTCGCGCAGAAGGCTTAAAAGTTCCGGGGTTACAGGAACACGCGTTGGATACGGCTATTGAAAGTATTAGTTTATAAGGGAAAGAACAGACTTACGAAGTTTTTGAAACTTCGTAAGTCAATTTGCGCGGGGTTTGGCGCTTGGTTACCTGCCGCGCTCCGTTTACTCACCCCGACTTCGCTGCGCTGGTCTACCCTCTCTTCGCCTGCGGCGGAAAGAGGGTGGCTGCAAATATTTAAACTGCAAATTGATTGCTGCAAATTTCTTCCCACTGCAAACTGCCAACTACAAACTGCAAACTAAACTAAGCCAAATCTATTTCTTTAGCCAAATACACATCCTGCACAGAATTGATGATTTTAACGCCATCGGCGAAGGGGCGCTGGAAAGATTTGCGGCCCATTATCATGCCCGAACCGCCTGCCCTTTTGTTGATAACAGCCTGTTTTACGGCTATGGCAAAATCATCCGTCCCTTCCGATTCACCTCCTGAATTGATTAGACCCGCGCGACCCATATAGCAGTTGGCCAGCTGGTAGCGGCATAAATCTATGGGGTTGTCGGTGCTTAATTTGCTGTACATCAGCGGGTCGGTTTTGCCAAAGTTTATGGCGGTAAAGCCGCCGTTAACATCGGGTAGCTTTTGTTTAATGATATCGGCTTGTATGGTTACGCCAATGTGGTTGGCCTGGCCGGTGATATCTGCTGATGTTTCGTAGTTTACACCGTCCTTTTTAAAGGCGTTATTGCGGGTATAGCACCATAATACGGTGGCCATCCCCAGCTCATGCGCGCGCTCAAACGCTTTGGCAACTTCCACAATCTGGCGGTCCGATTCTTCGGAACCAAAGTAAATGGTTGCCCCTACTGCTGCTGCGCCCAGGTTCCAGGCATCCTCAACCGTGCCAAACATAATCTGGTTATATTTGGTGGGATAGGTTAGCAGCTCGTTATGGTTTATTTTTACGATGAACGGTATTTTATGCGCGTATTTACGGGCAACGCTGGCCAAATTACCAAAGGTAGTGGCAACAGCGTTACAACCACCTTCAATAGCTAGTTTCAGTATGTTCTCAGGGTCGAAATACAGTGGATTTTTAGCGAATGATGCCCCGGCGGTATGCTCAATACCCTGATCCACCGGGAGGATTGACATGTAGCCCGTGCCCGCCAAACGGCCATGGTTATGTATAGCCGCCAAATTGCGTATTACCTGCGGGTTGCGGTTGCTATCTAAAAAAATCTTATCAATAAAATTTGGTGAAGGAACATGCAGTACATCTTTACTAAATGTTTCGCATTTGTGTTTCAGCAGGCTGTCGGCATCTTTGCCAAGCAGTTCAAGTATCTTATCAAGTGCCATAATGTTTTTAATGATAGTTATTTAACATCAAGTATAGCGTATTGTTGTATTAGTTGATATTTAATTTGCTTTTATTTCATCTAATTTACATAAAGCGGATAAAGTTAATTACTACTTTTATGGCTTAACTATGGCCCGTTTTATATGTCGGTAATTGAATTTACGCTTATTGTATTAATTGGTTCGTGCTTTGCCGGCCTGGTTGGCTCATTAACAGGTTTGGGCGGCGGTTTTATTATCATCCCGTTGCTTACTATTTTTCTTCACGTTGATATCAAATATGCTATTGGCGCGTCGCTGGTGTCTATTATAGCTACATCATCGGGCTCGGCGGCGGCTTATGTTAAGGAGGGCATTACCAATATGCGGCTGGGCATGTTCCTGGAAATTGCCACCACACTGGGCGCTGTTTGCGGGGCTATGCTGGCCATGTATATTCCAACGCATTATTTGGCGATTATTTTAGGGGTGATACTGATATTATCGGCACTGCTCTCATTACGTAAAAAAGCGCAACAAATCGTCACCCATAAAAACGACCTGGCAGCAAAACTAAAGCTTAACGGCAGCTACCCTACTGCTGATGGTGTGGTTAATTACCATGTAAGCAAAGTAGGCGGCGGTTTTGTGGTGATGCTGTTTGCTGGTTTATTATCTGGCCTGCTGGGCATTGGCTCGGGCGCGTTAAAGGTGCTGGCTATGGATAGCATTATGCGCATACCTTTTAAAGTATCAACCACTACCAGTAATTTTATGATAGGCGTTACCGGTGCAGCCAGCGCGGTAGTTTATTTGCAGCGCGGGTATATAGACCCTGAAATAGCTATGCCGGTGGTAATTGGCGTACTGATTGGGGCTTTAGTCGGATCGAAAATATTGGTTAACAGCACATCGTCGGGCTGGTTGCGGTGGACTTTTGTGGTGGTGGTGATATTTTTAGCATCACAATTAATTTATAATGGTATAATGGGTAAAATATAATATGGCAGCAAAAAATCACCGCTTTAAGGATACTGATATGCAGGCTGTTATTGGCTGGGTATTGCGCCTTGGCGTAATTGTATCGGTAAGTGTAGTTATTTTTGGTGGTATAGTTTATATATACAGGCACGGGCACGAGGTTGCCAGCCACGCGCGCTTTGCCGGGGTGCCCGATTTTGTGAAAATAAATGGCATAATTGGCGGTATACTTACGTTTAGGGGCCGCGCCATCATACAGGCGGGTATTATACTGCTAATTGCCACACCTATACTCAGGGTGTTTTTCTCGGCCATTAGCTTTATGCTGGAGAAAGATTATATGTATGTATGCATTAGCCTGCTGGTGCTTTGCATTATATTTTTCAGCCTGATAAACGGGCATGTTGGCGGCTAAAATTTGAATTATTTAATATCGAACACCGAATTTCGAATGATGAAGTGTTTATATAAAAATAATCCTATTTCAAATCTTCAGGAAAGAACTTCGACGTTGGACATTCGAAATTCATTATTCGATATTATTTAGGATAGAGGCTTAATTGCCGCCTCCAAACCTTGCCTGATCGGCGGCATCGCCGCCCTGGTGTGTGCGGCTGGTATTTACCGATTGTTTGCCGAAACGGTAAGTAAATGTAGCGGTAATAAAACGGGTGGATACTTTTTCGTGCCCGGTTAAATCAAGGTTTAAGTAGGTAGAGCGGTACTTGTACCCGTCGCTATTAAAAACATCACTTACAGCCAGTTTAATACTTCCGTTACCCTTCAATATAGTTTGACTGACACCTCCTCCCACATCTAACAGCGATTTAAGATAGGTTATACCGTAATAAGTTGGCGCATCGTATTCGCCATTTACCTCGGCCTTTAAACTGTTGGTTATGCTAAAGTTTTGTGTAACATTCAGCGTAAAATCAAAGGTGTTTTTACTGGGTACAGCTGCTTTATAAATAAAACGGTCAAATCCTCCCTCCATATAAACATCAGCATCCCACCACCTGTTTAAGGGAACGGGAAAATCAAGCTCGGCCATGTATTGTATATAGGTACCTATATTGCTGTTTGTGGTGGTGTAAACTTTAGTCGAGTCGTTTTGCTGGAAAATAGAGATATAAAAATTATTGGTTTTAATTGCGCTTAAGGTAAGCTTGTATTTGTTTTTGTAAATGTCCGTCAGCACATAGCTATCAATATATTCAGGTTTTAAAAAAGGGTTGCCCACGCTGTAGGCATACTGGTCGATATAAGCTACAAAAGGGTTTAAATCCTGGTAATCGGGCCGGGTAATGCGGCGGTTATAGCCTATGGTAACTGTATTATTGGTATCAGTAGGCTGGGTTATCATTACATTAGGGAACAAATCGAAATAGCTATTCTGTGTTGTATTATTGGGGTAGAGAGATTTCCCGTACGAATCGGTTTGTTCGCCTCGCAAACCTATATTTACACTGGTTTTGTTAAACTTATCGCTGTAACTTATATAGGCGGCATTTATGCGCTCGTTATAAATAAAATGGTCTGTTAGGCTTGGTACAGGCACAAAGCTGCCTGTGTCGGTTTTCTGCTCAAAAAGAACGTTGTTATTACTGTTAACCTGGTTGTTTTTTATGCCTAAGCTTAAACTGCCTGTTTTGGAAAGTTCCTGGGTAAAGTCAATTTTTTCTGAGCGTACATTAATATTAGAAGGCGTAGTTTCGTTGTAAAACAAAGTAGGGCGGTAAGTATTGCCGGCAGCGGTAAAAAAATCACTTTGCAGCATTTGATCCTGGTTGCGCACATAGGTGGAATAATCAAAATCTGCCGATAATGAGCTTTTATTATCCTTGCCAAAACTACCCCGGTAATTAACATTATAATTTACGTTGGTTATTTTTCTTGTTGTGTATGATTTAGTATCGATAACTGAATCCATAACCCCGTTATTTGATATATCCGTAGTATTCGTCTTTTTGCCGCCTAAATCATTGGTATAACCGTACGCTTGTATGCCAACGGTTTGTTTCGGGGTTATTTTATAATCGGCGCCGCCATTAAACCCGTAATTTTGGTTAGAAAACAGGTTTTTATAATCCAAATCATAATCCGATACAGGGCCGTCGCCTGTTATTACACGGTCGAGATCGAGAAAACGCTGCACCTTATTATCACTAAAATTAAAATTGCCAAAAAGGTTCAATTTACCGGTATTGTAGTTTAGGTTAAGCCCGGTATTAAATTTGTAATCCTGGCCAACCGCCGCGCTTTGGTTAACGCTTGCTTTAAAACCAAGGTCCTTATTTTTTTTGAGGATGATATTGATAACACCGCCGCCGCCGGCAGCATCATATTTTGCCGATGGGTTTTCAATCAGTTCTATCTGGCTTACCATATCGCTTTGATAGCTTTTCAGCAAATCGGCCACCTGATCGTCCGAAAAGGAACTTATGGGTTTCCCGTCAATGGTAATCAGCGGCCTTTGGCCCCCTTTAAACAAAATGGTATTATCGTTTATACGCACACCGGGCGCGGTATTTAAAATATCAAATACGGTATTGCCCGCAGCCATTATGCTTTTATCAATATTTAATACTGTTTTATCGGGCAACAGTTCAATATAATCGCGCTTATCAGTTACGGTAACTTGTTGTAATTGGGTATTTAAAGGCTGCAGGTTTATTTCGCCGGCATCTATTTCACTATTTGCGGCAATTTTATATGGAGGGGTATAATACCTTGCATAGCCTATTTTATGCACCAGGATGATATAGGTGCCGGCCTTTATATTATCAAACCGAAACAAACCTGTAGTGGTGCTTATGCTTGACTTGACTATAGCGGAATCTGCAGATTTTAACAGGATAACAGTGGCATATTCAACCGCGGTTTTGTTTTCGCCTAATACTTTTCCTTTAACTGAAGACCCGCCGGTTTGTGCATACGAATAAAAATACACGCACGTAAAGACCACTGATAATAAGCATCTTGCAAAAAATTTCATTAAAGGTTCAGTAAAAAAAATCTATATGTTTGGTTAATATGTATGGTACATTTAAACGGCAAATCTATAAAAAAAGTTACTATCTGTATTAATGTCTGCCATTAATCGTAATAAGGGGGACTTGATATGCAAATAATCGTTAATTTCGGGGTTTAGGATAATCTGTTTTTAAACCGCCAATAAATTAATATGAGGAAAATTGTTTTTTTAGTATTGAGCTTATTTTTTGCCTTCAAAGTTTCGGCACAAACTACGGCTGCTGATGCATCAGTAACCGAATCGGCAGTAACGTTAAAAACTTTGTACGGTTCAATATCGGGTACATTAACTGTACCGAATAATGCAAGCGGGAAAATACCGGTGGTAATTATTATGGCAGGCAATGGGCCTACCGACAGGGACGGTAATAATGCCGAACGCGGTATAAATGCCAATACCTATAAACTGCTGGCTTATGCCCTGGGCAAAAATGGCATAGCATCGTTAAGGTATGATAAACGCCTGGTTGGGCAAAGCGTTACTACCGAAAAGGAAAAGCAATTAAGTTTTGAGGATTATACCGACGATGCCGTTAGCTTAATTGGCATGTTGAATGACGACCAGCGTTTTTCGAAAATTATTATAGCAGGGCACGGCGATGGCGCGCTGGCAGGCATGCTGGCCACAGGCGATGAACCTATTAGCGAGTATATTTCGCTGGAAGGCTCGGCCGAAACCGGGGAAAAAATAATGACAGATAAGATGAAACAAGGGCCGTCATACCTGGCTGATGAATTTAAAACGATACTGGACAGCTTGCGCAGGGGCAAAACCACCGATGATGTTGACCCTGCCCTTTATCATGTTGCCCGCACAAGCATACAGCCCTACATTATGTCGTGGTGCAGGTATGACCCCATACGCGAAATTAAAAAGCTAAAAATGCCCGTATTGCTTATACAAGGCACTACCGATTTGGAAGTAAGTGCTGATAACGGCCTAAAATTGAACAAAGCAAAAGCGAATGCTATTTTAAAGGTGATTAGGGGCATGAACTACGTTTTAAAAGATGCACCGGCCGATAAAGACGCCAACCTGGCTACCTATAAAAATCCCGATTTACCGCTTAATAAGGAGATGGTACAGGATATTGTTGATTTTATTAATGGGGTGAAGGATTAGGGTAGTGATTAGTTGAATTTTTACTAATCTCTAATCACAAATCACTAGTTAACTATTTTAATTTGATACTGGCTTAAAAGCCCCGGCAAACCATGCAGTGAAAAGCTTGCATTTTTTACATTATTCAGTTCGGGATAAATGGTGTAGTTGTAGGCGCTGATGAAGTTGGCTTCGCTGATATCAGTACGATTAAAAACAGCGCCTAGCAAATCCGAATTATCAAACACCGACCCGGCCAAGTTGGCGCCGCTGAATGTGGCTTCTTTTAGCGAGCATTTGATAAACTTTGTTTTTAGCATCTTTTTGCCCATAAATGAGGCAAAATCTAAAATGCAGCCTTCAAACTTTACGCTAAACAAAAAATTCTGGCACTCGCTAAAATTTACGCCCAGTATTTTGCAATTTTTAAAGGTGATATCGTTTAAAGTGCTGCGGTCAAGCTTAGCCATTGACAGGTTACATCCATCAAAAGTACATTCGATAAATTTATTGTTAGAAAGGTCGGCGTTTGAAAAATCACAGCTCTTAAACACGCAGTTTTGAAACTCACGGCCGTTTACCGTTTTTTCGGCATAAATTAGATTTTCAAAAGTTTTATCGTCGAAAATTAAGAGTTCCATGTTGCAGGCGGAAATAGTGAATAACAAACTTACGAAGTTTGTAAAACTTCGTAAGTTAATTGCAATTAATAACCATTCAACTTAATCAACTCATTCAACCCAATCAACCTAACCCCCTAACTCTTCCAGGCCCCCAACAACCTCCTTATCACAATAATTTCGGCTACGTGGTAGGCGGTATGGTCGGCAATTTGCAGGGCTTCCTGTAAAATGGTTTGGCCCTGGCCGCCGGGTATTATCTGGTAAATATCACTGTGCTCCAACAGTTCAATAAATTCATCACGGTCGTTATTTATTTGCTCAACAGCATCATCCCAGGCACCATCATCTTTTGGTGCGGTTTCTTTTGGCCAGTATTCATCGGGCCATTTTGGCGATACATGGTTTTCATCCTTGCTAAATTGCAGCATATCCCATTGTGCAATACGTATGTGCTCCAGTAATTGCCATATGCTATAGGGTAAATTATCGGGCTTTACGCCGCGCAGTTTTTCGGGCAGGCCTTTCAGGGCATCCTTTAAATCGGCATGGGCGTTACCGCCAAGTAATACTTTGCTAAGCTCTTTTATTAATGTTTTATCGTTGGTATCCATTTTTATCTTTTTTAAGGTAACAACCGTAAAAATATTTGGTTTACCACTTGCCCAATTTATAGCAATGGTAATTAAATTATTAAAGCTGCGTTTATATTTGATTAATTATTTCGGCTAATTATTTTAAGTTTACTTTCGATTTAAATTTCTCCATCCGTGAATAAAAAAATATTATTATTCCTGCTTTGCACCAGCTTATTTGCCGGGTGTAAAAAAGACGGCGCCGCAAACCCCGACGCAAGGCGCGACGATGACTCTTTTACTGTTTATGAAGATGTTTTTCTGGATGCCTTATGGAAGCAAAATCCCGATTGGGGCACGCTGGAAGGTTACCATAAATACGACAGCGTTTTGCTGGTACCCAGTGCAAAAACACGCGATAAACTGCTTGATTTTGACAAAAATCAACTGGATTCGTTATCGCATTTTAACCCCGACCAATTAAATGATGCCAACCGGATGGATTTTGAGCTGATGCAAAATCAATTGCAATATTCGCAATGGCAGCTAACCTTATTGAAACAATACGAATGGGACCCTACTGAGTATAATGTTATTGAACCGTTCGCACATATTTTAAATGAGCCTTACGCGCCGCTGGATAAACGCCTGCGCCACTTTTATCAAAAGATGGCCAACATACCCGAATATTACAAAGAGGCCGAAAAACAGGTAAAAAACCCGGTTGCAGAGTTAACCAGCCTTGCCGTTGACCAGTTACAGGGTGGTGCCGGTGTATTTGAAAAGGATTTTGGCGATTCGCTAAAAAAATCAAAAATACCCGATGCCGAGCAAAAACAGATGTTGGACAGGGCGCAGCTATCGGCACAAACCATCAAAGGCTTTGCCGATTGGCTCAAGAATTTGAAGAACGACCACCCGCGCAGTTTCAGGCTGGGCAAGGAGTTTTATGACGATAAATTTAAGTTCGAGATTCAATCGCAATACACCTCGCAACAAATATTTAACTCGGCCATGGACCGTAAAAAGTTTGTGCATAAGCAAATGGCTAAAATAAGCAAGCAACTATGGCCAAAATACTTTGGCAATAAACCAATGCCGGCAGATAGCCTTGATTTAATTGCCCAGGTGATTGATACCATATCGGCCACGCATGTAAAACCCGACCAGTTTGAGCTAACTATTGAAACATTGCTGCCTAAACTGGCAAATTTTGTAAGCAGCAAGAATTTGGTAACTATTGACCCATCGAAACCATTGGTAGTACGTAAAGAGCCGGGCTACATGAGCGGTGTTACCATTGCATCAATGAGCGCGCCGGGGCCGTATGATAAAGAAGGAAATTCGTATTTTAACGTAGAAAATATTGCTGCCTTGCCCCCTGAGCAATCGGAAAGTTTGCTGCGCGAATACAACAAATACAGCCTGCAAATACTGTGCATACACGAGGCTATACCGGGGCATTATGTACAGCTGATGTATGCAAACCAATCGCCAAGCCTTATTAAAGCAATTTTTGGCGATAATGCCATGATAGAGGGCTGGGCAGTTTACGGCGAGCAAATGATGATGGATAATGGTTACGATGCCAACGACCCCGAAATGATGCTGATGTGGTACAAATGGCACCTGCGTTCGGTTTGTAATTTAATATTGGATTACAGCGTACATGCAGGCAGCATGACGGAACAGGAGGCAGTTAAAATGCTTACCCACGAAGCCTTCCAGGAGCAAGCCGAAGCTGAGGGCAAATGGAAACGCGTAACAGTTAGCAGCGTACAGTTGGATTGCTATTATACCGGCTACAAAGAAATTATGGACCTGCGCGAAGCCTATAAAAAAGACCAGGACAAAGCGTATAACCTTAGAGATTTTAACGAGAAGTTTTTAAGCTACGGCAGCGCCCCGGTTAAATATATTAAACTGGCCATGATGAAAAAACAAAACAAGGATAGCAACAATAACAGCGATACCACAAGTACACAGGGTAAGTAGTTAACCTATTATAAAAACAAAAACGGCGGTAGTTTACACTATCGCCGTTTTTGTTTTTATTGAATTGTACAGATTATGACCAGTGGCCTTCAACCCAAACATTTCCTTTACCACGGGTTGACCAGCGGCCTGCAACCCATGCTTTTTTTCCGCGTGGCGGAACTGCCCAATAGCCCGGACGGTACACATATTTGTTGCCCTGAATTGTCCAGCCCTCATCAACCCACACATGGCGTGACGAAGGGCGTGGTGGCTTCGGTGCAACCCTTTCAGGTCGGTTTGGGCGTATGTTAACTACAATTTGCGCGTTGCTATTTGCTACCGCAAATAACGAAACCGCTAAAAAAACGAATAAGATTTTTTTGATGTTTTTCATGGTGTTTAAGTTTTGATTTATGACAAGATTTATGACAAACAAGATTAAAAAGGGTTTACAGATAATAAAAATGTTACAATTGCCGCCTCCAAAGTTTTATGGCTATTGACTATTGACGGATACATAGCTATCTTCGTTGCTATGTCGCCACAGGAAGCTAAAAACCGAATACAAGCCATATCTGCCGAGCTAAAACAGCACAATTACAATTATTATGTGCTGGCTATGCCCACCATATCAGATTTTGATTTTGATAAAAAGCTGGAAGAGCTTATTTCGCTCGAAAAGCAATTTCCGGAATTTGCTTACCCCGATTCACCTTCGCAAAAGGTTGGCGGCTTTATTACCAAGGAGTTTAAAACTGTTAAGCATAAGTGGCCCATGCTATCGCTGGGCAATACATATAACGAGCAGGAGCTGCTGGATTTTGACCAGCGCATACGCAAAGCCATTGGCGATAATTTTGAATATGTATGCGAGCTTAAGTTTGATGGCTTATCCATGAGTGTTACTTACGAAAACGGGAAGCTCATACGCGCCGTAACCCGCGGCGATGGCACGCAGGGCGATGAGGTAACCACCAATGTGCGCACCATACACAGCATACCCAAAAGCCTTGCCGAAGGAGATTATCCCGACTATTTTGAGATACGCGGCGAAGTTTTCATGCACCTTAAAGCTTTTGAAAGGCTTAACCAGGAACGCGTAGAAAACGGCGAAGTGCCTTATGCCAATCCGCGCAATTTTGCCTCGGGCACGATAAAATTGCAGGATTCGGGCGAGGTGGCTAAACGGCCGCTGGATGCTTTTATGTATTTTTTATATACCGATAAGCAGTTATTTAAAACACATTGGGAAAGCCTGCAGGCGGCAAAAAGCTGGGGTTTCCAGGTAAATGACCACAGCCGATTGTGCAGCGATATTAACGGCGTACTTGAATTTATAGCCGGATGGGACCAGGAGCGTTATAAACTAAGTTATGATATTGATGGTATTGTGATTAAGGTAAACAGCTACGCGCAGCAGCAGGAATTGGGTTTTACCGCCAAATCGCCGCGCTGGGCCATTGCCTATAAGTACAAAGCCGAGCAGGTGCAAACCGAATTACTAAATGTAAGCTACCAGGTTGGGCGTACCGGCGCGGTTACCCCGGTAGCCAATTTAAAGCCGGTATTGCTAGCCGGTACCACCGTAAAAAGGGCAACCCTGCACAATGCCGATGAAATTGTTGAACGCCTTAAACTACATGAGCACGATTGGGTTTATGTTGAAAAAGGCGGCGAAATTATCCCTAAAATTATCAGCGTAAATTTGGATAAGCGGCAGCCCGGGGCTAAGGCTATACATTATATTACGCATTGCCCCGCCTGTAATACTTTGCTGGAACGCAAGGAAGGCGAAGCCGCTTTTTACTGCCCCAATGATGAAGGCTGCCCGCCGCAGATAGTAGGCAAAATGCAGCATTTTATAGGCCGCAAAGCCATGAATATTGATGGCCTGGGCGATGAGACTATTGATACTTTATATCAAAAAGGTTTTATTAAGCATATCAGCGATATATACGATTTGCATTTGCATAGCGATGAGCTTAAACAGCTTGGCCGCTTTGGCGAAAAATCCATCAATAACATGCTGGATGGCATTGAAAAATCAAAGCAGATGCCTTTTGAAAAGGTGTTGTTTGGTTTAGGGATAAGGTACGTAGGCGAAACCGTTGCTAAAAAACTGGTCGCCCATTTTAAAACTATTGAAAGGCTGGCCGAAGCGGGTTATGATGAGCTGGTGACTGCCGAAGAAATTGGCGAGCGCATAGCCCAAAGTATTATTGAATATTTTGCCAACGAAGGTCATCAGCAGGAAATAGAAAAACTAAAAGCCCAGGGTTTACAATTTGTTGCCGAAGAAAAGGAGCTAAACCTGCAAAGCGAAAAGTTATCGGGACAAAGCTTTATTATATCGGGGGTGTTTGAAAAGTTTTCGAGGGATGAGCTGAAGGATATTATTGAACAAAACGGCGGTAAAATTTTAAGCAGCATATCGCCCAAGCTAAATTACCTGGTTGCGGGCGATAATATGGGCCCGGCAAAACTGGAAAAAGCGCAAAAATTAAACATACCTATTATCAGCGATGATGAACTGCTGAACATGCTTGATTAAAATAATTGAAGTATTTTATCTGCTAAAATCTTCAAAATCCTATCTTAGCAACCTTTAAGTATTAAGATGAACAAATTTCACGGAACAGGGGTTGCAATTATCACCCCTTTTGATGCAGGCGGTCAGGTTGATTATGACGGATTGAGAAACCTGGTAAACTATTTAATTGATGGCGGTATTGATTATATCGTATCATTAGGTACAACCGGCGAAAGCGCCACATTGAGCCATGAAGAAAAGAAGAAGGTTTGGGCTGTAACTGCCGAAGCTGTTGCGGGCCGCATTAGTTTGGTGGCCGGCATTGGCGGCAATAATACAGCCGAAGTTGTTGAGCATGTAGAACAGTTTAATGTAAAAGGCTATGATGCCATATTATCTGCCAGTCCGGCTTATAATAAACCTACGCAGGAGGGCATTTACCAGCACTATAAAGCCATTGCCGAAAACTCGCCGCTGCCCATCATTTTATATAACGTACCAGGCCGTACCGCCAGCAATATAAGTGCCGAAACAACGGTAAGGCTTGCCCGCGATTTTAAAAACATCATTGGCATTAAAGAAGCATCGGGTAATTTTGACCAGTTTAACGAGATTATGCGCGATAAACCCGAGGATTTCCTGTTTATATCAGGCGATGACCCGATTACGCTGCCTATGATAGCGCTGGGTGCCGTAGGATTGATATCGGTTATTGGCAACGCGTTGCCGCGCCAGTTATCAGATATGATAAGGCTTTGCCTGAAAGGTGATTTTAAGGGCGCACAACCCGGCCATTACCAGCTAATTGATTTTACCCGTTTAATGTTTGTTGAAGGCAACCCCGCCGGTGTTAAAATAGCTTTAAAACACCTGGGCATTTGCGGCGATACCGTACGCCTGCCTTTAGTACAGGTTAGCCCTGCAACTGCCGAAAAAATCATAGCAGAAACTCAAAAAATTACGCAATAAAAAACCCGGCTTTTGGCCGGGCTATTTAAAATCTTTTTTGTGTTCAGTTTAGGCTTGGGGGTAGTCTATTTTTTATTTTTTGATTCCTGAACTTCAAGCCTGATAGATTGTGCTAAATTTTTAAGGTCCTGCATCCCTTTACGAACACGGGTGCCGGCTGCACTGTTTCCCTTGCTATAAAATTTTTCAGCATCTGCTTCCAGGGATGCTACCAGGTTCTTTACTTCAGTAAATTTTTTCATTTTGAGTGACTCCTTTTTAATAATGAGGTTTAATGTTTTTATCTTAAAAGCTAATCTAAATTCTTTTTATGTAAAAAAAAACTTTTTGATGCATAAAAATACTGCCTTTAAACGCTTTTTTTCCACATTTTACGCCAAATGCAAGTATTATTGGCCCAATTAATACTATTGATAGATTTTAATATTATCTGTAATGATATTTAACCGGCTATCTGCTTAAAAATCAGCCTAATATTTCGGGATGATATTCGTGCGTTTTAATAATCAGTTCGCCAAATAAAGTATTGGCCCATGCAAACCATTTACGGGTAAAATCGGCGGCGTTATCCTTGTTAAACGACTCGTGCATAAAGCCCGTACCGGCATTAGATGCCTTGAGCCAGTTTAAGCAAGTAGCTATTTCAGCTTTATTATTAGAGGTAAGCGCGCGTATGATAATGCCCATTGGCCAAATATAATTTAAACCCACGTGCGGGCCGCCAATACCTTCAGCTGCTTTTCCTTTAAAAAAGTACGGGTTATCATGGCTTAAAACCATACGGCGGGTGTTTTGATACAGGGGGTCATCAATACTCATCGCGCCTAAATACGGCAACGCTAACAGGCTGGGCACATTGGCATCATCCATAAATAAATGGTTGCCAAAGCCATCAACCTCGTAAGCCAATACTTTGCCATGTACCGGGTGCTGCACTATCGCATATTTTTCCAGCGCGGCTTTTACTTCGGCTGCCAAAGCGCGGCAATTAGCGGCCATGGCCGGGTTTTTACCTATCACCTCAAACATCTCTGCCAATTGCCCCAGGCTAACCACCGCGAAATAATTGGACGGCACCAAAAACGGGAAAATAGTAGCATCATCCGACGGGCGGAATATGGAGCAAATTAAACCAACAGGCCTAACCGGGTTACCGTAACCGCCGTTTGGCGCGGTATCGCTGGCTACCTCTGTTTGGCGCTGAAAATGGTACGGCCCACGCCCGTCCTTACGTTGCTGTACCTTAAATGTGGCTACAATAAGTTCGGCAGCTTTTTGCCAGTGTTCATCAAAAAAGCTGGTGTCGCCACTGGTTTTCCAGTAATGGTAGGCCAGCCGTACCGGGTAACAAAGCGAATCGACCTCAAACTTGCGCTCGTGCAGTTCGGGTTTCATGGTGGTATCATCGGTATCCCATTCGCTGCCGGTTGGGCCCATGTTAAAGGCATTGGCATAAGGGTCAATCAATATGCACTTGGCCTGGCGGTTAGTTACGCCTAAAATCAGCTTTTTAAGCCCCTCATCCTTATTTATCAACGGCAAATAAGGCCAAACCTGCGCCGATGAATCGCGCATCCACATGGCGTTAATATCGCCCGTAATTACAAAGGTATCGGGCTTACCGTCTATCACCGAATAGTTAACTGTAGTATCTAAAGTATTGGGATAGCAATTTTCGAACAACCAGGCCAGTTCAGGGTCTTTGATAGTAGCTTTTATGCTTTTGATTTTATCTTCAACAGCCGGGCTGGTAAATTTCCTATCGGCCGGTTTTGGGCGCTGGTTAACAAACGAGGCTTTGTTTGTGATGAACCATTTGGGCTTTAAACCTACACTTAAACCTGCGGCAGTAATGCCGTTAAGCTTTATAAAATGGCGGCGTGTTGTCATATGCGATTAATATTGGTTTGATAAAAATAGAAAAGCCTTCCGGATATCGGAAGGCTTTATAGATTATATTTTTTGTAGAGACGTAAAGCATGTGGTCAAGCCTTTGCGCTCACCCTTCGAGTGCCTCTGGGTGACAGCCCGACGCGGCGAAAATCACATACAACTTACAACACACAACCTTCAACCGATATTAAACAGGCACGTTATCCTTTTTATAATGCCCTGCTTTCAGCTTTTCGCCCATGGCGCTGTAGGCTTCCAGCGTGCGCTGCACATCTTCCAGGCTATGTGACGCCGTTGGTATCAGCCTTAATAATATCAGCCCTTTGGGTATAACAGGGTATATGACGATGGAGCAGAATATGCCGTAATTTTCGCGTAAATCGCGGGTTAGGGCGGTTGCTTCGGACAGATCACCCTCTAATATTACCGGGGTTACCACCGAATTGCTTACGCCGATATTAAAGCCCCGCTCTTTTAAACCTTTTTGCAAAGTTGAAGCTATCAGCCATAATTTTTCGCGCAGTTCGGGTTTTGATTTTAACAGCTCGAAACGTTTTTTGAGGCCTATAACCATTGGCATAGGTAATGCTTTAGCAAATGTTTGCGAACGCATGTTATAACGCAGGTATTCGATAATTTGCCTGTCGGCCGCTACAAAGCCGCCAATGCCGGCCATTGATTTGGCAAAGGTGCCGAAGTATACATCTACCTCATCAATACAATCCTGCTCTTCGTGCGTACCCGCGCCGGTTTTGCCCATGGTGCCAAAACCATGCGCGTCATCAACCAGTAAACGGAAATTAAATTTCTTTTTAAGCTCGCTTATTTCCCTCAACTTACCCTGCGCGCCCGACATGCCAAAAACACCTTCGGTTATCAGCAGTATGCCGCCGCCTGTTTGTTCGGTCAATTTGGTGGCGCGTTCCAGTTGTTTTTCGCAGCTTTCTATATCGTTATGCTGGTACACATAACGCTTGCCCATGTGTAAGCGCACACCATCAATGATACAGGCATGCGATTCAGCATCATACACAATTACATCATTACGGTCGACCAGCGCATCGATAATCGACAGCATGCCCTGGTAGCCATAGTTCAATAAATAAGCGGCTTCCTTGCCCACAAATTCGGCCAGGCCGTCTTCCAGTTGTTCGTGATGGATAGAGTTGCCAGACATCATGCGCGCGCCCATCGGGTAAGCCATACCATAATCAGCGGCGGCTTTAGCATCGGCTTCACGTACTTCGGGGTGATTGGCCAAACCCAGGTAGTTATTAAGGCTCCAAACCAAATGCTCTTTGCCGTTAAACAGCATATGCGGACCAATTTCGCCCTCCAGTTTAGGATATGAAAAATAGCCGTGCGACCATTTTTGATGCTGGCCCAGCGGCCCGCCCATACTCTTCGTTATCTTATCAAATAAATCCAAAATGGTAGTATTTATAAATTAAACTTTGTGCAAATATAACCGTTTTAAAGGCGGCAAGCAATCGTAATAATGTAAAAAAGCCTTTGCGATTAGAGGTTGCAAATTGTGACCTCCAATTTCTAAATATCTTAAAACGTATTTAAAATAAAAAGGATGTCATTTCGAACCTGCAAGAGGTGGGAAAGAGCGCGGAGCAGGTGAGAAAACTTTTTCAAGTTGCAATGCGGGGGATGCACGATTGCTATGCAAATTCGAAAAGTTTTCTCCTCACTCCAACACGCAAATCCAGCTCCTGTTCGTCGAAATGATAGTATTTTTTATTTTGACAGCTTCTCAGACTTGAGATCGCAATTTGCGACATCAAATAATCATTAATCAAAAAAGCCTTTGCACACGAATATACAAAGGCTTTATATCAATAGTTTATATTAATTAATCAACATTATCGTGCAGGAAGGAGTTGTTGTTTCTAATCTCTATTTTGCCTTCATCATCGGGCAACAGCGAGAAGCGCGAAACCTGGCTTTCATCAGATGCAGGAGTTTGCTGCAGGGCAATTTCCTTGCGTTTGTAGGCCGGTACGTTTTCCATTTCCTGTATGTTGCCGCTGCGCAGTTTCATGCTCAAATCTTTTAAGCGCATAATACGCTCGCGCGATTTGCGCAGCTGCTCTTCCATGCTTTCTTCCGTTTTGTTATCGTCGGCGCCAACAATTGGTTCCGGTTCGGGCGCGGCAATTTCTTCCTGTACTTCTTCGGCCACCGGCTCAAAGTTCATTACCGAATCGGCAATTTTAAAGGTAAACTCGCCTGCTTCAATTTCGGTTTCTTCCGTCGCGGCAGCAGGTTCTTCCTCTTCGTTCAAGTTATGCCTTACCATGCTGGTATCTTCGGTTTTGGCGGCAAATAAATCAAACAAGCCGGTTTGCGGGGTTGCCTTAGCGGCGGCTGTTTCTTTAGTTCCCTTCATGTAAGGCTCGGTAACCGCATCTTCCTTAACATGGTTTATAAATTCATTTACCGGCCTAACCAACGGCTCGCTTTCGGGCACCAGCATGGATACAATTTTCTTGCTGCTATGCTCTTTTTCGCGCTCATCCTTGGTTTGGAAACCGGTTGCTATAATAGTTACAGATATTTTATCACCTAAATTTTCGTCGATACAATTACCCCATATTAAATCGGCAGCTAAACCTGCTTCTTCCTGTATGTAATCGGTAATTACGCTTACTTCGTCCATAGTTACTTCCTTACTGCCCGAACTAATATTGAGCAGGATGTAACGCGCGCCTTCAATCTCATTATCTTTTAATAATGGCGATGATAATGCGCCTTCAACCGCCTTTAAAGCGCGGTTTTCGCCTTCGGCTGCCGAACTGCCCATGATGGATACGCCGCTGTCTTTCATCACGGTGCGCACATCTTTAAAGTCAACGTTTATATAACCTGGTAAGGTAATAATCTCCGCAATGCCTTTGGCGGCAGTTGTTAAAATATTATCCGCCTGCGCAAATGCCGAACCTAAAGTAAGGTTACCGAATATCTGGCGCAGCCTGTCGTTGGAGATCACTAAAAACGAATCGACATATTTTTTCAGTTCTTCCATACCCGCGTCGGCCTGCATTTTACGGCGTTTGCCTTCAAAAGAGAACGGGGTGGTGATGATGCCTACGGTTAGTATGTCCATTTCGCGTGCGGCTTTGGCAATAATAGGGCTTGCGCCTGTGCCTGTACCACCGCCCATACCCGCTGTTATAAACAGCATTTTGGTATTAACGCCCAGCATCTGTTTAATGTCGTCGATATTTTCGATAGCCGAGTTTTTGCCTACTTCGGGTATCGAGCCTGCGCCCATACCTTCGGTTAAACTGGCGCCTAATTGTACCTTGTTAGGTATAGGGCTAAGCTCCAGGGCCTGCGCATCGGTATTGCAAATTATAAAATCGACACCGGTAATGCCTTGCTTATACATGTGGTTTACCGCGTTGCCACCACCGCCGCCAACACCAATTACTTTGATGATAGACGACTTTTCTTTTAACATCTCAAACTGCATAATCCTTGTTTTCAGCTATATGTGATTTGACCAATAAATACATTTCACCATTGTAATTTAAAACTTTTTCCACAAGCTTTATCCACAATTGTCAATATGTTGATAATTCAGCATTTGTGAATAATTACTTCAAAAAGTCCTCATCCTTTATATCATCCTTGATAAACTTTTTGCTGCCTTCCAGTATTTTGGCAAACAGGCCGCCCTTGCGCTCTTCGGTGTATTTAGCTTTTTCTACCTTAATATCGGCAGGGATAGCGGTTACGCCATCATACTCCATTTTTTGGATGCCTTTTATCAGCAGGCCAATACCTGTAGCAAACATGGGGCTCTGCAAATCTTCGTAAACATTTTTAGGCAGCACTTCATTTTTGGCCAAATGCTCATTAGGGTAACCCACGCGGCAATCCAGCCCGGTAACATATTCAACCAGTTGGGGCAGGTGCTTTAACTGCGCGCCGCCGCCGGTTATTACAATACCTGCAATCAGTTTTTTCTCGTAACCGGAAGATTTAATTTCGTAATACACATGCTCAACAATCTCTTCCATACGCGCCTGGATGACAAAGGCCAGGTTTTTTACCGAAATTTCCTTTGGCTCGCGGCCGCGTAAACCCGGTACACACACAATCTCATTTTCTTTATTCTCCTCAGCCAACGCCGAACCGAACCTTATTTTTAGTTGCTCCGCGATGTTGCGCATTACCGAGCAGCCTTCGCGGATATCTTCGGTGATGCTGTTACCGCCGAAAGGGATAACCGCGGTATGGCGGATGATACCTTCATGGAATATGGCCAAATCGGTAGTGCCGCCGCCCACATCCACCAGTACCACGCCGGCTTCTTTTTCCTCGTCGCTTAGTACAGATTCGGATGATGCCAATGGCTCCAGTATCAGTTCCTGGCTCTCTAAAGTTGCTTTGTTAACACACTTAACAATATTTTTTATGGCGGTAACCTGGCCCGATATAATATGGAAATTGGCCTCGAGGCGCACGCCCGACATGCCAATTGGGTCTTTTACGCCCGGCTCGCTATCCACAGTAAACTCCTGCGGCAACACGTGGATAATCTCCTCGCCCGGGGGCATTACCAGGTTGTAC
>Ga0302309_10000613_pt1 | contig 39905 bp, 38 predicted proteins | sample III_Palsa_N1_1_FD_200453 | JGI IMG/M metagenome (GOLD analysis project Ga0302309, IMG submission 200453) | Peat permafrost microbial communities from Stordalen Mire near Abisko, Sweden - III_Palsa_N1_1 | ecosystem: Environmental > Terrestrial > Soil > Palsa > Peat permafrost | place: Sweden...
ACATAATCGCCAAACCATTGGTGGAAAAGCTCATGGGCAATATCCACACGGCTCTCGTTGTAATAAGCATCCATCAGTTCGCGCGAGGTTTCCTGCACTTGTTCTCCGTGCAGCGTAGCGGTGGTGTTTTCCATCGCCCCGCTTACATAATCGCGTACTACTATTTGGGCGTATTTGTTCCATGGATAATCAACGCCTAATAATTTCGAATAGAAGTCGATCAATTCCGGCGTATCGCCAAAAATATCTTTGGCATACGGCGCGAATTTCGGCTCTAAATAATAATCAACGGGTACATTTTTCCAGTGGTCGTGATATATTTTAAAATCGCCTACGGCCATCATAAACAAGTAGGGTGAGTGCGGCAGGTCCATTTTCCAGGTATCGGTGCGGGTGCCATCGCCGTTTGGTTTTTGGGAGATGAGTTTACCGTTAGACAGCGTAATATATTTTGCCGGAACGGTCATAGTGATTTCTTCGGTAGTTTTTTGCTCCGGCTTATCAATGGTTGGGAACCAGGCCGATGAGCTTTCGGTTTCGCCCTGTGTCCATATCTGTATAGGCTTATCCGGGTCTTTTCCATCAGGGTTGATGAAGTATAACCCCTTTGCATCATTTATCGCCGCGCTTCCTTTTGCTTTTAGCAAGTTTGGTTTCGAAGTATAATCAATGTAAATAGTGTAGCTTTCGTTGTTGTGATAAACTTTATCCAGCTTTATAGCAAGCGACAGGCTATCCTGGTAAACATATTTCAGCGGGTAATTTTTGCCGCCTTCAACAATAGAAATGTTGTGGATATCCATTCCTTTGGCGTCCAGCCGCAATGTATCGGTTGGATAAAAATGCGGTTTCAGGGTCACCCATTCCTTGCCGTACATGTAGCATTTTTTGTAATCAAAATGTACATCAAGTTTGGTGTTAATCAAGTCGTTGATCTTTGGCGGCGTTTCGCGGTAGATCTTTAATAGCGGATCATTCGGATTATCCGCCGGCATTTGGGCCTTTGTGCTTGCGGCAATGCACAAAAAGGCTACGGTGCCGCCTAAAAATGCGGCTACGAAATTTCTTTTCATAAATAAGTGTTCGGACAAAATATCAGTTAAAATACGATTAATTACACAGATAACAGGTAAACAATTCTATGACAAACAATGCGCAGAATTGTTACAATGCAAAAATTTGAAATTTTTTAATAAAACCTAAATTAGCTAAACTAAAATGTAAATACATTTAGCTAACCAATTCAGCAGCATTATGGAAAGAAGAAAATTTATACAGGCGGCTTCTGTTGCCAGTACCACCTTTTTAGTCGGCCCGAAGTTATCGGCTATGGGCTTTTATAAAGGTTCGCCGAATGACAAAGTGATCGTAGCCATGATGGGCGTAAACAGCCGCGGCGAATTCCTGGCCAAACAGCTGGCTTCTTTCCCCGAAGTTGAAATTGCTTATATCTGTGATGTCGACTCCAAAGTGCTTGACCGCGTGATACCTGAAGTTGAAAAAATTTCAGGCAAACGCCCGCAAAGGATAACCGACATCAGGAAATTATTAGAGAAAAAAGATTTTGACGCGCTGGTGATCGCCGCGCCCGACCACTGGCATGCGCCCGCCACCATATTGGCTTGCCAGGCCGGTAAGCACGTGTATTGCGAGAAGCCCTGCAGCCATAACCCGCATGAAGGCGAAATGGCTGTTGCGGCAGCAGCCAAATACAACCGTATTGTGCAATTGGGCACACAGCGGCGGTCTTTTGCGAATATTCAGAAGATGGTAGCTGAGCTGCATGGCGGCATTATCGGCCGGTTGTATTATGCTAAGGGCTGGTACACCAATCACCGGGGCAGTATTGGTATTGGCAAAGTAGTGCCTGTGCCCGCAAACCTCGATTATGAGCTTTGGCAGGGTTATGCGCCGCGCAGGCCTTATAAGGATAACCTGATCCATTATAACTGGCATTGGCACTGGAACTGGGGCACCGGCGAAGCGCTGAACAATGGCACACATGAGATTGACGTAATGCGCTGGGCCCTCGGCGTCGACTACCCGATAAAAATAACCTCATCGGGCGGGCGCTTTGCTTTTAAGGATGATTGGGAAACGCCGGATATGCAGGTAATATCGGCTAACTTCATGAACAATACCATGCTCTCATGGGAAGGCCGCAGCTGTAATGGCTATACCACCGAGGGCACTGATCGTGGGATAACATTTTATGGCGATAATGGCACTATTTATTATGGTGGCGGCGATGGCTATAAAGTTTATGATGCTAAAAGTAAGCTGGTGAGCGAAGTAAAAGATTCAACGGTGGTGGATGGCACCAACACGGTAAGCCCAACGGCTACGCTGGATGGCATACACCTGGCCAACTTTATCCATACGGTGCAAGGCAAGGATCATTTAAATCAGCCGATTTTAGGCGGGCACCAATCAACGCTGATACCGCAGTTGGGCAACATATCCCAGCGCGTAGGCCGCGAGCTGCATTGCGACCCAACGAATGGCCATATTTTAAATGACCCGGAAGCCGCGCGACTGTGGCACAGGGAATATGAACCGGGGTGGAATTTGGTGGTTTAAATATCTCTAATAAAACAAATGTCATCCTGAGCGATAGCGAAGGATCTTTAGAGTTTGCTAACAAAGCGAAAGGTGCTTCACTTCGTTCAGCATGACAGGAATATTTAGTAACTATAAACGACTAAACTATGAAACAAATAAAATTTTTGACATTACTGTTCTTGACTTTTTGTGTCTACACCACCCAGGCGCAAAGCAACGGGCCCAACACCCTTACTAATTATGAAAAAGCACACGGCTGGAAGCTACTGTTCGATGGTAAAACATCCGCCGGCTGGCGTAGTCCGCTGAGCGACCACTTCCCTGAAAAAGGCTGGAAGATAGACAGCGGCATGATGACCGTTGACCCGCAAAAGCGGGATGTGCCGAGCGGCGGCGATGTTATTACGGTAGATAAGTACCATGCATTCGACCTTAAATTCGAATTCCGCACCACTGATACGGCCAACAGCGGCGTAAAATATTTTGTGTACGTCGACCCTAAAAATGGTCCGCTTGGTTTGGAATATCAAATACTGGATGATGACCGTCACCCCGACGCCAAACTCGGCCGCGATGGCGATCGTACGGAGGCATCGTTATATGACCTCATCCCGGCAGCCAAAAACAAACCCTACAAACCCATAGGCGAATGGAACACCGGCGAAATAATTGTTTACCCCAATAACCATGTAGTACATTACCTCAACGGCAAAAAAGTGTTGGAATATGATCGCTTATCGCCCGAGTTTGCAAAACTGATCGCCATAAGCAAATACAACCACTACCAGGGTTTTGGTATCGGCCCGGATGGCTACATCCTGTTACAGGATCATGGCTGCGTAGTGAATTTTAGAAGTATAAAGATAAGGGTGTTGTAAGCCCCCTCTAAATCTCCCCCGGTAGGGGAGACTTGAAAAGAAACGCCACTTAACTATACAACTGAGTGGCGTTTAAATTCTTTAAGCCCTCCCTACCGGGGAGGGTTTGGGTGGGGCTTAGCAATACTGCTCAAAAGCGCCGATCAAATTATCGGCAATCATTTGGGCAGGGCGGCCTTCAATCTGGTAGCGCTCTATCATATGCACCAGTTTGCCGTCTTTAAACAAAGCCATAGCCGGTGATGATGGCGGATAAGGCAGCATGTAAGCGCGCGCAGTATTCACCGCATCGGTTTCCATACCTGCGAAAACGGTAACCAGTTTGTCTGGGTGTTTGTCGCTTTGGGCAGCCATTTTTGCCGCAGGGCGGGCATTGGCGGCAGCACAACCACATACCGAGTTAACCATCACAAATACAGTTCCTTCGCTTTCTATGGCATTTTTTACCGCATCGGCGTCTTTCAATTCTTCAAAACCAACGTTGGTCAGTTCGGCCCGCATGGGGGCAACCAAATATTCTGGGTACATAATTATCTTAAGTTAATCCGACAACAAATGTAATAACTTAAAATAAGTTAAAATTTAAATTTATGAATAATAACAATTTGCTGACTTTTTACGTTAAAATGCCTGTGTATTTATGACACTCATTAAATTTAACGTTCTCTTAATAATTAAGATATTGTTTTTTAATGAGTAATTATTTACATTGCAATCCCTAATTATTTTAACCGGAATTAATTGATGAAGATTAGACCCTCAGACATCAGTACCGTAATCATTGTAGATAAAGGTAAAGGCAGTACAAAAACGCTGCAGGTAAAAACAAAACACATAAAAAGGTTCAAACATTACGCGTTCGGCGTGTTTATTACCATCGTGGCCCTTGCAGGCACGATAGTTTACCTGAACAGCCAGAATGACCAGCAGCAGCAGGAAAACAGCCGTCTTCTTGCAAAAATATCCGAACTGAAGAACCAGGTACCCGCTCCCTCTGTGGCAGCAGATCCGCCAGCCCCAAAAGAGGATAAGGCTCAAACCTATATTCAATCCATCGAAAACAAACTGCAATCCATCAATGCATATTTAAAAAAACGTGGTTTAAAGGGATTTTCTATAAAATCTGTTGGTGGCGGCGATTCAAAAGCAGCAGAAGACAAACTTTCCGACGACGAGAAATATTCACTTTACGATGAATACCTGAGCCGTTTAGAACGCGCCGTGGCATTTACACCGATGGGCTATCCGCGGATCAGCTCGTTAACTTCTTATTTTGGTTACCGGAGCGATCCGTTCGACCCTTCGCATGCCGAATTTCACCCCGGTATTGATTTTAAAGGCCAACGCGGCGATGCAGCCCGTTGTACTGCCAACGGCAAAGTAATCTTTGCCGGATGGATGGGCGGTTATGGCAATTGCGTACAAATAGCGCATGCCAACAGCTACCAAACCTTATATGGGCATTTGTCGCGCATCAGCGTTAGGGTTGGCGAAGAGGTAACTGCCGGTGAAAAAATAGGCGAGGTAGGCTCAACCGGCCGTTCAACCGGTACGCACCTGCATTACGAAGTACGCAAAAATGGCAAAGCTGTAAACCCTATCAGTTTTTTATCGCTCAATAACTAAAAAACTACAATATGGCACTTTTCAAAAAGGATAAAGTTGCGCTCGACATGCAGTCTATTTCAACCCTCATCAGCGAAGGTTGTATTTTTGACGGTAATTTAAAAGCGCCCGCATTTGCCCGCATCGATGGACAGATAACCGGTGATGTAATGGTTGACGAAGGCCTGATAATAGGTGAAAAAGGCTCGATACGCGGCAACGTGATCACTAAAGAAATGGTGGTGTACGGAACCATTAATGGCAATGTGCAGGCAACCTCTCTCGAGATACGCGCCACAGGCAAAATAACCGGCGACATCCGTACGCAAAGCCTGGCTGTTGAGCAAGGTGCTGTTTACGATGGCAACCTGTCCATGACCCAAAACGCCAAACTTGCCCAAAGCAATCAAAACAACCGCCAGCCTGAGCCACAGTTGATTGAGGTGTAGTTAGTTTCCGTTGGCGGTTCGCAGTAGGAAATAGTTCGCTGTTTACCGTTAGCACTTTACTGTTCTATTAGCTGGATTTGCTTCTTGTGATAGGTGGTTTATTTTATAGCTGATTTTTTGCAAACTTGTAATTGCCAACTGCGCAACTATTCTCTCGGTTTAAAAATCCCATCCTTAATATCTATCAGTAGAACGGACAATACGCTCATGCCCGCCGCAGTGCCAATGGTAAGCAGCCAGTCGGCAAACGAAAGCCGGAAAAAGATCAAATAGATGATTGTGCCATAATAAGGCGTCATGCAGATGGGGCAGCCGTAAATGGGTTTGTACAAGTGCCCTTCGGGTTTGATGACGTTTTTAATACCCTCAAATATCATCCCTTTCCAGCTACAGGCGTGGATGAAGAGGATGATCATGGCAATGATAAAGGCATGTGCTATCATGGGAACGGCTGCTTTAGTATAGTTTATTGCTGTACAAATAGTAAAGGAAACTTGAGAGAAAAGGTTTGAGAGTAAGATTATATTACTTTTTAATGGTATCGATCGTTTCGTCGGGGCTTGGATCGCCAACCAAACATTTACATCCCGGCCCACCACCGCCTATTAGTTTATAATTTGTGATAAATATTGTCGGCTTACCTGCAATATTTACTGGGTTGCCTCTAAATCCAGTTTTCTTTCCCTTAAGTGACCGGGCTTTTTTAGCAGCTCTCGGAAAAGAGAGTATCACGGTAAAATATTCTGTCGCATAAATGCTTCCAACAGTCAACTGGGCATAATGACTGCTTACAATTTTGACATACTTTACGCTGTCATAAATTTCAGGTAAAAATGGTAAAGTATGGTGAGAGGTTTTTTTAGCTATATGATGAATTTGCGCACTTGTGCTGCCAATAATTGATACAATTGCAATGACTAAAAAAAAGAGTTTCATTTTAATGATGTACCCAATCCCGCATCAGCCTGTTCAAGCCCTTTGTTTATCAGTTTTTTCTGCCCGGTTGTCAGTGTGTCCCATTCCTCAACAGACTGTTTACCGTTAAAATAATTCGTTATTAAGCCATAAAGTTCCTGTAATTGACCTGCACTAGCATGGTCTATTTTATCATGCAGGTCAATTTTTAATGCGGCCTCTTTCATATCGGTCTCTTTTAATCAAATATAGCAAATAATGTCTGAACCATTATTACTTAAAGGGTTAAAAGATCGCCATGATAAAGAGAAAAAATCAAGCCATCCTGAAATCGGGCGGATCATGGTTCAGGCAACTTGTCCTATGGCAACAAATCCCTTACAAACCCAGCGAAATTTTATATCATACTGATATTGCCTACTTTTGCATCAAAATAAATTAGAAAAAACTATGTCATCAGTAGAAACTGCTTACGTAAAATCCAAAGTAAAAGACCTGTCGCTGGCTGAGTGGGGCCGCAAGGAAATAGGGCTGGCCGAGGCCGAAATGCCGGGCCTGATGGCGCTTCGCCACGAATATGGCGCAAGTCAGCCGCTTAAAGGCGCGCGCATTGCAGGCTGCCTGCACATGACCATACAAACCGCTGTTTTGATAGAAACTTTACAGGCGCTTGGCGCTGAAGTTACCTGGAGCAGCTGCAATATATTCTCCACACAAGACCACGCCGCTGCGGCTATTGCTGCTGCCGGTACTTCGGTTTATGCCTGGAAGGGCATGAATGCCGAGGAATTCGACTGGTGCATTGAGCAAACCTTATATTTTGGCGAAGACCGCCAGCCGCTGAACATGATACTGGACGACGGCGGCGACCTGACCAACATGGTATTGGATAAATATCCTGAACTGGTTGCAGGCATCAAAGGCCTTTCGGAAGAAACTACTACTGGTGTACACCGCTTATATGAGCGCGTTAAAGCCGGTACGTTGCCAATGCCTGCAATTAATGTGAACGATTCGGTTACCAAATCGAAATTTGATAATAAATACGGCTGCCGTGAGTCGCTGGTGGACGCTATCCGTCGCGCTACCGACGTAATGATGGCCGGTAAAGTGGCTGTTGTTTGCGGTTATGGCGATGTGGGCAAAGGTTCGGCTGATTCATTACGCAATGCCGGTGTACGTGTTATCGTTACCGAGATCGACCCGATATGCGCCTTGCAGGCCGCTATGGAAGGCTTTGAAGTGAAAAAACTTTCAACCGCTATACCTGAAGCTGACATTGTGGTTACCGCTACCGGCAACTGTGATATTGTACGCGAAAAGCATTTCCGTGCGTTAAAGGACAAAGCTATTGTTTGTAACATCGGCCACTTCGATAATGAAATTGATATGGCCTGGCTGAACGGCGCTTACGGCAATACCAAAATTGAGATAAAGCCACAGGTTGACAAATATACCGTTGACGGGAAAGACATCATTGTACTGGCTGAAGGCCGCCTGGTTAATTTAGGTTGCGCTACAGGCCACCCGAGCTTTGTAATGAGCAACTCTTTTACCAACCAAACACTGGCACAACTGGAGCTTTGGCTGCACGGCGAAAAATACGAGAACCAGGTTTATACCCTGCCAAAACACCTCGACGAAAAAGTTGCCCGCCTGCATTTAGCAAAAATTGGTGTTGAACTGGAAGAACTCGACCAGGAGCAAGCTGATTACATCGGCGTACCGGTTAACGGGCCATTTAAACCGGAATACTACAGGTATTAAAAAGTAGCATAAATAATTAATTTATAAAACGGACATAATTGAAAAATTATGCCCGTTTTATTAACACTAATGCGATTTATTATGTAATAAATCGCATTTTTATTTTTTTCTCTTGATTAACTCTTTTTTAAAAATAAAAATGTTGTTTTATTGTGATATAAATTAATGTATTTTAATGATTGTTTAAATTTCATATAAAAATCTACTATTTATCGAATAATTATTCAATAAAAAATATTTATTATATCTATTTATTATAATTTATCATTAATTTTTTGATACTATTTAATTTAATAGTAAAATTTGTTAACAATTTTAGGGGTAAATCATATATTTTTTTGATTTTATTATAAAATGTTAAATGTAACTGTTAATTTACAATCAATTAACAATAAATTTAACTAACCCCTAAAACAATGCTCAAAAAATTACTCATTTGCTCTGTTGGAGCACTGCTTTTGCTCTCAACGTCGGCGTTCGCTCAAAAAATATCGGGCTACGTAAAAAGCGCCGGGCAACCGGTACCTGGTTGTACCGTCCTTGCAACTCCTACTGGTGTCGGTTCGGCCACAGATACAGCCGGTTATTATACACTTACTTTATCGCCCGGCACATATACGCTTTCTTTTTCGGCTATTGGTTACCAAAAACGTACCATCAGCGTGAAATTGCTGGCGGGAGATGATAAAAAGCTAAACATTGAATTGGCGCCGCTTACAGAATCACTAAACGAAGTGGTGGTAGTGGGCAGCCGTGGCGGCGGCCGCTCGCGTATGGATTCGCCTGTACCTGTTGATGTTGTTGGCGTGAACAACCTTAACGATAACTCGGCAAAGCCAGACCTCATGAGCCAGTTGAACCAGGCAGTGCCTTCGTTTAATTACAACAAGCAATCAGGCGCCGATGGTGCGGATGCAATTGATTATGCCAGCTTGCGCGGTTTGGGCTTCGACCAAACGCTGGTTTTAATAAACGGCATACGCAGGCACCAGTCTGCTTATGTCGATCCGGGAGAATCGGCCCGTGGCCGTGGTCAGAGTGGTACCGACCTTGACGCGATACCCGAAGCCGCTATTGACCACGTGGAAATATTGCGCGATGGGGCTTCGGCGCAGTATGGTTCGGACGCTATCGCGGGCGTTATCAACATCGTGTTAAAAAAAGATATTGACCAGTTTCAACTAAATGCAGGTTTCAGCGGTTATGACGACCAAAAGTATAATACACTTAGCTACCCCGATAAGGAAGCCTATTATACCGGAAAAAAATTCGACGGGCAGACCTTTACTTTGGGAGCGAACTATGGTTTTGCTATTGGCAAGAACGGTGGCTTCTTTAATATTGGCGCCAACTTTGAAGATGCTGGCAAAACCTTCAGGATGGCACCCGACCTGGCAATAAGCCGTGAGCGCCGCGCTTTCGGCGATGGTTCGGTTGAGTCTGGTGGTACTATGTATAATATGGAAATACCAATAAAAGGTACAAACACTGTATTTTATTCCTTCGGCGGTTATAACGATAAGTTTTCAGAAGTATATGCTTATACCCGCAGCTGGAATTATGACGGTCTCCGCGTAAACCCTACAAAATTTCCTACAGACCCTACAACCGGCGACCTGATATTTGTACCGGGTATAATGCAGGTTGATGCACCCGCTGGCGGATCGGTATTCAACCCTGATGAAGTTTATTATGACCCGGAAGAAGATGTGTATATCCAGGACTTGTCTGCTGCTTTTGGTTTCAAAGGTAAATTCGGCGGTGGTTGGGACTGGAACATCAGCAACAATACGGGACGCAACAACTTTCATTACTGGGGTGAGAATACTTTTAATGCCTCAACGCCTTATGTAGCGGGCCAGCCGATACAAACCCGTTTTGATGATGGCGGTTTCAATTACCTGCAAAATGTAACCAATGCAGATATAACCAAACACTTTAGTTCAGTTGCGCAGGGCTTGCAGCTCTCTTTTGGTGCCGAAGCACGGTATGAGCGTTACCAGATATATGCCGGCGAACCTAATTCATACAACAACGGCGGGGCAACTATCCCAAGTGTTGTTACCGGGTCAAAAGGGCAGGATTCTACGATATATTCAGCAAAGGCGCCAGGGTCAGAAGGCTATCCCGGTTACCAGCCAGGCGATGCGCATATAGCCAACCGCGGTTCGGAAGCTGCTTATGCTGAAGGCGCACTGGATGTAACCAAACAATGGCTGGTAGATGCAGCCTGGCGAGTGGAGAATTATGATGATTTTGGGTTTGTATCGACAGAAAAATTAGCTACCCTATATAAAGTTACCAGTAATTTTAACTTGCGCGGGTCAATAAGCACCGGTTTCCGTGCACCGAGCTTGCAGCAGCAAAACTTCAGTAATACCAATACCACCATAGGTGCAGGCGGTGTGCTGGAGTACCAAAAAACTGTTCCCAACTATTCGGATGTGGCAAAGGCGGCAGGCATACCCAAGCTAACGCCTGAAAGATCAACCAACTACAGCCTGGGCTTTACCTGGGAACCGATGAAAAATTTCACCTTGTCGGTTGATGCTTACGAAGTAAAGATCAAAAACCGTATAGTTTATTCAGGTGTTTATTCAGAGGGCGACCCAACATTCGGCAATCCTGCCACACCGGGCACCTTAAACAACCTGCTTTTGAGCAATTCGATACAGGAAGCAGCATTCTTTACTAACGCTGTAAATACCACTAACCAGGGCGTCGATATCGTGCTTGACTACCGTAAACATTGGTCGAGCCAGCACTTCAATGCTACTTTCGCCGGTAACTTCCAGGAAGTAAATATCAACAAGATCAATGTTCCTGCTGCATTTAGAGGTACAGCAGCCGACAGTGCAGCTTTCTTCTCAGACAGGGAGCAATATTTTATGAAATATGCAGCGCCAAAAGCAAAACTCAACCTCGGGCTTGAATATGGTATATCGAAATGGTCGCTCGGTACACGTTTTACTTACTTCGGTACGGTTAAAGAGCTTGGCTTTGGCGAAGTTTCCGCTCCTGCAGGTGCGGCAGACCAATTCTTCCCTTATGTAGAATTAGATAACGGCAGCGGGGCGGTACCTGAAATATTTGTGTTCAACCCAAAAGTGACCACCGATGTTTATGTATCTTACAGGATACATAGTGGCGTGTCATTAGACCTGGGCGTGGACAACCTGTTCAATGTTCACCCGGATGAGGCCATTGTTAAAGGATCGGTAAGCGCAACAAGCGGTACCAGTTCCTTTGGCGACAGCAACTCGGGCGGCCCGTTCGAGGCGGTACAAATGGGTTTCGACGGTATGCGTATATACAGCAAGCTTAAATGGACTTTCTGATAATTTAGAGCTTAGTTATTATAGGCAGAGAAAGAGGCGTGGCTTTAGGGCCATGCCTCTTTTTATTTTTACTATCCTAAAAACTTATTTAAGCACAAGTCTTCTTATTGCAGTCAGTGCGCAAAAAATTGCACTAAAAAAGGAGCAAGCTTATTTTAGGACGAGACACTGTGAAGTTTTAGTTTTATAAATATTAAATTTAGCGGGTATACTAATTGGTGCAGATATGATAGTACAACTAAAATTGATCCTTATTGATCTGTTAACTGAATATCAACAGTTAGTGTGCACCTCCTTAAAAACATCCTTTGATAATTTAAAGGACGCAGAAATATCAACAGGCACTTTTAGTTTTTACACCTCTGTTTCTGCCATTACCTCATCGCGAATTGAAGGGGAACAAATGGAAGTGGATAGTTACCTAAAGTACCGGATGATGAATACCGGGTATCAACCGAACCTGGTGCAAAAACCGGACGACCTATACAAGGCCTATATATTCGCACAGGAAAATTCATTAACCGCCAGCACGTTCTTTTCAGCCCATAAGCTTATTACCACTCATCTTTTACCGTTAAATAAGCAAGGTGCATTTCGAAGCGGCAATATGGTGGTAATGGAACACAAAACAGGCAGCATCCAATATGAAGTTGCGCCTGCCGCGAAGGTTAAACTACTTTTCGAACAACTTTGGGAGGATATTGAACAACTAAAAACCCAGGAGCTTACGTATGCCGAAATCTTTTATTTTGCATCGTTTATTCACCTGGTATTTGTGAATATCCATCCTTTTGAGGATGGGAACGGACGGGCCGCGCGCCTGCTCGAAAAATGGTTTATAGCAGAAAAGTTAGGCCCCAAAGCATGGTATTTGCAAAGTGAACTGAACTACTACACCAACGTAAACGACTATTACAAAAACCTGAACAGGCTGGGCATTTTTTACGAGGAACTTGATTATACCAAAGCTATGCCTTTTTTATTGATGCTGCCTAACGTATTAGACGACTGAGAACGCGAAACTAATCATATCAATATATCTGACACAAATGACAACTAAAAGCATAAAAATTGCCAAATGGCTAATAATTTATTTACTGATAAACAGCCTGGTAATTGGTCTTTATTTAATATCCAAAATAGCTGACATTATAAACACATTTAGCTTGTTCTTTTTCACTATTTTAATTATAAACATTTTCATTGGGGTTTTCAATATTGCTTTTCTCTTTAGAAAAAATAAAGATTACAAGGATTGGAAATTGACTTTATTGTTTAATTCCATATTCGGTTTTATTTCTGGATTTAGTGTCAGAGCGTTAGGAATAATCATAACTAACAATTATGGATTAGACTTTTCACCATATTTCATAAAAAACCAGGCTGGCACAGATTACGGGTTTAATTACGGATTATATGACTTTGCTATTGAGTTGCATTTGTATGATACCACAAAATTAACAGGATTTTACATCGAATTGAATTTTGTTACATTAGCAATTTCCATATTTCTTCTCAAAACTTTTTATGCTATTGAATAACCAATTTCAACAATTATTACCTTATCACCTGCCCCACAAACAACAAAGTCTTCGTATGCGGAATAATAATATGTATCTCCCGCATGCCATATTCCCGGTCGAACGGCTCACGTACTTTCAGGCCGGTTAGTTTACCTTTTATCTCATCCCACAAACCGTCGATATCATCCACTTCAAGATAAAATTCCATTTCGCCGATATCGCCTGCCGGCAGGATATGAACGCTTCGGCCGTCTTTCACTAATACAGCATAATTGTCAACCAGCAAGGTGGGCGTAAAAGTAAATACGTCTGTAAAAAAAGCAGCCGTTTCCTTCATATTGTACGAAGGGATCATGGGGCTGATGTGTATGGCCTGGTACATTTTATAATAATTTATAAGATTCTCTGATCATTTCAAAAAGGCGCGGGTTCAGCTCTGTTAATTCTGCTATCCTTACGCTATTCCGGTATTTGCCGGCCTGTACATTACTTTTCACTATCATTGGCGATTCAATGCGCGCTTTGGAATAAAAGTTAAGCTCGAGCTGCTTTTGCATTGGCCGGATAACAAAAAATGTGCGGCGGTGTACAAATACAATACAATTCGGAGTAGTGCTCACCAATACATCTTCCCAATCGGCCACTTCCGCCAAAATTTTATCAAAAACCAATATCAATTCAGCCGAACGCCCTTCAAATAAACTATCTAAATTTACCTTAACGCAGTAGTGCCATTGATTTTCATGCAGCAGCTCGCGTTCGCATTTGGGGCAGGTCCAGCTCATTAAGTATAAAGTTAGTGATAATTATATGTCCGGTTAGCAACAGTAACGCAATTATCATGTGCGAATAATTAAACATTACTTAAATTAGCATTGTTTACTTTTAACTATGAAAAATATTTCCGCTGCCGGTTTCATTGCGTTGCTTTTTACGCTTGCTGCTTGTTCGCCCAAAGGCCCATACGCCATAACCAACAAGGTTTATAACCGCGAAAAGGATTCGGTGGTGCAGGTAATTGAGCTTGAGCAGCCACCCATGCTTACCGATAGTTCTGGCGCACAGATCCCGGCCGGCTGGGTTGGCACTGTAAATTTTAACCTGCGCAAACCGAATTATGTCATTATCCACTTTACGGCGCAGGATTCTACTGAACAAACACTTAAAACTTTCACAGTTGTAAAAACACAGGTGAGCGCCCATTATGTGATCGGCCGCGACGGCAAAATTTACCACATGCTGAACGATTACCTGCGCGCCTGGCATGCCGGAATAAGCAAATGGGGCAGCATTACCGACATGAATAGTTGCTCGATAGGCATTGAGTTGGATAACAACGGCAACGAGCCATTCGCCGCGCCGCAGATCAACAGCCTGCTTTCGTTACTGGCTTATTTAAAAAAGACTTATAACATCCCAACCGCCAATTTCATCGGTCACCAGGACATTGCGCCCCTTCGTAAACCCGATCCCGGCCCGTTTTTCCCCTGGAAAACATTGGCTGCCCACGGCTTCGGCTATTGGAGCGACGATGTGCTGGAGTTACCACCAGATAATTTCGACCCGGTGATCGCCCTAAAACTGATCGGTTATGATACGAGTAACCTCAACGTAGCTATAGTTGCGTTTAAACGTCATTTTATACAAACAGATCAAACTCCGCAGTTTACGCAATTGGATTTAAATGTGTTGTATAATGTGATGGGGAAGTATTAAGCCGCCAGCCCCCTCTAAATCTCCCCCGGTAGGGGAGACTTAAAGAAACTAAAATTTTAAGTCCTCTCCTTGCGCCACCGCTAAAGCTAAGGCGGTACGCGGTTGGAGAGGATTTAGGGGAGGCTTTGCTCCAAATCCTTTATCAAATACTCTGCATCTTCCAATCCCACATACACACGTATCAGGTTATGCCGCTCATTGCCAGGCTGATAATCTTCTTTGTTTATTGTAGCTATTGCCGGGATGATCAAACTTTCGTGCCCTCCCCATGATACCGCCATCATAATGTGTTGCAGCTTATTGCAAAAGACCTCTATCTTTTCAATGGATGACTCTTTTAGCGTAAAACTGAACATGCCGCCGCAACCCTGCATTTGTTTTTGGGCCAATTCAGCTTGTTTAAAATTTGGACTGAAAGGCCATATCACCTTATCAACCAACGGATGTTGCGCCAGCCAGGCTGTGATGATCTTGGTGCTTTCAAAGCTGCGTTGCAGCCGCAAAGGCAGTGTACGCAAACCGCGTATAAGCAGCCAGGCCGATTGCGGCGCCATTGCCGGGCCGATGTTCATGTATTCGTTTTCGAATATTTGCTTAAGCAGCGCGTTGCTGCCGGTTAAAACCCCTGCCACTACATCCGAATGGCCCCCGATATATTTTGTGGCTGATTGCGCCACGAGGTCGATGCCCAACTTAATAGGCTGCTGGTAAAGCGGGCTGCAATAGCTGTTATCGATCATGGTGATAATGCCTTTTTGCTTCGCGATAGCAGCAACGGCGGCTAAATCCTGTAATTCGTAGCTGAAGGTGTTAGGGCTTTCGAGGTAGATGAGGCGGGTGTTAGGCCGAATGGCTTCTTCAAAGTTTTTTACATCCGAACCATTAACAAATGTGGTTTCAACGCCGAATTTGCTCAGCAGGTTATTAAAGAGTTTTATTGTCCAGCTATATGGGTTCTCGACAGAAATAATATGATCGCCCTGTTTAACCAGCGCCAGTATAGGCACAGCAATAGCGGCTATGCCGCTACCAAAAACCAGCGCATCCTCGGCGTCATCCAATGCCGCCAGTTTTTTACGCAGGATATTGATGGTGGGATTATTTCCCCGCGAATACAGGTCGGCCTCAAATTCGTTATGCAACGCGTGGCGCAAGGCATCCACTGTTTTGAATGCGAAGTTGCTGGTTTGGATAATGGGCGGCGATATGGCGTTAAAATAATCTTCCCTGTCTTCCCCCAGTTCGTTTAATATGTATGATAAGTCCATTGATTAATCGGTATTTGGGGCCGGCTTTTTCTTATAAGTGCAGGCATAGTAAATGATCAGCCCCAGGGCATACGCGCCGAGGCAAATGAATGCCGCGTAATGGTTTTCGCCAAAGGTGGCAAATATGTTAGCTGTAACAAACCAGTAGGTAAGTATAAAAATAGCCGGGATGTATGGATACCATTTGATAGTATAAATACCTGTCCCATCAAGATGCCTGGTTTTTTGCCGCAGTTTGAATATAGATAGCGCGGCCAGCGAAAGGCCTATCGTATCAAAAAACATGATATAGTCCAGCACAGTACCGAAGTTGGTCACAAAAATCAGGATGAGCACTATAGCCCCAACAAAAAAGCTCATGGCAAAATCCTGCACTTGCGTTTTGGAGTTTACACGCTTAAATATTTGCGGTAAAATACCATCCTCCGCCATGGCGTAATAAACACGCGGATTGGCCAGTATATTCACGTTTATATAGGCCATTATCGACCCAAACAATAACAACGAAGTTATTTTGTAACCTGTTTTGCCAAAAATTACCCCTGCCAGCTTGGATGCCAGCTGATTATTGCTTTGCAAGCCGCCAATGCCCAAAACCTTGTAGTAAACAAAGTTTATGGAGAGGTACAGGAAAATTACCGCGCCAACACCCAAAAATATCCCCTTTGGTACATTGGTTTTGGCCTTTATTACATCGCCCCCGAAATTGATGGTTTGCTGGTAACCACCATAGGTAAAAAACACCGCGACCAAACTCAACCCGAATGCCTTAACAACATTGCCCGAGTGCGGCACAATAACAGTTGTAATAGGCGTGTAGTTACTGCGGAAAACGGCGGTACAGAGCACCAGTATCATCCCTATTTTAAAAAGGGTAAGCACATTTTGCGTTCGTGCGCTCATTTTTATCCCTAAAAAATTGATGGCGTACAGCACCAATACCAGCGTTATGCTGGTTATTTCAACCCCGGTGGGGTTTTGCAGGCTGGCCGGTAATACCAGCGGGTTAATATATTCGGCCCCGACAATAGCTACTGCGGCCACCGATGCCGCGTTGCTGATAACTGCCACCCAGTTTATCATAAAAGCCACCGCCGGATGATAACAATACGAAAATACCTTATAAAACCCACCTACCACCGGGTAGCGTGCGCCGATCTCGGCAAAAGTTAGCGCACCGCATATGGTAACCAACCCGCCGAATATCCAGGCGCCAAAGAAAATATAGGCATTTCCGGCCTTTAGCGCCACCTCACCCGGCGTTTTAAAAATGCCCATTCCTATTATCAGGCTGATCACTATCATGGTGAGGTCGAACCGGTTAAGCTTTGGCTGTATGCTCATTAATCACTTAAGTATTATAATATTTACTAAAAATCAGTACCTTTGAATGAAATAATATTTTTTTATTTCCCCTGAGAAAATGAAAATTATTGTGAAGCAATTTAAGCAATTATTGCTTATGATGGTGCTTTTGTGCTTTACAGCGCGGGCATTCGCCCAACACAATAAATCTTCTGTAAACCAAAAGCATATGGACTTTTACCATTTGCTTAAAGAAGCCAACCTTAAATTTACGTATCCTCCGGGGTTTCGCGAGATCCCGCCGGTAGATAATGAGGATTACTCCTATGATTTTGCTATGGAATTGCCCGGGCGCGATTTTGAAGTATGGCTGAAAGTAAAGCCCGGCGTACAAAACTGGACGAGTTATGAACATGCCCGGCATAATAAAGATCTTGAATTAGCCAACCCCGATTCGTTGTATACCGATATGGGCAAAGCCGATGCAATGACCCTGAGCGTTGATAACAACTTCCTGGTGCGCAGTATGCCGCCGGAGGTACTGGAAAAATATAATGCCGATGCCGGAAAATCATACCTGATTAACCTGGCCGACCTGGATGTGACCAGGCATTACAAATACGCGCTTATTGTGGCGCTGCAAAAATACCATATCGGTACACTGATTTCGGTGTACTTTACCAACGAGCGGGATGCCGATTTTTACCGCGAGGTATACCAGGCAGCCCATTGCCTCAGATTCATATCGCAGCCGGGCAATTAATGTTAATAAGTTAGCATAATTCATTAGCAAATTTGGGTTCAAAACATATTTTTGCCACAAAGGGCTTAGTGTGCTTTTTTTAAAGATGTAGAATAATGGCAGAGGTAAATTATAATGACGACAGTATCCGGTCGCTCGACTGGAAGGAGCATATCCGCTTAAGGCCGGGGATGTATATAGGCAAGTTGGGTGATGGCTCGGCTTACGACGATGGCGTGTATGTGTTGCTGAAGGAAATTGTGGATAACTCGATAGATGAGTTTGTGATGGGCGCAGGGAAGACCATTGAGATAAATATGAGCGACCAAAAGGTATCGGTACGCGACTATGGCCGGGGCATTCCATTGGGTAAAGTGATAGATTGCGTATCCAAAATAAACACCGGCGGTAAATACGATAGTAAGGCATTTCAGAAATCGGTTGGCTTGAATGGCGTGGGTACTAAGGCCGTAAATGCCTTGTCAAATAATTTCATCGTACAGTCATACCGTGATGGCCGCACTAAAATTGCCGAATTTGCCAAAGGCGAGCTGATACGCGAGGAAACTGAAAAAGAAACTTCACAGCGCAACGGCACGGCCATAAATTTTGTGCCGGATGATACCATCTTCCGTCATTACCGCTTTATCCCGGAGTTTGTGGAGAACATGATATGGAACTACGTGTTCCTCAACGCCGGATTGACCATCAATTTTAATGGGCAGAAATACCTTTCGGAGCGTGGGTTATATGACCTGCTCAACCGTAATTCCGATACCGGGAATATACGCTATCCCATAATTCATTTAAAAGGCGATGATATTGAAATAGCCATGACCCATGGCCAGCAATATGGCGAAGAGTATTACTCGTTTGTTAACGGCCAGAACACTACGCAGGGTGGTACACACCAGGCTGCTTTCCGTGAGGCAGTGGTAAAAACTATACGCGAGTTTTATGATAAGGACTATGATGCTTCGGATATCAGGGCATCCATCGTGGCAGCCATATCCATCAAGGTACAGGAGCCGGTGTTCGAATCACAAACCAAAACCAAATTAGGCTCGCAAAATATCGGTCCGGAAGGGCCGTCGGTCCGCACCTTTATCATTGATTTTGTAAAGAAGGAACTTGATAATTACCTGCATAAAAACCCGCAAACGGCCGATGCGTTAAAAGCCAGGATATTGCAGTCGGAGCGCGAGCGAAAGGATATTGCCGGCATTAAAAAACTCGCTAATGAGCGCGCTAAAAAAGCTTCGCTCCACAACCGTAAGCTGCGCGACTGTAAATTGCATTTCGATGAGCATGACGAGCGCAAGCAGGATACTACATTATTCATCACCGAAGGTGATTCGGCCAGCGGATCAATCACCAAGTCGCGCGATGTGATGACACAGGCAGTGTTTAGCCTGAAAGGCAAGCCGCTCAACTGTTTCGGCCTTACCAAAAAAGTGGTTTACGAGAACGAGGAATTTAACCTGCTGCAACATGCACTCAACATTGAGGACGGATTGGACGGCCTTCGTTATAACAACATTGTGGTCGCTACCGACGCCGATGTGGACGGTATGCACATCCGCTTGCTGCTCATGACCTTCTTCCTGCAATTCTTCCCCGACCTGGTAAAAGCCGGCCATGTTTTCATCCTGCAAACACCATTGTTCCGCGTACGCAATAAAAAGGAAACTATTTACTGTTATAGCGATGAAGAACGCCGTAATGCTATTTCGCGCCTGGGCAACAAACCTGAAATAACCCGGTTTAAAGGTTTGGGTGAAATATCGCCGGAAGAATTTGGCCTGTTCATTGGCAAGGATATACGCCTCGACCCGGTTATTCTTAAAGATGCCAACATCAAAGCCCTGCTGGAATATTTTATGGGAAAAAATACGCCTGCCCGCCAACTGCACATTGTAAATAACCTGCGTGTTGAAAAAGATGACGAAACAGTGAACCCGCTGATAGCTGAAGATTTGGAAAGCATAGAATTGCCGGTTGCGGTATAGATGATGTTCAAGAACCAGGATATAAAGGTAATAGCCTTCGATGCCGACGATACGCTTTGGGAAAATGAGCCCTATTTCCGCGAAGCTGACGCGCTTTTTTGTGATCTGCTGAAAGAACATCTGCCTGCTCATGTAGTATCGCAACTCATATTGGAAGCGCAGGTAAAAAACCTGCCGCTGTATGGCTATGGGGTAAAGGGATTGATGCTAAGCATGATTGAAACACTTGGCGAGATTACCAATGGCAAGGCAGACTTCGCGATGGTGGAAAAGGTGCTTGAATTTGGCAGGACGATATTGGATAAGCCTGTTGTTTTGCTTGAGGGGGTTACAGAGGTGCTGGAAAGTTTAAAAGGCAGCTATAAACTGGTAGTAGCCACCAAAGGCGACCTGCTTGACCAGGAGCGAAAATTGAAAAACTCAGGACTGCTGGATTATTTTCACCATATTGAGATCATGAGCAATAAAAAGGTAGCCGACTACAAAAAACTGCTCAAACATCTTGACTGCTTGCCGGAGAATTTTATGATGATAGGCAATTCCTTAAAGTCGGACATATTGCCGGTACTGGAACTGGGCGGTAATGCTATCCATATCCCCTTTCATATTACCTGGGCGCATGAAATGGTTGAAGATATTCCTGTTCATCCCCGGTTTTTAGAACTTAATAGCATAGCTGATTTGGCGGGGGTAATTTCTATCTGAAGAAGAAACCGTTACTTCACGTAACTACCGTTTTACAATAATTAATAAATTATTCCGTATATTGTATCCCCATTTTATTAAGGGGCTGCAATGATAAATAAAGAGATAAAAATAGCCTTTGAAGAATACAATCATATTAATGAGTTAAACAGTGCCGACAGAGAGCTTTGCCTCGAAGCGGTTAAAGCGCTCACCAATTCCCATTCGCCGTATTCCAAATTTCGTGTGGGCGTTGCTATGCGGCTGCAAAGCGGCAAAATAATTTATGCCAGCAACCAGGAGAATGTGGCCTATCCATCCGGCCTTTGCGCCGAGCGGGTTGCTTTATTCAACTGGGGTGCCAATCATCCAGATGATCCGATAGAGGCGATGGCCATCACCGCTCAAACCGATGAATTTAAGCTAACCAAGCCCGTTACCTCGTGCGGCAGCTGCCTGCAGGTTTTGGCCGAGTACGAAAAGAAACAGGATAAAAAAATAAGGGTGCTGCTCTATTGCCAGGACGGCCCCGTGTGGGCGGTAACAGGCATTGAGAACCAGTTGCCTTTTTTGTTTTTTGAAGATAGGTTGGTTGGGGAATAAACCCATATACCGTCGTGCTGTCCGCCATCAGCGGATCAGCATCTCACGAATAGGTAAACGCCATGCAAACTGGCCGCCTGTTTGTGAGGTCCCGAAACAAGTAATCGGGATGACGTGATTTAAAGTATAAAGCTAAACTCTATTGCAAAATTTGTCACAATAAATGAGCGCTTTACGCTACTTGTGCAGTTTTTACTAACTTGGCAATTGATTTGATATATAGTTTTTAATGAGACAAAAATTTTATGATACTGCTGTGAAGCAGGAACGTGCCGTGCTGGTGGGTGTAATAACGCCCAATGAAACCGATGAGCAGGCAAAGGAATATTTGGAAGAGCTGCAATTTTTGGTGGAGACCGCCGGAGCGGAGACTGCTAAAATATTCACCCAAAAGCTACAGAGGCCCGATAGGGGAACTTTTGTGGGTTCCGGCAGGCTGGAAGACATTAAGGCTTATGTGATAGCCGAGGAGATAGATATGGTGGTGTTTGATGATGAGTTATCGCCATCGCAGCTGCGCAATATCAGTAACGAACTACAGGTAAAAATACTAGACCGAAATAACCTGATACTGGACATATTCGCCAACCGTGCCCAAACCGCGCAGGCCAAAACGCAGGTTGAGCTGGCCCAACTCCAATACCTGCTGCCGCGATTAACCCGTTTATGGACGCACTTAGAGCGCCAAAAGGGCGGTATAGGTATGCGCGGGCCGGGTGAGTCGCAGATTGAGACTGACCGCCGCTTAATCCTGGATAAAATAGCCCTGCTTAAAGACCGGCTGAAAAGTATCGACCGGCAGAATGAAACACAACGCAAAAACCGCGTTTCGCTGGTGCGCGTGGCGCTGGTGGGTTATACGAACGTGGGTAAATCCACTATTATGAATATGCTTTCCAAATCGGATGTATTTGCCGAGAATAAGCTGTTCGCCACGCTGGATACTACGGTGCGGAAGGTTGTGATTGAAAATGTGCCGTTTCTACTGTCAGATACCGTTGGTTTTATACGTAAGCTGCCACACCATTTGGTGGAATGCTTTAAATCCACACTGGATGAGGTGCGCGAAGCGGATATTTTGGTGCATGTGGTTGATATCTCGCACCCCAATTTCGAAGACCAGATCAGCACCGTTAACGAAACACTGAAAGAATTAGGTGCGGTGAACAAACAGGTAATAACCGTATTCAATAAAATAGATGCGTATCAGCCTGTACAGTATGTTGATGGCGAACAGGTAGAACCCATGATGCTGGATGATTTTAAACGCAGCTGGATGGCGAAAAATAACAGTCCGGCCATATTTATATCAGCCGCCAAAAAGGAAAACATCGAAGAATTTAGAAAATTACTGTATGATAAAGTAATCGAGATACATACGGCGAGGTATCCATATGATCATTTGTTGTATTGATTAGTTTCATTTCTAACGTCATTGCGAGGAGCGAGCAGGGACAGAGCGGCGCAGCGACGTGGCAATCTCTGTGTGATAGGTTGACGACATTTGGCATTATCCATTGAAATACATCATACTATTTGACAGGTAAGTTCAGAGATTGCTTCGTTCCTAGCAATGACGTGAAAGGATTCTGATTATTCCGTCAAAAATATATTCCCCTTTATCCCCGGAATTATCCCTTTCTCCAGCGCGGTATCAAACAGCAGCTTAATCGCTTTGCGGCCTTCTTCGCCTAAATCAAGTGAATATTTGTTTACATATAGATCGATATGCTTGTACATTACCTCCTCGCTCATTTCCTGCGCGTGGGAACGGATAAAATCCAGTCCGGATTTTGGGTTGGCAAAAGCAAACTCAACCGACTTTTTCAGTACCCGGTTTATTTTATACTGAACATCAAGCGGTAAATTGCGATTAGCCACAATGCCGCCGAGGGGGATAGCACAGCCGGTTTTCTTTTCCCAGTAATCGCCCAGGTCGATGATCTTTTTGAGGCCTTTGTTTTGATAGGTAAAGCGGTTCTCATGAATGATAAGGCCGATATCGATTTTGTCATCAAGTAAAGCATCCTCTATCTCTGAAAAAACGAGTTCCTCTTTGTTGGTAGCATTCGGAAATGCCAGCCCTAACAAAAAATTAGCCGTGGTGTATTTACCCGGTATCCCAATTTTGTAACCGGGGTTATTCTCTAAATCCGAAATTGAAATCTCGGCATTCGAGATCAGCATCGGCCCTACGCCATAACCTAAAGCACTTCCTGCATCCAGCAAAACATATTGATCGGCCACATAGGCAAAGGCATGGTAGCTGAGCTTGGTAATATCCAATTCGCCGCGAAAGGCTTTTTGGTTAAGCGTTTCCACATCATCATAAAACACTTCAAAATCCAGTCCTTCAGTGTCGATTTTATGGTGGATGAGCGCATCGAAAATAAAAGTATCATTAGGGCAGGGCGAAAAGCCGAGGGTTAGTTGCATGGGGATATTAGTTGATTAAGTGAGTAGTTGATTAGGTGAGTGGTTGGAATAAAAACTATTCACTTAATAAACCACTTAACTTTTCAACCAATTCAACAGCAAATGTATTCAGATTTTTAATAGCCAGCCCGATCTGCCAGGCATCGCGGTTACGTTTTTCCACGTAATTTGACACTGCCCTGATCTGCACACATGGTACGCCCATCTCCCGGCAGGCATAAAAAAACGCTGCGCCTTCCATGCTTTCCAGTTGCGCGTTAATGCGCGTACTTAATTTTTGAATGGATGCCTCGTTACCATGCACTGTATTTACAGTGATGGCGCTGATTTTTTTAATGCCCAGGCTTTCCGGCAGGGAATAAGTCGACCTGAATACACTCTCGCCAAAACCAAGCTGTTCTATCGATATAAAATCTTCATCGTCCTCTGCTCCTAATTCGGCAAGCCTATCTTCGGTTACTTCCAGCACTTCGCCTAAAGCGATATTTCTGTCGAAACTGCCGGCGACGCCGAGGTTTATGGCGAGATCGTATTTATTTTCGGTCAAATGCCGGCCCAAAGCAAAAGCGGTAGCTGTCATCCCAACACCGGTAACGAGAAAGTCCATGGTCCATGGTCCATGGTCCATGGACTGAACATCTTCCTTCAGTTTGCTTATTTCAAATTCTGTTGCAGCTACAATTAATATGTGCATTATTATCTGTTTTTCATCGCGATGAGTTTTAAAATCTTGGGTGTTCGAAACATCCAAAAGAGCAAAGGGTAGTGCGATTCCCTCCCTGGGGAGGGGCAGGGAGGGATTTAATCGCCATGCATAACGCATAAACCCCTCCCTGCTAACTCACAGCCAACCGCACCCCTCCCCAGGGAGGGAATTAAAAAGCCAACCATTCAGGATTTCGAACATTTCAGATTTTAAAACCCACTGCTATAAATATAAACTCTAAAACTATTGTGACGCTAAGATAAAACAAATGCCAGTTTTTGTTTTTTATATTTGCACCCACAATTATCATGATGATATACATAACGCGCAAAGAACACTTTAACGCTGCACACCGGATGTACCGCGAGGAGTGGAGCGAGGAAAAGAATGCCGAAGTGTTTGGTAAATGCGCTAACCCCAACTGGCACGGGCATAATTACAATTTATTTGTGACGGTGAAAGGGCATGTAACCCACGCAACCGGCTATTTGATCGACCTTAAAGAGCTTAAGATCATCATAAACGAATTTGTGATCGAAAAACTCGATCACAAGAATATTAATAAGGACGTTGAGTTTATGACAGGCAAAATGGCTTCGACCGAATTGCTGTGTATTGAGATATTTAACCAGTTGAAAGCCCCGATAGAGACTTATGAGGGTGTTTTTTTACATTCGGTGAAATTATACGAAACCGAAAATAACTCCGCTGAATATTTCGGCGACTAAATTTTAAGAATGGACAAGGAAAACCTGCCCGACAGGGATAAAAGTATTATAGGCTATAAAAAAATCGACCGTTACAACCCGGAACTGATAGACAGCCTGTCGGCAAATTATAAACAAGTACTGGAACAGCTTGGCGAAGATACTACTCGTGAGGGCTTGTTAAAAACGCCCGAGCGTATGGCCAAAGCTGCTTTATTCCTGACCCACGGTTATGACCTGGATGCCAAAAGCATTCTGGAATCGGCTATGTTTAAGGAAGAGTACAGCCAGATGGTAGTGGTAAAGGATATTGAGGTTTATAGCATGTGCGAACACCACATGCTGCCGTTTTTCGGCAAGGCGCATATTGCTTATATACCCAACGGTTATGTTTGCGGCCTAAGCAAAATACCGCGCGTGGTGGATGCCTATTCCCGCCGCCTGCAGGTACAGGAACGCCTTACTAACGAAATACGCGATTGTATACAAAACACCTTGCAACCATTAGGCGTAGGCATCGTAATCGAATGCCGCCACCTGTGCATGAGCATGCGCGGCGTACAAAAACAAAACTCGGTTACCACTACATCGGCATTCACAGGCGAATTTTTAAAGGAAAAAACACGGACAGAATTTTTAAATTTGATATCGTCGAGGCTCAGTTGAGTCTCGCAGTGATTAGTGGTGAGTGATTAGAGATTAGTTTATAACTTCGCATCTCATCATAAATACTACAAATCACTGATCACCAATCACTAACCACCAACATGAAAGCATTCATTTTCCCCGGCCAGGGCGCACAGTTTGTAGGTATGGGTAAAGACCTGTACGAAAGATCGGACAAAGCACGTGAACTATTTGAACAAGCCAACGAAATACTGGGCTTCCGCATTACCGATATTATGTTCAGCGGTACCGATGAAGACCTTAAACAAACCAACGTAACCCAGCCGGCCATATTCCTGCATTCGGTTCTGCTGGCTTATGCCATCGGCGATGCCTTTAACCCCGATATGGTTGCCGGGCATTCATTAGGCGAGTTTTCGGCATTGGTTGCAACAGGTGCGCTGGCATTTGAAGATGGCTTGCAACTGGTGGCCGCACGTGCCAACGCCATGCAAAAAGCATGCGAGATACAACCATCAACAATGGCCGCTATTATTGGTTTGGATGACTATACCGTTGAATACATCTGCCAGGAAATAAGTAACGTAGTTGTTCCTGCAAATTATAACTGCCCCGGTCAGCTGGTTATTTCGGGTACTATTGCCGGTGTTGACGAGGCTTGCGAAAAGTTGACCGCTGCCGGCGCTAAACGCGCTTTAAAGCTGAATGTTGGCGGCGCATTCCACTCACCGTTAATGGAAGTAGCGAGGGTTGAACTGGAGCATGCCATTGTAAATACTGAATTCCGCGAGCCGGTTTGCCCCATCTACCAAAATATAGATGCAAAAGCCTATACCGATATAGCCAAAATAAAACATAACCTTATTGCGCAGCTTACCGGCCCGGTACGCTGGACGCAAACCGTTAAACACATGCTTGAGGATGGCGCCAACCATTTTACCGAAGTAGGCCCCGGCAATGTTTTGCAGGGGCTGGTTAAAAAGGTCGACAGGCATATCCCAACCGAAAGCGCCGTACTGCCTGAATAATTTTATCTCTGTACCGTCACAATCTGGCGTTTTTTGCGTTAGTTTTATATTTTCCTGTTAACATGTTTATCAGGGTGAGATCGCGTTGTAGCTAGGCAATAGATTTGCCTGGCTGCCTTAATTGCCATTTACCATGAAATATCAAAACTGAACAATGAGTACATCCGGTAAGATACGTTTACTGTTAGCATTGCTTTTTGCCAGTTTATTATTTACCGCAATTGCGGTGCAAAGCACGTATACACCGGTAAAAAACCTCCATCAAACAGCTAAAATACTTGAGGACAACCTGCAAAAGAAGGAGCGCTACATAACAGAGGTACTTAATGATAAAAATAAGTTCGAGGCACTTAAAACCCTTCCCGACCACCCCCAGGGAGCTTTAAAAACCATCCAATATTTTACTGCCGATAAAAGCATTTGGCTCACTACTTTCCTGGGCGATTCGCTGCAGTTTTGGAGTGGTGTGAAGGTCCTGCCGAAAAATCCCTATCTCGTTAGGGAAGGCGTTTCGTTCACGCATGAACCTAATGGTTATTATGAGACCATTAAAAAAAGCCAGGGCAATTTTTCGGTTATATTTTCCATACCGGTTAAGGTCGATTACGAAATACAGAACCAGTACCTGCAAAATAAATTCGCAGGCGACCTGATCACCGACGACAACATCGAGCTGGCAACTTATACAGATAATTTAGTATATGGTATCCACAGCAGCATTAACGATACCTACTTGTTTTCGGTAAGGCTTAAACCGGGCCAGGTAAACCATCTGTTCTTTTATTTCGAGTTTGGCTCATGGCTGCTGACATTTCTTACATTATGTGTGCTTATCCATACTATATGTAAATACCTGGTATTTAAAGGATATACCATTTTGTCACTTATTATACTGGCTTCTTTTATTGTGCTGGCAAGGTTTATCAACCTGTATTATCATTACCCTGATTTTATTTACCAGCTGAACATATTTAAACCAGGGATTTATTATTCCGATAAGGTATTTGCCTCAATGGGCGATTTTTGCCTCAACATATTGTTTGCCTCGTGGTTTTTTGTGTATTTATACAGGCGAAGGAATATCCTGGTTAAGCTCATCCCCGGTAAAGCAGGCAGCTATCTTGTACTCATCGGCTGTATTATAACACTGCTGGCGGTTTCAGCTCTATTACTAAACCTTTTTTATGGGCTTGTTATCAACTCAGGCATCAACTTCGATCTGTATAACGTATTTAACCTTAGCAAGCTTAGTCTGCTCGGCCTGTTCATGCTATGTTTTGGCTTCCTGGTATTTTACCTGCTGAACGAAACTTTTTTGTACGTATGCATTCGGCTGCCTGTGCCCGATCCGCATAAAATAAGTCTGTTTATTATTTTTACCATTATAGCAATTGCGCTGTTAAGCCACTATCAGCATTTTAACTCGTTTTTTATATTGGTGGCTATAGTTGTTTTCATCAGGGCGCGTGCCTATCGTTACGATAGCGGAGATATCACTTTTGCATCGCTTTTACTTATCATTCTTCTGTTTTCGGTTGTGGCGTTTTTGCGGTACCGTCACATCGAATCGCTAAAAGAAGATGAAACTGAAATGACCCTGATGCAAAAGCTACAGGAACCTGATGACGTTACAGCTGATCATATTTTTAAAAGGATTGAAAGGAAGATCATCACAGACCCGGAGATCGTAAATAATTTTGCCGATTCACTGCGTTATAGCGCGGTAAAAAGCAGGCTGCAAAAACTTTATTTCGACGGTTATCTCTCCTCATATTCCATTAATATTTATGAGTTCAACGCCAATGGGCAAGCGATACATGCCGATAGTAAATCGCCGCTAAGCTCGTATGAGGAGATGGTGTTTTATAGTTCATATAAAGTTTCGGATTATTTCTACCGTGCCAATGGCTCTTTCGGATTTCTGAATTATTTTGCTGTGCTCCCGGTTAAACTCAACGAAAAATCACTGGGGACTATTGTTATCGACCTTGAAGCAAAACCCGTTGTGCAATCGAGTTCATTTCCGGAATTACTGGAGGATGCTTCAATTAAACAAGACAATGAGTTTAAAGATTATTCGTATGCTTTTTATATAGATAATAAGCTGGTAAATAAATCGGGCCCTTTTGGTTACGACCTGGCAACTAACGAATTTAAAGGGCAGTTGCAACAATACACTACGATAACCACTAAACCCGATAATCCCGAATGGTATAAAAACTTAAGCAGCTACAACCATTTAATATATAAGCCAAGTGAGCGATATACCATAGTAGTAACCCGCGAGCAGAACCCTATATTTTATGATGTAACTTCGCTTACCTTCTTTTTTATATTGTTGCTTGTATTTAGCTTACTGGTAATTGCCGCGAGATGGCTATGGCTGAAGATAAAAATACTCAACATTACCGAAAATAGCCTTAAATGGAAATTAAAGATAAATTTCGACAGGATACTTTATAAAACCCGGATACAGTTCTCTATTATCTCAGCCGTTGTAATAACACTGATTTTTGTAGGGTTTATTACCTTTTTTTCCATCAGCCAGCAATATACCGACCAGCAGGAGCGGATGATCAGCGATAAGATAAGCCATATTACTGCGGCTTTTACAAGCGGTTTGTTAGACCGCTACCTGCACAACGTTAACGATGAAAGCCAGGTTGATTTTGATAACCTGGCCAAAACGTATTCAACCGATCTGATCCTGTACGACCTGAATGGCGTACCCATCATTAGCACGCAGCCGCGGATATATGAGTACAACCTACAGACCCGCCGGATGAATGCCAAGGCATTTATAAAACTGGCCGGGCTGCAAAAATCTAATGTTATAAATGATGAGAAGATTGGTGACCTAGCTTATAAATCGGCTTATGCACCCCTTATTAACAGGAACCAGCAAACAGTGGCCTACCTGCAACTACCCTATTTTTCTGACCAGGATGATTACAACAGCCATATTGCCTCGCTGCTTAATGTAATGATAAATGTTTATGCGCTTATTTTTATAGTGGTGGGCCTGTTTGCCATCATTATTGCCAGGCAGATAACTGCCCCGTTGAGCTTTATGCAATATAACTTAGGCCAGATAGCCTACGGTAAAAAAAATGCACCGATAATATGGGAGCGCGATGACGAAATTGGCGCATTGGTAAACGAATACAACAACATGATATCGGCGCTGGAGAACAGTGCACAAAAACTGGCGCAAAGCGAAAGGGAAAGCGCCTGGCGCGAAATGGCCAAGCAGGTAGCGCATGAGATCAAGAATCCCCTCACCCCATTAAAACTGGGATTACAGCTGCTCGAAAAGTCGTGGAGGGATAAAGACCCTAAGTTCGATCAAAAGTTCGAGCGTTTTAGCAAATCGTTTGTTGAGCAGATAGAGAGCTTATCGTCCATCGCATCTGAATTTTCATCCTTTGCTAAAATGCCCGATACGCATATGGAACGGTTGAATGTTTTTGATATGCTGGGCCAGGCCGTGACCATTTTTGTGCACATGGAAAGCATACGAATACTATACAACCCACCCGAAGCGCCATTTTACATAAACGCCGACAGGGACCAGTTACTCCGTTGTTTTAATAACTTGCTAAAAAATGCTATTGAGGCAAAACCGAATCATAAGATAGGATTAATTGATATTGGCTATCTTATCACCAGTAAAAATATACTGCTAAGCCTAAAAGATAACGGCAACGGCATACCCGAAACCATGCGCGAAAAAATATTCGAACCCAACTTTACTACTAAAAGCTCGGGTACCGGGCTGGGATTGGCCTTTGTGAAAAACTCCATAGAAAATGCCGGCGGAAAAGTATGGTTCGAAACTGCTACGGGCGTTGGTACAACCTTTTATTTAAGTTTTCCGGCAGCGGGGTAAGTAGGAAGAATATTCAAAAAAGGTTTTTTAATTGACTGATTGATGGTGTAATTCCTAAAAGGAAAACGGTCAACAATAAAAATATCAACATTATTATGAAGAATGGCCATAGATCTTTAGTCGCGAACTTAATCGAGGCATTCGGTTGAAATGGATTGGAAGCGATGATAATAAACAGTAGCCAACTAAAAAATCCGAAAACTATCCCTAATAATTTGCAAATAATGTTAATTTGTAAATACCAGGGAAATATTAAAAAGAATAAAAGGCCTATAGTTAAGCTGAGCCAAATAATGTTTTTAAACACTATTACTCGTTTACTATCCTTATTGAAAACTTGAAAAGTATATCTTAAATTTAAATCAACAATTTTATCGAAAGGAACTATTAAACATTCGCCAGGTATTTCTTTGAATGCTTTTGTTGTTTGAGAATATCTTTTTGCGCCTGTTAAATAAATTGTTTCAAGATTACCAGTTTTATGTGAAATGGTGTATTGGGTAAGAAAACCTGATACCATTTTGTTTTTTTCAGTAGAGTCATCGATGAGTATATCTACCATTGTAGATAACCACTTGCCTTTTTTCAATGACTTAAATTCCCGAGTGGATAAGATTTCTCCTCTAAAATAGTAGTTCCAATGATTGGCAAACCTGAATACTTCGAGTTTTACATCAATTTTAAATATTCTAATGATCTTATGTGAAACAGTGCCTAGAATAACAGCTATAATAATTAAAAAGATGAGATACCCTAAAATGTACTTTAAATTTTCGTAGGTGATATTAGGCATTTGATTACTAACGATATTGCCATAAACCAAGGCCACTTTATTTTTAATACCAGTGAATGTAAAGCCAAAAGAATGACTGTATATTAAAAAAGTAATAATTTGAACAAATATCCCCCAAAAAATGCTGGTGATTAATCTATCAGCAAAAAGGCCAGCTCCAAATTGCTTTGTAAACTGGCCTTGAAAATAAAATCTTTTAAATACTACACCCGGAAAAATAAGCCAAACTATAATTACTATACTGCTTATTGTAACTGGGCTCTCCACTTAATTATTAAGATACTAATGTTATTTTTTCGTTAGTAGAAAGAATTATAGTTTCCTCCTTACTATCAGAATTTTTCAACTTTTCTACAGCATCTATATATTTTCTCCTGTCTTCTTCGTTTGAAAAAATTCTTTTAGCTTCCTCACTCATAACATCCATATCAGAACTGAAGTAAGAGCCTAAAAAATTACCCATTGCTCGGGTTACTAGCTTAATTACTTCCATGACAAAAAAATTTAAGGAAAAGAAACGGTTTAATTAATAAAGGGTATAAGAGCAAATACGATACCAATTATATTTTTCAATTAGTTACAGTTAATAATTGTCTTACTAAAGTAAATATACGCTTTTTTTATTGAAAAAACAAGCAGCAACTAATATTTACTTATACCGAAAACGAAGTCCCACATCCACAGGTGCTTGCCGCGTTAGGGTTGTTAAAAGTAAAACCGCGGGCGTTCAAACCATCCTGGAAAGCTATCTGCATGCCGGCAAGATACAAGCCGTGGGCTTTGTGCATAAAAACACGTATACCTTCAATCTCATATTCCTTGTCGCCATCCTTCCATTGGTCGAAGCCTAAAACATAGGTCATACCCGAACAGCCGCCGCCTTCTACACCAATTCGCAGGCCGAAATCGTCGCTTATCTCTTGCTGGTCGCGTAGTTTTTTTAATTCTTTTATAGCTCCTTCGGTTAAGGTTACGGGTGCAGTTTCAACTAGAGTGCTCATCTTATTTTTAATTAAGTACACAAATATAATGTAAAATGCAGATTTTTGTCAAAGGCCGATTATTTATGACCCCTGCTTAACAATGAGTTATTACCCGTATTTATTAGATATTATCAAATATACCATAGCCGGCATGGGTGTGGTGTGGATAGCCTTTTACTTAATTAAGCCTTATCTTGATAAGTCCGAGAGAATACAATTGCTCGAGTTTAAAAAAGCGGTGGCTAACCAAACGTTGCCTATAAGGCTACAGGCTTATGAGCGTATAGTGTTATTTATTGAGCGGATAAACCCCGAAAACATGATCATCCGCCTCAATTCGCCTGAATATACCGCCTCCGACCTGCACAGCATCATCATAAGTGAAATACGCAACGAATACCAGCACAACATTACCCAGCAGGTTTATGTGAGCAGCCGCGCCTGGAGCGTGGTTAAACGGGTTAAGGATGATACTGTTAAAATAGTAACCGACGCGTTTAAGTCGCTGCCTGAGGGCGCAACCGGCTTGGACCTGGGCAAGATTATTATTGTGCACCTGAGTCAGATGGAAGATAATCCTTACGACCTCGGTGCAGGACTCATCCGCCAGGAACTGGAACAGTTATTTTAACCGCCCATGCCCGATAAAAAGATCACTACAACTTCCGGTATCGAAATAAAGGAAGTTTATACCGGACCATCGGGCATGAACGAGCTGCCGGGACAGTTTCCATATACACGTGGCATACAAAAGGATATGTACCGCGGCAAGCCTTGGACCATGCGCCAGTATGCCGGGTTTTCGACTGCCGAAGAATCGAACAAACGTTATCATTATTTATTAAGCCAGGGCACAATGGGCCTTTCGGTGGCATTTGACCTGCCCACGCAGATCGGCTACGACTCCGACCACGAGCTCGCCGAGGGCGAAGTGGGCAAAGTAGGCGTAGCGATTGATTCGCTAAAGGATATAGAGATTCTGTTCGACGGTATAGAGCTGAAGGATATCACTACGTCGATGACCATCAATGCAACGGCCCCGATATTGCTGGCGATGTACATCGCGTTAGCAAAAAAACAAGGCGCCGATTTGAAGCAGCTTTCGGGCACTGTACAAAACGATATATTAAAGGAATACGCCGCGCGCGGCACTTATATATATCCGCCGGGGCCGTCTATGCGGCTGATAACCGATGTTTTTGATTACTGCGGTAAAGAAGTGCCCAAATGGAACACCATATCCATATCAGGCTACCATATCCGCGAGGCAGGATCGAATGCCGTACAGGAATTGGCCTTTACCCTCGCCAATGGCAAAACCTATTTAAAAGCTGCGATAGACAAGGGATTGGACATAAATGTATTCGCCAAAAGGCTGTCGTTTTTTTTCAACTGCCATAACGATTTTTTTGAAGAGATAGCCAAATTCCGTGCCGCCCGGCGTATGTGGGCCAATATAACAAAGGAACTGGGTGCAACAGACCCCGGTGCGCAAAAGCTGCGCTTCCATACCCAAACCGGGGGCTCAACGCTTACCGCACAGCAACCCATGAACAATATTGTGCGGGTGAGTAACCAGGCGCTGGCCGCAGTGCTGGGCGGTACACAGTCGTTGCATACCAATGGGTATGACGAGGCCCTTTCGTTGCCGACCGAGGCCGCAGCCAAGATAGCATTGCGCACCCAGCAGATCATTGCCTTTGAAAGCGGCGTTACCGGTACGGTAGACCCATTGGCCGGATCGTACTTTGTAGAAGCGCTGACCGACGAGCTTGAAAAGGCCGCATATATATATATAGATAAGATTGACGCGATGGGTGGTTCGGTAAAAGCCATTGAGCAGGACTACATCCAACGGGAAATTGCGGCATCGGCCTATACTTACCAGAATGAGATAGAAAGCGGCGAGCGGATCATCGTTGGCGTAAATAAGTATACCCAAGCCGAAGAACTGCCGGTAAATGTTTTCAGGGTGGATGACTCGATCCGCAGGCACCAGGTTGAAAAGCTGGTTAAACTAAAAAACGAAAGGAATAGCACCGCCGTTGCCCAAACTTTACGCGAATTAAGTGAAGCTGCAAAAGGCAGTGAAAACCTTATGCCTTTCATTCTTAGAGCAGTGGAAACCTACGCCACCCTTGGCGAAATTGCTGATACCCTGCGGCATATTTTCGGCGAATATTAATACAATTAAACATGCACGTTGTAGTGCCTGAATTGTTTTTTCCTCATTTTTACTGCGTTGAAAATTTAATTATTTTTTGCTCAAACAAATTGCATCCGGATTAGGTAATATAAGCCTTAAAACTAATCGGAGTAAAGGCAAAAGGCCGGATTTTTAAGAAAGATTGCCACTGAGAAAATATTTTTCTTTAAAGTAATTTAATACAACTTTTGATACGAAACGTACTAAATTATATTGAATTTACAAGAAAAAAGAGGTTAAGAAATGATAAATTTAATTGTCAAAAAAGTTAAAATTTAATTTTTTAATCCGCTTTTTTTTAGAATATTCGATGTTCCGTAGCGGTCACAAAAGATGCTTTGCTGGGGTTTGGAAATCAACTTTTTATAAAAATTTACTATGGAAAAAACTTGTACTAACGTTTGGAGCAGCTGTTTGCAGATCATTAAAGACAATATTCCGGCCCAGAGTTTTAAAACCTGGTTTGAGCCGATAAAAGCTTTAAGGATGGAAGGCAGCGTACTAACCATACAGGTACCAAGTTTATTCTTTTACGAGTGGCTTGAGGAACATTACGTAGGCTTGCTGCGTAAAACAATAAAGAAACAATTAGGCGAAGATGGCCGTTTAGAGTATAACATTGTTGTTGAGCAGTCATCAACAAGCAAACCATTTACAACAAATATGCCTTCAAACGGAAACGGAGCGGAATCTAAAAATCAGTCGATGCCGATACCTATTTCTATAAATAAGGATATTAAAAACCCGTTTGTTATCCCGGGCCTTAAAAAACTAAACGTCGACCCTCAGCTGAACCGCAATTATACCTTTGAAAATTTCATCGAAGGCGATTGCAACCGTTTGGCGCGTTCGGCAGGCTATGCCGTGGCTGCAAAACCGGGCGGCACCTCGTTTAACCCACTGATGATATACGGCGGCGTAGGCTTAGGTAAAACCCACCTGGCGCATGCCATTGGTAACCAGATAAAACAAACGCTGCCGGATAAGCTGGTGCTATATGTATCGTGCGAGAAATTCACCCAGCAGTTTGTTGATGCGCTGAAGCATAATAACATTAACGATTTTGTAAATTTTTACCAGGCGATAGACGTGCTCATTATGGATGATGTGCACAACTTTGCCGGCAAGGAAAAAACACAGGACTTCTTCTTCCATATATTCAACCACCTGCACCAGAGCGGCAGGCAGCTGATCATTACTTCAGATAAAGCGCCGAAAGATCTGGCGGGTTTGGAAGAACGCCTGCTTTCGAGGTTCAAATGGGGATTATCAGCCGATTTGCAAATCCCTGACCTGGAAACCCGCATGGCGATATTGAAGAACAAAATATACCAGGACGGCATCGAACTATCAAACGATGTAGTTGAGTATGTGGCGCATAACATCGATAACAACGTGCGCGAGCTGGAAGGCGCGATGGTATCATTGCTGGCACAGTCAACCCTTAACCGCAAGGAGATAGACCTGAACCTGGCCAAGCAGATGCTGAAGAATTTTGTAAAAAATTCTTCCAAGGAAATTTCGATGGAATACATCCAAAGCCTGGTTTGCGAGTATTTTGAAGTGCCGGTGGACATGGTGAAATCACAAACCCGCAAACGCGAGATCGTTCAGGCAAGGCAGATATCCATGTACCTGGCCAAAGCGCACACCAAAAGCTCGTTAAAATCAATAGGCCATTTCTTCGGCGGCAGGGACCATTCTACCGTAATCTACGCCTGCCAGACGGTTGAGGATTTAATTGATACCGACAAGAAATTCAAAGGCTACGTTGCAGACATTCAGAAGAAGCTGAAAATGTCATAAACTCATTTCGAATTTCGGATGTTCGATTTCGGATTTAAAGATATTGAGACGCAAGGGATTGCGTCTTTTTTGTTTCGGTGCGTTAGAAGTTAAGCATTGCAACTGTTGCCAACATGTCATTGCCGGATTGCGGAATGGGATGCGCGGCGAAGCAACCTCGTCGCCATGCAAAGCGATGGGTTGCTTCGTCGCACCCATACCCTAATTCCATTCGCCCCTCGCAATGACATGGTTTTCATTGCACTTTTAAAGTTGCCAATTTTATTCTCAATCCACCAACGTTATCACCATTGGTTCAAACTGCATGCGTTTTACTGATTTGGCCATGCGTTTTACAAAAAGGTAATTGGCTGTACCGCCAATGGCTGCGCCAACAACAGGTACCAGTCGTTCGGCTACGCGGGTGCCGAAAACGGCCAGCAACTTTTCAGCCGTACTTTCAAGCATGGTTTTAGTAAGGGTAACACTGGCTTCTACTTTAAGCGAGGTGGCTATCAGCTTCATAAACTCGTTAAAATCTATTTCGTAAGTACCGCGTTCGTAGTACATAATGGCCATGGTAACACGGAATTGCTGGGTAAGGAGGTTTAAAAAATCCACCGGCATGCCCACGATCATGGTCAGCATGCCGCCGCTTCCGGCAATAGCGCCTGAACCAGCCGCCAGCCAGGCGCATTGTTCAATGAATTTGTCCAGCCCTAATTTGTCAACACCTTTCTTGATGCCGAGTTGATCGATATTATCAAATAATCGTTCAAAACCACCTTCGGTAAGGCGTTGGATATGATATTTTACGTCGCCGCGTATTTTATTCAGGTTAATTCGGATTTGCATAACAATATTCTTTATTGTTTATACAATCAAAACGCCGATAGGTTTAATGTATTGCTACTTCGGTTGCATACTTAATTCTTTAAATCCGATTGCAACCTATTTAATTCTGTTAAAAGAATATTTATAAAATTCGTTGCCGTTTTCTAAATTATACCAGTTGCCGCCAATAAAGTAATAATTTTCTTTACCTAAAATAATTACGGGGAAAACACCCTTTACTTGCTGCTTGGGTTTCTTGTCATCTATAATAGCGCTATTATAATTTCCCTCTTTTAAGCTAAAAAATATATTTTGATGCACATCGAAACTTAGTATGGAGCGGTTACGATAATCATAATTTATTTCTGGACTATATCTTGACCAATCTCTGTCATGAATATCAACTATAAGTTTAAAATTTCTTTTGTTGTTGCCGTTCAAGGTCAGCTTTAAGTTATAATTGGTCTTTTCCCCACCACCTTCCGAACTTAAATATCGCAAGACATGCATAGCTTCAAATAATTTGTTGCCATTCACACACAGTAATAATATATTCCCTAAACCTAAGCCTGAACCTCCTCTAACTTCGTATCTAATTTCTATAAAATTCTTATTTAAAACTTCCGTTATAGGCGGAACATCCCAAAAGTCATCGTCGATTAATGTATCGTTCAAACAGCTTATTTTCAAAACATGCTTTTCATAAATAGGCATAATATGAACCGTTTGATTTTTGCCGTCAAGCGATTGAATTTGATACGCCCTTGTATCGTACTTACTGTCACCAATCAGTGCCTCTGACAGCTTATCCTGCGCAAAAGATTTATTATTAGTAACACTGAAAATAAGGCAGAAAACTATCGCGATCCGGTTATACATTGGTTTGAAATATGATATAAATTTAATTGAAATCGGTCGGCATTTTCCTGATCAAAATAAATTATTACCTCAATCAAATTATATTTCTCTGCATATCGATATGTTTGTAGCTTATATGAAAAAAAATATACTTATTGCCGACGACCTTCATCCTATTTTTATTGAAAAGGCCGAAGCGCTGGGCTATACCTGCGATTATCAGCCTTCAATAACCCTGAATGAGGCTTTGGCTATTATCGGCGATTATGCCGGGCTGGTTATCCGCTCGAAATTTGAGGTTGACCGCTCGGTGTTTGATGCAGCCCATAACCTGCGTTTTATTTGCCGCGCCGGTGCGGGGATGGATAATATCGACGAGGCCTTGGCAAAAGAAAAAGGTATTACACTCATTAATGCACCTGAAGGCAATATGGATGCCCTGGGTGAGCATGCTGTGGGTATGCTGCTGGCGCTGATGAACAATTTCCGTATTTCCGATACGCAAATACGCGAAGGCAGCTGGCAGCGCGAGGCTAATAGGGGTTATGAGCTGAAGGGTAAAACCGTAGGCATTATCGGCTATGGCTTTATGGGCGGCAGCTTTGCCAAAAAGCTGTCGGGGTTTGAGGTGAATGTGATTGCCTATGATAAATATAAAACCGGCTTCAGCGATCAGTATGCCCGTGAAGTGAGTATGGAAGAGGTTGTTAAGCATAGCGATGTATTGAGTATTCACGTGCCGTTAACTACCGAAACCAATGGCTTGGTAGATGATGAATACCTTTTCCATTTTAAAAAGCCGATATTTTTTATCAATACATCCCGCGGAAAAACGGCAAAAGTTAGCGCCATATTAAATGCCTTGAAAAGCGGAAAGATCATCGGTGCCGGGCTGGACGTGCTTGAAGTGGAGAAATTTCCTGCATTGGGCCGGCAGGAATGGTTTGATGAATTAAAAAATTCTGGTAAAGTGATCCTCACGCCCCATGTAGCCGGCTGGACATTTGAATCCTACCGGAAAATAAGCGAAGTGATGGCGGAGAAGCTGGCGCTTTTGGGTTAGATTGATCGAATGAGTAGAGACGCAAAATTTTGCGTCTCTACATTGATACAACCACTCTCCAATTCAACACCATAAAAAAATTTGGATATTAAAATTTAAATATCTTATCTTCGTTTTACACAAAGCAAGACTATGTAGGCCGGGCGGCCCATATAGTCTTGTTTGTTTTTATAGAATGGACGTCCTTCTGAAAAGGAGGACTATTTTTTTGATAATACAACAAATTCAAAGTTTAATTATTAGTGTGTTATGGCAGAGGTATCATATTATACCAGGGAAGGCTTGGAAAAGCTGAAAGAAGAGTTACAATATTTAAAAACAACAGGGCGCTCGAATATCTCAAAGGCGATTGCCGAGGCGCGCGATAAAGGCGACCTTTCGGAGAATGCCGAGTACGATGCCGCGAAGGAAGCCCAGGGCCTTCACGAAGCCAAAATAGCGCAGCTACAGGAAGTGGTTGCGGGTGCGCGCCTGCTTGATGAATCCAAGATCGATACGTCAAAAGTGCTGGCGTTATCAAAGGTGAAGATAAAAAATGTACGTAACGGTGCTACCATGAGCTACCAGCTGGTTTCGGAAAGCGAAGCCGACATGAAGGCGGGCAAAATATCAGTCAACTCGCCCAT
>Ga0302309_10000624_pt1 | contig 39555 bp, 19 predicted proteins | sample III_Palsa_N1_1_FD_200453 | JGI IMG/M metagenome (GOLD analysis project Ga0302309, IMG submission 200453) | Peat permafrost microbial communities from Stordalen Mire near Abisko, Sweden - III_Palsa_N1_1 | ecosystem: Environmental > Terrestrial > Soil > Palsa > Peat permafrost | place: Sweden...
CCGATAATAGCAACAGGGACCGCAATGGCCGGGATCAGCGTCGACCTGAAATCCTGCAGAAATATGAATACTACTATAAACACCAATATAAAGGCTTCTATCAATGTATGCTCAACCTGGCTGATAGATTCGTCCAAAGCGGTTTTGGTACGGTAAAAGTTATTGTATTTGATACCGGTGGGGAAATCTTTCGAAGCTTTCTCCATCAGCTTATCAATAGCGATCTGTATCTCGTTGGCATTTGAGCCTGCCAACTGTATTACACCGATAGCAACACCGTCCTTCCCGTTTAAATGCGTCACGCTGGTATAAGAGTAAGAACCCAGCTCAATACGGGCTACATCCCTTAAATGCAATACAGAACCATCTGCGTTTGCACGGATAGCGATGTCGCCGTATTCTTCCGGCTTGGTAAGCTTACCTTTGTATTTGATAACGTATTCAAATACTTCCTTACTGCGTTCGCCAAATTTACCGGGCGCGGCCTCCAGGTTTTTATCTTGTATGGCAGCCATTACTTCGGCAGGGGTTATTTTATAATTCGCCATCTGGCTGGGGTTAAGCCAAACGCGCATAGCGTAATCTTTAACACCGCCAAATATTGTTGCGGAACCCACCCCGGGGATACGTTTAAGTTCGGGGATGACGTTAATTTGCGCGTAGTTGGCCACAAATGCCTGGTCGTATTTTTTATTATCCTCAGTATACATGCCAATTGCGCCTATCAAACTGTTTTGTTGTTTGGTAGTGGTTATGCCTTGCTGTATAACTTCGGCAGGTAGCTGGCTGGTAGCTGCTGCCACACGGTTTTGAACGTTTACCGCAGCCTGGTCGGGATTGGTGCCCTGTTTAAAGTAAACCGTGATAGCCAGTGTGCCGTCATTACTGGCGGTTGAACTCATATAGCTCATATCCTCTACGCCGTTGATCGATTCTTCCAGCGATGGGGCTACCGAACGTAATACAGTTTCGGCGTTGGCTCCCGGGTAAACTGCTGCTACCAATACGGCAGGCGGCGCAATATCAGGGAACTGTTGCAGTGGCAATTTGGTTAACCCCAACAGGCCCAGTATCACCAGTAAGATGGAGATAACGGTAGCCAGCACGGGTCTTTTTATAAATATCTTGAACATAATGTTTTTTGTTGTAGAGTCAAGAGGCAAGAATCAAGATTCAAGACAATCGCGTAGTGCGGTCAATTGAATTTCAGTCTTGATTCCTGGCTCTTGTTTCTCGATTCTAAAAATGAATTATTTTATTGCAGCTACTTTATCGGTTGTCTTTTGCGGCGTTATTTTGGCACCTTCCTGCAAGTGGTCAACACCGCTTAACACTATCTGGTCGCCAACTTTCACGCCGTCTTTTATTAGGTAGTCGGTGCCATTTTTACCAATGATGGTAATAGGCAGTTTTTTCACTTTATTGCTATCGGCAACTGCAAATACAAATACCTTGTCCTGCATTTCGATAGTGGCAGATTGTGGCACTATCAAAGCATCGCTATGCACCATGCTTAGGCGTATCTTACCGGTATTACCTGAACGTAATAAGCCCTGTGCGTTGGGGAAGCTGGCCCTAACCGTGATAGCGCCGGTGTTTTTATCAAACTGTCCGTCAATCATATCTATTTTTCCTTTAATAGCGTATTCGCTGTTATCGGCCAATAATAAGGCTACCGGCGGCAGGTGGTTCAGCTTATCCTTTAAAGTTTCGCCGGCATAATGCTCTTTAAAGGTCACGAAGTCTTTCTCGCCTAAGGAGAAATAAACGTGTACATCATGTACGTCTGATAATTGGGTCAATGCCTCTGCATCCTGGGGTGCAACCAGGCTTCCCTGCTTTTTTAGCAAGCGGCCAATATAGCCGCTAACAGGTGCCTTTATTAAGGTATAACCCAGGTTGATCTGCGCCGTTGCTACGTTTGCTTTAGCCTGCTCTACATTGGCAGCAGCAACCTGGAAGGCAGCCTTAGCTGATTTTAACTGGTAATCAGATACTACCTTATTTTGAACCAGCGGGGTTAGTTTATCAATTTCCAACTGTGTGTTTGCCAATGCGCCTTCGGCGGCATGCTGGCTGGCTAAAGCGTTGTTTAATTGTGCGCGGTACGGCTGATCGTTAATTTTAAACAATGGTTGGCCGGCGCTTACTAAAGCGCCTTCATCCACAAATACCTTATCTAAAGCCCCGCTTACCTGGGGGCGTATCTCTACATTTACTGTACCTTCTATTGATGCGGGATATTCCTGGTAGGTAGTAATTGATGATGCGTGTATTTCTGCCACCGGCAATGACGGGGGTGGCGGGGCAGTTACAGCAGCCGGGCTTGACGAACAGCTATTTAATAATAAAAGGGTTATCAATGCGATTGCAATAGCTATAGCGCTATTAATTTTTTTAACAGTGTTAAATGAGAGGGTAGGAGATAAAGTTTTCATAGTGCTTATTTATTATATTATTTGAGATTTAATTAATTTAACGGTGTTAGATATTTTAACACTGTTATTTTGTTTGTAAAAAAATTTATCCTTTTATGGACGCGATAATGCCGCTGATAGCGGTCTTTAATACTTGCTGGTTGGTTTCGTCGGTATTACCCCGGTTCACCATGTTGATAGAGATAAGCCCATGTATAACCGACCAAAAAGTGTAATACTTAATGCAAACCTCATCTTCGGTTGGTATATGCGGGGCCATCAGGTCTACAATAACATCCCATATCAGGTCGACCGGCATTTCAGATTCGGGCAATTTCTTCGCCATGTCGCAACAATTGGCATCCACGCCAAACATCACCTGGTATAGTTCCTTTTCGGCAAAAGCAAAGTTCCAGTAGGCCACCCACATGGCTTCCAGTTGTTTGGCGGGTAACTGGTGTTTATCTTTAGCTTCCTGTAATTTTTTAACTAATAACAGGAACCCCTTGCGGGTTAGTTCTAAAAGTATAGCTTCTTTGTTATCGAAGTATTCATATATAGTAGGGGCGGTATATTCTATAACGTCAGCAATTTTACGCATGCTGAGGGCGTTCCAGCCTTCTTCCTTTACAATTTGCAGGGATGCGTCCAGGATGTTCACCCTGGTTTCTTCCTTTAAACGTAATATCCTGTCTTTGCTTGCCATTATATATCGCTATTAATTAATTTAACAGCGTTAGGCAAATGTACAGCGATAAATTATTAAAACTGTTCATTCTTGTGTCATTTGTTTAAACTATCTGCCGGGATATATTCAACGCTTATAATGTAACAACCAAAAAAAGCCTTCAGAAACTAACCTGAAGAGGTCTTTGGTGGTATTAATTGGGGGCGAACCAGCGGCTAAAGGATTTTCGGCCTTTTGGTTGATAAGCAATTTCAATTCGTTTAAATGATAATTCAAGAGTTCAATTTCCCTGCCTCATGGGATTTAAACGAGTTTAGTTTTTACTATAATTTTATATCTTTGATTCGGTTAGCTTATGCTAAAAGGTAAAATATGTTAAATTCAACACCATTATTAAATCCTGAAAAATATTTTGAAAAGCCCGAACAAGTCAAAATAGCAATCATAGGCCTTGGCTACGTTGGCTTGCCATTGGCCATTGAGTTTGCAAAAAAGTATAACGTTTTAGGATTTGACATTGACGAGGAAAGGGTCAGCGAATTAGCCACCGCCAAAGACCGCACAAAAGAGGCCCATTTAGATGATTTGAATAAAGTTATTTCCCTTGGAAATGAAGGAGCGCAGGGAATTCACTTCTCGTCTGATAAAGCCGATTTAAAAAATTACAATATTTTTATCGTAACGGTTCCAACGCCCATCAATCAATTTAAATCGCCCGATCTTCTTCCACTGCTTAAAGCTTCGGCCATGATCGGCGAAGCACTAAAAGAAAACGATATCGTAATTTATGAGTCGACCGTATATCCCGGATGTACCGAAGAGGATTGCGTTCCCGTGCTTGAAGAAACTTCAGGCTTAAAATTTAATAAAGGGTTTTTTGTTGGCTATTCGCCCGAGCGTATTAACCCGGGTGATAAAGTAAATACACTGACAACCATTAAAAAGGTAACGTCCGGCTCGACCGTCGAAATTGCGGACCTGGTAGACAAGTTATATTCGTCCATCATAACGGCCGGAACATATAAAGCGGCGAGCATCAAAGTTGCAGAAGCATCAAAGGCTATAGAAAACGCCCAGCGTGATGTTAATATTTCATTTGTAAATGAACTGGCCCTCATTTTTGACCGGATAGGGATAGACACCAACGATGTATTGGATGCGGCCGGTACAAAATGGAATTTTCTAAAATATAAACCGGGATTGGTTGGCGGTCATTGTATAGGGGTCGACCCCTATTACCTGGCGTATAAGGCAGAATCGTTGGGATACCATCCGCAGGTAATTCTTTCGGGCCGACGGGTTAATGATAATATGGGCATGTTTGTAGCCAACAAAGTGGTTAAACTGCTGATAAAAAAAGGACATAAAATTGATGGCTCGAGGGTTTTAATTTTAGGGATCACGTTTAAAGAAAATTGCCCTGACACCCGCAACACCCGTGTGGTTGATATTTATCATGAATTAAAACAATTTGGAGTACAGGTAGATATACACGACCCGTGGGCGAATGCCGAAGCCGTAATGAAAGAGTATGGCATGAAATTGTTAACTAATTTAAATTTGAAATACGATGCCATTATCCTGGCGGTGGCGCATGACGAGTATAAAAATTTGGATATAAATAAGTTGACTAATCCACACTCCGTAATATTTGACACCAAAGCATTCATCAAACGCGAACTGGTAGATGCCCGGTTATAGCAACGTTATTAATTGGATTTCCCGCCGGCACCTTTACCAGTTCAAAAACAGTTGCGATGATTTACCATTTAGCAACCAATATTTTTGTGTAAAACATTTATGTTCAACTCAACAAAAAACTTGTTAAATCGCTAAACCTATTGACGTGAAAGATTAAGGCAAATATGCGCTATAAAGCAGCAAATGACCCATTATTGTTGCGTAATTTTCCACCTCAAATCGTCTAATGATGCATCGGTTACCTGTGCGACGGCGGCATTCGGTGCCGTTAGCGTATTACTGCTAATTGCCTTGCCGCTTGCTTTGTTAATTATCCGGCAGTAACTTGTTCCATCCCACTCCAGGTGCCATTTTACGTTATCAGCATTGCTATCTTTTACCTGGTTCACATCGGCACTGCCTGAAGCCGCGAGAACTTTGCCTGAAGATTTGTTTTTTATTTTGAAATAGCCATTACCATCGTATATCAATTGCCAATCCAAGTTTTTATCATTTGGAGTAATTGCAGCAAGCGTAACACCAGTTGCGTTTTTTTTCTCATCGCTTAATGCTGAACCACTGGTTCTATTCTTGATCTGGTAGCTTTTATCAGGGTTGAAAGGTGAGATGGGGATAGTTGGCGTAATGGTGACATGGTTCTTTAACATTTTGGCACCCAAACCTACTAAACGCAGATAGTAATCGCTGGTGGCACCGTCATAAGTAAGGAATGGGGCCTGTGTTGGAGGATTATTTTCAATTTTCATGATCTGTGTGCCTTCATTGATCTCATCAAACATTGCGATGAATGCACTATTGATCGTACCTGTTTTTGAGGCCGCAACAAATTGTTCCCATAAATAGTTGCCATTACGTCGCGGCACCACCGGTACTGCCGGAGGTATCGGAGGTGGCCCCGCTATATGGGTGCCCGAATTAAATACCGGTATAAACATCACATTATTGGCTTTGCATTTCTCAATGTCGCCAGCCCATAGTGTGGTATTTTGTATTTTATAACCTGTAGCCGGATCCTTAATAACACGGCCAACGCTCCACGGTTGTAAAGCTGTCATTGTCATCAGCATAGCCTGGAATTCCGGTGTTCCCGCCTGGCGCCACGTAGGGTCAACACCTCCCACCAATGCCGCCTGGTACTTTCCCGGGGCTTCCAAAAAATCTACGAGCGACTTACAAAATTCCGGCTGGCTGCCCGGCCTGTCAGGAAAGAAACCCCATATTAAAAGTACCGGTTTGCCATTTTGATGCATATATCGGGGATCGCTGGTGATGCCCTGGTCCACCATTTTTTTCCATTGGTTTAAGATAACATCATGCGCACTTGCGCCGGGCAACCCGCTCATATCCCACATAAATGCCCAGGTCCGTCCTGTCTGCGAGGCTGCGCTGCGTACATTTCGCATGATTGTTAGCATGCCTGTTGTATCGCTTTCCTGCCTGCCGCCGGGGAAGTGGCCACAAAATTCAGATAGCCATACCCCGTCAATACCGTATTGTTTCATCCATTGAAAATGGCGCAATACCGTTTTAGGGTTTTGTGCACTATATAAATAAGCCTGGCTGCCGTCAGGATTGGTAAATCCCGGTACAGGATATTTTTCATCAGCACCAAGTTCGCTCATATCGGGCCAGGTATCAAAGGCTAATTTCGCCGGTGTTGGCACTGCCGAATTAAACACATGCGCCCATCCTGTATTCTCCGGGCGGTCGCCGGGCGTGCGAAACCATCCCTGGTAACCGGCCATTACCTTATTGGTCATCGTTGTGGCATCTACCACATCCTGGGCCTTCAGCGGCAAATTAAAACCTGCAAGCACAAGCATTATCACCGATATACATTTAAATATATAATCGCCATTTATAACTGCAACGGATAAAAGGCTGCTTTTTTGTTTTAAAATTTTAGTTTTCATATAAATAGATTTAATATTAGTATCGCTAACCATCAAAATTATTCCGGCCTGTTTGCAGGCATTTTCCCAAAACTATAATTAGGTTTGTTTCCCATAACAATTTTAAGCAGGCCGCCGCTCATAATATCTTTATGATGGATATAACTGTTTGGGTATGCTTTGCCATTTAATGTAATGTTTTGAATGTAAATATTGGCAGCACTGTTATTGATAGTTTTTACGGTGAACTTCTTGCCATTTTCCAGGTTTATAGTAGCCTCTTCAAATAACGGGCTTCCTATTACATAGGTTTCAGAAGCGGGAAATACGGGATAAAAGCCCAATGCTGAAAATATGTACCAGGCTGACATTTGACCGCAATCTTCGTTGCCAATAATGCCATCAGGTATATCCTTATAAAAATCACTCATAATGAACCGTACTTTTTCAGCGGTCTTCCATTGCTCACCCGTATAAGTATATAAATAAGCAATATGATGGCTTGGCTCATTGCCATGTGCATATTGCCCAATTAAACCTGTAAGGTCATCAAGGGCACCTTCTTCCTTGTAGTCAAGTTTAAAAAACTCGTCAAGCCTGTCATTAAAAGCTTTTTCCCCGCCCAATAATGAAACCAGGCCGGGTACATCCTGTGGCACAAGCCATAAATATTGCCAGGCATTTCCTTCCGCATATAAATTATTTTTGCTTTTAAGGGGATCAAACCCGGGTGTCCAACTGCCATTACTTAATTTACCCTTAAAAAATTTGTCGGCCGGGTCAAAATATAGCTTGTAATTTTCAGCGCGTTTTTTAAAATAATCATAATCGGCTGTTTTGCCCATTTTTTTTGCCATTAATGCAGTGCTTCCATCACTTATTGCATATTCAAGCGCTTTGGCAACCGGGCGGCTCTGTTTATCAGTGGGTATGGGCTGAAAGCTTTTTACATATTGCATACCCAGGGAATCAGACATGGCAGTGCCTTTTATTGCTTCGTACGCTTTATCGGCATCAAAACCTTTTATTCCTTTTAAATACGCTTCGGCCACCACCTGCATACTGCTTATGCCCACCATAGTGCCGGTTTCATTACCCATTAAATGCCATATCGGTAATTTGCCCTGCTGCTGGTAAATAGCCAGCATAGTATTGATCATATCGCTTGTTCTTTTGGGTTGGGTAAGTACAAACAGCGGGTTTTCAGCCCGATAAGTATCCCAAAGCGAAAAAACAGTGTAATTTGCAAATGGAGCGTTGCTGTATACTTTTTTATCTGTACCGCGATAATCTCCGTTATGATCATTAAATAAAGCAGGATCTATCATCGAGTGGTATAAAGAGGTATAAAAAATTCGTTCGTTTTTAATGTTTGTTGTTTTAATTGAAATTTTTGCTAATTCTTTATTCCATTTTGCATCAGCTTCCTGTTCAGTTTTCTTAAAATCCCATCCGGGGATCTCCGCGTCAATATTTGCAAGTGCATTTTCTGAGCTTACAGGCGAAATACCTACTTTTAATTTAAGGGTTGCAGGCGGGTTATCAAAACTCAAAACCCCTTTTATTGCTGTGCCTTTACCGCTATTGCCTTCAAGTGGTTGATTATCGTTATATACATTGAACCGGGGTATTGGTTCGGAGGAGCGTATTGCAAAAAATAGCCATTGATTTCTTGCCCAGCCCCTTGAATAACGATAACCTTCAAGCGTATATTTATCTGTTTGTATGATATAGGTATCCGTACTTCTATCATTAATTCCTTCTTTTAAATCTACTATAACATGGGCCTCTTTTCCGGCCGGAAAGTGATATTGATGAAACGCCACCCTTTCAGAAGCTGTTAATTCAACATCAATACCATAATCATCCAGCTTAACCGAATAAAAGCCGGGACGTACCTTTTCGTTTTTATGTGAATAATGAGAAGCATACCCACTGCCCGGAACCTTTTCAACACCCTTATCCGTTTTGATGGCCCCGGTATACGGCATGATCAATACGTCCGACAAGTCGCCTATCCCGGTACCGCTTAAATGGGTTTGGGAAAAGCCTATTAAAACACTGTCGCCATAATTATATCCCGAGCACCAGTCCCAACCCTTATAAAAATTTTCAGGTCCTGCCTGGACAGCCCCGAAAGGAACACTTGCGCCTACAAACACATGGCCGTGCCCACCCGAACCAATATATGGGTCGACTTTAGAAGTTAAATGGGTAAGCGGGTGGTTTTGGGCGCTGCTGATTGTTGCGTTAACAACAATTGAAAGAAAAAGGATAGCGAAGAAACTGAAATTTATTTTTCGTTCCGGGTAGTTAAGCTTCATAGTTGGTTTGGCATTATTGGATTAATAATTGCAGCAAATCAAAAACTTAATCTTAATTACTAATTAATAAATGTTTAACAGGACATTTTTAGCGAAGTTTTACAGAAAACAGGTGTTGTAGTTGTTACAATGGTGCCAAACAGTCTTTTAGCCAGTTAATCATTTATTAAATAATTTTTAATCAACTTACCGAATATTGTTGCAATACCTTTTAAAGAGACCACATAATATTTTTTTGAGACGTTTTATGATAAAAAAGCCCGGGAAAGCTTTATGGTTTATTGTTGGAGCTATCAGTTATATCGGGATAAACCCGGTACTGGCGCAAGAAAAGAATATATCGGATTATAATAATGCCGACTGGCAAAACCAGTTTATTACAGGTATAAACAAATTGCCACCACGTAATACTTCCTGGCCCTGCCCGGATGCCCAATCGGCGCTGAAAAGTAATTATGATAATTCGCCCTGGCTGCTTTCATTAGATGGCCAGTGGTCTTTTCATTGGTCTCCGGATCCGTGGTCACGCCCGCAGGATTTTTATGCTGCTAACTATGACGTTTCTGCCTGGAAAAAAATCACTGTTCCATCCTGTTGGGAAACCGAGGGATTGAAAATTAGCCCGGTTGGGCAAAACAATTACGGCGTGCCCAACTACACTAATTCTAATTATCCTTTTTCAATTAAACATCCGCCACATGTGTTGGACGAGCCAAATAAAACTTTTACATCCTATACCCAGCGAGACCCGGTTGGATCCTATCGGCGATATTTCAGCGTACCTGCTAACTGGGGCACCGGGCGTACAATTATTCATTTTGCCGGCGTATGCTCGGCAATGTATCTGTGGATAAACGGACATAAGGTAGGATACAGTGAAAATTCAAGGGCCCCGGCCGAATTTGATATCACCAATTATTTGCAAAAAGGAAATAACTTGTTGGCCGTTGAAGTATACAAGTGGTCAGACGGTTCATATCTTGAAGATCAGGATATGTGGCGGTTAAGCGGGATTTTCAGAGATGTTTTTCTTTATCATACACCAGGCGTGAGTATTTGGGACTCCTATATAAATGCTCCGCTGGATAACAACCTGCAAAGCGCTAAAGTAAGTGTACATTATAGCTTGCGAAACCAAACTGCTGTTGCCGGCAACCTTCGTATCAGGTTATTTCTGCGTGGCCCTGATGGCAAATTAACAAGTCAAAAACCGTTACTTGACGAGGCTGTCAATAAAATTGATACGGGCTTTAATAAGGAAAGAATAACGGCATCGGTTATTATCAGGCACCCTTTACTATGGACATCAGAAACACCGAATTTGTATGATGCATTGGTTGAACTTACCCAAAATGGTAAAGTGATTGAAGCACGAAGAATAGATTTGGGTTTCAGAAAGATAGAGATACGGGACAAACAATTATTTATTAACGGCGTATCCATCAAAATAAAAGGGGTAAACCGCCATGAATCAGACCCCGCCGGAGGATATACCATTACCCGCCGGCGTATGATGCAGGATATTACACTCATCAAACAGGTTAATTTAAATTTTGTACGGACATCGCATTACAGCGATGATCCAAGATGGTATGAATTGTGTAACCGCTACGGCCTGTTTCTAATGGGCGAAAATAACCTGGAAACGCATGAATTAAGCTATCATAAAAAAGTTTTGCCGGGCGATGACCCGAACTGGGAAGCTGCCGTAACAGAACGTATGAAGCGAACGGTTATCCGCGACCGTAATAATCCGAGTATAATTATATGGTCATTAGGTAATGAAGCCGGATACGGAAAGGATTTTATGGCAATGCGTGATACGGCCAGGGCGAATGACCCCCAACACCGGCCTATTCATTATGCTGATATGAACCTGGCCGCCGATTTTGACAGTCAAACCTATCCAACAACGGCTTGGTTGGTACAGCATGTAAACGATAAAGCCACAAGAACAGGTGAACACGGCGAAATAGCCATGCTGGAACAACATGGGCCTTATCCCTCCGGCAAGCCATTTATAGCCAATGAATATGCCCATGCGGAGGCGAATAGCCTGGGTAATTTACAGGATTATTGGGATGTATTTGAAAAATACCCAATGCTTTTAGGGGGTTTTATATGGGAATGGGCCGATCAGTCACTTTATAAACCGGATAGCAACGGCAAGCGTTACCTGGAATACGGCGGTGATTTTGGCGATAAGCCAAATGATGGAATGCGTTGTATAAAGGGCCTGGTGTCCGGCGAACGTATTCCCCGGCCGCAATATTGGGAAGCGAAAAAAGTGTTCCAGTATATCAAAGTGACACCTGTTGATATGCTAAAGGGCCTGGTGCGGGTTAGAAATAAATACTTTTTTATCCCGATGGATGATTTTGCGGGAGAATGGACTTTGGAAGAAAATGGTAAGGCTGTTGCAACAGGTAAATTAAAAGAACTGCATACAAAACCTGGTGAAACTGCGATGGTCTCGTTGCCATGGGGTAAACAGGTATGGAAACCGGGTAAAGAGTACTTTGTTACTTTAAAGTTCAGGCTGCGGACCAGTAAGCCATGGGCCCACGCCGGCCAGGTGGTAGCGTGGGATCAAATACCTGTGTCTGTCCCGGCAATCATATCCCCCGTCGAACCAGCTACATCCAATAAAGTAAAATTGAGCCACGATGGTTTGGGATGGATGGCTTCAGCTAATGGTACCTCGGTAAAAATTGATGGCAGGAATGGCTGGTTATCGTCCTGCAATACTAACGGGAAGGAGCAGTTGGTATCGCCGCTTAAACCGAATTTTTGGCGCGCCCCGACTGATAATGACATAGGCTGGAAAGTTCCGGAACTAATGGGCGCGTGGAAGGAAGCGGTTGAAAAGGCCGAATTACAGTCACTTACAGCTATTTCAACTGCCGATGGCGCACAAATAACGGCGGTGTCAAAATTGCCATTAGATTCGACCGAAGTAAAAATGATTTACTTGTTAAAAAGCGATGGTACCCTACAGGTAGAGATGCAACTTAATATAGGAAATAAAGCGCCCGAAATTCCAAGGATAGGTATCACATTTGGTATCCCGGAAATACATAATAATATAAACTGGTATGGCCGCGGCCCCGAAGAGAACTATCGGGACAGAAAAACAGGGGCTGCGGTAGGGCTGTATCAAACTAATGTAGACGACTGGGTTACTCATTATGTACGACCACAGGAAAATGCTAACCGCACCGATGTAAGGTGGATAAGCTTTACAAATGCCAAAGGAAACGGTATCCGGGTATCGGCTGTTGAAAACATGTTCGGCGTAACTGCATGGCCCTACACCCAGGCCGACCTGGAAACTGCCACTCATGATTACCAGTTGCCGCATGAAAATTTTATTACGGTAAATGTTGATGGTTTCCAAATGGGCGTTGGCGGTGATAATAGTTGGGGTTATCCCGTTCATAAAGAATACAGGATTTTGCAAAAAGGCAATTATACCTTTAGGTTTGAATTGAAAAATAGTCAACTGCTAACAAAAAAGTAATATTCGTTTAGGTATTATTAATTCAGAGAAATTTACTTTAAGAAATATAATTATGATTTATGCCGGCAATTAACAGACGTGATATTTATTTACAAATACATCCAGGCGATAATGTACTGGTTGCATTAACTGATTTATGCGAAGGGGGGCATATCAGTTTTAACGATAATGAATTTAAGTTGACCAGTAATGTTGCAGCAAAACATAAATTTACACTGAAGGATTTTAATCCGGGTGATGAAATATTAATGTATGGCGTGCTGGTGGGCAAAGCGGCAAAATATATCCCAAAAGGTGCCGCAATTACTGTCGACAATGTTGTTCATGCTTCGCGGGAATTTAAACTGGGTGAGCGAAAAATTGGGTGGACTGAGCCGGATACGAGTGATTATAAGGATAAAACATTTATGGGCTATCATCGTGGAGACGGTTCAGTAGGTACCGCAAATTATTGGCTGGTTATCCCATTAGTGTTTTGCGAAAACCGTAATATTGATACATTGAAAGAAGCTTTATCTGCTAAACTCGGATTTGACAAGCCCCGAGGATATGAAGATGAAGTAGACAGCTTGATAGAAATGTATCAAACAGGTAAGTCGGTTGAGGAAATACTTAACATCGACTTACAGATTACCGCCGCACATAATAATACTAAAAAGTTATTTAAAAACATAGACGGTGTTAAATTCCTGACCCATGATATGGGTTGTGGCGGAACAAGGGCAGATGCCGAAGCGCTGTGTGGATTATTGGCTGGTTATATTACACACCCAAATGTAACAGGTGCAACCGTGCTAAGCCTGGGCTGTCAGCATGCGCAAGCTGCTATATTGCAGGCAGAAATAAATAAACGCGACAACAATTTTTGCAAGCCTTTAATTATATTGGAGCAACAGCAATTGGGTACCGAAAGCAATTTATTGCAAACGGCGCTCAAGCAAACCTTTGCAGGGTTAATGGAGGCTAATTTACAGCAAAGATATCCTGCGTCTTTGTCAAAACTATCAATTGGTTTGGAATGTGGTGGTTCGGATGGCTTTTCGGGTATTTCGGCTAACCCTGTGTTGGGTTATTTGTCGGATATGATAGTGAGTTTAGGCGGTCGCGTTATCCTTTCCGAATTTCCAGAACTTTGCGGTGTTGAGCAAGAATTAAGCGATCGTTGTGTAGATGAAGAAACAGCGCAAAAATTTATTAACCTGATGCGCACGTATAATGCGCGGGCCGAAGCAGATGGTTCAGGGTTTTATGCTAATCCGTCTCCGGGCAATATAAAGGATGGCCTGATTACAGATGCGATCAAATCGGCAGGTGCAGCAAAAAAAGGGGGCACTTCCCCAATTACAGATGTACTGGATTATCCCGAAAAAGTAACAAAGCCAGGATTGAACTTATTATGCACGCCCGGCAGCGATGTGGAAAGCACAACAGCCGAAGTTGGTGCCGGGGCGAATATCGTTTTATTTACAACCGGGTTAGGCACACCTACAGGTAATCCAATAGCCCCGGTTGTTAAAATATCCACAAATTCAACTGTGTATCATAAAATGCCCGATATTATTGATATTAACTGCGGGACGATAATTGCAGGCGAAGAAACCATCCCGCAAGCAGCAAAACGTTTGTTGGACTATGTGATTGATGTGGCAAGCGGTTATGCAAAACCTAAAGCCGTGCAATTAGGGCAGGACGATTTTATACCCTGGAAAAGAGGGGTTTCACTATAAAAACCATGAAAAATGTTTAGTTTAGATAATAAAACAGCCATTATAACCGGCGGAGGCAGTGGTATTGGAAAGTCTATTTCGTTGCTTTTTGCTGCACAAGGTGCCGTTGTTCATATAATTGACTTAAATGGCGCTGCTGCACAACAGGTAATTACACAAATTGAAACCAATGGCGGCGAAGGCAAAATGCATATTGTAGATATATGCGATCAACAAAAAGTAATTGAGACTTTTAACAATATTGGCAAAATAGATATTTTGGTGAATAACGCGGGCATAGCACACGTGGGTAATTTAGAAAATACCAGTGAAGCTGATTTTGACAGGATATATAAGGTTAATGTAAAGGGGACATATAATTGCCTGTATGCCGCCATCCCGCTAATGAAGGCCGCAGGTGGTGGTACCGTATTAAACATGGCATCTATAGCATCACATATTGGTATTGCTGACAGGTTTGCTTATTCCATGAGTAAAGGGGCCGTCTTTACCATGACTATGTCAGTAGCCCGCGACTACCTGCATGATAAAATCAGATGCAATAGTATATCGCCGGCGCGGGTACATACACCATTTGTGGATGGTTTTATTACCGGTAATTATCCTGGTAAAGAAAAAGAAATTTTTGAAAAGATGGCTAAAAGTCAACCTATCGGCCGTATGGGTATGCCGGAGGAAGTTGCATCGTTGGCGTTATATTTATGTGCTGATGAGTCGGGCTTTATAACGGGATGTGATTACCCGATAGACGGGGGCTTTATTAAACTTAATAATTAAATATGAGACTTATTTGGCACGGCCAGTCTGGGCTGAAACGCACCGGTGTTAACATTGCCGGCGTTAATTATGATGCTTCCGTTGTTGGCGGCGATTACAATGAACAGTTAAACTTTGCTTTCAGCAAAGAACCAGGCGTTCTTTTAATGCGATAGAATTTTACAGGTTTAATGATTAATTTGATTTAGTTGTTTCAATATGGATTTAAAACTTAAAGATAAAGTAATTATAGTTACGGGTGGGGCAAGAGGAATAGGAAAAGGTATATCCATAACACTGGCAAACGAAGGCGCCATTATAGCGATAGTAAGCCGCACAGAAAATGAAAACGAAAAAACAGTTAAAGAAATTGAGGCTATTGGCGGACAGGCTTTCTATGTAACGGCGAATTTGACAAACCCCGAGGAATGTGAACTTGCAACCAGCGCTGTTATTAAACAGTATGGCCGAATTGATGGATTAGTGAATAACGCAGGAGAAAATGACGGCGTTGGATTGCAAAATGGAAACTATGAAAAGTTCATGCTATCGCTCCATAAAAATTTAGTACACTATTACCTCATGGCGCATTACGCGTTGCCCGAATTGATCAAAACGAAGGGCTCAATAGTGAATATTAGCTCAAAAACGGCCGAAACAGGCCAGGGCGGTACTTCTGCCTATGCCGCTGCAAACGGCGGGCGCAATGCCCTGACCCGCGAGTGGGCGGTTGAACTGCTGCCTTACCAGATACGGGTAAATGCGGTGGTAGTAGCCGAATGTTGGACCCCACTTTATGAACGTTGGATTAATTCTGTCGAAAACCCGGAAGAAAAATTGAAGTCAATTGTCTCTAAAATTCCGCTGGAACAAAGAATGACGACGGCTGAGGAAATTGCCAATGCTGTTGCTTTTTTACTGTCGCCGGTCTCCAGCCACACCACCGGGCAAATTACTTATGTGGATGGTGGGTACGTCCATTTAGACAGGGCAATTGAATAGTAAATAACCTGTTTTGTCTGAATAGACAATTGCAATAATCAATGAACAGTCAACAGGTACCTGTCAAAGCCGCGACAAAAGCAATGCTTTTTTATTGTATTCAACCGGCAGCGAGCCAACTAACAGCGAAATAGATACCTCCGCCATTTATACAAATTATTACCTGCGTTAATGCAGCTAAAGAAGCGTCACTCAGCAAATAAATTATACTGATTTAAAGAATCATATTTATCCCGCTCCCCTCCTTTAACAATAAATTCTAAAAGGGCCCATTTTTTACTTTTATTAATCAATTATTTAATATTTATTAATTAAGCCCCGCTTAATTTACCGTGCCAATTATAAATATATATTAATATATCATACTTATTGAAACTGGTATTTACGTTTTCGGCCAATATAAATCTTAATGATTTTAATTTAACTTATTCTGCATAAATTCAATATGATTAAAAGCACATTACACCTATTAACACTTATTTCTTTATCGGTAATATTCTGTTATACTCAATCTGCCAATGCCCAGGAAAGAGACGACAATTCCGGCAGCGGCAATTTAAAATACGTTGATCCGACCATCGGGAATGTAGGCGCATTATTGCAACCTACGCGCCCAACTGTACAGTTGCCCAATCAAATGATCCGAATGTATCCTGAGCGGATCGATTATATAGACGATCAGATATCAAGTTTCCCGTTAAGTATTGTTTCACACCGTTTGGGCGAGGTTTTTGCAATGATGCCATCAATCAAACAATTATCAATTAACAGTTGGCAACAGAAATTGACCTATGATCGCGAACTTGAAGTAACCAGGCCGTGGTATTATTCAACTTATTTGATAGACGATGAAACTACAGTTGAGTTCACTGCCGGTAAAAAAGCAGGTATCTACCGGTTTGAATTTTCAAACAACGCGCCTAACAAAAGCATTTTATTCAGCCTTTATAATAACGGAATTGGTTCATGGAAGTTTACCGGTGGTAATGAAATATCCGCTACCGAAACCTATCATGATAATATAAAAATTTACATGTACGGACTTTTTAGTACAGAAGGCAAAGCCGGGACGGTTAAAGACAACCAACTGTCGGATATAACAGATGTTGAGGGGAGGCGTGTAAAATCGTGGATCACGTTTCCAAAAAGCGGGCCAAACAAAATAGAATTCAGGTATGCTATATCTTATATCAGCGCAGAACAGGCCCGTCGTAATTTTAACGAGGAAATAAAAGATAAAAAATTCGCCGATATTAAAGCAAATGGCGAAAAAGTTTGGGGCGGTGTAATGAGTAAAATAAAAGTTGAAGGCGGTACAGAAGCCCAGAAACGCTCATTTTATACGGCATATTACAGGTGTAATGAGCGGATGGTGGATATTACCGAAGACAACAAATACTATAGTGGTTTTGATAATAAAATTCACGACAGCAGCAGGCCTTTTTATGTTGATGACTGGATTTGGGACACTTACCTTGCGCTGCACCCCTTGAGAAACATCCTTAACCCGGCGTTGGAAGAGGATATGATAAACTCTTATGTTACGCAATATACACAAAGCGGGTGGGTACCTACTTTCCCGGTATTGTTTGGAGATAACCCTTGTATGAATGGTTTTCACTCATCTATTATGATATTGGATGGTTATCGCAAAGGCAGGAGGAATTTTGATATTCAAAAAGCTTATGAGGGCATGGTTAAAAATGCTACCGAAGCTACTATGCTCCCCTGGCGCAACGGGCCTAAAACCAGTCTTGATGATTTTTATTATAAAAATGGATATTTCCCTGCCTTAAAGCCGGGCGAAAGGGAAACTGTTGCCGACGTTCATCCTTTTGAAAAAAGACAGGCTGTTGCCGTGACCCTTGGTGCCAGTTATGATGATTGGGCAGTTGGTCAGTTGGCAAAGGACCTGGGTAAAACGGATGATTATCAAAAATTTGATGCCCTTTCATCTGATTACAAGAACTTATGGAATAATGATGTAAAAATGTTCATGCCAAAAGACGCGGATGGCAAATGGATAAATATTGACCCCAAATTTGACGGCGGACCCGGCGGCCGCGATTATTACGATGAAAACAATGGATGGACTTACTTATGGCAAGTACAGCATAATATAAATGGCCTGATAACCCTAATGGGTGGAAAAGATAATTTCCAGGCTAAGCTTGATCAATTGTTTCGTGAACCATTGGGAAGAAGCAAGCATGAATTTTGGAATAAGTTTCCGGATGCAACTGGTTTGGTGGGTGAGTTTTCTATGGGCAATGAACCAAGTTTCCATATTCCGTACTTGTATAATTATGCAGGTGCGCCATGGAAAACCCAGGCGCATGTCCGCCTGTTGTTAGACTTATGGTATAAAGACAATGTTTTTGGTATCCCGGGCGACGAAGACGGCGGTGGCATGTCGGCATTTGTTGTTTTTTCATCGATGGGATTTTACCCAATAACACCGGGCGTTCCTGTTTATACCATCGGCAGTCCGCTGTTTAGCAAGGTAACGATCAGCCTGCCCGATGGAAAAGAATTTACAGTATTAGCTAATAATTGTTCAGTTGTCAATAAATACATTCAAAGTGCCAAATTTAATGGCAAAGTATTAAATACCCCGTCATTTACGCACGATGAGCTAATGAATGGCGGTAAGCTGGAATTGGAAATGGGCCCAAAACCTAATAAGAGCTGGGGGGTAAATGATTAAAAAAGCTTAAAAGGAGCAAAAGGATAAATTATAAACCGGTTTCTAAATTGAAGCACTGTTTCTTCCGTCAGTGGGTTAAATAAACACGTAAAGCAGCTGTATATGAGAAGAGCTGTCAGTTGATTTTTAGTATTACAACAAACAAAAGTTTTTTATGAAAAAATACGGAACTTTTTTTCTATTGCTGTTTTTCCTGTCATTTACGGCAGAAAAATGGGTGGAGAAATATCCTTACAAAAATGCCGCCTTACCAGTTAAAGTGCGTGTAGCCGACCTGGTAAACCGAATGACGCTGGAAGAAAAAATTGAACAGTTAGACATGTACTGGGGTAAAGAGATAACCGATATGAAGGGTCACGAGGCAACTACTTATTCGGAGGAGAAAGCGGCTAAAGTTTTGGGTAAAACAGGAGTAGGATCGGTGCATGATCTTTATCCTTTATCTGCTGATATTGCCAACAGCATACAAAAATATGCGATTGAAAAAACGCGCCTGGGTATACCTGTTTTATTCATCGAAGAAGGCTTGCATGGCTATAGTGGTTTGGGCAGCACCTCTTTTCCTATACCGCTTCAATTATCATGCGCCTGGGATACTGCCTTAGTTCATAAGGTAGGCCGGGTTATTGGTACCGAAACAAGGGCCCACGGCGTAGACATGATACTGGGGCCTGTACTTGATCTGGCCCATGACCCGCGCTGGGGTAGGGTAGAAGAAGACTACGGCGAAGATCCCTATCTCAGTTCGGTCAACGGGGTAGCAATGGTAAAGGGCTTGCAAGGTAAAAATTTAAGCGATCATGATGCTGTTATTGCCGAACCTAAACACTTTTCGGTGCATGGGATACCCGAGGGCGGCAGCAATACCGGCCCTGTAAACATTGGTGAGCGCGAAGCGCGGTCAAGCTATTTATACGTATTTGAAAAGGCCGTACGTGAAGCGCATGCTATGGGAATTATGGCAGCCTATAGCGAAATTGACGGCATACCATGTGTTGACAATAAATGGCTGTTAACAGACGTACTGCGTAAAGAGTGGGGATTTAATGGTTTTGTGTTGTCAGACCTTGGCGCAATTAAAATGTCGTTAATTAACCATGCTGTTGCTACTGATACCACAGACGCACTGGCACAAACTATTAATGCGGGCCTGAATATGCAGTTTTATGACTTCGGGCATAAAAGCTTTTTAGCAGCTATGACAAAGGCCGTTGCAAACAAAGCGATATCTGAAGCGCAACTAAATAAAACGGTAAGCGATATCCTTCGCGTGAAATTTATGCTCGGTTTGTTTGATCATCCCTATATCGATCCTAATTTGATCGTTACTTCTTTTCACACAGCAGCCAGCCAGGACTTAGCTTTAAAAGCCGCACAGGAAAGTATTTGTTTGTTAAAGAATGACAACGCGGTACTACCCCTTAAGAAAGATGAGTCGGTAGCTGTAATAGGGCCGTTAGCTGAAAGTACTTACCTGGGCGGATATTCAAATACAGAGGGAAAAGGCATATCTATTTTGGATGGATTAAAACAGCGGGCGGGTAATGCTGGGCAAATTAAGTATGAACCTGGTTACGCATTAAATAATGCATCAAACGATTTGCAGGAAAAAGCAGTTAAATTGGTGCAAAACTCATCGGTTGCCGTAGTTGTTTTAGGTGAAGATATGGACAAAGTTGGCGAAGGAAAAGACCGTGCAAACCTTGATTTGGACGAACGCCAGGTTAATTTGATCAAAGCCATACAACAAACAGGTAAGCCGGTTGTCGCGGTGTTATTTAACGGCAGGCCGCTTACCATTAATTGGGTTGCTGAGCATGTTCCCTCCATCTTAGAAACCTGGTTTTCGGGCGAAAAAGGCGGATTGGCTATAGCAGACGTGTTATTAGGTAAAATTAACCCGTCAGGTAAATTGCCTATTACATTTCCCCGTTCTATTGGTCAGCTACCTTTTTATTATGATCACAAACCAACATCCTATCATCGCTATGTAGACGAAAAAAACAGCCCTTTATTTCCGTTTGGGCATGGATTGAGTTATACAAAATTTGCTTATTCTGATTTAAAAATAGCATCTCCAAAAATCCCTGTCAACGGTACCCTGAGTGTAAGTGTTAAAATAACCAACACAGGTAATGTTGAAGGTGCCGAGGTTGCGCAAGCCTATATACGCGATGTAATATCAAGTGTAACAACACCTGTGCTGTCATTAAAAGGATTTAAACGGATAACGCTCAAACCAGGTGAAAGCGGTATCGTAGATTTTAAGATAAGCAGCAATGAACTGGCTGTTTGGAACCGCCAGATGAAAAGAGTTGTTGAACCCGGCGAATTTAAAATTATGATTGGCAGTTCGTCGCAGGACATCAGGTTGAAAGATAGTTTTTGGGTTGAAGCAACTTCAAAATAAGAATACCTTAAATGAGATATCATATATTATTAGCTATACCAACACACGGGTAATTCCGAAGGTTGTAATTTGTATAATGAAGCTGGTTTACCAGCCTTACCATTTCGTACGACGATTGGCCAGGCTCACCGGCAAAGAATTAAATTACACGAGTATGTTAACAGGAAATAAATGTTTCATTCTTGCGGTATTCATTTTTTTGACTTTTTGTTTTGCCTGCCTGTCAGGCAATGGGCAAGAGATAAAAGTTAGCAGCCTTAAAAGCCAAATTCAGCTTATCAATAATTTCAATAAACGCCTCCCGGTTGAGAAGCTTTACCTTCAATTTGATAAACCTTATTATTTAACAAACGATACTATCCGGTTTAAGGTTTATTTATTAAATGCTGATTTTTTAACCCCGTCAACCCGCAGCGGATTATTATACGTTGAGCTGGATGACGCGGCCAACAGATGTGTAAAGCGGGTAATGGCCCCGGTAGCCTTCGGGATCGGCTGGGGCGACATAGCTTTAGACGAAAAGGAAATACCTGCGGGCAGCTATACGCTAAGGGCTTATACCAACTGGATGCGGAATTTTGGCGAAGATTATATATTAAAAAAGGACATCTATATTTCCCCTTCAAATGCAGGCTCAACCCTAATAAACACGGGTTTTAAACTGGAAAGCGGGACGGATAAAGATAAGGTAACAGCAAACCTGCAGTTTACAGGAATGAGCAAGGAGCCAGCCAGGTTAAAAGATATACAGCTACAGGTGATGAATGGCAAACATAACCTTTATAAAGAAAAGGCTACAACTGACATGGACGGTATTGTAGCTATAAGTTTTGATTTGGCAGATAAAACAGCCACAAGGAATTTAACTATAAAGGCGCAGGCAACCGGTAAAGGGGCGGATACCGCAATGCTGACTATCCCGGTAACAATTAACCGCCCGGAAAATACCGACCTGCAATTTATGCCCGAAGGCGGCAGTATGGTGGCAGGCATCCCGGCAAGGGTAGGTTTTAAAGCGATCAGCGAGGATGGTAAAGGCACCGATGTAAGCGGCAAAATATACAACAGCAAACAGCGGGAAATAGCCACATTGCAGTCCATACATGCAGGTATGGGCAGCTTTGGGCTGACCCCGCAGGCCGGCGAAAGCTATACCGTGAAAGTGACGTTGCCGGGCGGGTCAACAAAAAGCTACCCGCTGCCTGTTGTAAAACCATCAGGGACGGTTTTGAACGTACGATCAAAAGGGGACGATTCACTCGAAGTAACAATAAGCAGCACTGCCGACCTGCTTGCTTCCAACGGCCCATCCCATCCAGCTTATTATCTCATTGGCCAGTCGCGGGGTGTAGTTTGCTATGCCGCCGCAATCGGTTTCAAGGACGCAGTGTTTAAAAGCGTAATTGCAAAAGTATTGTTCCCCACGGGTATCGTCCACTTTACTTTATTAAACGCGCAGCAAATTGCTTTAAATGAACGTTTGACCTATATCGATCATGATGATAACCTGCGGGTAAATATAGCAGCTAATAAGGCTGATTATACTATCCGCGACAGCGTTGCATTAACGTTAAATGTAAAAGACAAAGATGGCAAGCCAATTCGGGGAGATTTTTCGATGGCTGTAACCGATGATTCGCAGGTAAGAATAGATAGTGCAGCCGATAATATCCTCAATAACCTGCTGCTAACATCCGACCTAAAAGGAACCATTGAAGAACCCGGTTGGTATTTTGAAGATGGCAAAGTTAAAAGGGCAGCTGAACTGGATAACCTGCTGTTAACACAGGGCTGGGTAGGTTATGACTGGAAGCAGGTATTTGACCCGCAACAACAAAAAAATCAATATGATGCCGAACCCGAATTTGTAGTCAGCGGGGTGGTGAAAAATATATTAAATAAACCGGCAGCAGGTACAACTGTGGCACTCTATTCAAGAAAACCTTTCCTGGTTAAAGATACGGTCACGGATAAAAACGGGAGGTTTGTATTTAAACGCATATTCCCAGTCGATACGGCTGCGTTTAAAATACAGGCGCTGAACAAGCATGGCAGCACCAGCAGCACAAGCATAGAGATGGTTGAATTTAAACCGCCGGTATTTTCAGGGAATATCCGTCAGCAAACACCCTGGTACGTAAACAGCGATGCCGTATTGCTGAACAATTCAAACACAAAGGTAGCGCAGTTAAAGGCCGAAGCTGATTATCGCGGTGAAGGGCATTTGCTGAAGGATGTAAACATCAGCGAAAAAAAGATAGTAAAAGATTCAAAAAACCTGAACGGCCCGGGGGAAGCCGACCAGGTGCTGGATGAGCATGACATGGAAAAAGCAGGCAAAATGACATTGGGCGAGCTGCTGGAAAAAAACATTAAAGGGTTTAAAGTTTATGGAATTGCATACTTGAATCCCGCCTGGAAAGGATTTGGGACAAGCTATGTTTTGACAGACAAAGTAATACATTTGGTGTTTGATGGAGTAGATGCAAACAGGTTTTATGACGGATCAGATATAGGCCCGCTTTACGATCCGGTCCGCTACAATTTTATTAAATTTTATATGGACTATTATACAGCCGAAGATATAAAGGGCATTGAGGTAATGTATAGTAACAGGTATAATTCTAATTATATCTTTATGAATAATACAAGGGCATCAATGGTAGATTTTGCTTATATAGAAATTACTACCCGTTCGGGCAAAGGGCCTTTTATGAAAACAACACCGGGAACATACCTGTATAAACCATTGCCATTTACCCTGCCCAAGCAATTTTATCGCCCGCGCTATACGGCTAAAAATAACATTGTTGCTATGGGTTCTGATCTGCGCTCAACTATTCATTGGGAACCAAATATAATTACAGATACTGCGGGAAAAGCTATAGTGACATTTTATACTGCCGATAAACCTGCTGCTTATACCATAATTATTGAAGGGACGGATTTGAAAGGTAATATAGGGTATTACAGGAAGAAGATCAAAATTGTACAATAAAGGACACTTATTCATGGCTTCGCCCTTCCGCATAGATGAGTGGCCGGGCCTTACGTTAAAAAATTAATTTAAGCTATATGAACCGCAAGAAATTTATCGTGATAGTTTTTGGAATGATAACCCCGTTATTGATGAGGGCACAGGCACCCGCTGAAATTAAGCTATATCCTGGCGGTGTGCCTGGTGCCAGGCCGGTACCCGCAGGTTATGTGGAAATTGATGCAAATGATCATGCCAGTAAAGTAACTGACCCTACAATTATACCCTTTTTTCCGTCGTCGGTACCCGCCAACGGAACTTCGGTTATTATATGTCCTGGTGGCGGTTATTCAGGATTGGCAATAGTTAAAGAAGGCTATGATGTTGCCAAAAAATTTAATGAAGCAGGCATAACTGCATTTGTTTTAAAATACCGCCTGCCTAACGATGCAATTATGAAAGATAAAAGCATAGGGCCATTACAGGATGTACAGCGGGCTATACAACTCATCAGGCAACGTGCTGCAGAATGGCATCTGGATACAGCCAAAGTTGGCGTTATGGGTTTTTCCGCGGGCGGCCATTTAGCGTCAACAGCCGGCACTCATTTTAATAGGGTTACTATTGATAATAAAGAAAATATTAGCCTGCGGCCCAATTTTATGTTGCTGCTATATCCGGTTATTACTTTCGGCGAATTTGCCAATACCGGGTCAAGAGATGCCCTTATAGGCAAAAATCCTGATCCTAAACTAATGGCGCTATATTCAAACGAATTGCAGGTAACAGCTGCAACGCCGCCAACATTTTTGGTACAGGCCGGGGATGACCATACCGTGCCGGTACAAAACAGTATCCTGTTTTATGAAGCTTTGTTAAAGGCAAAAGTTAATGCCGAAATGCATCTATACCAGGCAGGCGGGCATGGTTTTGGCCTCAATAATAAAACGACGGACGATAAGTGGTTTGACCGTTGTACAAACTGGCTCAAACAAAATAAATTCCTGTAATAAAATATCAGGGTAGCAATAATTATTTAGGCGTAATTTTAATTTTTTGGGTGCAGTATCCGATATTATCAGAAAAAGATCAAAATTGTACAATAAAGGATATTTAAATATATAGCCGTTGTAAAACAGGAAACCACATTAAGATTTTATTAATGTTGTATTAGTTTTTACGCTATATCTTGCTTTTAATTATAAACCAATTAGCAGCATTCTCATTGTTCTAAGGCATAGTGCTTTAGGGGTATTTAGGTTTTAAACGCCGGCTAAAACGATTATAACTTTAATAAAATGAACTTGTCCCGTAAAAAACACCGCAGTCAAATAATTCTGTTGATCATATTCGCGGCAGCTTTACAAATTGCCATTTTACAAAGCGCAATGGCCGGCAATGACGACCCTTATGCCCAATATTTAAATAGCGTTCCTATTGTAAAACAGGTGCTCAGCGAAGTAAATTCGGGCACCGGGCAGGACGCAATAACCACCCGCAAATTTATATTCACTTCCAGTAAAAATGCCAATTCGGTATATGCTATTATGTCGTTTCCGCAGCAACAGGGCGTTTATCCTGCGCTGCTTATTTTGCATGGCGGTGGCAGCAAGGCCGAAGATGTTTTTCATTTAGTTGAGGAATATGCCCGGCGCGGTTATGTAACCATTGCTTTTGACATGCCGGGAATATGTAATGCCCAAAATACGCCAAATTCATCAGGTCCGTGGAAATCGAGGCCAAACGGCGAAGGGCCGCGTTTTGATATTGCAACCGGCCTGCAAAACAGCACCCTGGTTGATGCCGAAGTTGCCGGAATAGAAGCATTTAATTTTGTAAGTGCGCAAAAAAATGTTGATGTTAAAAACATAGGCATAACCGGTTTTTCGTGGGGAGGCTATTCAACTACCATGCTGGCCGGCATATTAGGAAAAAAGGTGAAAGCCACTTATTCGGTATTTGGATGTGGCTATTATGAAAAAGGGTCATTCTGGACAAAGATCATCGCTGATTTACCGGAAACAGTACGCCAATCATGGTTAAAATATTTTGATGCGGGCAGGCGTGCAAGTAATATCAAGGCGCCTTATTTTTTAGAAGCGACATCCAACGATACTTATTTTTGGCCGGAAGCCGTAGCAGGTACTTTGAAAAATATTCATTCAACAAAGAATCACGTATGGGATACCAATTTTAACCATAAACAAATGCCTGCGGGGCCATCCATGCAGCAAATTTATTTTGACTATTATCTAAAAGGGATCGGCCAACCATTTGGAACAGTAAATATCGCCCGCGAACATGTACTGGCAGATAGCAGCAAGAAATTAACTATTAAAGTTAATATGCCCGAAGCGACAACGGTTTCGTCGGTTGTATTATATTACAGCGAACCGGCCGCTAACTGGCAAACGAGGGTTTGGATACCTCTTACAGCAACAGCAAACTCTGGTGACAGCTATGAGGTCACTGTTCCGGCTAACCTTGTAAAAAAAGGGGTAAACTATTATGCTTATGTAACAGATAATCGCACTGTTGCAGTGGCAAGCGATATGTATAATACACTTTATAGCCTAAACAGGCAACCCGAATAATATTATGGACTATAACAAACAACTATTAATGAAAGCAGTGCCAATGAAATCAATTCTACTTATTTTTTCATTTATTGTGTTAAGCCGGGATATATTTGCCCAAAACAAGCTAATTAAAGTGGCCTGTGTTGGGGCGAGTATCACCTACGGCGCTACCATCCCTAACCGCGAACAGAACAGCTACCCGGCACAACTGCAAAAAATGCTCGGCCATAACTATTTGGTTGCCAACTATGGCGTTAGCGGCACCACTATGCTGCGAAAAGGGGATTTGCCCTACTGGAACACAAAAGAATATATTGGGGCCTTATCTGATTTGCCCGATATTGTTTTTATAGACCTGGGTGGAAACGACAGTAAGCTGATAAACCGAAAGTATTATGCCGATTTTGAGCAGGATTGCCATGACCTGGTTCAATCCTTTGCACGGCTACCCTCACACCCGCGCGTGGTACTGATGGAAGCTATGCCATCGTGGGTAACTGATACTACGGGCATCTGGGATCCGGTTATTGTGAAAAAAATCAACCCGCATATACAAAACGTGGCATTTAAAGATAATATTGAACTGATTGACATGCATTCGCCATTTGTTGACCAGGAGGCAAACACGCCGGATAAAATTCACCCTAACAAGACCGGCGCTACCCTCATGGCAAAATTGATTTATGAAAATATCGTTCGTGAAAAGGATTTCAAATTTGATATTTTTAGTCATATTCAAATTCCGCAAAGGGTGAGTTCATTTTATGGCTATGCCTGTGCCGATTTTACATTAGATGGCCGCAACTGTAAGGTTGTTAAACCTAAATGGTCGGCCAAAGGGCACCCGTTTATGTGGCGGGCACGATTTTGGGGCCATGAACCGCAAACAGACATAGCGCTCTTACAGCGAGGCTTTCACCTGGTTTATTTAGACGCGGCAGAACTATTGGGTAACGACACGGCAATTAAATACTGGAACGACTTTTATAACCTGCTGTATAAAGCCGGGCTGGCAAAAAAAGCAGCGATGGAAGGCATGAGCCGCGGTGGTGTTTATGTTTTCAACTGGGCAGCCGTTAATCCGGATAAGGTTTCAGGCGTTTATGTGGATAATCCGCTTTTAAACATTCCCTCCTGGGCGGAGGGGCCAATGAGAACCCCTGCGGTTAAAAACGATATGTTCGAAGCCTTTAAAAAGGATTATAACCTCACCTCTGACAAGGAGGTGCGCTTATTTAAGGGCAGCCCGGTTGATAAAGTTGCACAAATTGTAAAAGGTAAATACCCGATATTGATTTTATGTGCGGATGCCGATGAAGAAGTAAGCCCTGCGGATAATACGCTGCTTTTTGAACAAAAGATAAAAGCGCTAAACGGCGATGTTACCGTAATGCACAAACCTGGTTTTAAGCATCATCCGCATAGCTTTCCAAATCCAACACCAATTGTAAATTTTATATTAAAAGCTACCGGTGAATCCATAACCTTTCCAAATAATTAACGATCAGGACAATGAAAAAAGCCGTTTTAATAATTTTTATTTTAATCACACCTGTAGTGCTGCTTGCACAGGATAAAAATTTAAAGTTGTGGTATGATAAACCTGCGGGCAACACTTGGGAAAGAGCGTTGCCTATTGGCAATGGTCGCCTGGCAGCAATGGTTTACGGCAATACCGAAAGGGAATGCATTAAACTGAATGAAGCAACGGTTTGGAGTGGCGGCCCTAACCGTAATGACAGTCCTACCGCGTTGGCGGCCCTGCCCGAAGTAAGGAAACTAATTTTTGAGGGAAAAAATAAAGAGGCCGCTAAATTGGCCACCGAAAAAATAAAATCAGAAAAGATAAACGGCATGATGTACCAGCCGGTGGGTAACCTTAATTTGTATTTTCCGGGGCATGATAAAGTGGACAACTACTACCGCGAACTTGACCTTACAAAAGCCGTCACTACTACTTCTTATTCGGTAAACGGAACGGCATTTAAACGAGAAGTTTTTGCATCCGCCCCCGACCAGGTTATTGTTGTGCATTTAACTGCAAGTAAGTCGGCAAGCCTGTCGTTTACTGCGTCTATGTTCAGCCCGCATAAATCGGCCAAAATAAATACAGATAGTCATGACGAGCTGGTTTTGACAGGTATTACCAGCGATAAAGACGGTGTAAAAGGACAAGTAAAATTTAAAACACTTGTTAAAATAAAAGCCAATGGCGGCAGCGTTGCCGCAACTGATACCTCGTTGAATGTGACCGGTGCTAATGAAGTGACTTTATTTATATCTATAGCCACTAATTTTGTTAATTATAATGATATCAGTGCTGATGAAACTAAGCGAGCACAGGATTATTTAGCTAAAGCGGAAAATAAAACCTATACACAGTTGTTGAGCGACCATATAGCGGCCTATCAAAAATACTTTGACCGTGTAAAGCTGGATTTAGGCACTACAGATTCGGTGAAAAGCCCAACAGACATGCGCATTGCGAATTTTGCCAATGACAACGATCCGCAGTTGGCCGCTTTATATTTCCAATTTGGCCGTTATTTGCTGATTTCTGCATCGCAACCCGGTGGTCAGCCAGCTACGCTACAGGGCTTATGGAATGATAAATTAAGTCCGCCCTGGGGTAGCAAGTATACCATCAATATTAACACCGAAATGAACTATTGGCCGGCAGAAGAAACCAACCTGTCTGAAATGCACGATCCGCTTATTCAAATGGTAAAAGAGCTTTCTGTAACAGGGCGGCAAACAGCCCGCATTATGTACGGTTCAGGCGGCTGGGTTGCACATCATAATACAGATTTGTGGCGGATTACAGGCCCGGTTGACGCTATCTATTCGGGACTATGGCCGAGCGGAGGAATCTGGCTAAGTCGTCATTTATGGGAAAGGTATTTGTACACCGGGGATAAAGTTTACCTGCAGTCTGTTTACGACGCAATGAAAGGTGCTGCACAATTTTGCCTTGATTTCTTAATTGAAGAGCCGGAGCATAAATGGCTGGTAATGTCGCCATCATTGTCGCCGGAAAACGGCCCCCGTGCCTATGGAGGAGTATCTATTGATGCGGGCGTTACTATGGATAATCAACTGGTGTTTGAGCTGTTTTCAAATGTGATTAGGGCGGCCGGGGTTTTAAATAAGGATAAAGATTTCGTTGATCAATTAATAGCAGCCCGCAAAAGGCTGCCGCCTATGCAAATTGGCCAATATGGTCAGTTGCAGGAATGGCTGCATGACCTGGACAGCCCGGAGGATAAAAACCGCCACGTATCCCATTTATTTGGTTTATATCCGGGTAACCAGATATCGCCCTATCGCACGCCTGAACTATTTGATGCCGCGCGTACATCACTTATATTCAGGAGCGATATTTCAACCGGGTGGTCAATGGGATGGAAGGTAAATTTATGGGCAAGGCTTTTGGATGGTAACCACGCTTTTAAATTGATTCAAAACCAATTAACACCAACAGGTGTAAACAAGGGAGGGGCAAATAGCGGCGGCGGAACCTATCCGAATATGTTTGATGCCCATCCGCCTTTCCAGATCGATGGTAATTTTGGTTGTGCCGCCGGCATTGCCGAAATGCTTTTGCAAAGTTATGACGGAGATATTTACCTGCTGCCCGCCATGCCGGATGCCTGGGCAACCGGCAGTGTAAGCGGTTTAAAGGCAAGAGGAGGATTTGAAATTGTAAATATGGAATGGAAAGGCAGCAAGCTAACCAGGGTTGAAATTAAATCGGCAGTAGGTGGCAACTGCCGTATAAGAGTGGCTAATCCGTTAAAAGCTAAAGGCGGCTTTGTGCTTAAAACTGCGAAGGGCGCAAATAGTAACTTCTTCTATCAAAATGTTGAAACAGCACAACCGATAATATCTGTAAAAGCCAAACTAAATAAACCTGGAGAAAAGCAAACCTTAGTTTATGATATGCCTACGCAGGCGGGAAAAGTTTATACATTGGTTAACTTATAATCTTATTTAGGATTTTATAAATGAGTAACTTGCATATTTACAGTCCTGTTGATGCCACATTGTTTTATTTTGCTATCAATAAATGCGATAATTATTTTAAAACCGGTTAGCTAAAATTCGGGATAGCACCCGTCCTGTCTTTTTAAATAACATTATGAAAAGGTATTTACTTTTTATATGCATTATTTTATTTCTTTGGTTTCCAGTCAAAGATGTACAGGCGCAAACCAGTCAAACTGTTTTTAATGGCAGCGCTACGTCAATAATTAATTTCCCGGGTGCTTCATGTGCATATAGTTGGGTTAATAACAATCCTGGTATTGGCTTGCCTGCAAGCGGTGTGGGAAATATTGCGTCATTTAATGGTATAAATGCAGGTACAATTCCCATAACGGCTACTATTACAGCTATTCCTGCACCTGCCCAGTTAGCCTATATGGCAAATGGTGCTTCAAACACGGTTTCTGTAATAAATACAACAACAAATGCAGTAGTGGCCGATATTCCGGTCGGTGCTAACCCGGGCGGTGTAGCTGTAAGTCCAGATGGCAAACTGGTTTATGTAGCTAATTCTCAATCCAGCAACGTTTCAGTGATAAGTACTTTAACCAATACTGTAATATACACTATTGGCGTCGGCAACCTTCCTAATAGTGTTGCGGTAAGTCCCGATGGAAAAATACTATATGTGGCCAATTCAAATATAAATACAATTGCAAATACTGCGGACGGTTCAATATCGATAATTGATGCCACAACGTATGCGCTTATTACCAATGTCGATATAGGTAATGTTATTCAGAGCATAGCAATTTCTCCGGATGGTGCCCGGTTATATGTGACTGAAAGCGATGGGATTAGAGGTAATTCATATAACAGCCATGTTGTGGTTGTTAATACAGCCAGTAACACAGTATCAACAAGCATTTTATTAGGAATGAATAATTCCCCAAGTGATATGGCAATAAGCCCGGACGGCAATTATTTATATTTGACAATACCGGTTTCAAATACTATTGAGATCATTAGCACCAGTACAGGTACTGTACTATCCAGCATTCCGCTGGGCATCGGCACAAATCCTGTTGGAATAACGGTAAGTATCAACGGAAAATATCTCTACGTTTCAAACACACAATCGAATACTGTTTCGATAATAAATACGGTTAACAATGCAGTATCTTCAGTTAAGGTCGGCATTAACCCATTTGGTATATCAGCGAGTCCCGACGGTAATTGGGTATATGTGGCTAACACTTACTCTAACAATGTTTCAATTATTAGTACTGCATCAAACACTGTGGTGGCTACTGTTCCGGTAGATTCGGACCCCGCTTCATTTGGCAATTTTATCTCAGCGGGCCCAGGCTGTAGCGGCTTACCAGTTACTTTTACAATTACCGTGCTTCCAAATCCTGTAATCACGGCCACCGGCACCTTATCATCCTTAAGCACCACTTACGGAACCGCTTCGCCTGCAACTGGTTTTACAGTAACGGGCCAAAACATGACCGACGGAATTTTGGTTACCCCGCCAATTGGTTTTGAGGTGAGTACAGATAATATTAATTTTAGCCCTACGGTTATCGTAGGTACAGCTGGCACCATTGCAGCCACATCAGTTTTTGTAAGACTGGCATCTACAACACTGGCAGGCAGCTATTCGGGCGATATTGTACTAACCAGCGCAAATGCCAAAAGTGTTAATGTACCCACTGTTTTAAGCACGGTTACGATAATCCCTTCGGATATCACAACGGGCACGGTAACAGGGATAATTGTGGCCTGCGCGGGTACAGCTTCTGCGAGCCCGAATATTAAGCAAATACCGGTTTCGGCAAATAATTTATCTGCTGATTTGATTGTAACCGCCCCGGCAGATTTTGAAGTATCGCTTACTGAAGGCTCCGGTTACAGTAACAATGTAACACTTGCCCAATCGGGCGGAATCGTAAATAATGTAATTATTTATGTACGGTCTGCAGCCTCTGCACCTCCGGGAAATATATCAGGCAATATTTTGCTAACATCCGCAGGGATTAAAAGCCAATCGGTGCTGGTAAATGGTACTATAACCCCTCTGCCGTATATAACCCCGGTATCCAGTCAAGTTGTTTTTGCGGGTAATACTACTTTACCAATTAATTTTACGGGCACAGCAAATATTTATAGCTGGATTAATGATAACCCTTCTATAGGCCTGGCAGCCAGCGGTGCTGATAATATTGAGGCATTTACCGCAATAAATACAACTAACAGCCCCATTACGGCAACTATTACAGCTACCCCCTTAATTTCGAGCCTTGCTTATATTGCCAATTCAAATGCAAATACAGTGTCTGTAATCAATACGGCAACCAGTACTGTTCTGTCTGCCATACCTGTAGGCAGGTTTCCATACGGCGTATCATTAAGTCCCGACAAAAGTAAGGTGTATGTAACGAATAACAGTTCAAATACAATTTCGGTTATCAACACCACAACAAATACTATAGTGGAAACCATTCCTACAGATGGTAACCCTAATGGCGTATTGGCAAGCCCAAATGGCTATTGGGTATATGTTGTAAATAGCACATCCTCCACAGTTTCGGTAATCAATGCGGCAACTTACGCCGCGCTTCCTTCCATACCGGTAGGAATAAACCCCGAAGGTATAGCTGCAAACCCGACCGGCAACTTTATATATGTAACAAATAACAGTTCATCAAATGTTTCAGTAATAAATACTTCAACCAACGTTGTTGTATTTAATATCGCAGTAGGTGCAAACCCCAGTGGGATAGCCGTGAACCCCGATGGCAATACCATATATGTAGCCAACACCGGGTCGGCCAGTGTTTCGGTAATCGACGCAGCAACCAATTTAGTGAAATATACTATCCAGGTGGGCTCATCACCCACCAGCGTATCCGTAAGCCCTGATGGTAATTTCCTGTATGTTACCAATACCAGTTCCAATACAGTTTCGGTTATCAATACAAAAACAAATTTGGTAATATCTACCATTAGCGTGGGCTCCAACCCTTTAGGGGTGTCCGTAAGCCCGGATGGCAGCCAGGTGTATGTAGTAAATAACATTTCCAATTCTATTTCAGTTATTAATACAAAAACTAATACGCTTACAGGAACTATCAATGTAGGCGATGCTCCGGTTTCAATCGGCAATTTTATTACGGGTGGCAGCGGCTGCAATGGCAATTCAATTTCATTTACTATTACAGTAAATCCAGCAATGCCCGTTATCACCGCATCGGGTATTTTAGCGCCGGTATCCACAATTTACGGTACCGCGTCGCCATCTGCAGGCTTCAACGTATCAGGGGCAAACATGCAGGCGGCTATTTTGCTTACCCCTCCGCCTGGTTTTGAGATAAGCACAAACAATGCTGTGTTTAACAACCAGGCGACGATGGGCGCTACGGGCATAATTGCAGCCACACCAGTTTATATAAGATTGGCAGCCACTACACCGGCTGGTAGCTACACGGGTAATATTGTATTAAGCAGTGCCGGTGCCGTAAATGTTTACGAAGCAATTAATGGCATGGTTAATCAGGCCCCATTAACAATAACTGCAACTAACCAAAGCAAAACTTACGGCGAAGATAACCCTGTTTTGACTGCTATATACTCCGGATTTGTAAATAACGATGGCCCGAACCAATTAATAGCCCAGCCATCAATAACTACTACGGCGGATAAAGCATCGCCGGTGGGTAAATATCCCATCACTGTAAGTGGTGCGTTATCGCCCAATTACATTATTACTTATGTGGCAGGTACGCTCACCATCAATCCCCCTACGCCCGCTATTGTGATACCTAATGCTTTTACGCCCAATGGCGATGGCATAAATGACACCTGGGACATTAAGCATCTTGACGATTATCCTAATTGCACGGTTACTGTGTTTAACAGATATGGACAAAAGGTTTTTTTTTCAAACAATTATCCCGTAGCCTGGAATGGCTGTTACAAAGGCGCTGATTTGCCTGTGGGTACTTATTATTATATTATTAATTTAAATCGGGAACTTACACCGCTTTCGGGTCCTGTAACCATTATCAGATAAAAAATTTATATTAACTAATGATCATTTTCAATTTTATGACGAATAAAAAAGTATTCCGTTTTTTGATAGCGCTGTTTGTAGTTGCACTTTTCTCATTTAAAGAAAGGCCGGTTATTTATCAGCAAGGCTGGATAGACTTTAATAAAAATGGAAAAAAGGATATTTACGAAGATACGTCAAAACCTATAAGTGCCCGGGTAAACGACCTGCTTCGTCAAATGACTGTAGAAGAAAAGACTTGTCAGTTGGCCACTTTATATGGTTACGGTGCCGTTTTAAAAGATCGTTTACCAACTCCGGGATGGAGGGACAGCGTATGGAAGGATGGTATTGCTAATATTGATGAACAACTTACTGGCTTAAGAAAAGATACCGTTTACGCATTTCCGTACTCATCGCATGCGAAGGCCTTGAATGATATACAAAAGTGGTTTGTTGAACAAACCCGATTGGGTATCCCTGTTGATTTTACAACTGAAGGTATACGCGGGCTTAATCACATGAAAGCAACTTATTTTCCGGCACAACTGGCACAAGGTTCGGCATTTGACAAGGACCTCGTAGCTAAAATAGGGGATGTTATAGGCCGGGAGGCTAAAGTTTTGGGTTATACCAATGTTTATTCACCCATATTGGATGTATCGTCAGACCCGCGCTGGGGCCGTATGGAAGAGACCTATGGTTCTGATCCTTACCTGGTAAGCCAGTTAGGTAAGCAATGTATAACAGGAATACAAAAAAATGGAATTGTTTCAACGGTAAAACACTTTGCGGTTTACAGCATTCCCGTAGGTGGCCGTGACGGAGGGGTTAGGGTTGACCCGCATGTTGCGCCGAGGGAAATGTGGGAATTATACCTGGAGGCATTCAGGGTAGCTTTTACTGAAGCTCATGCCAAAGGGACAATGGCATCTTATAACGACTACGATGGCGTGCCAATTACTTCCAGTAAATACTTTTTAACTGATATATTACGTAAGAAATTTGGATTTGATGGCTATGTAGTAAGTGATAGCCATGCAGTGGAAGATTTATTTGCCAAACATCATGTTGCAAAAGATACGACCGATGCAGCAAGAATGGTATTAACCGCAGGTGTTAATGTGCGTACAGATTTTAACAACCCGAGAGCGTATATTAATGCGGTAAGGCGCGGAATAAAAAATGGAAGCATCCCGATGAATATCGTGGATGAACGTGTAAAGGAGGTTTTGGCCGTTAAATTCTGGCTGGGTTTATTTGACCATCCCTATACAGCCAATCCTACGAATGCCGACGCGATTGTACACAGTGAAGAGTCTAAAGCTTTAGCCTTGCGGGCGGCCCATGAGGGGATTATTTTGCTTAAAAATGATAATCATCTTTTGCCATTAGAGAAAGAAAAACTTAAAACGGTAGCAATTATCGGCCCTAATGCCAAGGAAGAAAAAAGCCTCTTATCACGCTACGGGCCTACAAATACAAATGTAATTACGGTTTATGACGGGTTGAAAAATGCTTTGCCGTCATCGATAAATATTTTATACGCGGAGGGATGTACCCATACAGATAAAAATTTCCCCGAAAGCGATATCGAAGATTTTCCAGTCACCGCACAAGAAAATAAAGCATTAGACGAAGCTGTGGAAATAGCTTCGAAGGCGGATGTTATTTTTTTAGCAGTGGGAGATAACGAGAACACAATTGGTGAAACCCACTCCCGGCTTGATTTAAAATTGCCTGGCCGGCAGGAGTTGTTGGTTGAAAAAATTGCGGCATTACACAAACCGACTGTATTAATTTTAGTTGGGGGCAGACCTGTTACTATTAATTTTGCTAATAAAAACATTCCTTCTATCGTAGAAACCTGGTATTTAGGCGAATATACAGGTAAGGCTATTGCTGATGTGCTTTTCGGTAAATATAATCCGGGCGGTAAGCTTTCGGTACCGTTTCCGAAAAGTGTAGGACAAATACCCCTTTCGTTTCCTATGAAACCATCTGCGGATGCTCACGGAGATGCTAATGTAAGCGGATTTTTATATCCTTTCGGTTATGGCTTAAGCTATACTACCTTTAAATACAATAACCTGCATGTAGACACCAATTCATACAGATCAAAAGGCGAGATTGCTGTTAGCTTTAATCTTAAAAACACGGGAGACCGGGAAGGGGATGAAATAGTTCAATTGTATCTTCACCAGGAGATAAGTTCAGTAACAACATATGTAAAAAAACTCCGGGGTTTTGACAGGATAAAATTACAACCGCAGGAAGAAAAAGAGATAAAGATAGTTTTGAAAAAAGACGATTTTACTTTATATAACCAGGCTATGGAAAGGGTAGTGGAACCCGGTTGGTTTCAGATAATGATCGGTGCCTCATCAGAAGACATTCGTTTAAATACAAGGGTGAAGTTAAATTGAGCCCTTCATCCTTGTATTTATCTTACGGAAGCTACTTTTTTGTTTCCTGGCAGGCTAATGTTTTACTTTATAAAATTTGTAACCGAACATAAATATAACAATATAACATATTATTGGCAGGTAATACGCTTTGGCTACATCATGATTAGCCACCACACCCATTAGCAGCGGGAAAAAAGCCCCGCCTACAACACCCATTGATATAAATGATGATGCTTGTTGTGTATGGCCGCCAAGGTTCTTTAAACCTAAACTAAAGATGGTGGGGAACATAATGCTGAAAAAGAAATTAATCATAAATAAAGCAAGATAGGACGGCCAGCCAAAACTTTGTGCTACAAGGACACACATTAGTATGCTGCCGGCGGCAAATGCTGCCAATAGCTTATTAGGAGCAATAAACTGCATCAGGTAGGTACCTGTAAAACGCCCCGCTGCCATCATCGCCATAAAAACAATCATATAATTACCTGCAGTTTCATTGCTGAATTTCATTATATCATGACCGTAATTAATAAAATAAGCCCATGTTCCGGCCTGGGCGGCTACGTTAAAAAATTGCGCTGCCACAGCCCATATAAAATGCCGGTGCTGGTATAATTTTTTAGTAGGAGCAATATCAATATTTACTGCATCGGGGTCCACTTCTTTAACCGCAACGTGTGGATCGGTAAGTACAGGTACCTTTAAAAACAGGAATATAACAGCAATTAAAATAATTACGCAGCCTATACATATATACAATGATTTAACGGATGACAGATCTGTTGAATGTTCTGCCGCTGTACGAAGCAGAAAGTAGGTGCCGATTGCAGGCCCTATTATAGTGCCGACCGCATTAAATGATTGCGAAAAGTTAATTCGCCGGTCACTGGCGCGCTGGTCGCCCAGGGCAGCGGCAAAAGGATGTGCTACTGTTTCTAAGGTTGCCATACCACAGCCCATTATAAATAGAGCTATCCTGAAAAAGTTAAAAGATTGGGCATTAGCTGCCGGCACAAATAAAAATATGCCAGAAGCAAACAGGAACAAGCCAAGCAAAACGCCTGATTTATACCCGAACTTCTTTAAAAAATAGCCTGCCGGAATACTCATTATAAAATAAGCGCCAAATACGGATAATTGAATTAATCCGGATTTGGACTTGGAGAGGTTTAACACATTTTGAAAATGCTTGTTCAATACATCGCTCATGGAGTGAAGTATACCCCACATTAAAAATAATGAAGTGACGAAAATGTAGGTTACAGTGAATTTTTTCTCGGTGAAAGGCGCTTTTTGTATCATGGATATGTTTATAATTGTTTTCTGCCGGACAAATGGATAATGATAAAGTCCATTTACAGACAGACAGGTTTATTTGTCACGAATAAAGCGCAAACAATTAATAAAACATTAATAAAAGGATTAATTAACTATAGGTGGCAACATTATTCCAATACGGAATGAAAATCTTTTTTAAAATCTTCGCCATATATTGTTTTGTATTCTTTTATAAAATTTTCGAAGGTGTTTTTTGCCAAAGAATGTTTTCCCAAAGCGGCCAATGCTTTACATTTCATAATCATAGCCTCTTCGTTAACGGGGTCAAAGTAAAATATATAGCTGGCAATTTCTATCAGCAATTCGGGGTCGTGTGATGTTTCCGTCGACTGAGCAAAATGCAGGTAGGTGTCAATAACCTCATTTGATATTTCTGATTTAAAGGTATCCAGCCATTCATATTCAATATTGGATAAGAAATTTCCCCGTTGGGTAATCTCCGAAAGATTTTTTATTTTTTGTATATCTAATTTCTTTTTATCCTTAACTATGCTTAAATAATTATAATAATCCACATAAATTTTATTATAATCAATATCAATTTTCCAATAACCGGTTTCTTTCGAAAGATGACAATCGCTCATTTTGTCGAGCAGATTTTTTAACTTGGCTATGTTTACTGAGCGGTTGTTACGGGCGCTTTTAGCCGATTTATCATACCACAATATCTCATTTAATTTTTCTGAACTTAACCCCCGGCCCCACCTGATAGAATAAAGCAATACCATCAAAAACAATTCTTTGATCAGCGGTGTAAAATGCTTGGTAATTTCTGCGCCCTCTGCATCAAAAACCTGGAGGTCGCCAAACAATAACAAGGCATTTTTATGATGACTGTTATTATTAAACGCCGGGCGATTTAAATTATGCTCCCCATAATCCGCCATAGGCTGAAGCGTGACCGGGGCAATCTCCCCGCCTGGTAATTGCCCATTTGTTGCTAAGCGTTTTTTTATCAGTTTTAGATAAATCACAACTAAAATAACGCCAGCAATTACTATAGCAACAATGTAACTCCAAAAACTTTTATCCTGAATTACAGTTCCCTGGTTTATCGCATCGTGAGGC
>Ga0302309_10000625_pt1 | contig 39533 bp, 33 predicted proteins | sample III_Palsa_N1_1_FD_200453 | JGI IMG/M metagenome (GOLD analysis project Ga0302309, IMG submission 200453) | Peat permafrost microbial communities from Stordalen Mire near Abisko, Sweden - III_Palsa_N1_1 | ecosystem: Environmental > Terrestrial > Soil > Palsa > Peat permafrost | place: Sweden...
TCAATGGCTTGCATATCGCTAAACGTTCACGCGTGAACGCGCCGCTAACACTTTCTACTGACAAACCCCTGTCAGCACAAGCCCACCCTCACTAAACCCGATAGCAGCGGATACAGGCTATAGCGCGTAAGGCCTCGCAGGCGTATGAGCGTATAGCGGGGCTATCGTCACTATAGAGCACCTGCCTTTGTTTTACTAATACAAATTGCCTAAATTCAGCCGTCAAATAACCCCCTCATCTGCACAATGAAAAAAGCTATACTTTTAGGGCTTGCCGCACTCAGTACCTATACTTATGCCCAGCAGCCGGTAACCGGCTTTACCCCGGCAACATCGGCACAGGAAATTAAAACCGAACAGGCTTTTGATGCCTCATTAAGCGCTAAGCGAATTGGCGAAACGATAAAAGAATTATCTGCTTTCCCGCATAACCTGGGTTCGCCGGGCAGCAAGGCGGTAGCCGAAAAAATATTGGCGCGTTACCAGGCAGCCGGTTTCGATGCGCATCTGCAAGTTTACTATGTGCTTTATCCTACACCAAAAACACGTCTTTTAGAGCTTACCCAGCCCGTACATTATACCGCTATTTTGAAGGAGCCACCGGTTGCTGGTGATGCCACCAGCGGACAGGCTAATCAGCTGCCTACCACCAACGCCTGGAGTGCCGATGGCGACGTTACCGGCAAGCTGGTTTTTGTAAATTACGGTTTGCCCGAGGATTACGACCAACTGGCGCGGATGGGCATTGATGTAAAAGGAAAAATAGTGATAGCCAAATACGGGCGTTCGTGGCGCGGCATAAAGCCGAAAGTTGCTTATGAGCATGGCGCCATCGGCTGTATTATTTACTCCGACCCGAAGGATGACGGCTATTTACAGGGCGACGTATATCCGAAAGGGCCTTTTAAAAACGAATATGGTGTGCAGCGCGGTTCGGTAATGGATATGGTTTTGTATCCTGGTGACCCGCTTACGCCGGGCATTGGCGCTACAAAAGATGCCAAAAGGCTCGACCGTAAAGATGCTACTACCATATTGAAGATTCCGGTATTGCCCATCAGTTATCATGATGCCAAACCGCTCCTCGCGTCCATAACCGGGCCGGTTGCACCGGCAGATTGGCAGGGCGGTTTGCCTATTACCTACCATATCGGGCCGGGTAACGCGGTAGTACACCTTAAATTGAATTTCAACTGGAATATTGTGCCGGCTTATGATGTAATCGCGACCATTAAAGGTTCCGAGTTTCCGGATGAGTGGGTGATGCGCGGTAACCATCATGATGCGTGGGTGAATGGCGCTAACGACCCCATCAGTGGGCAATCGGCCATGCTTGATGAGGTAAAAGCGTTGGGCGACCTGCTGAAAACAGGCTGGAAGCCAAAACGCAGTATTGTTTATTGCTCATGGGATGGCGAAGAGCCGGGATTATTGGGTTCGACGGAATTTTTGGAAGACCATATAAAAGAATTGCAGCAAAAAGCAGTGGTCTACATCAACTCGGATGATAATACACGCGGATTTTTAGGCGCGGGCGGATCACATGCGCTGGAAACGTTTATGACGGAGGTTAGTCAGTCGGTTTTGGATCCGGAAACCGGTGTGAGCGTTTATGAACGCCGCAGGGCGCGCGCGCTGGTAAATGTTAAAACTGATACCGCAAGAAAGGAGTTGTTGAAACGAAAAATAGACAGGCTAGACGCGTTGGGCTCGGGTTCGGATTACTCATCTTTCCTGCAACATGCGGGCATTGCTACGCTCGACCTTGGTTTTGGTGGTGAAGGCGAAGGCGGCGAATACCATTCGATATACGACAGTTACGATATGTACCGAAGATTTAAAGACCCCGGTTTTGAATATGAAAAAGCTTTAGCAGAAGTGGCGGGGCATGCTGTGCTACGCATGTCTGATGCGGACGTGCTGCCGTTCGATTTCAGTAGCTTATATGAAACCATAAATCGTTACACTAAGGAACTGGAAGCCTTAGTAAAAGAAACACGCTCCAAAACTATGCTTGATGATGAACTGATAAAGGATGGTGATTATAAACTTGCCGACGACCCTAAAAAAGGGTTTAAGGTTCCGGAGATCAAACCGGATGTGCCGGAACTTGACTTTTCGGCCTTAAAAATAGCTTTAGATAGCTTGAAACATAGTGCCGCCGGGTTAAATGGCAAATGGCAGCAGGCGTTGCAAAGCGGTGGCGACCATCAGCAGTTTAATGAAAAACTATATAGGGCGGAGCAGCAGCTTTTATCGCCTGACGGGTTGCCGCGCAGGCCCTGGTATCGTCACACTATTTATGCACCGGGCTTCTATACGGGCTATGGCGTAAAAACCATGCCCGGTATCCGCGAGGCGATAGAGCAGCGTAACTGGCAGGAAGCACAGGCGCAAATTGGTGTAGATGCAAAAGCAATAACCACATTGGCTGCTTACCTGGGCCAGTAGAAGGTGCAATTCAAATTATCGCTGGTTAAGCCCCACCCAACCCTCTCCGCCGGTTGGCGGAAGGGCTTTAAAAAGAGCGCAGCTAAATCTCTCCGCCAATCGGCGGAGGAGATTTAGAGGGGCTTTATGGAAGCAACAATTTGAATTGCCTGCTATTAGCGGGTCACGATCTGGTAAAGTACCCAATCGTCATTTTGGAATAGTACGCGTAAATGAAGATGGTTGTTGTTGAGCTTGATAAGCTCAACGTATTTATCGTTTATTTGGGTGTAGCCCGTATTTAGGTTTTTGGCGGTTGCTATGAGTATATAATCATCGTATTTTTCAGGTGATTCAATCGCACCGGCAAACTCGTCCTGGTATGGCATAGTAAGCTGTTGCATATGTTTTACGTAAGCTACAACGGGGTAAGCAACTGCATCATCAACCAAAACTTTACCGGCTGTGGGAAGCTCGTTCAGCGCAGTTGCAGCGTCAAGGTTCAGCGCCTGGCTGTAATCATTCTTTCTGTCTTTGAATGCAGTAAAAAAGGCCCTCTCTTCAGGCACATTTGAATATTCGAGGAAATAATATCCTGTGAATATTTGCACCGCCAGGCATACGGCCATCAATAATTTGACAAAGGCCTGCTTTTGGACAGTATGTATCTTGAACAGTATGCACAGAAATGCCAGTATAATGAAGATCATGAAATATTCATAATCCAGGAATATCTTGTCGTATTTTATGTGCAGGAACTCGATGAATGCAAATGGCGTTAAGATGGTTAATATCTGGTACGTACTGTCTTTAAATACGTAAATGGCTATTAATATCATCGGGCAGAAGATGATTGCTTTAGCCGATATAAGCAGCGAGATTTCAGATGGGAGAAATGAACCCGAATTGTATGCAAGTTGGTCGTATTGCAGCTTATCCTGTAATACATTCCAGGTGGCATAAGGGCTTTCGAGGAAGTAATTCAGATCATTGGCATGCGTTAAGTTGAGTATTTTATAACCGACGATAGACGCGATGGGCAGGATAAACAAAATGATATACAGTGCGAATGTTTTACTGAATAACTTGCGCCGTAACGACGGACTGTTAAAACTGAGGAAAAGGCGGAAGATCGACTCTTTCTCGCTAAGATTAAGGCTTTGAATAGCTATAGATAATACAAGCGGGATGAAAAATAACGTAAGCCAGATAAACTTATAATCGCAAAATACCAGTATTACTAAACAAATACTGGATATGGAAATGTGGAAAGTTGTATTTGAGCGGTAAAATTTAAGTATGTTAAGGAAGAACAGGAAAAAGAATATAAGGCACAAATAAATACTCTTTCCCGAACAGGCTACATACAATATACCCGGATGTAACAGGAACAGCAGCACCAGCAGCACCATATAAAAATCGCTGGTTGTACGTTGAAAAAGTGTGCGGGCCATTATGTAAAACAAAAGCGCCGTGCCGATAGCCGATGCGATAACCGGTGCAAGCACACCACTATTTATAGAGGTAAAAATGAAAGTGCCATAGAACGGAAGAATAGGCGAGGTGAGGCCCATTACTTTAATCCGGTTACCTAATCCCTCAAAAATGATCTTGGCTTTTTCGATATAAAACAGTGATTCGGCATTGGTATATCCGAGCTTATTTAAGTAAATGCCGCAAAACAGGTAGTAAACCGCCAGTATTATGGTAATTATTACAAAAAATAGCGTCCTCGATCTCATTACTTAACAACGTTTACAGAGTTATTAACTTTGCTAATACCATGATTTGTTTTTTGCCAGTAAAATGGCTTTACAATAAGTTCATACAACCCTAAATAAGCTGCTATAGAATGCATCAGCCAATAAACAGGGTTTGCTATTGAAAATAATATCAGTTCATAAAAGCGGCGTTTAAATACCGCCATCATGTTCACATAAATCATTAATATATTGCCTACCATAAGATTAAATATGGCCATAAACAGCACCCAATCCGGGAAAATGGTCCTTATGGTCGACAGGTCAAATACCAGGTATGCAATAAATATAGCCAGTAAAAGCGGGTAAACTAAAAAGGTTACCGGTGTGGCGCCAACAAAGAAATTGAAGCCTAAAAAGCCTCTCCAGCCTATTTTTTTTATAAGCCTTGCAGGGTTACGCATATGTACCAGGTAGGTTTGCATGTAGCCTTTTATCCATCTTGAACGCTGCCGTATCCAGTTAAAGGGTTCGTTATTGGCCTCTTCGTAAGTTGTTGAGTTTACAATAGCTATTTTATAGCCTTTGGCATAAGCCCTTACACCAAGGTCGGCATCTTCGGTAACATTAAAGGGGTCCCATGCACCCAGTCCAACCAGTTGTTCCATTTTAAAATGGTTGCTTGTACCGCCCAATGGAATAGGTATGTCCAGCGTATCGAGGCCCGGCAGCATATAATCAAACCAATATGAATACTCCAGTGTAAACATGCGTGTAAGGAAGTTTTCATTACGGTTGAAGTAATTTAGTGCGCTTTGGATACAAATGTAGTTTTCAGGCAGCTTATGAAATAGTGCAACCACTTTTTTAAGCTGATCGGTATCAGGAATATCTTCGGCATCATAAATGGTGAGGTATTCGCCTTTTGAAAAGTGCAAAGCGTAATTACATGCCTTGGGCTTTGTCTTCGGCATGTGAAATGGCACTACTACCACTTCAAATGTGGCAGGGAAATCGAGGTTACGTACTGCGTTAAGGGTTTTGTCGTCATCTTCCTCAATAACAAGTTTTATATCAAGCTTTTCCCGGGGATAATCAATGCTCTGCAAATTCCATATCAGCTTTTTTATCAGCTTGTCTTCTTTGTAAACAGGGAGTAATATGGTATATATAGGTAAGTCTTCATCAACAACCTGCCTTAATTCTTCCTTGGTTACGGCCTGGTGCAATTCAAAGCGCGAGCCTACGAGCGCCAGGAACAGTTTAAATACAATGGCTACCAGGAAAAACGAACTTAAAAGCAGGTTTATAATGATAGACGTGTTTTTAAAACTCACCACCATCCCAATAGCAACTACGCCCAAAAGCACAAATGCAAAAATGAGTTGCACGGTAGTGAACGTAACGCTGGCGGAGGTTTCGGGATCGGTTTTCATTAACTCATAAACTGCCGATTTAACGTATTTTCCGCCTAACAGCTTATGACTTAGCCAGGTTATATCAAGGTCGGATGCCAAGATTATACGCGGCTCGCAATTGTAGGTGAATTTTACAAAATCGATGAACAGCTCGTTTGTCGGGTCGGCCATAATAGTTACAACCTTGCCGTGTTCAATGCGCAATGGCAAGGCCACCTGCTCGTCGGCAAACTTAAGTTCTACCTTTTTTAAAATTTCGGGGTCGAATGCTTCGGTACGTATCTCTTCTATCGTATAATCGGCATTTATGAGTATACGTTCGTAATTTTTGCGCGAGATATAGCCAAAATTGAGCGCTATTTTTATGAACGACTGACCTGTTCGGGCGGATAAATTTTCAATTCTTTTCCTGTCATCCAGTGTTATAAAACCATCACTAATCAAAAGTTCAGGAATTGACATATTTATTTGTTGGTAAAAATGCTGTATATTATCAGATCAGCAAACCCGCTTGTTTGATGGGCGGGTTTGCTGATAATAGGATTCATTTGTTTTATTCTTCTTCAGAAAATATCTCCTGCGACCTTTGGATACGTGAACGTACGTATAAGAATGCCAGCAGGATAAGCACCAGTATACCTAACAGGATATACAAGTTGTAATTTTCCCAAAACAAGGTAAGCTTGCTTTTGGTATCGATATATTCCAGGTTTTCGCTTGATTTATTGATATTGAACAGGTATTTATTGCCATTAACGTCGGAAATACAAACGTTGCTCGACAGTGTTGAAAGCTGCTCGGTAATTGATTTTGCAGCAGCAAGGAACGCATCATCCTGGTGCACCCCTGTGGCGGTTAGCACAAGGGTGGCGTTATTGCTGCGCCCGTAAAATATTTGTGCCAGGCCATTGGATACGCTATCAGATAGTTGATAAACAATCTTGTTATTATCGCTGTTGTACAGGCGAAATTCCTTGTCGAATTTGATCGGCGCGTCAGGGAATTCGTTCATCATCGGATCGTTTTTCTCCAGCAGGGCAACTACATTGTATTTTTTCAGATCGCTGGAGCTAAAGCCGTCTGAATAAACAAATTCGGGGAAATTATTGGAATTGATGTTATTGTTAAGTTCATATATTATCTCGCCCATTGCAGAGGCTGCATATTTGGCAATGCTTTTTGAAACAACTATGCGGGTTGTTCCGCTGTTAAATGCCTCCGGGTATTGATAAAAACTCAGGTCGTTGGTGATGAACGGATTTTTTGATTCGAGATATGATTTATCAACGTCAACTTCGGCAAAGAAATTGGTAAAACTGTTCAAACAGTTACCGGTTGACGGGTAGAACCTGAATTCGGCCTCAAGCGTATTGTATTTATGGTGCTGGTAACGGTTAATCGTTACAGAAGTATTCAATTTACCCGATATATCCAGCTTTTCACTACTGATCAATGAACCATTAAGGTAAATGTTGAAAAATCCGCGGTCGCCGGGGTTTAGTGCGCCATATATGCCTTCAAAGTGTATCTCAACTTCTTTTGGCGTGAAACTGAAATCGCTGTTTTTAAAATTATAAATACTCTTAAGCGACCCGATGCCCGACATGAAATTTACGTTGCCGCCGATTTGTTTTAACGATAGTTTTGACCGGTTTTCATCAATAGTTTTAAAGAAGGTGTTTTCGGCCTGATTTATTAACAGGTAGTCGCCAAAGGTGGAATTCAGGATGTTCATGTTGCCCAAAGCAGTTACCGCCTTACCAAAGCCTACATCGTCGCCCCCGGTGATAAACAGTATTTCTGTAGGTACTTTTTCACTTACAACACTTTTAACCTGTGTAAAGGTATTCCTTACGTTAACAATTTGTGTTACTGTATCATTCGCTACGGTAATTGCCTTATTAAGATAAAACAGGCCCTCACCGTTTTGCGGGGTAACTTTTATCAAATCACGCTGGTCTGAAGTAAGTTCAGGCATTGTGCCAACTACGATATAGTTGTGCAGCGAATCTGGTTTTTTATCGGCTGAAAAAACCGGTATATTATTAATGCCTGCTTTTTTTAGCCTTGAATAAGCCCATGCCACGGCTTTCAGGTCGTTCAGGGAAGGATCGGCGGGATAAACGATGGCTCTTTTCGAATCGAAACAGTTGCTGATGTTTACAGCATTGAAAAAGTTTTTATCGCTCCTTTGCAGTGAAAGGTAAGAGTAGTCTTTAACCTTCACCCACATCGCCGGATTGTCAAGGTCCTTACATTTGTCGTCTGATACAGTGAGCAACGACCTTACCTGTATCTTTAAAAAATTACCTTGCGAAACATCGGCACGGCTAAGATTAAGTACTATTTTTTGTATCGAATCGCCGGTAAGCCTTGCGCTGAATACGGGCTGGTCGGCAATCAGTACGTTTATAAAAGAGTGGTCTTTGATTAAAGCCTGCGACGGTTGAATAAATATAACCAGCTTACTGCCGTTAACTTCATATTTCGGGTCGATCTTAAGGAAGTAAGATGATGAGCCGCTCATACCAAATATTGGTTCATCTTCGTGCCCCATGGCTTTAAATGACACAATACTTTGTTGCTGCGCCATAGATGCGGTACTAAAAAGCAGTGCGAAGGCTAAAAAGGTTAAGAACTTATTCATTTGCTTGCAAATATTAATTTATAACATAAAATTCTACTCTAAAATAATTGCCATTATCATCGCTGCGGTAAGTAAGGTCGCCGCCCATTTCTTTCGTCATTAGCTTGGCAATTGAAAGACCTAAACCCAGCCGACTTTCTTTTGAGCCGCTTGCATCATTTAAGGTTTTTAATTTGTTAAACATCATATCCAATTCTTCCTGCCCTATAGCAATACCTTCGTCAATTATTTCAAAAACAAATTTCTGGCGCTGAAGGCTGGTAACAACTTTAATGTTATTATTTGTTTGCGAGAATTTAATTGCATTTGAAAGCAGGTTTTGAAATACCTGTCCAACGAATACCTTATCCAGCTTAACCTGCAGGGGTAATTTCAATATATTGTCAATAAGGTGTATGTTTTTCATTTGGGCAGTTTCGGTAAGCCCTTTAAAAACATGCATCACTTCGGCGTTTATATCAAAAACTTCCATGTTAAAACTCATCTCCGGCGATTCGATCTCTTTCACGTCCATCAGTTTATTTAACATATACTGCATTTTCTCAGCCGACTGAGTTATATAGTTACTAAACTCGCGCTGATCCGTACTTAGCCTGTAATCTTCTTCCTGTATCATGTTATTGCTCATGATGATGGAACCGATGAGGTTTTTAAGGTCGTGGCCGGCTATATTTATAAAGCTGTTCTTATGTTCGTCCATTTTACGCAGCTGCTCATATTGCATGTCAATGATCTTGTTTTTATCATTGATATCGCGGTTTTGTTCCTTCAACTGGTCGTTCGATTTTTCGATAAGTATCTGTGAACGGATGTCACGCTCGATCACTTTATACCTTACACTCGGGATAAGGCACGACAGCGCAGCAGTAATGAAAAAGAATTGCCCGCCGTTACTGATAAACAGCTCCAGGTCATAACTGCTGAATATTTTATAAAACACAAATACAAGTAGTAATGCAATGAGTACCTGTACAATAGAGTTTATGGCTTCCCAAAAAGCCAGCAGGTTAAAAAAAAGTACTATTACTGAATAAATTAAAAAATAAACATTTAAATGATCTATATTAACCAGGCTGCAAAGTAAGGCAGACGTTATTGAAAGCATTAAAAAGGATATATGCAGCAATAACCTGTAATTTTGCTTGTGCTTGCTGAAATAGGTATGCAGCGCATAAATAAGAATGACCGTAATAATCCTTACGATAAAAATTTGCAGCCATATGTTTGGCTCGAAAATAACATCGATGATACTGAATAAAGGATATACCAATATAATACTAAAGATGATATTATTAGTTTGATACCATGCCTTTTTTAATATTTCTTTTGTAAGTTCTTCCTTAGTAATATGGATAAACATTATTCGTTTTTTTCTTAAGGTACGATAATTAAAACTGGTTGCTTTTTTTGAACTTCACTAAAAATACACTAAAAATGGTAATGCGAAATCATTTATTCCTAACATGTTTAATATTTTGCACAACCACAGTATGTTACGTATTCGCAAAAAACAAACCAAACTATATGTCTGAAAGGCAAATTGCGTTTCAGCGGGCCCAAAGCCTTGATAATGGCATCAGTATTTCGTGGCTTGAACAAACCTGGGACAAGCACATACTTGATACTGCCGAAGTTACGGATGCCGATCTTAAATTGCTGAAAAAACTGGGCTTTAAAAGCATCCGCATCCCGGTTGCTTTCGCATACTTTGAGGAGCATAGTATTCCGCTCGAAAAAATCCTTTCTCATATAGACAGGCTGGTTAAACAGTGCGGCTTATACGGGTTTAAATTGATAATTGTTTACCATTCGGGAAATTTGGATGACGATAATTATGCGTCTGAGACTACAAACATAGCTGATTTATGGTCTTTTTTGGCGAAAAGGTATCAAAATGTAAGTCCTGACAAACTTTTTTTCGAAATTTATAACGAACCGCCACACATGGATCCACAAAAATGGAAAGATGCAGCCTATAATATAGTAAATGCAGTAAGAAAAGTTGATAAACGACGCACTTTATTGGTAGGCGCTTCTAATTTTAATAGTATTTATGAGCTAAGCCGGTTTGTTCGCCTTGCCGACGAGAACATTATTTATATCTTTCATTTTTATGAGCCTTTCTTTTTTACTCACCAGGGGGCAGAGTGGGTGGGCAACCAGGTGGCTACAACCGGGGTGCCTTTTCCTTACGAACGGGGAAAATATTTCCCGCCTCTTAATCCTAAAGCAAAAAATACTGCTGGTGAAAGTCACTATAACGAATACCCGGTTGATGGCAACGAGCAATCGATACACGATAAACTGATGATAGTAAAAAACTGGGCCGGTCAGTATGATGTTCCCTTACTTTGCAGCGAATATGGCGTTTACAATAAATATGCCGATCCGGACAGCCGGTGCAATTATATCAAAGCTATGCGCCGGCAGCTAAAAGCACTCGGCATACCCGGTATGTTGTGGGATTATAACGCCAATTTTTCCGTATTCACAGGTAAACCATCAGTTAATACGCTGCCCGAGTGCATGAAGGATGCTATTGGTTATCACCCGGCAAATTAAAGGCCGGGGAATTATTGTGTTAAAATATGATACCTGCGCAAAAACTATATGTATCTTTATATGATATAAATAAATTACCTTTGCACCTCACAAAATTGTTATGGAATTCTTTGAAGAAAAACGACGGGAGGTAATGACGCACATTGAAAAATTCATGCTGGATAAGATGTATGATTTTTTAAAGCCTGTAGATACGATATGGCAACCGTCGGATTTTTTGCCAGATTCTTCGAGAGATACCTTTTTTGATGAGATAAAGGAACTACAGGACAGCGCCCGCGAACTGCCGTATGACCTGATAGCCGTTTTAATTGGCGACACCATTACCGAAGAGGCTTTGCCTACTTATGAATCGTGGCTCACGATGGTGGATAATGTTTCGAAGGATGAAGAGGGCGGCTGGATGAAGTGGACCCGCCACTGGACGTCAGAAGAAAACCGCCACGGCGACCTGCTGAACAAATACCTTTATCTTTCAGGCCGCGTAAATATGCGGATGATGGAAATATCAACCCAATACCTCATTGCGGATGGTTTGGATATTGGTACCGGCCCTGATCCATACCGTAACTTTATTTACACCTCGTTCCAGGAACTGGCTACCAATATATCACACCGCAGGGTGGCATCGCATGCTAAAAAAGAAGGCGATACGCTGCTTTCGAAAATGTGCGGTGTTATCGCATCGGACGAGGCCCGCCATGCCAAGGCCTATAAATATTTTATAGAGCAGGTTTTTGCGGTTGATCCTAACGGGGCGATGCTGGCTTTTGAAGACATGATGCGCAAGAAAATAGTGATGCCGGCGCATTTCCTGCGTGAGGTGGGTTTGAAAGTTGGCCAAACCTTTGGCCATTTTACCGATGCTGCACAAAGGTTGGGCATTTATACCGCTATAGACTATATAGACATACTGAAAGAACTCATAGCCGACTGGCAGATTGAAAGCATTGCCGACCTGAGCGAAGCCGGCGAAAAAGCACGTGATTACCTGATGAAGCTACCCGAGCGCCTGCTCCGTGTTGCCGACAGGATGAAAAACCCCATGCTGGAGTACAAGTTTACCTGGATTAACGGATAAAGACATTTCGAATTTCGGATGTTCAATTTCGAATTGGCTTGATCCCGGAAATTATGATCATAGCGTAGATACAAAATTCGAAATCGAAAATTCGAAATCCGACATCAAAATTACCCTTCCTGCACCAAATCCGTCCCCAGTTTGCCCGATACATTCTCGAACATGCTATTGAGTATGGATTCCAGGGCGAGTGAATTTACATCGTCGGTATAATGCTCGTTGCGGGTGATATCCAGCTCTTCGCCTACAACTTCAATGCGGTAAAGTATGGCGTGGTATATATCCCGTTCGGCAATTTCTATTACATTACCTACTTTGGTTATCTCGAAGTTGATATCTTCCTGGCGCTGCTTTTTAAACAGTGGATTAACGTTTTGCTTCAGCTGGTTATACAGGCTGTCGGTATCGATATGTTTATGCAGGGTGATGGTTTTCATTTTTTTGCTTTTTAACTTTTATTACAACTAAAAGAAGGGTAGTATTGTTTGAAAAAGGATATGCCTTATACAGCGTCTTAAAAAGTAATAATGAACACCGAATGATGAATGTTAAACTTTCGACATTCGATATTCAACATTCGATGTTCATTATTCAAAAACTACACATAGGTTATGAACTATAAACTACTCGGCCGCAGCGGCCTTAAAGTATCTGAACTGTGCCTGGGCACAATGGGTTTCGGCACCGAGAACGGCTGGGGCGCCGATGCTGCAACCAGCTTTGCCATTATGGACGAATTTGCCAATGCCGGTGGCAATTTTTTGGATACTGCCAATATTTACAAGCTCGGCACCAGCGAAAAAATCATCGGCGATTACATCAGTAATCACGACAGGGATTATTTTGTGCTGGCCACCAAATACACACTGAAAGATAATACCACCAACCCCAACGCATCGGGAAACAACCGCAAAAATATGATGCGCAGCGTGGAGGAAAGCCTGAAAAGGTTGAAAACGGATTTCATCGACATCCTTTACCTGCACATTTGGGATGATATTACACCCATTGACGAAGTATTACGCGGGATGGATGACCTCATCCGCCAGGGCAAGATAAACTATGCAGCTATAAGCGATACACCCGCCTGGGTAGTGGCGAAAGGCAACACACTGGCTGAGTTAATGGGTTGGAGCCAATTGGTGGCTTTACAAGTTGAATACAGTCTGATACAGCGCACACCTGAACGCGAGTTGATACCAATGGCCAAACATTTCGGCATGACGGTTACACCCTGGGCACCGCTGGCAGGAGGGGCGCTTACCGGTAAATACCTGCGCGGCGAAAAAGGCCGTATTAAACCCGAAAGCAACCGCCTTAATGAACGTAGCGAAGCCATAACAAAAGTTGTTATTGAAATTGCAGATGAATTGGGCGTTTCACCCGGAAATGTGGCATTGCAATGGATGAGGCAGCAAGGGTTTTCGTGTATACCAGTAATCGGTGCTACCAAAGTTGAGCAATTACAGGATAATTTGAAAACGATTGATGTTACCCTAAGCGCTGAACAGTTAAAAAAATTAGATGAAGCGAGTGCCATCCCGCTCGGTTTCCCCGGCGACTTTTTTAAGGAGGAAGGCGTTAAGCTGAACAGTTTTGGCGGATTTTATCATAGGGTGGAGAAGAGGTAAGTAGTGATAGGTGAATAGTGGTTTGTTGTAAAAACAAATTCGACTGATGTGATATTATTATATCATTAAAAACATCAACACCATGAAAAAGAGATTTTTAACCATGCTGTTACTTGCCGCAATGTTTGCAGTAACCGGCACAACTTTAGTCGGCTGTGCGCCGCCTCATCACCTGGCTGGCCCGCCACCGCCGCCACCAGCACCTCCACAGCCGTAAATCCGGTGCAAGAATATCGAACGCTGAATACGATATTCGAAATTCGGTGTTAAATATTCGAATAAGAGCCTTTGACTATTAGTTGAAGGCTTTTTATTTGTATTTTTTTTAGCTCGGATTAATCCTTTTCATACAAAAAGCATCCAATATTTAAACACGACAGAAAGGTGTTTGATATTAAAAATTACAGTTATGAAAAAGAGATTTTTTGCATTTGCACTCATAATAGCCGCTGCGGCGGTATCAGTAACTTCAGGTTGTTATGTAGGTTATGGCTACGGCCATCCACACCACCACTATTACCGTGGTTATTAAATAAAGATGTTTTAAGTGAGAGGTGAGTGAGTGTGGTTAGGGCTTCCCGGGTTTGAGCGGGAGGCCCTTTTTTTATTGCAGATTTTTTGATTTCACCGATTTTGGTCGATGATTTCACCGATTAGGTTCAGTGAGAAAAGAGCGCTGTCATGTTGAGGCACTCGAAACATTGGCGCGCAAAGGCCTTACGGTTATATTTTGAAAACTCAATAACATCCGGGATGCAATTTTAATAAAAGAATTATAACTGCCACATAGCTATTAATGAAACAATCATCAAAGCCAAAAGCCATCCATAAAAACGCATTTGTGCCTTATATGCTATAAGGCAAGCCATGATTACCATTATAAAAATGACACCAAATATGGTTGCGAAAAAGTAGCCATACATTATGCCCTCGCCATCCATAAGTTTCCATGCATGCGGCATATTTTTCTGATTGCGCAACCATATTTCCACATATTTCAATCTACCAATAAATACAATGTATATAATGTATAAACTAATTGAGTAAGGATGTTTTCTGAAAATCAGCCACACGGAGTGCATTACGTTCATGATTTGGTATTTGTATTTAATACCAGTAATTTTAAAAAGTAACCTGTTTATCTGCACAGACACTCCATCCCTAAACTCGATTGCAGCGTATACCCCCCCGCGCCTAACGCCCGTGCAGTATAAGCGGAAAGCGGGACTGCCTTTAATAGCAGCATAGGCATTGGTTTGCAAATAAAATTAAAGGTATGATTTTGTCAATTAGCCGTATCCGTCCGGTTAATATCTTCCAGCGAGAGCGGGATGAGGTTTTTAGTTTTGAAATAAGTAAAAGTCACCACGCTTAAGGTAATGCAGCCCCCAAATAGTGCTGCAGGCACGGTTCCTAATAAGCTTGCTGCCGTGCCCGATTCAAAATCGCCCAGTTCATTTGATGACCCTATGAACATAGAATTTACCGCCGATACGCGCCCCCGCATGGTATCAGGCGTAAGTAATTGCATAATGGTTCCGCGTATGATCACGCTCACGCTGTCGAACGCGCCTTCGGTAAAAAGAAAAAACAGCGACAGGTAGAAATTACGCGACAAAGCGAAACAAATAATTGATGCGCCGAAGCCTGTAACGGCAATGAGTAAATTGCGCCACGGCTTATTCATCGGCGAAAACCGCGACATAGCCAGCATAGTTAAAACCGCGCCCAGCGAACCTGATGCCCGCATCAACCCTACGCCTTCGGCGCCAACGTGTAATATTTCCTTAGCAAATACCGGCAGCAAGGCCACAACGCCACCAAAAAATACCGAGAACAGGTCAAGGCTCATGGCGCCCAGCATCATTTTATTTTTAAATACAAAGTGTATGCCTTCAGAGAGGCTTTTCCAGATGTTCTCCTTAGGTTTAAATACAGCGGGGTATTGTTTCAAAAAGTAAACCAGCACCATTGATATAATAATCATGGCAATAATAACCACAAATGTTACCGTAATACCACCTTCTCCGGGTATAATCTTATTGCCGAAACCGTATATTAAACCACCCACGGCTGGCCCTAAAATGGATGCTATCTGCCAACTTGAACTGCTCCAGGTGCTGCCATTTGGGTAAACCTCGCGCGGAATGCTGTTTGCATAAATTGTAAAAGTGGCCGGCCCGAAAAATGCCCGCGCCAGGCCATTGCAAAATATCATTACGTAGATAATAGGTACTATCCAGTTGGCATGGATATAAGGGCTCATGCTTTTCATGGTAACTATAAACATCACCATTGATGAAAACAGCACACCTGTGTAAATAAGCAACAGCATTTTACGCTTTTCGGATTTATCGGCAATATAGCCTCCATACAATGCTATTCCCACAGCGGGGATTGCCTCGCAAAGCCCCAGCATGCCCAGTGCAAATTTGCTGTTGGTTACCTGGTAAATGTAATAGCCTATCACAAAGGTTTGCATTGTATAGGCAAAAGTGAAAAAGAAACGCATCGAGATATAAGCGCGGAAATCTTTATACCGCAGGGCCGCAAATGAATCTTTTTTTGAGAGTTGTCTATGTCCTTCTTCCGGCACGATGTTGTTTTAGTGTTGCCGCAAATTTAAAGTTTTTATGCAGATGCTATAAGTCATATTTACGTAATTAATAAATTACCTCTTTTAGGTAAAAGCATTTTACCTATATTTGGTAAATGCGTGTAATTATCGAAGATGAATACCTGGTAAATTTATATGTTAATGGTAAACCGTTAGGTAAACCGCGTTTTAACTCCGAAGTAGAATTGATATTTGTAAGAAGAATTGTACAAATAGAACAAGCACGTAACACAAATGATTTGAGAGCTTTAAAATCATTGCACTTTGAAAAATTATCCGGCAAATTAGTAGGGAAGTATTCAATACGTGTTAATCAATCTTTCAGGATAATATTTAGGATAGAAAAAGAGGGTGATGATAACCATATAGAAATAATTTGTGTAGAAGAATTAAACAATCATTATTCATAGCTTAATTATAATGAAGATGGGAAATGTATTTGATAAAGCAGGAAACCAATTAAAAACTACTGCGATGTTTCATCCAGGGATTTTTTTACTTGAAGAGATAGAAGAACGGGGATTAAAGAAATCTGATTTCGCAAATGATATCAAGGTGCTCCCCAGCAATTTAAGCGAACTGTTTAGCGGTAAGCGTAATATAACGGCCATAATAGCAGTACGGCTTGAGAAAGCGCTTGGTATAAGTGCAGAATATTGGATCGGCTTGCAAACCGCTTTTGATTTGGCTAAAGCAAGGGAAGCAGAATATGTATAATTACCTACGATATCTTATCCCAGCTCAACCCAACCTCTTTATTCTGAAATGCCTGGTGCAATATTTGGTGTTCGGGTAGCGCAAGTTGCGGATCTTTTTCAAATATCTCTTCAACACAATGGCGCACCCGTATAAGTAACTCCTGGTCGGTAACTAAGTTGGCGACCTTGAGGTCGAGTACGCCGCTTTGCTGGGTGCCCTCCAGGTTGCCGGGGCCGCGCAGTTGCAGGTCTGTCTCGGCAATTTCAAAGCCATTATTGGTTTTTACCATGGTGTTTAGCCTGGTACGTCCATCATGACTTAACTTATTGCCGCTCATCAGTATGCAATAAGATTGCTCGCCCCCGCGCCCAACCCTGCCGCGCAACTGGTGCAATTGCGACAGGCCGAAACGCTCGGCATTCTCAATGATCATTACCGATGCATTCGGGATGTTTACCCCAACTTCAATAACGGTTGTCGCCACCATTATCTGCGTTTCGCCTTTTACAAAACGCTGCATCTCGAAATCTTTCTCGGCAGGTTTCATTTTACCATGAACAATGCTTATGCGGTAATCGGGCAATGGAAATTCACGCGCCATTACATCGGTGCCGTCCTGCAGGTTTTTAAGGTCGAGCTTTTCGCTTTCCTGTATCAGCGGATAAACTACGTAAATTTGCCGGCCTTTGGCAATTTCCCGCTTCATGGAGCCAAACATTAGCAATCGTTGGTTTTCGTACAAGTGCTTCGTTTCAATCGGCTTACGGCCAGCGGGTAATTCATCAATTACCGATACATCCAGGTCGCCATATAAAGTCATGGCCAATGTGCGCGGGATAGGGGTGGCCGTCATTACCAAAACATGCGGTGGAATATTATTCTTTCGCCATAATTTCGAACGCTGTTCCACGCCAAAACGGTGCTGTTCATCAATCACCACAAATCCCAAGTTTTTATATTGCACCTTGTCTTCAATAAGCGCATGGGTGCCTATTAATATTTTTAATTCGCCGCTTTCCAGGCGCTCATGCAAAACTTTGCGGGCTTTTTGTTTAGTGGAACCCGTCAATAAAGCAACTTCAACAAAATCATCACCTACTAATGCCTTAATGGTTTGGTAATGCTGGTTGGCCAATATTTCAGTAGGCGCCATTATGCAAGTCTGGAATCCATTATCAATAGCTATCAGCATGCACATCAGCGCTACTACGGTTTTGCCGCTGCCTACGTCGCCTTGTAGCAGGCGGTTCATTTGTATACCGCGCTGGGTATCCTGCCGTATCTCTTTTAAAACCTTTTTTTGTGCGTTGGTTAGTTCAAATGGGAGTTTATGATGATAAAACTCGTTAAAATAATTACCGATGCTGCCAAAAATATTCCCCTTGAATTTATTGGTGCGATGGACTTTCGTTTTCAGTAGTTTAAGCTGAAGGATGAACAATTCTTCAAATTTCAACCGGTACTGTGCTTCGTTCAATGCTGCGGCATCTTCAGGGAAATGGATGTTACGAAAAGCGCTTGCCCGTGGCATCAGCCCGAAACGGTTAATAATATACGCCGGTAAATTTTCGTGGATATCCTTTGCATGCAGTTCAAGCAGTGTGGCGGTAAGTTTTTGCAGGCCTTTGCTATCAAGCCCGAACTGCTTTAATTTTTCGGTGGAATTATAAGCAGGCTGCAAAGTAGCATTACCCTTGCGCTGCAAGGCTTCCGGCGAATACAGCTCCATTTCGGGATGGGCCATTTGCGCCTTGCCATTGAAAAAACCAGGCTTGCCAAAAATAATGTAGGCTTTGCCGGGAACTAATGCTTTTTCAACCCACCTGATACCCTGGAACCATACCAGTTCCATAACACCCGTATCGTCCTGTGCCTGGAAAACGATGCGTTTGGTATGCTTTTCGCCCAATATCTCTTTATGGGTGATACGGGCGATTACCTGTACATAGGGCATTTCAGGTTCTATCTCGCGTATCTTGTAGAACCGGGTACGGTCGATGTATTTAAACGGGTAATGCCGCAGCAGGTCGTCAAATGTGGCTATCTGCAACTCTTTTTTCAAAACATCGGCACGGGTAAGGCCTACGCCTTTCAAGTATTCTACCGGTGTTTGAAACGGATTCAACTATAGGATATGATTTTGTATTTAGCCGCGTATAGCGGTAACTGAAATTTCCACATTTACATTTTTAGGCAGGCCGGCAACGGCAACGGTTTCGCGCGCCGGGAATTTTTCGGTAAAGTAAGAGCCGTACACCTCGTTAACCTGCCCAAAGCTGGCCATGTCCTTTAAAAAGATGGTAGTTTTTACAATATGGCCAAAACCAATGCCGGCCTCGGTTAAAATGGCCTTGATGTTTTCCATTACTTTAGTGGTTTCGGTTTTAATATCATCCAAAACCAACTCGCCGGTTGCAGGCTCAATAGCAACCTGCCCCGAAACGAATATTAAGCCTCCGGCTTCGATTGCCTGGCTGTAAGGACCGATAGGCGCAGGTGCGCTGGCGGTGTTGATCACTTTTTTCATTTATTTTTTTAGTATTAGCCATTGTACCAGTTTCCAGATAATGCCCAGCAAAAACACAGTTATTGCAATAGCATTAATAGTATGCATCACTTTAAGGTTAAAACTGGTAGGCCTGTTTGGATCCTTTTTTCTGAAAAAGTACATATACAAATATATAGGTAAAGGTGTAAAGGTGAAAGCAGAAATGTAAAAGGTTAATACAAAAAAGTATGAGCACAAAAAAGGCCCTCCGTTTTCGGGAGGGCCTTCTCAATATTTATTTTTTATTAATAATTATTGGTGGAATTCAACACGGCGGTTTGCGATACGGCCTTCTTCAGTTGAATTGTCAGCTACTGGGTGAGTTTCACCGAAAGCTTTAATTTTTAAATGTTTAGCATCAACACCAGAGTTAACTAAGTAAGTTTTTACTGAGTTAGCACGGTCACGTGATAAACGCATATTGTGAGCTGCAGTACCTTCAGATGAAGCGTAACCAGCAACAGTAACAGTTTTACCTGTAGTCCTTAAGTCAGCTGAAGTAGCATCCAAAGTTGGGTAAGATGAAGTCCTTAATACAGAACTATCAAATTCAAACTGGATGTTAGAATAAGCAGTAGCTTTTTTAGCAGTATCTGCTTTAATAGTATCTGGTTTAGGGAATATGATAGGGCAACCAGAACCATCAACTACAGTACCTGCAGGTGTGTTAGGGCATTTATCGAATTGGTCAGATACACCGTCACCGTCAGAATCTTTCTTCAGGTCGGCAACTGCTGTTTCAACATTGGTAACACGGCCTTTTAATGCTTCAACTTCCTGGCGTAATGCTGCGTCATACAGTTCGTCGTACAATTGAGCAACCGGGTTTACCCATTCTAAACTTTTCTTTGAGCTTGAGCCGAAAGTATATTCTAAACCTGCATAGGTATAAGCATAGTGACCGGCAAGCGATGGATAGAATTTGTAACCAGAGAAATTATAATTGTCAACCAAAGTTACAGTGTAACCTACGTTCAGATCCAATGCATCTGTCAGTTTGAACTTCAAGCCTGTTCCGATAGGTGCATCAAGTTCTTTAACAGTATTTGCATAAGTGGTAGAAGCTGATGTAGCACCAGGTGTTGTTGAAAAAGAAGGCTTGTAAAAATCTAAACCTAAACCTGCTGAAGCATATAAAATGATGCCGCTTTGACGGTGCAGGAAGCTGATGCTGCCGATGTCTAATACACCGCTTAAGTTAACAGAGTTAAACTTGGTTGAAAAATAAGTTCCGCCGAAAATGGTGGTGGTAGTTGTCGTACCTGTGTTAGATTGCTGATCTACGCTACCAACTACTTTACCACCATTATAATCTAAACGGATGGAAAGCGAATGGCTGATCTGGTCCCTCAGGTCAACGCCGTAACCCAGGGCTGCATGAAAGTCATCCGATGAGTTAACCATAAACGGAACCTGTGCTGAAGTAACCCCGGCATTGATACCAACGCTCCAGGTGTTGTACTGGGATGCTCCGCCAAATACCTTGGCAGATGACATGTCAGATGACATTGTCTTCGTTGTGTCTGTGGTTTGGGCTTTCGCAGCGCCCAGGGCCATCAGGCAAACAGCAGATAATGCGACTGTTTTCTTTAATGTAGAATAATTCATAGTTTTAAGATTAAACGATTTAATTGTGATTTTTTTCAAAATTAGTAATTATGTTTGAAACGAATACCAAAATTTGTTCCAAAAATTGTATTACTTATACAAATAAACTAAAAAAATTGTTTAAATAAAATTATTAATTGTATAAATAATGAAATATCTTCCTGTAAATGAGCGCCTGTTTCTAAATAATAGAAAAAATTTCGTTTCAAGAATAAAATCCAATTCTATAGCTCTTTTTTATTCAAATGACGAGTTCCCAAGAAGCGGCGACCAGGATTTTTTATTTAAACAGAATGCGGATTTTTTTTACCTGGCAGGAATCGACCAGGAACAAAGTATTTTGTTGCTTTATCCGGATTGTCCTAATTCGATGTACAGAGAAGTACTTTTTTTGAGACAGACCAATGAACACATTGCCATTTGGGAAGGACATAAATATACCAAAGAAGAAGCGAGGAAGGCATCGGGCATAGAAAACATATTCTGGCTGAGTGATTTTGACAGTATTTTTCATAGCATAGTAAATTATGCAGAGAATATTTACATCAATACAAATGAAAATGACCGCTTTAGCCCGTCGGTACCATATCGCGACCTGCGTATGCTGGATGCGCTGCGGTTAAAATATCCTTTGCACCATTACGAACGTTCGGCGCCCATAATGCGCGACTTGCGTGTGATAAAATCTGATATCGAGATAGAACTCACCAAAAAGGCTTGCGCTATTACACGTGATGCTTTTACTCGTGTACTTAAGTTTGTAAAGCCCGGCGTTGAGGAATATGAGATAGAGGCGGAAATAATACATGAATTTATAAAACAGCGTGCAACCGGGCATGCTTATAGCCCTATTATAGGTTCGGGCAAAAACGCTATTGTGCTGCATTATGTTGACAATAACAAAGTTTGCAAGGATGGCGAAGTGATATTGCTTGATTTTGGCGCCGAATATGCCAACTATAATGCGGATATGACCCGCTCAATTCCTGTAAACGGCCGTTTTACCAAACGCCAGCGCGATGTTTATGATGCAGTATTGCGTGTTATGCGGGAAGCTACCAAAATGATAATTGCCGGTACTGTATTGAATGCGTACCAGGACGAAGTTGGGGAAATAATGACCGGTGAATTAATTGGTTTAGGTTTGCTGGATAAGCATGATGTAGAAAAGCAGGACCCTAAAATGCCGTTGTATAAAAAATACTTTATGCATGGTACATCGCACCATTTGGGCCTGGATGTGCATGACTTTGCCAGCCGCTACAAGCCATTCGAAGTTGGCAACATATTGACCTGTGAACCAGGAATATATATCCCTGGTGAAGGGTTAGGCATCAGGCTGGAAAATAATATACTAATAACCAATAATGGTAATATCGACCTGATGGCGGATATCCCTGTTGAAGCCGATGAAATAGAGGGTATTATGAATAGCTGATTATTTGGTGAGTGGTTTATTGTGTTCATTGGGTGAGTAGTTGTGAAAACCATTCACTCAATCAACTACTCACCCAATCAACCATTCACTGACTCAATACCCGTCTACAAAACTGTACAGGTTAAATTGTTTGTTTTTTGCCAGTTCAGCTATATCCTGCTGTAATTTTCGCTTGTCGACATGCGCCATTCTTTTTTGCCGGATAAGGTTGTATGCTTTTTCGGTCAGTAAAAATTCCCTGCGTGTATTTGGATGTCGTTTTGTAGAAGTTATAAATACCACTACTTCAGCTATGCCTGCGTTTTGTGAAGCAATAGTTTTAAAAACGACAACTTCCTCATGTTTTTCGCCGGCAAGTTTTTTCAGGTTATTAATAAAAAATTCAGCCCCATCCCTGTCGGCCTTGTTTATCACAAACGCATCGGCAATTTCCATTAGGCCCGATTTGATGTTTTGCACCTCATCCCCGCTTTCCGGTACTAAAACTACCAGCGTAACATCGGCAAGGCCGGCAATTTCAATTTCCGATTGCCCAACGCCAACCGTCTCCACAAAAACATAATCGAAGCCCGCCCCGCGAAGCACATCGCTCATCTCTATGGTTTTTGCTGATAGTCCGCCTAACGAGCCCCGCGTTGCCAGCGAGCGGATAAAAACATCCGGATTATTAAAATGCGCCGACATTCGTATCCTGTCGCCAAGCAATGAGCCAAAATTGAACGGCGAAGTTGGATCGATTGCCAGGACAGCCACTTTTTTACCCGCATTTACCAATTGATCAATTATTGTATTTACCAGTGTGCTTTTACCCGCTCCGGGAGGGCCGGTAATACCAATTATAGGTACATCTTTATCAAAGTGCAGGCTTTTTAACAGTTCATCGGCACCGGCAAGGTCGTTTTCAACTATGGTAAGCGCACGTGCAACCGATTTGAAATTATCGCTTGTGAGGGTTGATAATATGTTAGCAGCGCTTTTCATTAATAATGCTTATGCATACAAAGCAATGAAATTATGCCGGGATATTAATATTCGCCGGTTGAAATAAACATCTTTAAATAAAAAAGCCAATATTTGCCCGTCGCAGATAAAGCGCAGCAATAAAACAACAGCATAAGTGGCAAAACCATCCGTACTGATCACCTTCGATTCGATGAAATACCCTAACTCGGGATTTTTTTCTTTTGGGAAAAGCCTGGGTGATGCATTAATACAGCAAAACCGCGGGCGTTACAGCCTATATTATTATGTGCACACACGTGCCACCTATATGTTTAATAAAAAGGTGAGCCTGGTTTACCTTTCAAAATTGCACAAATGGTTTTTTCCTGAGCCTAACCGTTTTGCGCTTACTCATTTTACCGACCAGTATTGCCGCCTGAAGCCGAAAAAGATCAATAGCAAAAAAATAATTACCGTACATGACATTAATGTAGTGCACGAAGGCAAAAAGCCCGAATGGAAAGTACAGCGCGACCTGAACCGCTTACGCGAGAATATTACAGTGTGCGATAAGATAGTGGCCATATCAAAATTTGTAGCCGGCGATATTATTAAATACTATCCCGAGGTTGCCGACAGAGTTAGCGTAATTTACAACGGTGCCGATATTTTAACTGTTGATGATAACCACAGCCCGAATTATCTGCCCTCAAAACCTTTTTTATTTGCCATCGGCTATATTGCGCCAAAAAAGAATTTCCATGTTTTACCTGCCTTGTTGCAGGGCAACGACTATGAACTGGTTATCTCCGGTGTTGAAACGCCTTACAAGGATAAAATTATAGAGGAAGCCGTAAAATTCGGCTGTGCCGACAGGGTGAGGATTACCGGCCCGGTTACCGAGGAAGATAAAGCCTGGTATTATAAAAACTGTGCGGCATTTGTTTTCCCTTCAATTGCCGAAGGGTTTGGCCTGCCGGTTATTGAGGCGATGCATTTTGGCAAGCCGGTGTTTTTATCAACCGCAACCTCGCTGCCGGAGATAGGCGGGGATGCTGCTTTTTATTTCGAAGATTTTGAACCCGAAACCATGCAGGAGACCTTCGAAAAAGGGATGGAACAGTTCGTAGCCGAAAAATGGGAAGCTAAGGTAAAAGCCCATGCCCTGCAATTCAATTGGGATGGAACGGCAAAACAGTACCTGGCTTTATATGACGAGTGTTTGAGTTAATAGCTATCTATCTACGCGGGTTATCCTGATGCTTTAACCTGAATACGATATATCTCGCCCATATTACCGGCCCAAAGTATTTTAGCACCATCAAAGGCTTAGCTTTTTGAAATGGGGCATCGATAGAAATGCCCGATATCCCTTCGTGGTTAAAGTTGGCCAGCGTATGGTCTATATAAACGAAGTGAAAGTTTTTATCGCCATAAAGTTTTAGGGTTAAGGCGTAATCTGCCGATATTTTGTACCGTGTGTCGTACTTATATTTCTTAAACACAGCTTTGGGAAAGATCATGGCCTGGTGATAAAGGCCGATCTTAGCAAATCTGTACTTCGATAAAAAACCATTCCGTTTAGCGCCCTCGGCGAATACATTGCCATAGTAAATAGCCGACGGGTCCTTCAGTTCGGCTACCATGGCCGAAAATCCGGGTAAAAGCTCATCATCAGCACCAAGAAAATACAGCCAGTCGCCTGTGGCGCGTTTTACGCCTTTGTTCATGGCATCATATATACCTTCGTCCTGCTCGCTTAGCCAAAAATGTATTTTACCGGCATTGCTTTCAATTATGCCGATGGTGCCATCGGTGCTTTTGCCGTCGATGATCACAATTTCAATATCTGCATAAGTTTGCCTGTAAATACTGTCGAGGCAGTTTTGAAGATACCGGGCAGCATTAAACGTTACGATGATCACTGATACCCGTTGCCTGTTCTCAACTTCGGCCGGTCTATCCTTCATTATCATATATCCTGGTTTTAGCGGCAGGCAAAATATACATTATAAATATAACGCTGCAATATATTATCAATGTAGCTGTTGAAATGGATTAATTAGATTTGCGCCATGGCAATTGAAAACAGGAATTTATTCCGGCTTACACGTTTTGTTATTTTTAAAATCTCCGGCCTGTTTAAGTTTTTTGCCAAATTCCGGTCGCCCAAAAAGCGGTTGCTTATTATTAAGACGGATGCCATTGGCGATTACATCCTTTTCCGAAATTTTTTAGAGATAGTTAAAACATCAAAAAAGTACAGCAATTACGAAATAGATGTATTAGGTAATGCTTTATGGAAGGATGCAGCACTACAATATGATGCTCCTTTTGTAGCTGAATTTATTTTTACCCGCCATGCCGGGCTTTACGAAGCGCCATTACAAACACTGAAGTTAGGATGGAAATTATTTACGCGAAATTATGAAGTTGTATTACAACCATCTTCAACCCGACTGTTAATCACCGATGGATTGGCAGCGCTTTCGGCGGCTAAGCAAATTGTTGGCTATGTAAGCGATACCGAAGGCATACAGGAAAAATACAAACGTAAAACCGATAATTTTTATACCCGTTTGCTTCAACTGCCTGGCGATGTTTATTTCGAATTCGACCGCAATCGTTATTTTTTTGAGCAAGTATTGGAACAGAAATTAACTATTACTGGTCCGTATATTCCGACCCCAAAAATAGAAAAAAGCGGTATCATCATTTTTCCGGGAGCCGGAATTGTTAAGCGCAGCTGGGAAAAAGAGAAATTTTTAGAACTGATAAAACTGGTGGCCTCACAATACAAAGGGCCTATACTCGTTCCCGGCGGCCCCGGTGAAGCCACCACAGCCCAATATTTAGCCGATAGCATGCCGGCCGGTACAGTAACTAACCTTATCGGTAAAACCACCATACCGCAGCTAATTGATCTTATCGGGTCGGCGCAATTGCTTATCAGTAATGAAACCAGCGTAACCCATATCGCGGCAGCAACGCAAACACCATCAGTTTGTATTTTAGGTGGCGGACATTTCGGGAGGTTCGCGCCTTACCCGGATCACATGGCGCATAAGCCAATATGCGTTTATGATAAAATGGAATGTTTTAACTGCAACTGGAACTGCATCTATCAAACCCAACCCGAAGCGCCCCAGCCCTGCGTGAGTATAGTTGGCGTGGAGCAGGTGTGGAATATTATTGAGTCGATAGTCCATTGACCATGGTCCATGGTTGCTCAAACCCGCCCGGTCAAGTGTCCACACTTGACCGAAACAAGATTGCAAGTGTCTACACTTGCGTCAGTTTTTAATCAGCTATTTATTTGTTAATCTGTCTTCTACTTGAGCGTGGACGCTCAAAACTTTATACTGTCAAGTGTGGACACTTGACAGGGCGACAGTCGTTATCTGCTATTATCTATCTTATTATGCATGGAGGTGTACCAAAATAAAAGTGGTACACCCCGGTACACAACTAATAGTTAAATTAGCGACTAATAACCTAATATTCAATATTTTAGTTGGAAATATCAATCAAAAATTGGTACACTGTGGTACAGTACAAAAACTTTACGTTAATAGCATAATTAACTGTTTATCAATCAATAATCTATAAATCGTTCTTTCAAAATATATTGCCTGTTGCGTTTTATCTGGTACACTTTTAAACCTATTTCAGGATTTCCGTAGCGGTCACATGTCCACGCTTGACCGGGCGGAAATAATCCTGGTATGAGTTTACACATGGTCATGGTCTACTAAAAGACAATACGTTAAACCTAATCCCGTTCTACCATGGTCCATTGCCCATCGACTATGGACTACAATTATGATGATGTAATTACGTAATTACTATTAGCTTTGCACGTTTATTTTAAATATTGATGAAGACTTATTTCAGGCTGCTCTCCTTTGCAAAACCCATCGAGAAGTTTGCCATTCCGTATATCGCGTTTACTTTGATGTATGTTCTTTTTAGCTCAATGCTATATATTTTGTTACCTACACTATTAAATACGCTTTTTGGCGGTGCTACTTCAGCTTTACCAGGCGCCACTCAATTTATATCCCATGCTGCTACAACAGTTCCGCCGGTAACAGCAACAACCGCTCAGGCTATAAGCCATGCTGCAAAAACAGTTGCCCTGGATAACAGGCCAACTTCATGGCTGGATATAAATGCTTGGTATAAATATTATCTCAATAATTTAGTAAAAGAAGGCAAGCAATGGGAAGCACTGGAGTTCGTGTGCGGGCTTATCATATTGTGTATGCTGATAGGCAACCTGTTTCGTTACCTTTCGGCCCGTACAATGGAAAACCTTAGGGTGCATACTTTATTAAACCTCAGGCGCACTGTTTTTAACAATGTTATGGATATGCACATGGGCTTTTTTAATAATGAGCGCAAAGGGAATATCATTTCAAAAATTGCGTCAGATGTGCAGGTGGTACAGTTTTCGGTTACGGCCACATTACAAGTCATATTTAAAGAACCGGCAACAATAATCGTTTTTTTAGTGATACTTTTTTCGTTCTCGGTTAAGTTAACGTTGTTCTCATTAATTGTGGTGCCTATTTCAGGCTTTATTATCTCCAGGATAGTTAAAAGGCTTAAAGCACAGGCTGTAGCAGCCCAACAGACATACGGTACTATGATAAGTTACCTGGACGAGGCATTGTCGGGCGTAAGGATAATAAAGGCGTTTAATGCCACACCATTTATAAAAGATCGTTTCGACAACGAGAACAAACGTTATTCAAAAATTTTACGGTCAATGGCTAAACGCCAGCAATCTGCTTCACCTGTTTCTGAAACACTATCTGTTGCCATGATCTCGTGCATTGTTTTATTTGGCGGCAACTTGATACTTGAAGGCAAATCTACTCTCGATGGCGGACATTTTATTGCTTATATAGCCCTTTTTTCGCAATTAATGCGCCCTGCAAAAGCAATTTCCGATTCGTTTAGTAATATACATTCGGGTATTGCAGCAGGCGAACGCGTACTTGAACTGATAGATGAAAAGCCTTTAATTGTTGATGCGCCAAATGCGAAAGTAATACATGATTTTGAACAGAGCATTGAATTTAGGGATGTGAACTTCTCTTATGGCGATAAAGAAGTATTATCAAACATCAACTTAACCGTACCAAAAGGTAAAACCATCGCATTGGTTGGTCCTTCGGGCGGTGGTAAATCAACTTTGATTGACCTGATACCGAGGTTTATCGAGCCCAAATCGGGCGAGGTACTGTTCGATGGCGTGAATATCCAGGACGTTACCATGGAATCGCTGCGAAATTTGTTAGGCACGGTTAACCAGGAATCGATTTTATTTAACGATACCATTTTCAATAACATAGCCTTTGGCAAAACTGAAGCGACAATGGAACAGGTGATGGCTGCGGCCAAAATTGCCAACGCGCATAACTTCATCATCGAAACAGAAAAAGGCTATGAAACCAATATAGGCGACAGGGGCACAAAACTATCCGGCGGCCAGCGGCAGCGTATTTGCATAGCGAGGGCAGTATTGAGCAACCCGCCGATCATGCTGTTGGATGAAGCAACCTCGGCGCTGGATACCGAATCGGAAAAACTGGTGCAGGACGCGCTGAACAACCTGATGAAGAACCGTACTTCGCTCATCATCGCCCACCGCTTAAGCACTATACAAAATGCTGACAATATCGTTGTGTTGGATAAGGGCAAAATAGTACAGCAGGGCACACACCAGGAACTGGCTAATAAACCCGGCCTGTACAAAAAGCTGATCAATATGCAAACCTTTAACGCCGACTAACGTAACTAAACCGTTAAAAGCCTGGTCGTTTTCAATTCCCTCCCTTGGGAGGGGTGCGGTTGAAATGAGCGTTGGCAGGGAGGGGTTATACGCTTAACGGTAGCCGCCAAGTCGCTTCCTGCACTTTCTACAGTTGGCAATCATATTTCGTGATACGTTATTGAATGTTTTCAAACGTTCGGACTAACGTAATCTATCGCATCCTTATATTTCTGTAAGGTTGCAGGCCAGGTGTAGTTTTTGGCAATATAAACTGTGGCTTTTTCGCGCATGGTGGTTAGGTCTGTTCCGGAGTCGAATAAAGTATCGAGGGCTTTTTTGAAATCTTCAAAATCTGTAAATAGAAATCCTGCCTGGCTGCTTTCAATATGGTCTTTAAGTACCTCGCAGCTTTTGTTGGCTATTACTGGTATGCCGTAAGCCATGCTCTCAAGCGTAACTAACGACAGGCTTTCATAAAACGATGGCATTACTAATGCACTCGCATTCTTCAGCAGGGTGTTTTTTACATCGTCATCCACAAAGCCCAATGCAATAATGTTTTCGTTAACCGGCACCTGCATGGTTACCTGCCCCACGAGCACCAGCTTTACCGGCTTTTTAGCCGTATGGTTATATCGCATCATATAATCGCAAAGCATCGCGCAGCCTTTTAAAGTATCAACGCGGCCTATGTAAATCAGGTAATCAGCGTTATTGCCCAGCATATCATTAATATTGATATCGCCCGATGGCTCCGCAATATCAATCCCCACACCGGCAATGTCAGAATAGATAGCTTCATTATTAAACAAGCGGTTCACAAATCTTTTCTCGCTCAGTGTGTTATACAATAACGCCTTCGGGCTATTAAAAACCTGCCTGAAAAACGGAAAATATATTGGCGGTTCATCATGTGCGGTGGGTACCAGTATGGACTTTTTGGGCGAAACCTTTAAGCCCTCAATCGTTGGATAATACAGGTAGGTAAAAAAGATCAATGCATCATATTGGCTTGAATGATCTTTTAAATATTGGATCAAATTCGGCAAATAAGGGCCCTGGTATTGTACCCATTTAGCGTAATCCTCATCAGTTATGGCTGATGGTATTAACTTTTCATAAGCACTCAATAATCCCAGAGAACGCAGCAATTTTTGATACGTCTTTTTTTTATAAAGCTTGCAGGTTATCAAACGGAGCTTTTTCCGGTTTTGTGGATTGCCTGTAGGGAAACGGTGAACCTTTAGGTTGTTAATGATGCTTATGCCAGCCTCGTATTCATCAAACCAGGTAATGTGGTTTTTAGCGCAGGATGTTAATATTTCCACATCATAAATACCATTTAATCGCTCTGCAATTAATCGACAGTGCAGCTCCGCGCCGCCGTTAACTTCCGCGCCGAAGCGTTGTACAATAAAAGCTATTTTTTTTTGATGATGGGCCACGCTGTGTGATACACGTAAGCAACAAATATAAACTTAAATACAGTTGGCAGTAAGTTTACAATTAAATCTATAATTTCGGACCTGTTAACGATGAAGAACAAAGTAGCCGTAATTATACCCTTTTACAAAACCGGCCTCACGCCGTATGAAAGTATATCGCTGCAGCAATGCTTTAAAATGCTATCGGGCTATCCGGTGATTGCCGTAAAGCCCCGGAAACTGCAATTATCAGCTGAAATTACAGCATATCCTTTTGCCGGTATAGTATCTTTTGATGATGATTATTTTAAGGATGTACAGGGCTATAACCGGCTGATGCTGTATGAAATGTTTTACCACGAGTTTTTGCCCTACGAATATATTCTCATTTGCCAACTGGATGCCTTTGTTTTTAAGGATGAATTAGCCTTTTGGTGCAATAAAAACGTAGACTATATCGGTGCCCCCTGGATAAAGCACCACGGTTATGCCGATGTGGTTAAGGCTATAAAATCGCACCTGCAATATTATTTTCACACGCGTTACAATGTGTACAAAGATGGTGTGCCAAGCGATAAGCAGTTCGAGAATAAGGCAGGCAACGGCGGCTTTTCATTGCGGAGGGTAAAAAAGTTTTATGATATATGCCGCTCACAACGCGATATGATCGCCCAATACAATAGTAGCAACCATCACCTGTTCAACGAAGATATTTTTTGGAGTGTAGAAGTGAACCGCAAACGGAGGATATTGAAGATACCTAACTGGCGAACAGCCTTGAAATTTTCAGTGGAATTTTGCCCGGAACGGGCCCTATTGCTCAATAAAGGCGAGTTGCCTTTTGGTTGCCATGCCTGGGACAGGAACGTGGAATTCTGGCGGCCGATATTTGAAAAGTATGGGTATGTGGTTTAGAGATCAGTGATTAGTGTTCAGTGATTAGGCTGTAGTTACCAATCACTAAACACTAATCACCAATCACCAAATTACTGGAATTTAAACCCTAAACCAATCTGCCATACCTGGTTACGGAAATCCTGGCCATCGGCATCATAATTACTGGTCATATCAATAGTGTACCTCGCACGCAGCTCAACCGCGCGGTTAAGATCAAAGCTTACGCCGATAACACCATCAAGCAAAGTGTTGGTAGTGCCGTAATTGTAATGATCTATTGTACCATTGTCGTATGTATTTGTTGTTGATGTTAAGAACGACAACTGTGGGCCAATCAGGAAATTAAATCCCGGTACAATGTGAAATTTAGCAAGCAATGGTACATCGATATAATCGGCGCGGGAAGTGAAGTTTCCGCCTGGGTCTACGCTGCCTGGGGTATTATCAAGCGATGCGGAAAAACCTTTTTGTGAGAACAATACTTCAGGCTCGAAAGATAACGGATAAACCAGCGGTACGTCAAAATAGATACCTGCGCTCCAGGCTGCTATAGTACCGGTACTGTTATACTCGTTATAAGCGTCAACCGTATTAGCCAGGTTAAGGCTACCCGTTAAACCAACTTTTACCTTGTAAAAATCATCATCCTGGCGTTGCTGTTGGGTTGGGCGGCGGTGAACACGGCGCGGGCCGTAATAGTAAGTCTGCGCGCTAACTGTACCTGCAACCAGCAGGCCTATGGTCAATAAAAAGAGTATTTTTTTCATAAATAATTGTTGTTTAATAAATGCATAGAGTACAAATTAACACAAAGGTTTATTTACAGTTTCTAATTTTTTTATTAGGCCTTCCCAAAATCATGCCACAGCCACGATATTTATTTACATTTGGCACATGCTACCGTTTAAAAATAAAACATGCCTGCCGGCAGGCATGGCCGTCAGTTTTTTATTTTTTTGCCTTAATTTTATAGCGTTAGGCGCTTCGGCACAAAAAGAATCCTTCATTTCTGTATTAGATAAACAAAACCACTGGGTCGATTCGGTTTATAATAAATTGAACCGGCGCCAGCGGATAGCACAGCTATTTTTTGTACGTGCGCATACCAACCTCGGCCAGAAATATGAAGATTCAGTCGCCAGTGTAATAGAAAATGACCAGGTAGGCGGCCTGGTGTTTTTCCAGGGAGGGCCTGTGCGGCAGGCTAATCTTATCAATCGTTACCAGCAGTTGAGTAAAGTGCCGCTATTGATTGCGATGGATGGCGAGTGGGGGCTTGGTATGCGGCTGGATTCGACCACATCGTTCCCTTTCCAGATGACTTTGGGTGCCATTCAGGATAATACGCTCATTTATAAAATGGGCCAGCAGGTCGCCTATGATTTTAAGCGGCTGGGCATGCAAATGAATTTCGGGCCGGATATGGATATCAATAACAACCCGAATAACCCTGTTATCAATTACCGTTCGTTCGGCGATAATAAATATAATGTGGCTCAAAAAGGCATTGCCTATTTTACCGGTATGCAGTCGGAAGGTTTACTAACTACCGCAAAGCATTTCCCAGGCCATGGCGATACCAACGTCGATTCGCATTTCGACCTGCCACTGCTGCCCTTTACGCGTGAGCGGCTGGATACGCTGGAAGAATATCCTTTCCGCGAAGCGATAAAAGCCGGCATAAGCGGCATAATGATAGCGCACATGGATATACCGGCACTGGACAATACCAAAAACCTGCCGTCGACCCTTTCAAGAAAAATAGTGACCGGCATTTTAAAGGATTCACTTGGCTTTAAAGGTTTGGTAGTATCTGATGCGATGGAAATGCAGGGCGTGGTTAAATATTTCCCTAACGGGGATGCCGATGTGCGCGCCTTTTTAGCCGGGAACGACATACTGGAGCTTTCGCAAAATTCGGCGCGCGCTATACAGCTCATCAGGCGGGTGGTGCGCAGGGGCGGCATATCCGCAGCGGAATTTGAGGCAAGGGTTAAAAAAATACTCGCTGCCAAATACTGGGCCGGCTTAAATAACTATCAGCCGGTCAATACGGCGCATTTGGTTGAAGACCTCAACCGCCCGGCTGAACATGAGCTTGTACAGCAATTAAGCGATGCGGCAGTTACGGTGTTAAAAGGCACCCCGGCATCTTTAGAGATGAATCCCATAAACCGCACAGCTATTGTGAGCATTGGTGTTTCGGAGTACACTGTTTTTCAGCGCAACCTGTCGAGATGGTACCAGTATTGTACCTTCTTTAAGGTTGGCAAAGCCGAAACGGCTGACAATATCAACAGGCTCTGCCAGGCTTTAAAGCAGTATAACCAGGTATTCATCAGCATAAACGATACCCGTCTGCGCCCGCAAAGCAAACTGGATTATAGCGACGAGGTGAAACAATTTATTACCCGGCTGGCGGCTTCAAAGAATACGGTTATATGTGTTTTTGCCAATCCTTATACTATTGCCACTTTGCCGGGGATAGAAAAAGCAAGCGCTTTATTGGCTTGTTACCAGATGAGCGATGACCTGCAGCGTTCGGCGGTGAAAGTGATTACCAGACGCATGAATCCTATTGGAAAACTGCCGGTTAATGTGAATGTGTTGTTCCCATATGGGAGCGGGGTGAAGTTTTAATTACTGATTAAAAATAAATTTATAGTTATATTTATACTTGTTTTTCTGCCTGATAAAACTTTAAACTATGCCTAAAAAAATACGAGCGATAATAACCGGTTCTACCGGCATGGTAGGGGAAGGCGTACTGCACGAGTGCCTGAACCATCCTTTGGTTGAACAGGTGCTGGTAGTTAACCGCAAGTCCTGCGGTATAGAGCACCCTAAGCTGGTGGAGATCATCCATAAAAATTTCTACGATCTGTCGGCTATCGAAGGGCACTTATATGGTTATAACGCCTGCTTTTTTTGTCTTGGTGTTTCGTCGGTGGGCATGACGGAGGATAAATACTTTAAACTTACCCATACCATTGCCCTTGATTTTGCCCGTACACTGATAAGGCTCGACCATAACATGACCTTTTGTTATGTTTCGGGAAGTGGAACCGACAGTAGCGAAAAAGGCGGCTCTATGTGGGCCCGTGTAAAGGGCAAAACCGAAAATGACCTGGCGGCACTACCATTTGAACATGAATATAATTTCAGGCCGGGTTACATGCACCCTACGCCAGGATTGAAGAATACGTTGAAGATGTACAAATATATTTCATGGCTTTATCCTGCCATGCGTAAATTGTTCCCTAATACAGCAAGCACATTGGCCGAACTTGGCCAAGCCATGATAAAAGCCGCCATCATCGGCTATCCAAAACAAACGCTTGAGGTAAAAGATATTGTGAAGTTGGCACATACGGAGATCGGTTGATTATGTACTTCGCTGTAAGTTCATACCCTTATGATGCTAAATATTACGGATGATGGCGATAGTGAGATAATGAGGAGAATATAGTAAATTTGGATATGAAAATCGCGCCGGTAGTTAGAAAAGCAGTATTAAAAGAAATCGACGAAGGTTATGAGGATATGCTATATTGGCTGTCTAAAACCCCACAGGAGCGTATTGCTGCTGTAACTCAATTGCGCGCGGGCAGTTTGCAACCGGGGCAGCGCCTGGATAAAACGGTGCTTATAAAAAGGAAGCTACATCCATGACACTCGATCAGGATTTTGAAGATTTTGTTCTTTTACTGAATAAATACAACATCGATTACATGATCGTTGGTGGATATGCCCTTGCTTTTCATGGTAAGCCCCGGCATACCGGCGATTTGGATATTTGGATTGCTATATCAGAAGATAATGCCCTGGGAATGGTTCGCGTTATCAATGAATTTGGCATGGCTTCTTTAGGTATGAAAAAATCAGATTTTTTACAAAAAGGCATAATCACTCAAATCGGCTATCCGCCTTTGCGGATAGATATTCTAAATGAAATTGATGGGGTTAATTTTACAGAAGCATATCCTAATAAATTAATTATTGATGTGGATGGATTAGCTGTAAATTATATAGGATTAGATGATTTAATAAGGAACAAGCAGGTAAGTGGCCGTAAACAGGATATTGCGGATATTAGTGAATTGAATAAATTAAAAAGAAAGTAAAGTAAATACCATGCAGGTTAATTTGCTACATACTATGTGTATTACCAGATGCTGACTATGTTAAATAGTAACGCTATTCAGAAACTTTTTCTTTATTAGATTTTGGTCAATCCAAATCGTTTTGCGATATCATCTAATTCTTTGTCCTCAATTGATTCTTCCTCTTTCTGATAACCTAAGTTATAATTAATTTCAGTTTCCAATACTGTATACAAAGCCTTGATTTTCTCATCATCTGCGGTATTTATATAATTATGCAGAACTTGTCTTAACTTACTTGTTTTCATCTGAAATGATTGGCGTTAACAAAATGGTTCTATAGATAAAGTTAAAATTTTTTATCATGATACCCATAGTTGCCATACCATTTTTATGAGTTTTAAAAGTCATTTATTGTGTAACTTTAATAAATCATATCACAATAAAAAAGTAAGTAAACATGTGGAATCAATGCTTTGATGGTTATTGCCCTGAGAGTAGTTTAAAGGGCGATAAAGTAAAAATGCGCTTAAATTCAAATGATTTTTTTGAAAGCGAAAAAACCGGGTTGCAGATTGCAATAAGTTATCCAGGCGTTCATGCAGTTGTTTTAAAGTTTAGAGGGGACGGAAAATTTAGAAATACAATTAAATACGCGCATGAAGTTGAAAACGGAGAACTATTAAGTCCGCAATTAGTGGACAGGTTTCCGTATTGCGGAGACGAGTTATTTGGAGATGAAGCACAATTTGTTACTTATATAAGTCAAATTGTCGGTTCCAAGTGTAATAATAAAACAAATGACAGCGCCGACTTTGGAAATACAATAAATCGTTACAGAGAATTCAATAGTGATATTAATATTTTCAATCATAGAAATTCTTCTTTTGACTATTGTTATAATTATTTTAGGAATGTAGATATATCAATCGATGTTGAAAAAAGTTGTCTTGCACTGGGATTTTATTTAGCAAGTTGGGGAATGCTTAGAGGTTCGGGGTTTTTACTGCAGAGGAGCTATAAATACTATGAAAAACTAATACTGTACGTTGCTAAACAACAAAAAGAAAAAGAATACTTATGGAACATCGATGTAAATAGTTATCCTGAAAACTATGAGCAACTGCAAACAATCTATGAGGAAATAAAAGAAATAGTCATAGAACCAGCAAAAGCTCATTTAACTATAATTACTAAAATAATGTTAGGTGTCTACGGTTTTGTCCCAGCTTATGATTCATATTTTATTAAAACTTTTAATAATTTATCTAAAGGGAAAACGAGTTTCAATAAGTTCAGTAAACAATCATTAGAAGCCATTTATCAATTTTATATAGAGCATAGATCGGAAATAGATAAGTTGTCAAACGACATTCATGTATTAAATTTTGATGGAAAGTTTGATGACAACAATCATTACACAAGGGCTAAAATTATAGATATGTATGGATTTCAAAAGAACTTTGAGCCTGGTGCATTTATTTAGTTATAATTAATCTCTTATTCAAATTAACTAATACTGCCCAATCGTTATTTTTATAAATTATGCAATTATCCCGTAATAAATACAACGAAAAATTTCAAATCGTTCTTGCTAGGCTAAATCAAAAACAATTGGAAGCCGTTAATCAGATTGATGGTCCGGTACAGGTAGTAGCAGGGCCAGGTACAGGCAAAACTCAAGTTTTGGCTGCCCGCATTGGCAAGATACTAATCGATACCGATGCCTTACCCAACGAGATACTTTGCCTTACTTATACTGATGCCGGTGCAATAGCTATGCGTAAACGCCTGTTCGAGTTTATAGGTCCCGAAGCTTATGAAGTTAATATCTATACTTTTCACGCTTTTTGTAACGAAGTGATTCAGGAAAACCTGGAGTATTTTGGCAAACTGAATTTAGACCCTTTGTCGGAGTTAGATGCAGTTTCGTTGTTTCAGGAACTAGTAAATGAGTTTCCCAACGATCACCCATTAAAGCGGTTTACTGGAGAGATTTATTATGATGTGCCCCGACTGAAGAATCTTTTCTCGACTATGAAGCGGGAGAATTGGGATGCCGATAAGATCGCAACAAAAGTAGCAGAATACCTAAACGAATTGCCCAAACGTGAAGAATTTATATATAAACGTCCCAATACCGCGAAAGGTATTAAAGCAGGTGACGTTAAGCAAAAAGATATTGACGCAGTACATGAAGCCATGAAGAAGTTAATGGCTGCAGTAGGTGAGTATGAAAATTACGCTGCTAAAATGAGCAATAAAAAATGGTATGATTATGATGACATGATCATGTGGGTATTAAAAGCTTTCAGGGAAAATGAGGAAATATTGCGCAATTACCAGGAACGTTATCAATATGTTTTAGTCGATGAATTCCAGGACACAAGCGGAGCACAAAATGAGTTGCTTAAACTCCTACTTAGTTATTGGGAAACGCCTAACATATTTGTTGTCGGAGATGATGATCAATCTATCTTTAAGTTCAACGGCGCAAACCTTAATAATATATTGGATTTTGGGAGTGAATATACCAATGGTTTAAAACCAATAGTGCTAAATCAAAATTATCGTTCCAACCAACATATTTTGGATATTTCAAAAGCGCTGATTAATAATAACAAAATAAGGTTATCCTTGGATAAGGACCTGCGCTCATCGCACCCGCGTTTTAGTGAGCTGGTTGTTGAACCGGTGATACGCGAATATGAAAACCCCGGACAGGAAGTGGTTGATGTAGCCGCGCAGATTACGCGCCTGCTTGACAAAGGTACCCCTGCCGAAGAAATAGCCGTCATTTATCGCAACCACAGCCAGGTAGAAGACCTGCTGCAATATCTTGACAATAAAAAGATCGCCGTTAACACAAAGCGAAAAATAGACATCCTAACGCAGCCATTTGGTGAAAAGATCATCACCATACTGCGTTACCTTACTATGGAAATGGATTCGCCGTACAGCGGTGATGAGTTATTGTTTGAAATTATGCATTATGATTTCTTTAACATCGCGCCTATTGAAGTAGCCAAGGCCAGCATCGCGGTAGCAAAAGAAAATTATGCCACGATGTCAAACGATCAGCCTAAAACATCGTTGCGCCGTTATATCAGCGATATGCGTACGCCTGCGCAGCCCGGCTTATTTGATAATACGCAAAACGTGGAAATGAAGTTCCTGGTAAGCGACATCGATTATTTGCTGCGCGAATCTGTTAATGTTACGCTACAGGCCTTTTTTCAGCAGGTGATAGCCAAAATGGGCATCCTGCGCTATATTATGCAGCAGCCGGATAAAGGCACCTACATGCAAATGCTCACCGGCTTTTTCGACTTCCTGAAGGACGAAAGCCGTAAAAATCCTGAAATAAAATTGGCCGATTTTATCGCCACTATCAACCTGATGCAGAAGAACAACATTCGGCTGGGCCTTAACCAGGTGATCTTTTCCGAAAAAGGCATCAATTTTCTAACTGCTCATGGCTCAAAGGGATTGGAGTATGAACACGTATTCTTCATCGGCTGCGATAAGCGCACCTGGGACAGCAAGGGCCGCAACCATGGCTTTAGCTACCCCGATACGCTAACACAAAGCAAGACTGACGACACCGCTCAAAAAGAAGAATCGCGCAGGTTGTTTTATGTGGCGTTAACACGTGCCAAGCAATGCCTGATGATATCTTATTCGGCTAAAGATAAGAATGATAAAGACCAGGAATCCTCGCAGTTTGTTGGTGAAATATTGGCAGAAACGCATTTGCAGGTTGACTATCCGAAGGTTGGCGAAGAAGCAATGTTTGATTTTTACGCCACCCAGTTTAACCCGGAAGATAAGCCAAAAGTGGAGCTGTTAGACAAAAATTATATCAACCTGCTGCTGCAAAACTACACGCTGTCGGTTACGCACCTGAGCAATTATCTGGATTGCCCGCTGCGGTTCTATTTCCAGTGTTTGATTAGGGTGCCATCGGGTAAAAGTCCTGCGGCCACGTTTGGGCAGGCGGTGCATT
>Ga0302309_10000627_pt1 | contig 39495 bp, 39 predicted proteins | sample III_Palsa_N1_1_FD_200453 | JGI IMG/M metagenome (GOLD analysis project Ga0302309, IMG submission 200453) | Peat permafrost microbial communities from Stordalen Mire near Abisko, Sweden - III_Palsa_N1_1 | ecosystem: Environmental > Terrestrial > Soil > Palsa > Peat permafrost | place: Sweden...
CGTTCCTGTCCTGCGTACCGCTGCCGCTGATGATGATCACTGCCGGGAATTTACCTGCACCGTTCGGCCGCGTGAATGTAGCGCCGTAATGCAGCGTTTTGGCCGCATTGTCGTACTCAACATCTTCGGTATAATAATTAAATGGCGGTTGTGGTGTTTGCGGGCGAACTTTTTCAGAGGCGCCCAGCGCGGCTTTTTGTTCGGCAGTAATGCGGCTAATACTTAAAGGCGCTGCCGCGTTTTGTTTAAATATACCGATGATGCCGTCCTTGCCATTCCATAAGCCCTTGTAGCTACCTTTTATGATGGGTATATCGATAAAAACGCTATCCTTTACCCGGTAGGTTTTGCCGCAATTGATGTTAAACGCCTTTTGGTCGGGACTATCAAAAGTGGCCGAATAGGTAGAATCGGCACTACTGCTGATATTAAACACCAGGCGAAGATTAATGCCGCTTACCGGTATCGAACCCAGCCAACTGCCGGTTATATCCTGCGCCTTTGCGCTTAAAGCGCCTAATAGTAAAGCGCAGATCATTAATTTCTTCATTATATAATTAGTGATTGAGTGGGTTAGTGATTGAGTGAACTTTTTTATAAGTCTTTTTTGGTTTTATGATTTTTAAAATAGATGTAAGAGTAAGTAATGGGTATAAGCGCCATTAAAAACACACAACCCAGGAAAATATAAGTACCGATGACCGAAGGCAGCGCCAGCCGTTCAATGGTTACGATAATACCGCCAGCCACCCACACTTTGCCCGCGAGGCGGTGCGTGGCGCGCCAGTTGCCTTCGTCTTCCAGCGTCCAGGGAACGCGTACGCCTACAAAGTAATTGGGTTTGATATTGTACATCATGTTGCCTAAAAACACAAACAGCAGGCCCATCAGCGATATAATGAGCTTATCAGAATGAAAACCTTTGTTGATAGCCGATATAACGATGCAGATATTGAGCGCCGACATAAAAATGACCAGCCCCATGCCTAATTGCTGGAAACGTTTCTGCCCGTATTTTACCTGTTTTTTAGGGTCGATGGACGGGAGATATTTCATAAGCAGGTACAGCAGGATAGATAAACCCGAGAGCAGCCCGCCGGTAAAAAACAATTCGCTCCTGGGGCCGTAGCCATTAGGCTGCCCGTCGGCGCCAAAGTGTACGGGCACGATAGCCGGCAAACCGTCGTACACATAATACAGGTAAGCCAGCGGCAGCAGCGCTAAAATGAGCGCGAACACATCCCAAAAGGTGATTTTTTTTTCCATGACCAGGTTTATTTTTTGAATTGCATTATCCATTTTAACATCTCGTCCATTACGGTGGTATTGAGCGAGTAGCAGATGAACTGCCCTTCCTTTACCGAAACCACCAACCCTGCCTGGCGCAGCAGGTCGAGGTGGTGCGATATGCTCGGCTTGGAAATGCTGAACTTATCGGCAATCTCGCCGGCCGTAAGGTCTTTTTCCTTCAGCAGTTCCAGTATCTCGCGCCGGGTAGGGTCGTTCAGTGCTTTAAAGAGGGCGTTCAATTTTTATTTATATATTTAGACAAATGTCTAAATATAATTTGGAATTGAAAAATTTATTTGGGGCAGGGCATTAGATTAATGATATATTATTTAGAATATGAAGATGCTTAACGCCTCAATCACATTAAACTCTTGACTTTTTAGTATTTGGGGCCAATACGATGTCTTTAATTTCTCTCTTATCTTCTTTTTTAAGCCAATTGTTTTCTTTGAAATTTTTCATGCCCTTAATATTCATTTGTAATAATTCATGAAATATCGGGGCCGGATTAATCACGGGGATTATGACATTGGAAAACCTACTTCCTGAAACATTCTTTGCCAAAATAGCCCTCAGATGGCCGAAAGCTATTCCAAATAAAGTTTCTAATGAATTAGGCGGAAAACCCACTTTTCGATCAGCATCTAAAAGATTTTCAAAATTGACAACCGCAAACCTTGTTAAAACGCTTCCACTTAGAAAAGTTGAATTATTATCCGAATGTTTAAATTCAGCTTTTAATACAAATTCAACCCACCCTTCTTGAATATCAAATGCAAAGTTCATCCCATAGCCAATTAGTATTTTATCTGAATCTGGTGGAATTAATTCTTGCAAGGAAAAACCGCAATCAAGAATTCTGATTATCCCAAATTCGAAAGATTGAATTTCGCTTTCCATGTCTAGGCCGTTTGATGTTTAGGAAGTTTAATTTTTTGATTATAATCGGGGTTAATGTAAACCACCGACATAGGATTAGTATCCTCTAATGTTAAAAGTCTTTCTTGCTTAAAATCTGAAGGATCAAATTGGATAGAAGTCATTTTCTTAAGCGAATTTTTACGCAATACTATATCAAACTCGCTATCTAAGGCTTCTTCAAATTTAGCCAATGTTATCAAATTGATTAGTTTATCCCCTCTAAATAATTGGGTGATATAACTTGGTGAAGTTCCAATTAGCTTACTAATTTCCTTTCTTGTAAATCTACCACTGATGATTTTTTCTATCTCACTTAAAAAGCGAAACATAATCATATGGGCTTTGTGGTCTATTTTATCTTTTTGATTTTCAAGTTCGAATAGCCCACTGAATTCATCCTCAGCGCTTTCTGTCTTATCAGATTTCATAATCGTATGATGCAACGGTTTCAATAATAGCTATCTCTTTATTGGAATTTCCTTTAGATTTCTTTTTGGGATGTAAAATTGCCATTACTACAATTAAAACGCCACTTTTTGATTTAAATTCTTTGCAATAAATTCTGTCATTTTCTTGGCCTTTAAAAAATTTCATTGCGGTTACGTCTTTGCACCTATCATTGATGTCTTCTTTATCATAAAGGTCTGGTATTCTGTGGCCTCCGAATATAATATCACATATATATTTGAATTTCTTTTTGTGCCTATCATCTGAAAATAGATAATCTTTGATTTCAGTCTTGTTGAGAGAATCAACATAAATTGCTCTTTTACCATCATCTGATGGCATTACACGCTGACATCCTCTTTTCACAAAATTAAGCTATAGGTTAATCAATTCCAAATAAAATAAGGCTGCTTTAGATAAAATAGCCTTAAACATAATCTTTAAATTGTTATAAGGCAATTATTTGGTATAATTTTATACGAATGTGCCAAAAAAAATCTTTCTCCCCACCCCCTTCCAAATTCCCCCGAAAATTCCCAAATTGTAACAGCTTTACCATTAGCACCTTATGCAACGCAGAAATTTCATCAAAACCACCTCGCTGGCGGGTATTACACTATCGGCCTTAAGTTTAAACGCCTGTAAATTACCGCCTTCGGAACAAAGCAAGGACGACCAGCCCTACGACCCCAAAGCCGACCATTTTGAGCTGAACGAGGCGACAATCGATGAGCTGCAGCAGAAAATGGCCAGCAACGAATACACTTCGCACAGTATTACGCAGCTTTACCTCAACCGCATAAACGATATAGACAAAAGCGGCCCCAAACTAAACACTGTAATAGCCCTAAACCCAAATGCCCTCGATACGGCCACCGCTATGGACGACGAGCGCGCCAAAGGAAAAGTTCGCGGGCCGCTGCACGGCATACCGGTACTGATAAAAGACAATATTAACACCAAAGACCATACGCCCACTACTGCCGGTTCGCTGGCATTGGCGGATAATTTTGTGGGTAAGGATGCCTTTATCATCAACAAGCTGCGCGAAGCGGGGGCGGTGATTTTGGGCAAGACCAATTTAAGCGAGTGGGCCAATTTCCGTTCCACCCGCGCATGCAGCGCATGGAGCAGCAAAGGTGGACAAACCAAATGCCCTTATATTTTAGACCGCAACCCCAGCGGCTCGAGCGCGGGTACCGGTTCGGCTGTGGCAGCTAATTTATGCGTTATAGGCATCGGCACCGAAACGGACGGATCGGTGGTTTCGCCGTCGTCGGTGAACGGTATTGTGGGTATCAAGCCAACGGTGGGTTTGCTGAGCCGCTCGGGCATTATCCCCATCTCCAAAACGCAGGATACCGCCGGGCCAATGGCGCGAACGGTTAAGGATGCAGCTATTTTATTGGGTATTTTAGCCGGCGCCGATGCGGATGATAGCTTCACCAAAGACAGCAAACCCCAAGCCGACTATACCAAATTTTTGGATGCAAACGGTCTGCAAGGCAAACGCCTTGGCCTGGAAAAAGCGGCGCTGGACGGTAACCCCGATATGGAAGCCTTATTGCAGGATGCTATTGCCGTATTGAAAAGCAAAGGCGCTACTATTGTTGAGATAGAACTGAACAAGGCGTTGAAAGTAATCCCGCCGACTTCAGAATTTAACGTGCTGCTTTATGAATTTAAAGACGGGCTGGCCAAATATTTCAGCACCTATAATACCAAGGTGAAGTCGCTGGCGGATGTGATTGCTTTTAACAAAGCTAATGCCGCCAAATGCATGCCTTTTTTTAAACAGGAAATAATGGACCAGGCACAGGCAAAAGGCGACCTGAACAGCAAAGAATACCTCGATGCAGTAAAAAGCACCACCGGCGCTCGCGGCATCATCAGCAAAATAATGGTCGATAACAAGCTGGATGCCATTATCGGCCCCACCAACGGTTTTGCTTGTACCATCGACCTGGTAAACGGTGATTATGACAATGGTTTCGGCTTTTCAACAGCCCCTGCTATTGCGGGTTTTCCGCACATTACGGTACCGATGGGTTTTGGTCATGGTTTGCCCATGGGATTGTCGTTCTTCAGTACCGCTTATAAGGAAGCCGACATTATCAAACTGGCTTATGCTTATGAGCAGGCCTCGAAGAAGCGAATGAAACCGGAGTTTAAGGTGGATTTATTGGGGTGAAGGGTGGTGAGTGGTTGATTGGGTTGATTAGGTGAGTAGTTGGGAATGTGATTGGTGCGAATGCTATGGTTCAACAGGCTTAAGTTGGCAGTGTACTTTTAAATATAATCGAAATAACATCAGGGCAATCCTTAAATCCGCAATCACGGTTCAGACTAAGCGTGAGGGATGCAGCGTATACCGGCCATGTGATTAAGGCCTGTGCAGTACGAGCGGAGCCCGACCCACAGAAGAACGCCAATAATTCAATAGGATTCTTTAAGTCCTCCCTACCGGGGAGGATTTAGGTGGGGCTAAAGATCCATCACCTTAGTATGTATCCGCTTAATATAATTACGTATATCGAGCACAATACCGGCGAAGATGTAAAATATGAGCGGGAAACCCACCGCCAAAAATGAGGAATAGATAAAAAACAGGCGTATTTTATTGATGGAGACGTTGAAACGCTCGCCAAGATAGGTGCAAACCCCGAAAGAATAGCGTTCAAAGAAAGTAAGAATACGTTGTAACATATCAGGCTAACTTTAATATTTTATTACCAATGCCGCATTGCAGGCACTTTTTAAAGTTACAATAATTATTCCGTAACTCCAATAAGGCTTGCGTTTCGAAGGCGGTATTAACTTTTACGCCTAAAACGGCGAAATCGGCTATGATATTATTTTCTTCGGCCGGTAAATTTTCCAACAGTTTGAGGCTGCGATTGATAAAATGCTCCAATTGCAGGTGCTTACCGTAGCTAAAAAGGAATAGCGCCAAAGTGTTTAACAAAATGATATCGATTGAGGCTGCGCCGAGGCTTTTTGATGTGGGTTTCGACGGCGCATCGAAGCGGTAATGCTCTTCCCAATAAGGGTTTACGCCGATGTCGGTGAACAGATCGCGCAGGGATTTTACATCGCGGATGTCGAGCACTTTGGAAAACAGGTGGTTTGAACGTACGATGAGCGCGGCGAACTGCGCCAGCCTAATGGTAGGGAAATTTTGCGGGCGCAGGCGCATAAATTTCCATAAATGGTTTTCAATTGGCGTAAGGCTGTATTTTTTACGCAGGAAGTTGTATTCTTCCTTTAATTTTTGGGGGTAATCATCTGTTACCTCGCCTTCTAAAAACCCCGCCTGCCCGAAAACAAGCGCCTCGATTTGCATCGGGTTATTTTTGTGTTTGGCGAGGATATTTTGCGGCAGTGACCGCGCAAGTAGCTCAAACGGCAACGCATTGGTCTTAAACCCGAAGTTAGCCGCCAAAAACTGGTAAAAGGTTTCTTCCCAATCGCCGCGGTTAACTTCCAGGGCGGCGATAACGGCTTTCGAGCGTTTTTCCAGGCGTTCAACCAATACGCGGGTAAGCCAGGTGCGCATGGTAAATTCATCAACTGTACCGATACTGCCTTCGCAGGGTATAATAGCTTGATTACCAAATACTAACGCATGATAGCGATTATATAGCTCATCTGAAATACGGTTTTGCAGTTCGAGCGTAGCCAGTTGGCGACCATCGTGCAATGTGATCGGCTCATCGTCGCGGTAAACCACATGCAGGATCACATTTTTATAGGCATCATCGTTAGTATGGTTGTGCTTGTGCCAGTCGGACGAGGAAATATGTATCTCCACATTTCCGGCCCAGGTTGTATCGCCAATTTTGATACGGGCGTTTTGGAAATCGGGACCTGAATCGGTATTGTGCAACCCTGCCGAATAGATCTCCACATTTTCACCCGCAGTAGTTTTTAGGTCATTTTTGTCAAAAAGCCTGAACTTCCAGATGTAGTGCAGAAAATCTTCGGTGAAAAGCATGGGGTGGTGAGTGGTTGATTGGGTTTATTGGTGAATGGCTGGGTTTTATTTTATTTTATTTGCTAAAATAATTAGCTTTTTTGATTTTGACAAGGGGTTGTCAAATAAAATAAAAATTCACAGCAATTATTTTTTCAAGTTTAATTTCATTCTGCGTTTGATGATAACTGTCATAATCAAAGAAGTCCAGACAATTAACATTACCAATATCATATAAACCATGAAAACAATCATTAGAATTCTGGAGGATATTATATATGGTTTGAAAAAAAATACAAAACACAACTACAGCAAAGTATAATAGTGGAATAGGAACTTATTTTCCGCCAAAATATTAATTTGTCGTAATTACCGCCCAAGAAAATATTTTTTAAGAAATTTCCGGTTAATAGCACAATAAGTAATATTCTTTTCATTGTGATTGATTTAGAAAACTAAAATACAAGTTAAAGTTTATCAATCCCGGAATTGGCAATGACAATTTTTTATGGTAATAACATGAGTTTGTCACTATGAGCCAGGTGTAGCCTGCGTAATTCTTGCACACGTAGCTACACCTGGCTCAAATTCAATATTATATCCGAATTAAATCGCCGGATTTTCGCTGTAATCCTTCCACAACTCGTCAACCGTTTTGCCGGTGAGGTTTTTCCAGGTATTATCGGTAAAAGTATGGGCACGCATTTGCTCGTCGAGTGTTTTTACTATGCCGGGTTTTACTTTTGCTTCCATCCAAACTAAAAAGCGGGCAGTTATGCGGTAAGCGTTATCATAGTTTTGGGTGGCTTTATAGTCAGGCAGTTTCCAGCCGGCTGCATCATTGTTTACACCGAATTTGTAGCGGGCATAATCGGCAATGCCTTCGGTTAGCCAGCCTGGGCCGTTGCTGTCGCCGTAATCCTGTACAATGTGCATCACTTCGTGGGTAACCACATCAACATCTTCAGGGCGTTTATGCAGCCATTTATTGCTGATGGTAACTTTGCCGTTGGCTGTCGCGGCCACGCCGGTGTAAGCAGTGTCTATCACCATTGTAACTTCTTTGAGAGAATGTTTGTTGTAGGTCTTCACCAGCTCGGGATATACTGTGTAAAAAGTTTTTACCAGGCGTTGCTGTTCGAGGGTATCAAAGGTGGCATCGTAATTTATAAAGGTCAGTTTATAGCCTTTTTGATTGTAAACGGTAGTTTTTTGGGCATTTGCGCCGATGGCAAACACCAGTAAAATGAGCGTAATAAATGAGGTAGTTTTCATGCCCGCAATTTAGGGAAATATTTAGCGCGATGATGTGGAGATGCAAAATGTTGCGTCTCTACGGATAAATACATTATTTTTGAGCCGATATTTTATGACCGACATTCAAACGCTCTCCCAACAGGCCATTGGGCTGCTGCAGCAGCTCATCAGGATACCATCCTTCAGCCGCGAAGAAGATAAAACAGCCGACGCCATACAGGAATTTATGCAGCAACGCGGTATTACCATGCATCGCAAGCTGAACAACCTCTGGGCCTGGAACAAACATTTCGACCCAAAGAAACCGACAATCCTGCTCAACTCACATCATGATACGGTTAAGCCAAACTCCGGCTATACCCGCGACCCATACGATGCGCAAATAGAGGATGGCAAACTATACGGCCTGGGTAGTAATGATGCCGGCGGATGCCTGGTGTCGCTGATAACAGTCTTCCTGTATTTTTATGAGAAACAAAACCTGAAATATAATTTCTGCCTGGCCACAACTGCCGAAGAAGAAATTTCAGGCGCTAACGGCCTGGAACTAATTATCCCCGAACTAGGAGAACTTGATTTCGGCATAGTTGGCGAACCAACCCAAATGCAGCTGGCCATTGCCGAAAAAGGGCTGATGGTATTGGATTGCACCGCGCTTGGTAAAGCTGGTCATGCTGCGCGTGAAGAGGGTGAGAATGCGATTTATAAAGCGTTGCCTGATATCGAATGGTTCCGTAATTACCGCTTTCCAAAGGAGTCGGAAGTTTTTGGACCGGTGAAGATGTCGGTTACCATCATCAACGCAGGTTCGCAACATAACGTGGTGCCTGCAAGTTGTGTTTTTACGGTTGATGTGCGCGTTACCGATGCTTACCGCAACGAGGAAGTGCTCGAGATTATCCGCCAGCATGTAAGCTGCGACGTAAAGCCGCGCTCTATCCGCTTAAAACCTTCCAAAATTGACAGGGACCACCCGATTGTTAAAGCAGGCGTTGCTTTGGGCAGGACAACCTATGGATCGCCAACCACATCGGACCAGTCCCTGCTGGATATACAGTCCATAAAAGTAGGGCCGGGCGATTCTGCACGTTCCCATACCGCTGATGAATTTGTTTATGTGGATGAGATAAAGGAAGGCATCGGGCTTTATATAAAGATGCTTGAACAATTAGTCTAACCAAACCATGCAACTGGAAATTACCAAAGCCAGCTTAAATGATATACCGCATTTACGTGCGTTGTTTTTGCAGGAAAATAATTTCCAGGTAAGGTATAATGCCGTGCACGAGCGCGGTTGGTCGGATAGCTACCTTATCAATATCGACGGTATTAAAGCAGGCTATGGAGCGGTGAAAGGCTTTGAAAACCACTCCGACAGGGATACTATTTTTGAGTTCTATTTAATCCCGGCCTGCCGTGCTCACGTATCGGATATTTTCAGCGAACTGATAACAGTTTCGGGCGCCAAATATATTGAATGCCAAAGCAATGACGTGTTCCTGTCGGCCATGCACTACGAATTCTCAAAACAAGTATCTTCTGAAGTGATACTTTTCGGCGACCAAGCGGTCACCAACCTTTTTGTTCCCGGCGTATCATTTCGCGAAAAGCGGGAAACAGATATACTTTTCGAGCACAGGCATGAGCCGGAAGGTAGTCATGTGCTGGAACTGAACGGTGAGGTTGTGGGTACAGGCGGTTTCCTGCTCCATTACAACAAACCATTTGCCGACCTGTACATGGAAATACGCGAAGACCAGCGCAAAAAGGGCTTAGGCAGTTATTTGATACAGGAAGTAAAAAAAGCCTGTTATGAAGCAGGTCGGGTACCCGCTGCCCGTTGCAATATAGATAATAAGGCATCCAAAAACACCTTACTAAAAGCGGGAATGAAAGTTACCGGGTACATGCTAACCGGAGAGTTGAAAAAATAATTGCAGCGACAATTTCAAGGCCATCCTTAAATCCGTTTAATCAAGGTTCTGACAAATTCGGTAATTGTCTGAATCAGAATTTTTCAGTGAAAAATTCTGATTCAGACATCATTCCACCTTCAAACTCTTCACCGGATTAGCCAATGCTGCTTTTACAGCCTTATAGCCTACGGTAAGCCAGCCTATGAATAACGATGTGGAGATGGCCGCCACAAACACCCACACGCCCGGCGAAATACGGTAGGCAAAGGTTTGCAGCCAGCCGTGCATCAGGTACCAGGCTGCGGGTGCGCCAAGTATAAATGCCACCGCAATAAGCGCTATAAACTCTTTGGAAAACAAATACACAATGCTGCCAATGGATGCACCTAAAACTTTGCGTATCCCTACTTCCCTGGTGCGCTGCACGGCCATAAATGAAACCAGGCCGTATAAACCGAGGCAGGAAATGAAAATGGCGATCAGGGCAAATATTTTGTAGATCAATTCCAACTGGTTTTCTTGTTTATAGAATTTGGCAATGCTATCGTCAACAAAAAAGCCGGTGTAGGCATATTCAGGATAGCGGTTTTCCCAAAGACTTTGCAGCGCGGCTGTTGTCTTAGTTAGCTTTTGGCCCTGGATTTTTATCGCAATCTCCTGTTCGTATTGCTTGTTGGGGTATAAAGCTATCGGCTTAACCTCCTCGCGCATGGAGTTAGTTTTAAAATCGGCAACTACGCCAACTATCGGCAGCCACCTGTTATTGCCAAAGCTGATGGTTTTGCCTAAAGCATCTTCTGCACGTTTGATGCCGAGTTTATGCATCAGCGTTTCATTGATCACCAACTCGTGCGCGCTATCGCTTTGAGCGTAACCCCTACCCGCTGTAAACCGCAGACCGAAGGTTTTAAAGTAATCGGCATCGGCCACTTTCATAAAAACATCAAAGCCAGCGTCTTTACCTGAATGATCGAAATTGAAATTGGTTGCGCTGTTATTATCCGACGATGGCACATCAGCCGCAAAGGTAGCCGCTTTTACGCCCGGCAACGCAAGTACCTGTTGCTTAAAACTATTTATACGCGAAAGGCCTATACTATCGGTAGAGCATGGGATAACCAGTACGGCGTCTTTATTAAAGCCCAGATCGGCATTGTTTACAAAATTCATTTGCTTAATGGCGATAACCGTACCGATGATAAGCAATTGCGAAATGGCAAACTGCGTAACCACCAAAACCCGGCGGAGGGATATACCGCCGATAGCCGCAGCATTGATCTTATTTTTCAGTGCCAGGATAGGTTTGAACCCTGACACGATCAGCGCCGGGTAAATGCCGGAAAGTACAACCACGGCCACTACAACAATAGCCAGGCACAGCAACGTAGCGGTATTAATAAGGCCTATAGTATCCGGTACGCTGGCAATATGCTGTAGAAACGGCAAAGCCAGTTCGGCTATGGCTAAAGCAAGCCCGGCCGATAGCAGTACAATTAGCGTGGTTTCGCCCATCACCTGGCCGATCAGTTGTGAACGTGTGCTGCCCAATACTTTGCGGATACCCACTTCTTTCGACCTGCCGACAGACTGTGCCGTTGAAAGATTGATAAAGTTGATGGAAGCCATTATAATGATGAGCGCGGCTATGAACGATAGCGTACGCAAGGTGGCCATGCTCGTTACATGGTCACCCAGTGTATCGCCATAGCGGCCATCAAAATGAAGTGTCGATAAAGACTGCGCAACCAGCTGTTTTTTGTTTGAATGGTTTTTATTTTCAAATGTTTTGTTCGAAAAGCCAAGCAATTGCCTGTCGATACTGCTTTGCGTTACATTGGCCGGGAATTTTATATACACCTGGCTATTGCTGCTGGTTGCGTTCCAATTATCAAAATAGCTGTAGCTTTTCGCATTCTGTTTCCAGGTGATAAACGAAACCAGTACCTTGAAAGGAAGATCGGTATTGGGGGGCACATCCTGTATCACGCCTGCCACTTTCAATGTTACCAGGTTGTCGAGCTTCAACGTTTTGCCCATGGCTGTTTGCCAGTCGCCAAAATATTTAATGGCAGTGCTTTTATCTATCACCACCATATTCGGGTCTTTTAAAGCTGATGCACTACCGGCGAGCCATGTTGCCGAGAAAACATCGAAAAGCTGGGGTTCGGCAAACATGATGCCTATATTTTCCACAAATTTTTTGTCATCGGCCGGGTTGCCGCTGGCGGCGGGCGCAGTCACCTGGCTGCCGTAGGTGGCATCGATACCGGCAACTGTAGCCTGCGGAAAATACAGGCGAAATGCCTCCGCCGCAGGGCATCCGATACCATCATTATAAGTTACACTTCCTTCACGGCTGATTTTTGTATCAATGCGGTAGGTTGTTTTATAGTCGGGCTGATAGGTATCAAAGCTCATCTCATACCTCACAACAACAAATATGAGCAGGCAGGCAGCTATACCCACCGTTAACCCGGCAATATTAATGGCCGAATAGCTTTTATGGCGAACTATATTCCGCCACGCGATCTTAAGGTAGTTCCGTATCATAAGATTAGTGTTGAAGCATAATATTTTTACGCATAAGGCAATATAAATGTCATACCAAATTGTTAATTAATTGATTACTAATAAATTAAAGTTAACAAGAATTACACACGTGTCCGCAAGTGCAACGGAAGGTGTCCGTTATCGGACAGTAGTCTGAACACGAATTTTTAAAATTTAGGGAATGGGCAAAATATACCTAACATTCGATTAATTCCCTAAATTCTAAAAATTGAGTTCAGACAATTCAAACAAACAACCACCTCAATAATTTCTTACCTTAGTCACTGTTATCATTCCCCCATGAAAAAACTGCTCATTATACTTGTACTACTCCCCTCTTTTATCCTTCATGCCCAGCAAAAAAATTCCACGCCGATACTTTTCAAAAACGAACTTAGCGTAAACGCCTTTGAGTGGGATTTTTTACAAAACCCTAAAGACCCAAACGATCCTTTCCATATTTATGGGCCAAAAATGGACATCATCCGTTCGTTCGGCGGTGTAAGGCATTATCTCGACTGGCAAAAGATAGAGCCAAAACGCGGCACTTATACCTTCAACCCTACCAATAACGGCGGCTGGAATTACGATGCCATTTATGAGCGCTGCAAGCAGGATGGCATTGAGGTACTGGCCGATATTAAAGGCTGCCCCGACTGGCTGCAGCAAACCTACCCTGCCGATATGCGCGATGGCGAAGATGTACCTATGCCCTATGGCTCCGACAAAAGCAAACCTGCATCATACATCGACCAGGCTCGGGCGGCTTTCCAGTTCGCTGCGCGGTATGGCAGCAATAAACATGTAGACCCGTCGCTGGTAAGCGTAGACAGCAAGCCCCGCTGGACGAACGACCCGGTGAACGAGGTAAAGATAGGCATGGGCTTAATAAAATACATAGAATGCGATAATGAGCGCGACAAATGGTGGAAAGGCGATAAAGCCCATCAAACTGCCGAAGAATATGCCGCCAACCTATCGGCATTTTATGATGGCGATAAAGGCCGCCTGGGCAAAGGCTTTGGCGTAAAAACCGCCGACCCCAATATTAAAGTGGTAATGGGCGGTATTGCCGACCCCAACCCGGATTATGTGCAGGCGATGATCAACTGGTGCAAGGTACATCGCGGCTACCGGCCTGATGGTTCGGTGGACCTGTGTTTTGATGTGATCAATTATCACTATTATGCCAACGACCATAAGCCCGGCACCAACGACATGGGCACCGTAGGCGTCGCACCCGAATTATCAGGAGCGGCAGATGTAGCCGATAAATTTGTCCGTATCGGCAGAACGTATCACCTGCCGGTTTGGGTAACCGAGGCCGGTTATGACCTTAACCAGGGCAGCCCGCAACGGGCTATACCCATCGGCAATAAATCTGCGCTCATTACACAGGCCGACTGGATCATCCGCACCTCATTTATGTATGCGCGGCATGGCATTTGCCAGGTATTCTTTTATGAATTGTACGATGATAACAGCGCAAATCCTGTCCAATATGCCTCATGCGGGTTAGCTGATAAAAAGGTTGAGCGCCGCCCCGCAGCCGATTATATATACCAGGCAAAACAGCTGCTGGGCGATCTTACCTACCGCGGCACTATCAGTCACTACCCTATTGTGGATGTTTACCGCAATAGTAGCAAAACCGTGTATGCTTTAATGGTGCCTGACGAAAAAGGTGCTTCAACCTCTGCTAAACTCAGTTTAGGGCAGGCAACAAGCGCCACCATTTGCAACTTTAAGCCGGGAAGCAATGAAATGGATAAAAATATTGTTACCGCCCCTAACCATGTGCTCACCCTTAAAGTTACGGAAACCCCTGTGTTTGTGGTTATTAACAATTAAACTATTTATCAACAAAAAGTTACTAATTGGTCAAAAGTTAACACGTTATTAATATGGAGACTGCACCTTTGCGCCATATTATTCGGTTGATTATTTCAAAACCGTTCTTTATTCACTGCGATAATAAGATCAGTTAAGTTAATAAAGAGGGCATGGCTCTCTTTATTTGTTTAAAACCAGCGCAATATGAAGATTTTATACGCCATACAAGGTACCGGTAACGGCCATTTAAGCCGTTCGATGGATATTGTTCCATTATTAAAAAGAATGGGCGATGTCGACGTATTGGTAAGCGGCACACAGGGCGATCTGTCGCTGCCATTCCAGGTGAAGTATGTATTGCATGGCTTTGGTTTTGTTTTCGGCAAAAAAGGCGGTGTAGATATTTGGGAAACTTTCGTTCGTTCCAAATTCCGCAAATTCATCAAAGAAGTACAATCCCTGCCGGTTGAGGATTATGATATGGTGATCAATGATTTTGAACCGGTATCGGCCTGGGCCTGTTATATGAAAAATAAGCCTTGCATCGGGCTAAGCCACCAGGCAGCCGTACTGGCCGAAAAAGCACCAAAACCGGATGACACCGACATGATGGGCAAACTGATACTAAAGCACTACGCCCCTGTTACCGATGCCTATGGTTTTCATTTCGCTAAATTTGATAAGAATATTTTCACGCCGGTTATCCGCCAGCAGGTACGGCAGCAAATAATAGCCAACCTGGGCCATTATACCGTTTATCTGCCGGCTTATGATGATAAACGCCTCGTAGCCCGCCTCACCGAATTTAAGGATGTGCAATGGGATGTATTCTCCAAACACAACAAAAAAACCTTCAAACATAAAAATGTCACTATACAGCCCATTGACAACGAGAAGTTCATAAAAAGTATGGCGCAAAGTGCCGCTGTTTTATGCGGCGCCGGTTTCGAAACACCTGCTGAGTCCTTATTCATGGGTAAAAAGCTGATGGTTATCCCCATGAAAACTCAATACGAGCAACAGCTTAATGCCGCAGCTTTGAAGCAGATAGGCGTACCGGTTATCAAAAGCCTCAAACCTAAACACGACGAGGCCATTTTAGACTGGATAAACAATGGAAAAGTTATCCCGGTTGATTACCCCGATACCACCCTGCAAATACTTGATTTGGTTTTTAGAAAACACGCACCGGAGGTGTAAAGTGTTGAATTAAAAAACTTGGTAGCCCTGAAAGAGAAATGAGAATAAAAAACCATGTCATTTCGACCCTGCATGGGGGATGGCAATAGGTAGAGGGCAGGTGAGAAATCTTTTGCACAATAAAGACAATCCAATATATGGTGCAAAAGTTTTCTCCTCGCAGTCATTACAATTCCTCTGCGCTCGTCGAAATGACGCATTTTATAACTTATCATTGGCGGTTAATTTCCCATATTACAATACTCATAAAAATATAATTACCTTTAGTGATATTTTTAACCTGTTGTAATCACGTTTCACTCTGCCCTAATTAAACAACCCCATGCCCCCTGAGACCCCTATGCAATTAGATAATGATGCACTTAAGCAAGTTTTTATTCATAATTTAAACAGGATATATTTCGGTAAGTGCTATCTCAACGGTCACCTGGAACATTTGCGGAGCAGGGCTTCGTTCCCCGCAATGCAATTGGCTATTGATGAGTTTTGGGAAGATATAAAGAAACAGATTAAACGCATGCATGCGATATATGAACTGCTGGGCGAAGTACCATCAGACAAAAACTGCAACCCGATAAAATCTATTGTAAAAGATAATTTTTGCCTTGATGACGACCAGGGTATGACCGTTTTTACCGATACCGACCTGATAGCCTACCTGCAATTACTCGAGCACATTAACATTACAGCCTGCCGTATGTTAAAAACCATTGCGGCTATACTTCAATATGACGAAGCCGGGCAACTATTAACCGAGTGTTTTGACGAATCGATCGATAACGACCACCTGTTTCAGCTCATTTCAAAGGAATACTTCACCGCAGAATAAACTGTTTTTCCAGGACTAATTGGCTGTACCCGGGTGAAAAAAAATCCGGGCTGAATTGCAGTGAAAAAAAAGAAGGCTGCCCGCAAAGCGAACAGCCCATAATAGTTATTTAATACCCCTATTAAAATAACTTCAGCAAAGTAAAAAAAATATTTCATACCATACAAGAAAATTTAAAAGTTGTAATACAGTTGTTACTAAAATATTTTCCGGGCAGCCCGGTTTATAGCCAAAACAAGCTCCTGTTAGCTTATATTTGAGTTTTATAACTGACTTATTTTTTAAATCGATGTACAAATTTTTTATTTCTACAGCCCTCTGCTGCCTGTTTTTAATGCAGCTAAAGGCACAAAACCTTTACATACCGCGTGATGTTAAGCGGGCCTATGATAAAGGCACGCGCTCACCCGATGGCCATCCCGGCCCTAACTACTGGCAAAACAACGGGAATTATAATATACATATCACTGTTCAGCCACCAAACAGTACCGTTAGGGGAACCGAACAGATCACCTATTATAACAATAGCCCAGATACGCTGAAACAGCTCAACATGAAGCTGATCATGAACATACACCGTTCAAGTGTTACCCGTTTCCGTAGCACCACACCGGATTATATCACACCCGGCATACAGGTAGATACAATAATAATTAACGGAAAACAGCAACGCTGGAACAATGCCGAAGCGCTTGGCACCAACCAACTCGTTAACCTGGCAACCCCGCTTATGCCACATGATTCGGTTACACTGAATATTGCCTGGCATTATGAACTGGCTACCGGGCAGGGCCGTGAAGGTATTATCGATTCCACGACATTTTACATTGCCTATTTTTACCCGCGCGTTTCTGTTTATGATGACTATAATGGCTGGGACAAACTAGAATTTAATGACCGGCAGGAATTTTACAACGACTTTAATAACTACACTCTCAGCGTAACCGTACCTAAAAATTATATTGTATGGGCTACGGGCACTTTACAAAACGCTGCGCAGGTTTTACAACCTGAATATGTAAAAAGACTTCAGGCGTCATTTACGTCCGATTCGGTAGTGCGCATAGTTACCCCTGCCGATAATGCAGCAAAAAATGTAACAACACAAAATAACTTCAACACCTGGGTATGGAAAGCCGATAAAATTACTGACATGGCTGTTGGCCTGAGCGACCATTACAACTGGGATGGCGCCAGCAAAGTTGTAGATGATGCAACCGGTCGCCGCGCCGCCATGCAATCGGCTTATAATGATACGGCAAAGGATTTTCACCAGGCTGTTAAGTTCGGTTTGCACGAATTTGATTTCTATTCGCACAACTGGCCGGGCGTGCCTTATCCATTCCCAAAAATGACGGCTTTCCAGGGTTATGCCAGTATGGAGTTCCCGATGATGGTAAATGACGACCATATTAACAACTTATCATCCGCACAACTTTTACAGGACCACGAAGTAGCTCACACTTATTTCCCCTTCTATATGGGCATCAACGAGACCCGCTACGGCTATATGGACGAAGGCTGGGCAACCACCTTCGAATTACTGATAAATGGCACAGAGATAGGCGAAAAGCAGGCAAGGGAGCGATACAGGAAGAGCCGCATTATGCCATACATAACCGATCCATCCAGCAGTGAAGACCTGCCCATCATCACCCCTACCAGTGAGCTGGTAGGCGGCTATGCACACAACGCTTATGGCAAAGCTTCGCTTAGCTACCTGGCGCTAAAAGATCTGCTGGGCGATGTGCAGTTTAAAAAAGCGCTGCATTTTTATATGGATACCTGGCATGGCAAACACCCTATTCCGTGGGACTATTTTAATTCGATGAATACGGGTTCAGGGCAAAATCTCAACTGGTTCTTTAACAACTGGTTCTTTACTTATGATTACATCGATCTTGATCTGCAAGGTGTAACTAAAGATAAAACCGGCTACAACCTCGCCATAAAAAACATAGGCGGTTATGCTGTACCATTTGATGTGGTATTAACTTATGCTGATGGCACCACTGAAACCGTGCACCAAACCCCTATAGTTTGGCAACAAAATCAGCAGCAAACAACCGTTCATATAAAAACCAGCAAAATTGTTAAGTCTGTAACGCTTGATGGCGGCATATTTATGGATGCCGATCCGTCAAATAATCAATGGAACGCGAAATAACAACAGTCAGGCACTAAAAGGTAAACGCTATTAATAGAAAAACCGGCTTTAGGCCGGTTTTTCTATTAGCGAGTGCTCTTTAAAAGTTTCTATGCGTTCTGGATGGAGTTGTTCCAATCGTCGGCAGTGGCTTTTACTTTGGTTTTACCACCTTCAATGGCATCACCGGTACGGCCTTTTACATTATCGCTTACGTCTTTTGCTTTTGATTTTATCGAATCCATCAATTCGTCATGGTATTCGTTAGCATCATTGAATGCATCATTATAGCGCGATTTAACGTTGTTTACCACGTTAGCACCATAATCTTTTATATCATTAATTTTTGAGTTCGCCTTTTCCTTTGCGGAATCAACTGTATCGTTAACAAAATCGGCGATGCTATTGCGCAGGCCTTCGCCACTGTCTGGTGCCAGTAACAATGCAGCTGCAGCGCCCGCCGCTGCGCCGAGTAAAAGGGCTGCTATTATCTTTGTTTGGTCTTTCATAATCGTTTCTCCTTTTATGTTTATGTATTGATTAACAATAGCACCGGGCTTATGTTTAGATTAATTTGAAATACACTTGATATGCCATTTATTAATCGCAGAGTTCACAGAGAGAAAACCCACAGAGGTTCACAGAGATAGAAATAGCTGCGTGACTAAAATTTCTCCATAAAAAAAGCATCCGCCTTTTGGGCGGATGCTTATACGATTTGATGATAATATTATACTTAAATAACTTTTACATTTACCGCGTTAACGCCCTTACGGCCGTTTTCTACTTCAAACTCTACTTTATCGTTCTCACGTATCTCGTCGATTAAGCCTGTAGAATGTACAAATACATCCTGACCGCCATTGTTTGGTGTAATAAAGCCGAAGCCTTTTGTTGTGTTAAAAAACTTAACTGTTCCTTGATTTTGCATTATATTAATTTATTAAAGTGCGCAAGGTAAGTATAATAAACTGTAAACAAGAATATTATGTGGTTTATTAAATTTTGCTGCCTGCACTCAGCCTGTAATTATTGTCCTGTTGTTGCTTTATGGCCCTGTAATTCAACCCGGCCGTGGTGCCCCCGGTTACATCAACGGTAACGCCGGTTATCATAGCAGCCATGTCCGAAGCAAGGAACACAGCGGTATTGGCGATGTCGGCCATAAGGGGTAATTTTTTGATCATGGTATCGGCCTTCATGTTTTGCAGTACGCCCTGCATTTCCTGCGGATAGGCTTCAATTGCTTCTTTAAATACAGCCGAATCGGGCGAACCACCCGACCGTATATTTACCGCCCTTACGCCATAAATGCCCAATTCTGAAGCCAGGTTACACGACAGGCTTTCCACCGCGGCGCAGGCTGCTGCAAAGCCGGCTGTGTATGGGTAACCAATTCCGCCCGGAGTTGCCGTTAGCGACAAAATAACGCCTGATCCCTGCTCCATCATAAGCTTCCCTGCGGCGGTTGCCGTGAGGAACCGCGTTTTAAGCATTTCTGTTACCGGGTTTACATATTCGGCTATTGTCAACTCAACCAACGGCACATTTTGCTTTAAATCGATCCCAACTGCATTGAAGGAAATATCCAGCTTACCATCCTGCGCGATTATTTTTTTCAGATGATCGTCTACTGCTTTCTCATCAAAAGCATCTACTTCATCAACTTCAACATTACCGCCTGAAGCAGTGATCTCCGTGGCTATTTTCTGCACAGAAGCAATGTTACGTCCTGTTAAAAATACATGCGCGCCGGCAGCAGCAAGTGCTTTGGCCACCGCGCCGCCTAATGAACCACCTGCGCCATATATTACGGCGTTTTTATTTTGCAGCATCATACTATCTAAAACTTAGGTAAATAATCCCGTTTATCTACAAAACTACAGTTAACGGGCATTTCTAACGGTGTATATTGCGCCAAATTTAGGGTGATATAAGACAAATGATATTTTGTCCATCATATTTGGCCGCAAAACGCTGTGTTCCTCTGTGCCTTCTTTGTGAATCTCTGTGGTAAAATTTAACCACGAAGGGCACGGAGACGAAAACACAAAGAGCACAGTGGCAAATATTATTCGGTAATTTTAAATAAAAGTGATCTTCTGACCTTTCGAGACAATAACTAACCGTTATATTTTAGCATAAAGAGCATAATAGCACCTTGATTATAGATTGATTATAAATATGTTACGGTTTTTGTGATTTGCATACTCATATTTAAATTCATCAACGCTTTGCTGCGCCAGCATAATCCCTAAACCGCCTGTCGGGCGTCCCTCAATCGGCGTATTAATATCATTATTGGCAGATAAGGTATGCGGCATCGGGTCAAAAGGGAGCGCGTCATCTTCTAAAATAACAGTCAATGCATTTTCGCCTGTTATAATTGTAACATCAATTTTGTCATCCGTAATGCCTGGACTGCCATATCCGTACCGAATAATATTAGTTGCAATCTCATCAATAGCGAGGCAAAGCGCATATATCTTGCGGTTATCTGTGCACATAACCTGCGCTTTTTCGGTAACAAAATTACAGATGGGCGCCAATTCATCAGCCGTTGCGTTAAACGTTTGCGTCATTGTGTCCATAGTTTTACTAAATAGGTTAATTAACCACATATGTACTTTATTTTATAAGCCGATGTTTAAAATCAATGTCAATGCCTCATTATTCAGGACATTTCCAGATCATTATGAGGAACACCACTAAAAAGGCTGGTGTTCCTCACCCTAAAACTATTCAATAAAAAAGGATAGAAATTTGAAATGTATGTAAACAACAGGATAATGTATGCGAACTACGCCGGGGTGTATGAGAAACTTATCCCGGAAAATTGAGGCCTGTTTTTTACAGAAATTTGAAGTACTTAAAGAAAGCCTCTTTATAGTTTCTTCCCAGCGGTATTTCGTATTTGCCAATGGAGATAAAACTATCGTTAAAAGTAGTTAAGTGATTGATATTTACAGCGTAAGAACGGTGCGTACGAACAAAATTATCAAGCATCAGCTTATCCATTACATTCTGTAAGGAATGCCTTATGGCGTATTTATTTTCAACCGTGTAGATGTACGTATAGTTGCTATCAGCTTCGAGATAAAAAATATCGTGGATATTTATTTTGATGAATTTGTAGTTCTGTTTAACAAAAATGGAGTTGTTAAAGGCGAGTATAGATTCCTTATTATCTGCAGGCGTTTTCTCCTTCTTTTCTTCTCTATCAACCACATGCATTTTTGGTTCAGGCGCTTTGCGAAAAGCGAAGTTGTGCAGGGCCATTTCTATAGCTATAGTTAAATTGGTAACCTGGTATGGCTTGCTGAGATAGGCGGCCGGGAAAGTTTTTTTAGCGCGATCGATGGTTGAGGCATCGGTAAAAGCCGTAAGATAAATGAACGGAACCTCTCTTATTTCCATAAGCCGCGCGGCGGTTTCAATACCATCATACCGGCCTTTTATGTTTATATCCAGCAAAATCAGGTCGATATTGTGTCTACGGTGCGCCTCACACGCATCATCGCAATTATCGGTTATATCCACAACATCATATCCATCACGCAGCAGGTTTTCCTCCAGTTCCATCGCTACCAGGCCTTCATCTTCTACAATCAGTATGTTTATCTTATCCGTCATTTAGGCGCTGAGTAAATTCTTTATTTCTGTTTTAGGAATGTTCAATGTTAAAATGGTACCGCCATCATTTTCCACTACGGCTGTACCGCGTAGTTGCTTGGTGAGCACCTTTACCAGTTTAATGCCAAACGAACGCTGCGGTTTTTCCCACATTTCAATCGGCATACCCGGGCCATTATCTTTTATTTGCAGTTCGAGGTTGTTCTCCAAACTTAGCCTTATCCATAATGCAGGTTGCGCAAGGCTTGCTTTATATGCATGCTTGAAGGCATTAGTTACCCATTCATTAATAATCAGGCCCAGCGGCATGGCCACATCTACATCCAGGTCTTTCACCAATATATCCAAATGCAGATCGAACGCATCCTTATCTATCCCAAAACTCATCATAATACTTTCGGTAAGGTCGGTTATATATTCCTTCATATTAACCAGCATAGGGTTCTCCTGCTGATACAGGCTGCGGTGAATTAACGACATAGCCTCGATACGCTGCTGGCCCAGCTTTATAGCGTTACGCGATTCTTCATCAACCAACCTGTTCGATTGGAGTGTGAGCAGGCTGGATACGATCTGCAGGTTATTTTTTACGCGATGGTGCAGTTCCTTCATTAAAACCTGCAATTTTTCCGATTGTTCCTTTATGGTTTTATTGGTAAGCGCCATCTGCTTATTCTTTTTGCTGATGGTGAGGTATTGGACAAATATCAGCGCCAGCAAAATAACAGCCAGTCCCAGGCCTGCGGCTATTAATGTGAGCTTCCGGGTCTCTTGTTCGCCTGTTACCGTTAGCTGATTTATTTGGTTATCTTTTTTTACCGCATTGTATTTTACCTGCAATTCGTTAAGCTGCTTGTTGTTGTTGGCCAGTTTTAAAGAATCGTTAAGCTGATTTTTTATATTGTAATATTTAAACGCGTTTTTATAATCGCCGGAGAGAACATAACATTTATATATGGATTCGTATATCTCCATTGTCCTGAATGGTTCTTTTAGCTGTTCTGAAATCAGGAGGGCCTTGTTTAAATAGTCAAAGGCGAGTTTTTTTTGATTAAGGTGATAATACGACATCCCCATCCAGGAATAGGAATAGGTAAGCGATTTTTGGGAATTAGATTTGAGGGCTAACGTTGCACCTTTTTGCCCATATGCAATAGCCTTATCAAACTGGTTAACATCAAGGTAATAACCCGAAATATTATCATAAAACCTGATGCGCATATTTTCATATTTCAGGCTTGATTCGGCTATTTTTAATGCCTCAAAATTCATTTCCAGGGCTTTTTGCCTAAGTAATGAATCATTTGTGCGTACCCCATAGCCATTGGCAAACATGGCTTGCAACCCTTTAAGCGCAATTATTTTCCCGGTATCCTTGTTGGCTACGGCTGCATTAAGGCCTTTTGCAGCTGCCTGCATAGCCATCGGGTAATTGATGTTCTCTTTGTCGAGGTTACCAATCAGGCCATAAATTTCGGGGAGGCGTTCTTTTATTTTTAATTTTTCGGCTTTATTTAAAACTTTCAGTGCAACGTCCATCCCGTCTACGTAATCACCCGATTGGTATAAGTAATTCGCCTGAAAAAGATCGCCGTAAAATGCCAGGGTATCGTTTTTATATTTATCGCTTAACTGCCGGAGGAGCTTTGCTTTTACGGGTAGCGAATCGATATTATTGTAATAGTAATTGTAGTTTTTAGCAATGAGGTTATCTATCGTGGTACTATCCGCCGGTGAAATATGGTTTGAAACCGCAGTTTTTTTTACCCGATTGCACGAGGTTAATGCTAACGCGATCACTATAAATAAAGAATAACTTTTCCTCATTGATGAGCGGGAATTATACTGCAATAAAAAGAAAATATTGTGCCGGGTAAAGCAGATGTCAAAAAACTTTAGCCCTCTAAAGTAACAATAAAAAGGTATAAAATCAGAGATAAAGGTTTGGTATATTAGTTTTGAAATTAGCGTATATTTAAAATAAAGCGAGCTAAACCACCATCGCTGAAGCTATGGCGGTCGACGCAAGTAATTGATCATTTCATATGGATATACAAGAACAAATCGAAAGTTATATTTCCAGCCAACCTGGACCGAAACGCAGTGACATGGAAAAGTTGCATATGTTCATGCTCCGGGTATTACCAGGCTGTAAATTGTGGTTTGATGATGGTAAAAACAATGAAAATAAAACTGTTAGTAACCCTACTATAGGATACGGATTTTACACTATAAAATATGCCGATGGAAAAACCAGGGAGTTCTTTCAGATTGGGATAAGCGCAAACACAAGCGGTATATCCATCTATATCATGGGTATAAAGGATAGGACATACTTAGCCCAAACGTTTGGAAAAGAACTAGGCAAGGCGAGTGTAACCGGTTATTGCATCAAGTTTAAAAATTTGAAAGATATAAATACTGCTGTACTTGAAGCGGCAATACGATATGGGGTTGGCGTTACAAATGAAAATTAAATTTTAAACTGTCTGTAAAGGCCGGCTGCTATTTCTCTCTTTTAAACATAAAGGCATTGTCCAACTTATCCATGCCAATTTTTGGGTAATATTCCATTGCAGTCGGGGCGGAGAGCAATAGCAGCATACTTTGTTCGGTTATCTCCTGCTTTGTAAACCGAACAAGCTCCTTACCTATCCCTTGTTCCTGGTATTCAAGCCTTACGGCAAGGTCCGACAGGTAGCAGGCATAGCAAAAATCAGTTAATGAGCGGGCCACGCCAACCAACAAATCGCCATCCCAGGCAGTAACCACCAGGTTTGAGTTGGCATACATTTTAGCAATGCGATGCGCGTCATTAGTTGGGCGCTTGAGGCCTGAGCTGTTGTAAACGTCGATAATTTCGGCAGTTGTAGGGATAACGGTTGTTTGGTAAGTGATAGCCATGTTTATTTAGCTTTTTAATTCGGATCAAAAATAAAAATATTCACAGGCGCACCCATCAGCCAGTTTTGCGATTGCAGATAGTCCAGCATGCTTACCGCTGTTCATCATAAACGCTAAATTCGGCAATAGATACCTGGTGATCGGCTTTTGAAACCGATATGCGCACCTTGTTACCCCATACGCGGTTAAAGCGGTGTATTTTTATTTTGTTGCCGTTCTCACCATCAAAAATGGTTTTCCAAACACCGTTTGCATAATATTCGAGCTTGTAGTTGGTAATATTCGGTTTTTCTTCTGCTATCGCGATAGTGTTAAAGCCTTTTTCACGGTCGAAATCGATCTCGTACCAGGGATTTTGCACCGTCGGGTTTGATATCCACGAACTGGTGAAATCATCATCATTGGCAAAATCCATAATATTCATATCGTCGCTCCAGCTTGAGTTCGACGGCTGATTTTTAGCGAGGTTTGATGAAATAATGGGTGCATCCAGCGGCGGGAGTTGCGGGGCTGGCCCGTCGTTTTTCCACAAGGCTCCGATAGTTTTAAGGGCTGCCAAAGCGTTATTATCTATCAGCCCGTCGCGGTTTGGCGAAACGTTCAGTATAAAATTGCAATCGGCATTGTTTAGCGGAATAAGATAATCATTTACCAGCTTTGCAGGGTCTTTTACCGGTGTGGCCGGGTCGTCTGTTTTCCAGAACCAGCTGCCATTTATAGGCAAACATGCTAATGAAGGCATAAAATTATGTCCTTTCGACATACGCTGCCCTGCTCCCATTTCATAAGTTTTAATATCGGTGTAGTACAGGCCTTCGGCAGGGTATTTGGCACCATTAAGGTCCATCATTACGCAATTTGGCTGCAGGCGTTTTACCAGGTGGTATATCTCTTCAAATGGCACATCATCATATGATATACGCGACCACGGCGCATCCCAGCCGTCGATAATCAATGCCGATATTTCGCCATAATTGGTCAGCAGCTCCGTGATCTGCGCCTTTATCATTTCCACATCCTTTTGCGTAATGGAATGCGGACGGATCTTGTGGTGGGTATCCAATATCGAATAATATAAAAACACCTTCAACCCCTGCTTGCGAAATGCTTCGGTAAATTCCTTCACCACATCGCGTTTAAGCGGACTGTTCATCACATTATAATCGGTTGTTTTGGTATCCCAAATACAAAAACCGCTGTGGTGCTTTGTGGTAAGGCAGCCATAACTCATATTGGCCGATTTTGCCGCTTTGGCCCATTGGTTACAATCCAGTTTGGCAGGGTTGAATATTTCGGGCGATGCCTGCGGGTCGGGCCAATCCTGGTTCATGTAGGTTGGTATGTTAAAGTGAATGAACATACCAAACTTCAGATCGACAAACTGCTGCTGCAATTGCTGTAATGGTAATTGTGTTTGAGCTTTTGCGGTTGCAAATATGATGAGGCAGAGTGGTAGCAGCAGTAGTTTTTTCATGAGTGATTTGTGGTTGGCAATTTATGAAAAAAGGGCGTTAAAGCCTTTTGAAAATCGTCGTCACTAACGCTAAGAAATAGGGCTGCCAATTATACTCCGAATCTCGTTAACCAACCATCTCATAAGTGGTGCCTCATGAGTAGTAATAGGTTAGCGGGGCTTTCCTGTGCAACAAAATTACGAAAAAATCAGTAATTTAACGTGAGTTCGATATAAGAAATTGGGATGTTTAAAAGTTAACAACTTTTATATCTGTTTGATTATCAATAAGTAAGCATATTTTGTTATATTTAAGTGACGAATTTAAAACAAACAATCTATGCTTACTCTGGATAAAATTACTGAAATTTTCTTCCTGGCAGATGAATTCTGCAATCATTTTAACCAACATATTGATGAATGTGTTGTTAAGCTTAACCCGGCTTCTGCTATAAAGACCCGGAATAAGCCTTGTGGCCTTTCTCAAAGCGAAGTAATCACTATTTTGATATGCTTTCATCTTTCTGATTACCGTACGCTGAAGCATTTCTATTGTGATCATGTTAGTGTTCATCTGTATAAAGAATTTCCCGGCTTAGTTTCCTACAACCGTTTTGTAGAGTTACAAGGCAAATATGCCTTGCCATTATTAATGTTTGTTAGCGCCCAAAGCCTGGGGGACTGTACAGGTATTTCTTTTATAGATTCCACAAGGCTGGAGGTTTGCGCAAAGCAACGTATCCATCAAAATAAAGTCTTTAGCGGTGCGGCTAACAGGGGATATTCTACAATGGGGTGGTTTTATGGGTTTAAACTTCATTTGGTTATTAATGATAGAGCTGAAATAGTTGCTTTTCAACTCACACAGGGTAGCGTATCTGATAATAACACCAATTTATTGTTAACCCTTTGCAAGCAACTATTTGGGAAGCTGTATGGTGATAAAGGGTATTTGGTGAAACAAGCGGTATTCGAACAGCTCTTTCACAGTGGGGTTCAGCTTATTACTAAAATCAAACGAAACATGAAAAATAAGTTAATGAGCATTTTCGATAAACTTATGCTTCGCAAACGCAGCGTTATTGAATGTGTGAACGATGCATTGAAAAACATCTGCCAGATAGAACACTCCAGGCATCGCTCAATAAGCGGTTTCATTATAAACTTGTACAGTGGGATAGCTGCTTATCACTTGCTACCTAAAAAACCTTCTATCAAAACTCAATTTGAGTTTGATAACACCAAATCACTGCAACTTTCTTTCTAAATTTGATGTCCTTATATCGAACTCACGTTAATTTAGTGAAATGAAAAATTCAACCCTATTTGTAATTACAGGACTCGCGTTTCTTGCTGTGTATTTTGGGGTTGCGATATTTGCAAATTATTATCCGTGGTGGTGGGTCGTTCTATTATTAATTGCCAGTTGGTTATTAGGAATAGGACAACGTATATATAAAAGTCAGGATAAATTTAACGGTAAGAGAAATTAATATTTATGGCAAAATAGAAAACACCCAAAGAGGCATCGCAGCTATTTCATAATATTATAAAGGCATCCATATCGTCTAAAGCTACTGGAGCGGCTGAAAAGAAAGAGGGTGAAGCGGATAAAAAAGAAGTTAAGCCAAAAGGTAAAAAATGAGCAATATGGCGAGTGATTTATTTTGGGTCATAGCCATGATAATAATGGGGGTTGCTTGTCTTGTATTCAACATAAAAAAAGACCCAGACTTCGCCTACTTTTTATTGGTGCAGTTGGCGTTATTGGGGGTATTTACGGACTTTGCCAAATTTGTTTTTTCAACCATTATTAAGCTATCATGGTCTAACAATGTATATAGTCTCCTATCAAGACAAAAAGAAAGCCACAGCGGCAGCGGTTGAAGCGACAGGTTACAAAGGGATATTTGAGATTTTACTAATAATTTTAAATGGCTTACAAATACGCCCTATCCTTCTTCCCTTCCATCCAATTCACAAAAGCCCTGTTTACCACCTTGTTACCACCCGGTGTTGGGTAATCGCCGCTAAAATACCAGTCGCCGAGGTGGTCGGGACAGGCTTTGTGCAGGTTATCAAGGGTTTGGTAGAGTACTTTTACTTCGGCTTTTATTTCTTTTGGCGTAATGATCTTCGCTATACGGTCGGATATCTCCTGGTCGGTAAACGGCTCGTAAATCGCTTTCACATAGTTCACCACCTTTTCTTTTGGCAGATCGGCGCTGTCTTTACATTTTTTGTAAACATCCAGTATCACATCGTCTTTTCCGGCATCTTTCAGCAGGCTTACAGCAGCCTCAAATGCTACGAACTCACCCATACGCGACATATCTATGCCATAACAATCCGGGTAACGTATCTGCGGCGCGGAAGATACCACTACTATCTTTTTCGGGCCAAGGCGGTCCAGTATCTTTAAAATACTTTGCTTTAAAGTTGTTCCACGTACAATAGAATCATCCAGCACAACCAACGTATCCGTGCCATTTTTAATGAGGCCGTAGGTAGTATCATATACATGGGCCACCATTTCACTACGGTCGGCATCCTGTGTGATGAAAGTGCGCAGCTTTACATCCTTAATAGCTATTTTTTCCACCCGCGGCGCCAGGTTCAACACTTCTGTCAGCTCCTCGTCTGTAATTTTATCCTCGCGGTTCAACAGTTTTTCTTTCTGGTAACCTTTGATGTATTTGTGTACGCCCTCAACCATGCCATAAAACGCGACCTCGGCTGTATTGGGTATGTAGGAGAACACCGTATTTTTAATATCATTATCAACCGCATCCAATATCTGTGGACAAAGCAGGCGGCCTAATTGCTTTCGTTCGCGGTAAATGGCCGAATCGCTGCCCCGTGAAAAATAGATGCGCTCAAATGAGCATGCTTTCTTTTCGAGCGGTTCGCTGAATTTGTCCTCGCTTATGCGGCCATTCTTTTTAACAATGAGCGCATGGCCGGGTTTTACTTCCTTAATTTCCTCTAAAGGTATATTGAACGCGGTTTGTATAGCCGGGCGCTCCGAAGCTGCTACTACTATTTCATCGTTGTAGTAATAATATGCCGGGCGAATCCCTATCGGGTCGCGCATGATAAACGCGTCACCATGACCGAATATACCGGCAATAGTATAACCGCCATCCCATGAACGGGCCGATTTACGCAATATTTTGGCCACATCCATATCGTTGGCTATCAGCTTGCTTATCTCCACATTATCATCCAAACCTTCGCGCTTGTACTGATCAAACAAACCCTGGTTTTCGGTATCTAAAAAGTGGCCTATTTTTTCGAGCACGGTAACCGTGTCGGCTTTTTCTTTAGGATGCTGACCGAGGTCGTAAAGCTGCTGAAGCAGTTCATCAACATTGGTCATGTTAAAGTTACCGGCTATCATCAGGTTACGGGTCATCCAGTTGTTCTGGCGCAGGAAGGGGTGGCAATTCTCAATACTGTTTTTGCCGTGGGTGCCATAGCGCAGATGCCCTAACAAAACTTCACCTGCAAAACTCACATTATGTTTCAGCCATTCGGCATCGGCCATTTTTTCGGGAGCTTCTTTTTCTATGTCGGCGAATTTTTTTTGTATGTATTCGAATATGTCCGCTACGGCATTGGAGGCCATTGAACGGTGCCGGCTGATGTAGCGCTTGCCCGGTTCAATATCCAGCTTAATGGTAGCAACTCCCGCGCCATCCTGCCCGCGGTTATGCTGTTTCTCCATTAAAAGGTATAGTTTGTTTATGCCGTACAGCGCAGTGCCGTACTTTTTTTGGTAGTATGAGAGCGGCTTTAACAGGCGGATAAACGCCACGCCGCATTCATGTTTGATCTGATCACTCATGCTTCGCTATGAGCACGCAAAGGTATAACTTTAACTTTAATTTAGTCAAAACGGATTGTCATAAATTAGTACTAATTGTTAGGGAATTATGAACAGGGTGTTAATAGAGTTTTTGGTTGTGAATGACAAAAAATATCGTCCCTAATCACAAAGTGATCATCGATTCAGTGAAATGGACCAAGCTGGAGAGAATTCGAAAAGTGGCTGGCGCATCAGTCTTCATAATGAAACCGGCATTGAATAATCGTACATTTTTGATCTTTGCCTTTTGTCCCGCTGACCTGATAAACCAGTCGGTGTTCGCCTGTGATCCTGCGTGACCAGAAACCTTTTAATCCGAATTTCAAAGGTTCGGGTTTTCCAATACCTTTAAAAGGATCTTTTTTTATGTCCTTTACCAGCTCCCGGATTTTTCCCACCATGTCCGGGTCGTTTTCCAGCCAATATTCAAAATCAGCCCATCCGTTCTCTGTGAAATCTGTATTCATCGGTGAGCCGGTAGCTTTTCTGCGCTAAGGTCATAGGAAACGACTTTGCCCGCCTTCAGTTGCTGAATGGATTCCTCCAGCCGCTTACGATTAGCCCCGGTTGATAACAGGTGTTCGGTTTCGGTTAATGCATTATACTCCTTAATGGAAATAATTACCACGGCATCATCTTCGTTGTTATTCCTCGGTACGACGATGATATCCTGGTTTTCACTAACCGCATCGAAATAGCTTTTCATCCGGTGACGCAGGGAGGAGATGGTGACGGCTTTCATACAATGTACAATTTGATGTACATGTAAATGTACGTTATTTTATTAGAAAATGAAATTAATACGGTTAAACATATTCAGCGAAATCATAGAATTACAAAAATCAGTGCCTGAATCACATATTTATTTGGATTAATCTAATAGCGCAGATTAAGGAAATTCTAAAATCGGCAATCAAAAAATCAACCAAATCAGCGGTTATTGCTTCGTCAATTTATACACATCATGCTCATCTTATACATCGACCGAAACTGTACCAACCTAAGTGTACCAGGTTTCAATTGAAAAAAATTCCATTTAATAACAATTAACTTACAGCCAATAATTTACGGTGATTAACTAAAGTTTTGAAGTGTACCAGCCTGTACCACTTCTTGCAACGATTTAACCTGCAAACACTTATATAACAACTACTTAACTTAGATATTAACTATTAGTTGTGTTTCAGGGTGTACCACTTTTATTTTGGTACACCTGCAAATTCACTTTAGGATTGCTACAAATATTGCATAATCACGCCCGGGAATATGCCCAGCAACACTAAACCTAACGCAATGATAGCTGATAATATCACGATGTTCAATGAGCGGTTATCAGGCTCGGTGACTATTTCGCTGCGGCGCAGGAACAGGTTGAGCGGTATGCGCAGGTAGTAAAACAGCGATATTACTGTTGCCAGCGCACCGGTTATCATCAGTATCAGCAGCCATATATCATGATTATTCTGGTAAACGCCATAAACTGCCGAGAAGATAAACAACTTACCGGTAAAGCCCGCCGTAACAGGTATACCGGTAAGCGAAATAAGTATGATCACAAAACTTATGGAAGCTAAAGGATATTTAAAGCCGAGGCCTTTGTAATCGTTTACATCATCGGCACCGGTGAGATTGGTAAAATAACTGGCCAACGCCAACGCGCCGATATTGGCCAGGCCATACACCAGTAGGTAAAAAATGATAGCGGGCCTTACAGTAATGTCAGGCGAGGCAAAGGCTACTACCCCCATCAGCACAAAACCGGTATGGGCAATGCTCGAATAAGCCAATAGTCGCTTTACATTGGTTTGCAAAACCGCTGCAAAATTTCCGGCGATCATGGTCACAATGGCTATCACCGCCAAAAACAACCTGAAATTGAACGAGTGCCAGTTGACAAGCAGCGCAAAGGGTAATATAAAGTTGAGCAACAATGCGAAACCCGCTATTTTGGGTAGTGTTGACAGGTAAGCCGTAACCGGCGTTGCTGCGCCCTGGTAAACATCAGGCACCCAGAAATGTACCGGCACAAACGATAGCTTAAAACCTATACCCGCAAGCACCAATACCAGCGCAAAGGCAACGGCAACATGGTCGGCCTGCATTAAACCGAGTGATACCTGGCCATTATACAGATCGAACGAGCCGCTCAGTGCATAAAGCAGCGAAATACCATAAAGCATTACCGCCGACGATACCGCCCCAAACAAAACATATTTAAGCCCGGCTTCGGCACTAAAACCGCTTTCGGACCGGTAAGCCGCCAACAGGTACGAGGCGATGGAGACCATTTCTATCGATAAATATATCGATAGCATATTTACTGCCATAACCATCAGGTGCAAGCCTACTAATGAACCGGTAACGATGGAATACAGATCAGACAACCCTTTGCGGTGCTGCTTTAAATGGTTGTCCCAACTGAAATACAGCACCAGGATAAACGCCAGCACATCTATAAAAAATTTAAACCCAATAACCGCGCGGTTGAGCAGCAACATCTGGCCAAAAAGTAAGCGACCGTTAAGCAACCCGCTATTGAGTAACAGGCCTACCTGCTCCAGGTCTTTTAGCATCACCATGAACAAACCCACGCAAGCAATAATCTTACACCATAGCAAGCTGTTTTTACCAAATACCAGGTCGGTTACAAAAACAATGATGAACAGTATAGACAGGGATATTTCGGGCATAAAATACCCTATGCTGTCCAAAACATCATTTAAATAACCGGGTATAAATGGTATCAGCTGGTGCATGGGTGATTATTTGAAGTGCAAGTATTGTACCAGCGCCAGTACCGAATCATTTATCTTGTCAAAAACCAGCGATGGCATAATGCCCAGCGCCAAAGTCATTAAAGCCAGCGGTAGTAAAGTGACGATTTCGCGGGCGTTCAGGTCTTTCAGGGCTATTTTCCATATTTCACCGCCTTTTAAGGATACCGTGCCGAAGAACATCCTTTGCAGCGTCCACAAAAAATAGGCGGCGCTGAATATAATGCCCACCGCGCCAACCACTGCAAACCAATGCGGCAGCAAGCCATTTACCGACCATGATTTGAACGCGCCGGTAAGCGAAAACGCTTCGGCTATAAAGGCAGAAAATCCGGGCAAACCGAGCGATGCGAAAAACGCGATCATTATAAACACCGTGTACTTCGGCATCAGGGTGCCTAAGCCGCGGAAATCGTAAATATCCCGGTCGTGCACGCGGTTATAAACCACGCCCACCAAAAAGAACAACATAGCCGACAAAAAGCCGTGGCTTACCATTTGCATGATCGCCCCGCTGATACCCTCGGTAGTTTGTGATGCCGCACCCAACAGCACAAAGCCCATTTGCGATACGGATGAATAGGCGATGATGCGCTTAAAATCGCGCTGGGCCAACGCGTTGAATGCGCCGTAGATAATGGATATGATGCCTAATAACCCCAGCCAGAACGCGCCGGATGTGGCCACATCGGGGAAAATGCCGATACAAATCCGGATAATGCCATAACCACCCACCTTAAGCAGTACACCCGCCAATATAATAGATACCGGCGTAGGCGCTTCCACGTGCGCATCGGGCAACCAGGTATGAAGCGGCACTACCGGTACCTTTATAGCGAAGGCGATAAACAATACAATAAACCCAAGCGTACGCGCCGGCATGCCGAACAAGGTTTGATGGCTAAGCGCGGAGAATACGGAACCGGGGGTATAGTTTGCCGGGGTCATCATCTGCACCATGTTAAAGGTATGGTTACCTGTTGCCGGGTCTTTTACCGACAGGTACAAACCGATCATCACCAACAGCATGAACACCGAGCCGAAAAGCGTGTACAAAAAGAATTTTATAGCAGCATATTCGCGCCGCACACCGCCCCACATACCGATGAGGAAATAGAGCGGCAACAGCATCAGCTCATAAAAAATATAGAACAGGAAAAAGTCGAGTGAGCAGAATACGCCCATCAATGCCATATCCAGTAATAAAAATAACGTAAAAAAGCCTTTGAGGTTACTGGTTATCTCCCATGACGACAAGGCCGCCACTACCATCACAAGCGATGTCATTACCAATAAAGTAATGGAAATACCATCTATCCCCACAAAATAATCGGCCTGTAATTTGCCCATGCTGCCGAGATTGAGGTTGATCCAATGCAACTTTTGTACAAACTGGAATTGCGCCTCATGATTGACGCCGCCAAACTCTGACCCGCTTTTAAAGTTGAGGTATATCAATATGCTGATAGCTAACTGCAACAGCGTAGCCAGCAGCGTAATATATTTAAACGATGCCCGCAACGATGATGGCAATACCGCTATGATAAAGCCAAACAGGATAGGTGAAAATATGAGGAGGGTTAGCATTTAGTGAGTGGTGAGTGGTGAATAGTGAGCAGTTTATACCCAATAACTGCCAAACGTTGCGCTGAGTTGTAGTTAATCTTCCGGCCTTTTCTGACTTCCGGACTTACCGACTTCCTATCTGGCTCAAATCTCATATCTAAAATCTCAAATCTAATTCCTAATGTCTAATTATTATCAAAATAAACAGCGCCAACAATATGGCCAGCATGCTGAACAAGTAGTATTGTATTTTTCCGCTTTGAAAATTACGGGCAAAATTGCCTATCCCCTGCACAATTGAAACCAATAAATGTAAGAAACCGTCGATAATATACTTGTCCGTCCAGGCAGATAATTTTGAAAGACTTAAAACGATAGTCTCCAGCAGGTGGATAAAACCGTCGATCACATGTTTGTCAAACCAGGAGGCAAACCTGGTGAGCGCCAATATGGGCTGTACAATTATTTTGTTATACAACTTATCAAAATACCATTCATGATACGATAGGCGGAACAAAAATCCTTTCTGTCCAAATGAAAATGTATTACGCCTGTAATAAATATCGTAAGCAGCGTATATCACTAATACATTTAAAATATTGGCGCCGATGGGTATGATGGAGTGATAGATATTCACGCGCTCCAACCCACCGCCAGAACCAAACCCGTTTACTAACCACGAATATTCATAAATGAATGGGTTCCACGAAAATAAAATGAATAAGCTACAAGCCGATAAAAACACCAGCGGTATTTTATATTGCCAACTGCCGTCTTCGCAATGGATCTTAATGTGAGGGTTTGATCTCAACAGCCTGAATTCGCCAAAAAATACTTTTACTATCAATCGGCCTATATAAAAAGCGGTCAGCAAACCGGTAAGTAGCGAGCCAACGGGTATCAACCGATAATACCAGGGCTTACCGTCAGACCATTCAAAGGCTTGTACGATAATGCCATCTTTTGATAAAAAACCTGAAGTAAATGGCAGGCCTGCCAAAGCCGCCGCACCAATAAGCGCTGCAACAAAAGTTACCGGCATCCACTTTTTCAAGCCGCCCATATGCAGGATGTTTTGGGGGTCGACATCAAGGTTATTTTCATCCCTGATGTGCTGCATTTGATGAATGACAGAACCGGCAACCAAAAACAACAGGCATTTAAAAAAGGCATGCGCAGCCAGGTGAAATAACGATGAAGCGTAAGCGCCGATGCCCATGGCCATGATCATATAACCCAGCTGAGATATGGTTGAATAGGCCAGTATGCGTTTGAAGTCGTTTTGTGTCAGGGCTATGGTAGCGGCCATAAAGGAGGTAAAGCAACCAATAACCGCGAGAATATCCAGCTCGGTTGTGTTGAACATGGGATACACCCGACCGAGCAGGAAAACGCCTGCGGCCACCATTGTCGCCGCATGAATGAGCGCCGAAACAGCTGTTGGGCCTTCCATGGCATCAGGCAGCCAGGTGTGCAGCGGGAACTGTGCCGATTTTGCAGCTACTGCCAAAAAAATACCCGCGCAGGCCACATATTGCCACCCCGCCGGCAACCAAAGTATTTGATTAGTGATTATAAATCCGCCATTACTACCGGGTAAGATATGTGAATTTACCAGCCACATACCGTTTTGCAGGGTTGATATGTTGGTGAGGTGACCGAATATCAGGTCGATATCAGCTGTGCGGTACATGGTGAACAGGATGATAATAGCCGTAAGCAGGCCTACATCCCCTATCCGGTTTATTAAAAAGGCCTTTGTGCTGGCTTTGGCAGCGCTCTCCTTGTTAAAACCAGAACCGATCAGCAGGTAAGATGAAAAACCGACCAGTTCCCAAAAAGCGTAGAAGAGGAACAAATTATTCATCAATACCAGCGCCAGCATGCTAAAGCAAAAAAAACTGAGGTAGGTAAAATACCACTTGTACCGCGCATCGTGGGCCATGTAAGCAGTTGAGTAAATGTGTACCGGCAGTGCGATAACACTTACCAGCAACAGCATAAGCACCGACAAATTATTGAGCAAAATGCCCGCATAAAGTTTTGTAGCCCCAATTGTGAACCAGGGGATTTGAAAATGCATGGTGGGCCGGTTCCACACCCTTGCAAATACAATTGCAGCCAATATAGTGCTGCCAGCAATAGCCAACGTTGAAACCCACCCGCTTAGTTTGTTTTGAGCGCCACGCAGGCAAACATTTATTAAGAATGCAGCAAGCGGTAACAGTACCGCCGCAAATGCAAGGTAAAAGATGGTACTATCGTGATATGGCTGAACTATATCCAATTAATTATTGATCCTTTGTTATAATAATTACCGTTGCATCTGTTGTAAAATGCGAGTCTTTTTTAAATGACACTGATTTTATATCGTCTGGCTTAAGCTCATACAATTCATCAATGGCACTTTTTTTCTCCATATTCAATATAGTATTGTTAAGTACATAAGCCAGGTTACTGTCGCTGTGTTTTTGGTCGAGGTATTCCTTATATTTTTTATTAAGCGTGCCGAATTTTTGCTGATAAAGTTTGATGGCGTATTGTTTGGTTATAATAATAGTTCCGCCGCTTTTATAATTCCGGTAATTAAGTGCAGCTAATTGTGCGCTATCCAGTATGCTTGTTGTTAAAATATCGGCATGGCTTACATTGGCATTTGATACCTGGCCATCGACAATATACACTGCATCCTGGGCCGAGGCTGTAATACTCACGGTAAGCAACAAACACAATATCGTAATCATCCTACTCATCGTCATATTCTCAATCCCTCAATTTATCAACCTTGCCGGGATCGATGGTTTTATAGCGACGGTAAACATTCAGAATTATAGCCAGCGCCACGGCAGTTGTAGCAGCTGCCAGCACAATGGCAAACAGTGCGAACATTTGCCCGCCATTGTTAAAGCGGTCATATTTGCCAAAGGCTACCATGTTTAGTATGGCGGCATTCAACATCAGCTCGATGCCGATGAGTATTTGTATTGCATTCCGTTTGGAAAGCACAATAAATATCCCCGTACAAAAAAGGCCTGCGCCAATGATCATGAATGAAGATAACGATATCATTGTACCCGCTCCTTTCGTGATAAATGGGCTGCACCTATAAGTGCAATCATTAACAGGATGGAAACAACTTCGAACGGCAACAGGTAGCGTGTCATCAGGTTTATGCCGATATTATCCGTCATATTTACATTAGGCGTAATATCATTTTTATTGCTGACAGCATTTTTCACCCACGCGAGGTTGTCAGCTCCAATACGGGTTATCATTATTACCAAAACAGCGAAGAATAAGACCGCCAGTATAAATGACACCATCTTATTAGCACTCACAAACTGTTTGCGCTGCTCCTGCAAAGCAGTCAGCGTTTCCTTTCCCGACAACATAAATGCAAACAATATCAACACCAAAATACCGCCTACATAAATTACTATTTGTGTAATGGCCACAAAATCGGCCAAAGCCAATACATATAAACCCGCCAACGCGAACAGCGTAATAAAAAACATAAATATGGAACGCACCAGGTTTTTGGTTACCGCTACAAAAATGGCGGATGCAAGCGTGATAAAGCCAAGCAAATAAAACAGGATTTGTATAAGGCTCATATTACCACCCCTCCTTCTTCACCTTCATCCCGCTTTCTTTTTGCTTCGGCGCGTTCGGTTAATTGCTTATCGAGCAAGGCCTGTTTTTCTTTGGCTTCTTCAGGCGTCATATCTGAGAATTGATAAGTCAGGTCGCTCAGTCCAAATACACTGCGGTCATATTGGTTGGTCATTACAATGCATTCCGTAGGGCAAACGATAGTACACAAGCCGCAGTACATGCACTTGGCCATGTCGATATCAAACTTTTCGGCATATATACGTTTGGGTGAGCCATCGGAGGTATAGCCAATCAACTCTGTTGCTTTTATTGAATCGATGGTGATACAATCAACAGGGCATACTTTTGCGCAAAGGTCACATACAATGCAGTCATCTATCTCCACATCCAACTGGTAACGGCCAACTTCGGGCACCGGTAGTTGTTGTTGCGGGTACTGGATGGTATTGGTGCCTTCCAGTTTTTTGAAGTAGTTATCATCACTCATCGGGATTACTTTCCGCTTTGCGTTTGAAGCAAAGAGGTGTTTGATGGTAAGGGACAGGCCTTTCCATGCAGTGGTAAATCCGTTGAGCGTTTTGTTTGTCATTTAGTTCATTGGTTCATTAGCTCACTGGTTCATTGGTCATAGCAAATCAAATTACTAATAAACTAATGAACCAGTGAACTAATGAACGTTACATCAAATATATCCTCCAAATGCCCGATATCAGCATGCATATGAATGCAAGCGGCGTTAATACTTTCCAGCACAGGTTCATTAACTGGTCAACCCGCAGGCGTGGTAGTGTCCAGCGTATCCACATCTGTATGCCAACCAGGGTAAGCGTTTTTAATACTATCCATAATATGCCCCAGGCGGTGCCGGTAGTCCAATTTGCCAAATGCGCTGCACCGATATTGGGCAACGGCGTATTCCAGGCTCCGAGGAACAATATTACGCTGATCATCGACACCAAAAACATCATGGAATACTCCGAAAAAAACACGAAGGCAAAGCGCATCCCGGTAAATTCGGTATGGAAGCCGGCTACCAGTTCCGATTCGGCTTCTGGTATATCAAACGGCGCACGGTTACTTTCGGCCAGCGAGGCTATGAAGTATATAACAAATGCAATTAGCAAATGCGGCGCACGGAAAATATTCCAGCTAAACAATCCTCCAATCTTGCTTACATCCCAAAAGCCCAGGCATTTCACTGTTTCGGTGGAAAGTATACCCTGCTGACCGGATATAGTTTGCATATTTAATGATTGCGCGATCATTACTACCGATATAATGGCAAACCCAGCAGGTATCTCATATGAAATGATTTGAGCG
>Ga0302309_10000629_pt1 | contig 39462 bp, 35 predicted proteins | sample III_Palsa_N1_1_FD_200453 | JGI IMG/M metagenome (GOLD analysis project Ga0302309, IMG submission 200453) | Peat permafrost microbial communities from Stordalen Mire near Abisko, Sweden - III_Palsa_N1_1 | ecosystem: Environmental > Terrestrial > Soil > Palsa > Peat permafrost | place: Sweden...
TAAAAGTTGGTGTGAACTATTCCTCTGTCCGATCATTAAAAGCCTAATGATTGAGCCTAAAAAAGGTAAAGAGCCCGCATTCCGAATCATTAACAAAGTCTTTAATCCCTTAAGTTAACGGCTATGGAGTTATCTCCAACAAACCGGATTTATTTTATAATGTACCATTAAGTTAAATTAGCACTGTAGTTTATGCTATCATAGGGGTTTAAATTGACGACAAAAAAACGCAAAATCCCTTCGTTAAAAGGCCTTTTCGGATTGTTGGAGACAACTCCAACAATGGCAGGGCGGACGGCATGACGATGCTTATTAAAAAAAATTGATAAAACTAAACCGCCACCCACATTTTGAAAATTCTATAATTCTGCAAATTCCGGTTCAGACAAAAAAATTGCCAGAATAAAACTGCTACCCACATCCTAAAATTCTATAATCCAACAAATCCCAGTTCAGACAAAAAAACGCAGAGACCTTTGCCCGCATGCTTCGAGAGCCTCAGCAAGACACCCAAACCCCATTATCCCAATTTTAAAACAAATTAAAATAGCTTATTGATACCCCTTTGCCTGTAACTGAAACAATTCAAAATAACGCCCTTCTTTTAGTAATAATTCCTCATGGGTGCCTATTTCTAAAACGGTTCCTTTTTCTAATACCATAATTCTATCCGCTAACCTGGCGGTCGAAAACCGGTGCGAGATCAGCACTGCTGATTTGCCCCTGGTTAATTCGGCAAAACGCTGAAAAACTTCATATTCTGCCCGTGCATCCAGGGCTGCTGTCGGTTCATCCAAAATAAGCACCTGCGCCTCTTTCATATAAGCGCGGGCCAGTGCTACTTTTTGCCATTCGCCGCCCGATAGTTCTACACCATCATTAAAACGCCTGCCCAGCCATTGTTCATAGTGGTTGGGTAACTTTTCGGCCAAAGCATCGGCCAAACTTTCGTGCGCAGCTTTCTCAATTAATGCCTTGTTGTTTATTTCGCTGATGTTGCCAACAGCTATATTTTGCGAAAAGCTCATTTGGTAGCGCAAATAATCCTGGAAGATGATACCCAGGTTTAAACGTAAATCTTCAATGGCATATGCCTTCAAATCTATACCATCCAGTAAAATCCGTCCCTCGGTGGGGTCATATAAGCGGGCGAGTAGTTTCACCAGGGTGGTTTTGCCGGCTCCGTTTTCGCCCACCAATGCCAGTTTCTCGCCGGGATGCAGCGTAAAGCTTAAATGGCGATTGGCCCAGCTCTCCGAATTATGATATTGAAAGCCAACATCCTCAAAGGTAAACCCTTGTTTAATGGGGTTAGGGAATGGCAAAGGATTTCGCGCCACGCTTATTTTTGGTTTGATCTCAAAAAACTCCAAAAAATCATTCAGGTAAATTGCCCCCTGCGACACCGTGGTAAAACGGTTCAGCATATTTTCCATCAGGCTGCTTAATTGGCGGAAAGAACCTGCCAAAAAAGTCAGTGTACCTACTGATGTTTTACCCGTAACGGTTTGATATATGATAAAGCCGTAGGCCGCATAGTAACCAATGCTACCCAAAACAGAAAAAAATGCACCCCAGCCAGCACGTTTTACAGCCAGTTTACTGTTATCGGCATAAAATTTATCGGACAGTGTTTTGAAGCGGTTAATGATAAAATCCGATAGCCCGAAGATCTTTACTTCTTTCGCGGTTTCATCGCTGGCACCCAAATAACGCACATAATCCAGCTCGCGCCGCTCGGGTGTCTGGCTGCGGGTTAGCGCGTAGTTTTGACTGTTAAAATACGATTCGCCCAAAAACGAAGGAATAATGGCCACAAGCAGCAGCAGAATGAGCCAGGGATTGAAAGCAATTAACCCGGTAAGCAGAAAAGCCATAGAAATAAAGTCCTGCACCTGGCTCATCACCTGCGATAACAATACGCTGCGGCCAACCGTTTGCTGTCGTGCCCTTTCCAGCTTGTCGTAAAAAACGGAATCTTCAAATTGATCCAGGTCCAGCGTTGTGGCATGGCGCATAATCCGCATGGAGGTATAATTGGAAAAAAGATCGCCGAGCAAGCTGTCTACCAAATTTATCATCCGGTTCAGGGCATCTGTCAGTATTGCCAGGCTAAACTCAATGATCACCAATTTCCATAGCTCGTGCTGACTCCCGCCGTGGCGGTTCAATTGCACCACCTGGTCAATAATCAGCTTACCTATATACAGCAAGGTCACCGGCATGGCCGAACGGGCTATACGCAGCGCAAAACTCAGCATGGTTTTACCGGGACTGCTTTGCCAAACCAGCCTGAAAAGCTCCGGCAAGTTTTTCAATGCCGACAGACGCTCTTTAAAGGAGAGATTAGAAAGATTAGGGTGGATATTTCTTGTTTTAGCCATGGGCCTTTTTGCGCTTTTGTTAAGAACCAAAGCTATAAGTAATAAGGCACTAGAAATAACACCACCACGTAAAAAATCCCTGCCGGGAAAATGAATCCGGCATAACCCGCTATTCGCTTTTTAAGCGCGACAGATCGTGCGGTAAAATGCCAAGGGCCTGTAAAAACCCCAGGCGGTCGGTTTGAACATTGCTTTGTACTATTTTGCCGTCCTTTAATACAAAAACGCCCATACCTGTGCCGGTAACACTTTTGCCGGTGGGTGCAAATACCTGGTATGCCCCGGTATTGGTTCCCTGTACTTCCCAGCTTGCAAAAACCTTATCGCCTTCGGCAATTAATTCTTTAATGTGCCATTGCAAATCAGGAAATGCCTTAATCAGCCCGCTAAAGGTTTTCCCCATTGCATCGGGGCCCTTATCTCCGTTTGGAGAGATATAATCGGCCGATACCAGTTCGGTAAGCAGGCCCGTTTTTCTTTTATTGAGTGCATCTTCAAAAAGTTTGCGTATCACTTCTTTATTGGTTTCCATGGTAGTTAATTTAGTTGTTTGTTTTTTGGTGATGTGCAATAGAATGAGCGACCTGGCGCTGGTCAGTGTTAGCACAACCAGGCAAAGCAGCGCAAGAGTAAGGAGTGTTTTCGATGATTTTTTCATTGCTTTTTTCTACAAAACTAAAGCGGGCGGGCGGCTACGAATTGTAAAAAATCACTGAATTACCAGTATCGCTGCAATTGGAAAAATTCTTTGGGGGATTGACCGGTAAATAATCTGAAGTCTTTTATAAAATGAGCCTGGTCAAAGTAGCCAGCCTCCAGGGAAGTTTCTGTGAGCGAATGATGGGTAGGATACTTGCCGATCAGGCTGCGCAAACGAACAATACCGGCATAACGCTTTGGCGAGGTGCCTATAACAGCCCGAAAACGTTTTTCGAACGGATCCAAACTTATCGGCAGGGATTTAACCAGGTCTCTTACTATAACCGCACCATTTTGTTGTTTGATTGCACTTACGGCGCTATAAATAAGCAGATCTGGCGTATTGTTGATGAGTTTTTTCAGTAGGAACGCCTCAACCAGCAGCACTCTTGTACTATTATGCTCAGTTGATGTCAGTTGTTCTGATAAGCGACGTAGCTCAGCGGGTGCGAAAAGATGCTCGGTACTTATATTCTCACAAAATAATTCATGTGCGGGTATTTTTGAAAAAGCTTTGATACCGCCTTCGTTAAGCAGCACCAGCAAATTAATAGCTTGTTGATCATAATAAAATTCACGAACCGAATTTCGCAGCCCGGCCACAGCATTGAGCGGAAGAGGAGATTTTTCTGTTCCGCTTGCTTTGAACACCTCTCCGTTGATACGAAAAGAGAGTACAATCGATGTATCAGGAATTGTTGTGGTTTTAGCAGCTTCATCAGCCTCAATAATCAAGTACTCCCTTACATAAGGTTTTAGCGTAGCTGAAGGAAGGAATCTTTGAATATTCATTGGATCAATAAAACCAAAAGGCTCAATCCAATATACAACAAATCATAGGCCGTCAATTTTTAATTGACAACGATTACCGTTTTTTGACCAGCATTTTACAAAAAAGAATATTATATGCTGCTTTCTGAATCAGAAACTACATTCTCAACCGCAAAGAAACTGAGCGGCCCAATGCCTGAACCAATTCTGAATCAAGCTCCATATGGCCGTCTTTCTGTTTCCAAATAAGTTTGATGTCTCTTATAATACCAAACTTCTCCCCATTTAGCAATAGGTCAATCTCGGTAGTATGATGATTTATGTGTTTACTATCAATAATTTGATATACATAATCGTTATCCTTAAAAGTTATCCGTAGCGGTAATCCCATTCTCTAAGCCTCCGCTGTAAAGATATAAGTTCAAGTCAATTGATTACTGTTTACCTTCATTTATATTTACCCCGGCTGTCCGACGCGCTAACTTCGCCCCAATGCACCATAGGTTTTCAACTACAGAAAAGTCAAATCATATCGTTAAAGGATGTCGAACAAGTCCAATATCGCAGATCCCATTCAGCCATCTCCTCCATAATTTATGAATTGCTGGCCATTCGCTTCATGAAATATTACCGTATATTTTCCGGTAAATTTCTTCAAATGCCTTGTTCCGCTGTTTCTGGAAAAGGCCGGAGAACCGCTGGTCAATAGGAGTAAGCAGTTGTATGCATAAGCGCTTGTCTTCATCGCTGAGGTCATTAACCATCATGTGAGCCACCTTCAGCACCACGTCTTTGGCTTTCAGCAGCGTGGTTTCGCCTTTGTCCGTCAGCTTCAACCGCTTTACCCGCTTGTCCTGCTCATCATCATATTCACTAACCAGTCCTCGTTTTTTTAGCCGGATGAGCATATTGGTACCGCTGGACAACTCCATGATATTATTATAAATCGCTTCTGACTTAATTGGGTTCTTTTGATTATAGATCGTCACCAGGATGCCGAACTCTTCCATCTGATCAAGACCAGTGCCTTCCAGCGCTTTATTGGAGTAAGCGATATGGAACTTGCCAATCCGCCGTATCAGAATCACCAACTGACCGTTCAGATCAGGGCGCAGTCCGTCTTCAGGAGCTTCGTAGTTTTCTTTTTTAACCTTAACACTTTGCGCCAGTTGGTATCGGCAAAAATCCTCAATGCTTGCATTTGGGTGTCGCGCTTCGTAAGCTCCCCATAATTTCACTAACTCTACGGTTTGATTTACTTCCATTTGGTAGCAAAATTATAAAAAAATGACAAAACTTATTTTGCTATATGCTACTAAATGGTTTAATATTGTTATTAATTTACTACCAAATGGTTAAATACATGCAAATCCCTTACCTTTTCCCCACCTGCCTGATGCTGCATTTAACTGCATTGGTGCTCATGGCCGGTACAACGCTGGTTGATTACCTGGCTTATTCCTCACTCTGGAAATCTTTTGAACAGGGAGAGCGGCCAATCGCCCTGCTCAGTATGATGGCTAAACTGCCGCGCGTGGCCGGCATCGGCGCAGCGCTGCTTATTTTAACCGGATTCGGCATGATGGCCCTTACCCACGGCGCCTTTGGCGAACAACTCTGGTTCCGGATCAAGTTCGGGCTGGTGATCCTTGTCATCCTTAACAGCCTGCTCGTTGGGCGGCAACAGGGCGTAAAACTCCGCAGAATGCTGAACACCGGCAAACCACTAATTGCCGGAGAGATGAACCGGATCAGAACAGCGCTGACCCGTTTTCACCTGTCACAACTCTTGCTATTCCTACTCATTATTTTTTTAAGTGTATTTAAATTTAACTGATATGGCTATGAAACTCTTTATTGCAGGAGCAAACGGCGGCATCGGCCGTCAGGCTGTCGAACAGGCTTTACAGGCCGGGCACCAGGTGACCGCGCTGGTGCGTGATCCTGCTAAATTAGCATTAACTCATCCCAATTTACTGATCGTTAAAGGCGACGTCCTGCAGCCTGATACATTTGCGCATCAATTGCAGGACCAACAGGCCGTTATTTCTGCATTGGGCGTCAGCGGCAGCAGCTTATTTGGTGATAAACCAACCACGTTGTATTCACAAGGCAATGCCAACCTGTTAAAGGCGATGGAGCAGTACGATGTTAAACGCATCTTTTGTATTTCCGCCTCAGCCCTGGAGGTTAGTCCGGTGAACCCCTGGTACGCCCGTCTGGCTGCTAAATATGTTATTCAAAAGCTCCTTAAACATATGTATGCCGACCTGCGCAGAATGGAAAATATCATTAAAGCCAGCGGAACGGAATGGACAATCATCCGGCCGCCGCAGCTAACCAATGAATCCTTAACCGGTCATTACCGTACAGCGATGAATGTATTTTTAAAAGATTGCCTGAAAATATCCCGTGCTAATGTCGCTCATTTTATAGTAAACAATCTTACCAACAAGGCAACCTACCGGGCTACAGTTGAAATAGCGAACTGATGATGACTATTAATTTTTTGAACGTTTTTGCACCTGCGAGACCTTGTTCTCCGAATTCTCCGACGTATCTCGTTAGTCTGGATTTACAATTCCAGTAACATATTGGGGATTTGCAATCCCACGCTGGCCGTCCTCTGACAAAGATTCAAAAGTGTAGTCGAAACTACAAGCATAGTAATTCGTAGACGGAGTCTACGAACAGCGTGGCGTTAAGCTGGTAGCTTAGCCGCAGAGCCTTGCGCCTGTCCATTTTAATCAGTTGAGCGACTGCCGATACGCCAAAGGCGATAATTGGGTTTTACTTTTAAATAGTTTAGTAAACGATTGCGGATGCTCAAAGCCCAATGCATAGGCAATTTCGCTAATAGAAAAATCGCTTACCGATAATTTTTCTTTGGCTTTTTCAATCAGTTTGTCGTGTATAAGCTGTTGCGTATTTTGCCCGGTCAATACTTTAAGTAAGCTTCGCAGATAATTGGGCGATACATTTAATGTTTCTGAAATGTATTGAACAGTAGGCAAACCTTTTGTGAGCAGGTCATCGCTGCTAAAATAATCCTCCAGTATTGTTTCCAGTTTTTCCAGTAGTTGATGATTGGCTTTTTCCCGGGTAATAAACTGGCGGTTATAAAAACGATCCGCATAGCTCAACAAACTCTCAATTTGTGAAATGATTATCTGCTTGCTAAAACGATCAATGTTGGCATGATATTCCTGCCGGATATTTTGAAGGATATTGATGAGCGTAGCCTCTTCTTTAGCCGAAAGAAATAATGATTCATGAACTGAATAATCCCAAAAATCATATTTCCTGATGGATTTGGCCAGTGATGTATTCCATAAAAAATCGGGATGAATGATTAGCAGCCAGCCGGATTGTGTTGTTTCCTGTTTGGTATCTATCGAAAGACTCATTACCTGGTTAGGCGCCACAAAAGACAGGATACCTTCATTAAAATCATAAGGCTGCTGACCGTATTTGAAATTGATATGATTTGAAAAGGAAGCTCTTTTAAGGCCGATACAATAAAAATCGTAACACCAGGTCATGGATGCTGCTTCCACGGTACGTTTCACCACGTCAAATTCAGTCACGCTGATTAACGGGTGTTCCGGTGCTGGCAGCCGCCGGAACTGGTGAAACTCACTGATCGTTTTAAACCTTTTCATATTTAGGTTAGTCCTCTTTTTTTATTTCCAGTACAATTTTGCCCCGAACGTGTCTGGTTTCCAGTTCCGCATGTGCTTCGGCAGCTTTTTCCATTGGGTAAACCTTGCTGATAACTATGCCCACTTTACCTTGTTCAATCAATTTTGCAATGTCGGTAAGTGATTGCGCAACATCAAGCTCCCGCCTTATCATTTTTGCTTCCGCGTGTTTTTTCGCCAATATACCCAGAAATTCTTCGCCAAAAGGATACGGCAGCTGAACAGAAACAAACCTGCCAGCGTTGTTTAAGGCATGTGCCATTATCATCCTGGCCTCTTCATTAAATACAGGCGAGGCGTCAAATACCACGTCGATGTCCTGCAGTAAACTTGCAAAATTTTCATCTTTGTAATCAAACAATTCATCCGCTCCCAGTTGTTTTAAAAAATTAAAATTTTGTGCGGAGGCCGTGCCGATTACATAGGCACCCTTTGCTTTGGCAAATTGCACAGCCAGGCTGCCAATTCCGCCGGCGGCTCCATTAATCAACACTCTTTGCCCCGCACTTACCTTACCCAGATCCATGCCGTTCCAGGCCATCAATGCGCATGATGGAATAGCACCGGCTTCATTAAAGCTCACATTGTTTGGCATTATGGCAAACTGGTTGGCTTTAGCCGCAATAAACTCGGCATAGGTGCCACCTAAAAAATTGGGGATACCATAAACTTTATCGCCTTTTTTAAAACCTGTAACATCAATTCCGGTTTCCACTATTTCACCGGCGCCATCCAGGCCAAGGCCCAGCGGTAATTTTAAAAATGGTTTCAAAATTTCGTTACCGCCCAGCCTAACAACGTAATCTGCAGGATTAACCCCGCTGGCGTACATTTTTACCAGTATTTCATCCGGCTGAGGAACCGGGGTTGCAACCTCTTCTATTTGCAGTACTTCGGGTCCGCCAAATTCATGAATTCTTATTGCTTTCATTTGTATGTTTTTTGATAATACAAAGGTCAACCTAAATCAAAAAACAAATTAAGCCAAAACGCCTTTTGTGTTAGCCGAAAAGGGGAGCAGACACTGGTTGGGGTATGTGGATTATAAATCCACTTGTATTTTAATCCAGGATGAAAACATCCGGATTAACGGGGGATTTAAAATTCTATCATTTAGGCCGGCGGCTATTAAAAAGCTTCCAATGACCTTCGGAAATAACCTCTGCGCGGCCGCTTACCACCTTTATCGCGCTCTGTTCGTCAATGGCATATACCGGTACCGGGAGTTTTGCAGCCCACTGCTCCGCGTTGGCCCCGCACGCATCCGGATGATTGGTGTTCTCGAAATGCGGGATGATCGCGAAATCGACCAAACCTATCCCGGTCGCCATTTCGAGGGTCCTGCTGATCGTGCCTTCGGCGGTAACCATCGTTATCTTTTCTGAGGATAGCGGCGTGCCACTGCCCTTTCGTGGTTCGCTGTAGGTCTCTCCGATTGTGGTGCTTGTTGCCATGCTGCCTGCACTCACACCTACATAAACCAAATCCTTGCTTAAAGAGGTCAATACGTCTGCAAGTCCGGATTGTTTGAACCAGTAGGCCAGGTACAAAGGGTCGCCTCCCCAAACCAGTAGCGCGTCTGCTTCCTGAATCGATGACAGCCAGGTATCTTTGTCAATACTGTTCAGCGCGGTGAGTTCCAGCAGCCCCATTGTTTTCCAGCCCTGTCCAACCAGCGCCGCGTGCATTTTTCCGGCGATGGGCCACCAGGCATAGTTAGGGCCACCCACAAAAGGGTACACGCCGGTAGGAACAAACAAGGCGCTGGATTCAGTAATAGGCTTACCCAGGAGTTGTTCGAGCGCATCCCGGATACTCTTATTGGAGATGCCAGAAGAGGTCAATAGTAATTTAATCATCACCTCAAAAATAATTATTGATAGCGCCATTGTTAAGGCCAAATCAGACAAATTGCAGGGGTGTTTGCGTCAGCAAAAAATTAAGCCGAAACATTTTTTGTGTTAGTTGGAAAAGGGGGAAGACACTTATTTGGGGGGTATATGGATTTTAAATCCACTTATATTTTAGTTCGGGAACAGAACATCTATACTAACGATATCGTCCGTAACCCTAATCGCAAAGACTGCACATAACGTATTAAAATTCAATACATTTGTCAAACAACATAGGCATTAGATGACAACGTTCCAATTACTAGAAAGGATCGACTTCCTTATACTGCAAGGCCAACAGTCTTTAACAACACAATATCAAGGTGCGACTGGTAATCATTATGTTAATACCGGCAAGTTCTTCGGATTTAGATCCGCATCTCTGTCGTTTATTTCTAGAGTTCTTGGAGAGAATGACTTGTATTATAGGGAATTTAACAATGTGTGTAAGGATCACTTCTATCATCAGAACGAAGCTGGTATTAATATGCTATTAGCATTAAGGGATGAGATAGCGGCAGGTTGGCTCCTATCCTTTAAACAACTTGTCGCCGCTGAACTATTTGCTGACTTTTTAGAAATGAGCAAGTATCTTCTTGATGAAGGTTATAAAGATGCTGCAGCGGTTATGATTGGTTCTACACTTGAAGAACATCTTCGACAACTCTGCATAAACCATAATTTAGAGACTCATCACCTATCAAAGGGTGATAATATTTCAAAAAAGGCCAGCGTAATTAATGCCGACTTAAAGAAAGCCAACGTTTATGGGCCAATCGAGGAAAAGCAGATAATTGCATGGTTAGGCATAAGAAATAGTGCAGCACATGGCAAATATGCCGACTATACGAAAGAACAAATAGATTTTATGCATCAAGGGGTGCTTGACTTTATAGCCAAGGTAAAATCATGACATTAGTTGCTACATGGTATGCTTTAGAAAAAGGTGTTCAGCCGTCGATTTGGAGTATCGCAGATACTAAAATATCTAACGGTGCTACAGCACTGACGTTGGAGGGCGCTAAGATATTTGAACTTCAGGTAGCCTGTAAAAACCTAAGCTCAAATTGGGGTGCGGTGGAATATCGTACTTCATTAGGGTTTTCTTATGCAGGAAGTTCACTGGTTGGCTTAAACACCTATGCAATGTTATCCTCAGTCTTAACTAATCTTGCTGCCGGTGGTGGGCATCGTGATAGACCAGATCACAAAAGTATCATCGATACCTGTTTGAGGATATTAAAACTCTATACTTATTCTATAAGGGGATTAGCGGAAATTAGCATTTGGGGGTTTTGTCCAAAGCTTGGCGTTCCTTTTATCGGCACGATAAAAGGGAGAAATAATGAAAACATGATTGAGTATAACGTTGATATCATAAACTCATTTGACGGGGTTCTCAGCTTTGCACTAATGGGTAGCCACGTAGACGCTATAAAATCAGATATAGAAGCGTTATCAGCGAGCATCAATGATAAAACAGACATCAGATATTGGCGAGCTCCAATCACAGTTTTGAACAACCTTATAAAAGAAAATTGTTACCCTGAGATTGGCGGCAACATACAAATGGCTATCATCGGTCAGTCATATGGCTTTAGATATCAAGGAATCATAAACGATATACAAAATATCCGGGATGGGCAATATAGAAATGTAAATCTAAAAGACTTAATAGGAACTTCAGTCGGCGATTGCCTTGTTGCCATACCGTTGTTGGTAATTGGCGATATGTTTCCTTCATAAAGTGGGTTTAACATCTCCCTGTAAAAATCACGAGTACGCCACCCGCTTGTCAACGCTGCATACTCGCGCATATGGGGGATTAGTATGGAATACTTATATTGTGGCTACAATAATCACAGTTGACTATGACGCTTCTTCTCACATGGCTTGACATGCAACCAAACACGATTCCAACAATATGGACCGCTGCTGATACACAAATTTCTAGTGGGCATGATACATTGACCTTAGAAGGTTCAAAAATATTAGAGCTTAACATCGTTTGCAAAGACACATCCACCCCCATTCAACCTGCTTATTATAACGGATCTATTGGCTTTTCTTATGCTGGCAGTACCATGACAGCATTTAATACCTATGCGACTCTTAGTACTATAATGACAAATTTAGGCGGTAGTCCTATTAGAAAGGAAGTACCCGATTACATGAGTTTACTTATGACCGCTAAAAATGTATTGAAGTTGTACACTCCCGACTCCAGCCGGTTAGCTGAGATCAGTCTTTGGGGATTTTGTCCTGCTAACAACACTCCATTTATAGGTTTAATTAGTTGGAATAATGGGCTTAATGAATATAGCATCAATGCTAAAGCTGGACTTGCTTCTTCTTTGGATTGGATAATCCTTGGCGATGTCAGCGCCAAAATTAAACTTGATAGTATGATCAGAGATCGTATCAATAAGTACACAGATAAAATGAGTCTAGAATACTGGCGATCACCTTACTACCCTTTAAGAGAGATTATTCAAACAGGTGAGTTTAGAGGAGTCGGTGGTAATATTCAATTAGCACAGGTAAATCAATTCAAATTTAGTCACTTGTTTGTTTTGGTACCGCCAAATGATGGTTCCACATATTGGAGTGCGAAGTATAGGAACATCGACATTTACAGAGAAATAGGAGGATTTGTTGGGCGATGCTTTATAACCATTAGTGGAATGGACATGGATTTTCCGCACGACAGTCCAGCTAATGTCATATAAGATGTCCTTCAAGCAATTTGCAGGCAGATTAAAGGAGCTTTACCGCTGCAACTACATGCAAAGTTACATGATCATGTCGTAGAGGAACAATACTAATGTAAAGCCTTTGGAAGTCGTTACATCGTGTGACCTATAATCAACGCCCCGCTGTCCGAAGTTTCCAAACTTCGGACGACTATGCCCGTAGTCTTCAGACTACCTACGATCAGATGTTAACAATAGCAATTACCGCGCACTAAACCGGCTCAAGGTCTCCCTTGACACACCAAGGTAGGCTGCTATCAGCGCTTTGGGTACTCGCTGAAAAAGGCTGGGATATTGTGCCAGCAATTCATCATAGCGCGACCTTGCATCATTATTTAACAACGACAATATTCTTTTCTGCAAGCTGGTGTAACCCGAACTTGTTTTGATCCGGAAAAAGTGCTCCATCTTGTGCATTTCATCGCATAGTTTCTTTTTGTTTGCAGCAGTGATACACAGCAACGTTGAATCCTCCAAACAATCAATATCCATATAGGCCCTGATTTGTTTATTCAGCGCCAGGTAATCGGTAACCCACCAGTTCTCCATTGCAAACTGAAGAATATGAACCTTTCCGGCTTCGTTCACATAAGAGGCTTTCAGTAAGCCGTCAATCACAAAATATTCCTGCTCCACCAGACTTCCAGCCTGCACAATATATTGGTGCTTTTTCAGCTTTTTGACAGTAAAATGTGAGTAGACGTAATTGAACTCTTCGTCGGTCAGCGAAACGATCTCTTCAATATGAGCCCTGAAACGGTCCTGGTCATTCATAAAATTGTATTCTGCTTGGTCAAAACGTCCCTCCGGATGTGATCTGCATCACACCAAATCCGTGACCTGCATCCTTGATTCGGGAGAGCTTTATGTCGCAAATTTGAATAAAAAATAACGCCATGAAATTACACATTAAATTTTTATCCGCGCTGCTCTTATCCGTACTGGCCCTGCGGGGGAGCGCGCAAACCTCACCATTAAATTCTATAAACAAGCAAAAAATGAAAACAAAAAAAGTGCTGATCGTAGTTACCTCTACCGCCGAAGTCAAAAGTACCGGTAAGAAAACCGGTTTGTGGATCGAAGAATTCGCCACTCCCTATTATTTATTTACCGCGCAAGGTATTCAGGTTACAGTTGCCTCACCTGATGGTGGCCAGGCGCCAATAGATCCTAAAAGCACCCTGCCGGATTACAGTACCGAAACAGTCAAAAAGTTTTTTGGTGACCCCGCAGCACAGGAAAAATTAGTGCACACGATTTCATTAAGCAAAATAGATCCCAACGACTATGACGCGGTTTATTACCCCGGCGGAACCGGACCTGTTTGGGATTTACCAGAAAACAGTTATTCTATCCATCTGATTGAATCCTTTTATAATGATGGCAAGCCTACCGCTTTAGTGTGTCATGCTCCCGCCGCATTAAAACATGTTAAGGATAGTAATGGCGATCTGCTCATTAAAGGAAAAAAGATAGCGGGATATTCCAACAGTGAAGAAGCCGCCGGACAAAGTGATGATATGGTGCCTTTCTCGCTGGAAACCATGCTGAAAGACCACGGTGCCAATTATGTAAAGGGCGAAGACTGGCATTCTTTTGTGGTCTTTGAGGGCAACTTAATCACCGGGCAAAACCCGGCCTCATCCGGCGCTGTGGCCCAAAAGATCATCGATGACTTTGCCGCAGTAAAATAAGCTACCCCCTATCCGAAGTTTCCCAACTTCGCACGCCTATGCCTGTAGTCTCCGACTACCCCCAACAAAAAAAGCCTCTCAGAAATAATCTGGGAGGCTTTTGCCTTTTTGTGGTACCAACTGGGATCGAACCAGTGACTAAAGGATTTTCAGCCGTCAGAGATGTCAAACTAATAACCTATATTTCAAGTAGTTATATTTCAATTTCATTCAGCACTAAACAGTGACTAAACGCAGTATCCAAAACCTTTTCAGACATATAAAATATAGTAAGTTTTTGTTATAAGGCAAGTTTTAAAATGTAAAATTAAATGTGTGTTTTTAATTAATAGAAACAAAGAATTGACAAAAAACTGACTTAGCCAGCATCTCGCGGTATTCTTTAGTGGTGATGGGTTATGCATTATGGCTTTGTTGTTTTAGCCGCCCTGGATTCCCATAGTCAGCACTTCAACTGGATCAGAAGTCAGGATATTTATCTGGAATCTACTAATAGTTTAATAGTTTAATATTTCAAGAAGGGAATTTTAGGATATTGAAATAAATAAGCGTGATATCATACCTATCTTGTTATTCTTTATCAAGTTTTTCCTCAATACGAACCTGCAGTTCTCTTTTAAAATCATCATCCAGTTTAAACTCATTAACTTTCGGCTCATGGAACAGATCATGAACCAATTTATTAATTACTATACTTTGCTGCTCAAATATACGACACACTGAGCAACCTGCCAGATGTATCTTCAACTCCAGTTTCTCACGGATAGTTATACTGCCAACCTGCTTTTTCTCAATTAGAAATGTCGCTTTCTTACAGTTGTAGGCAATTTTCTTTATTTCGCTCTCGTTCATATTCTTTAATTTAAATCCAATTCTTTTGCAGGCATTCGCGCAGATTAACCTTTGCCCTGTGAATCATCACCCAATAATTGGAAGCTGTAACCTTAAGTTCCGAACAGATAGCTTCAGTCGTTTCCTCATCAATATGCTTCATTGTAAAAACCGATAACCACAGTGTCGGCAGCTTTTGCATACAATGTCTCAGGATGTGCTCAAATTCCTTGCCTGCAAAGAGATCGTGTACCTCTAACCCAAACGCCTGTGGCTGGCATTGTACCTTCCAATGGCCATCTTCCGCTTCAAAAAAATCATCCGAATCCTGATCTTCCATTCGCACCTCCTGCCTTTTTAACAGTCCCGATGATTTTTTCCGGTAGATATCTACGATCTTATTTTTCATGATCGCGGTCAGCCAGGTGCTTTCCGAACTCCTGCTCTCAAACTTTCCTACCTTCTCCAACGCAGCCAAAAATGTCTCCTGCACCAGGTCCCTGGCTAATTCTTCGTCATTGATGCGGGTCACCGCATAACTGTACAAGTAGTCGGCATGCTTAGTTACCCATCGCCGGGGGTCGCAGATATGAACGCTCGTGACTTCTTTCTGGTTTTTTTCTGTATGTATTTGTGATTCAGGCATAAAATGATTAAAAATAGCGCCATTTAACTAAATGTACTGGTAACATATCTTTATTTTCTGACTTAGTCGTGACACCCGCTGAATCCTTACATATCTTTTCTGATTTTTTTTGTAAGGATTTTATCCCGCTGGCGACAAATCACTAAAAATCTCAAATGAATTATAAAATGGCACCGTCAATAAAGTTTACCGTGATAACCTGGGTGGCTATCATAGGTCTGGGTTCGCTTTCTTTTGTCTTGAAAGATAAAAAACACACTGCCCCCATTCATCATTCAAAAACTGCCAAAGGTTTTGCCGTGGTAGAACTCTTTACTTCAGAAGGCTGCTCCAGCTGCCCGCCTGCAGATGAGCTAATCGCACAAATACAACAGGAAAGCAACGGACAGCCGGTTTATATCCTGGCCTATCACGTCGATTATTGGGACCGACTGGGCTGGAAGGACCAGTTTAGCAGTTCTGCCTTCTCACAAAGACAGAACCTTTATGCCGATTGGCTGAATGCTTCACTTTATACTCCGCAGGCAGTAGTAAACGGAACCAGGGAATTTGTTGGATCTGACGGAAATACTTTACGGGAAGCGATCAGTAATGGGCTTCAAAAATCAGCTATAGCTGATTTGTCCCTGACCTCCGTAAAGCTTGAGCCGAAAAAAATAGATATCCAGTTCCACACAGATGTCGCACCGGCCCATACCGTATTGTTACTGGCATTAGTGCAACGCAACGCGGTAAGCAAAGTGCTCAGGGGAGAAAACCGTGGACGTACTTTGTCCCACGTACAAATTGTCCGCGACCTGCAAAACGTTAACTTAAACGGTAAAACGGACGGTTCGGCAAGCATTACCATTGCCGATGGATTAAATAAGGATGGCCTGGAAATTATTGGATTCTTGCAAAATACAGATAGCGGGGCGATTATTGCTGCGACAAAATCCAGTCTGGTGAATGAAATGCCGACGGCAAAAACTGGCTTACCAGGAACCAAATAAAGGGCTTTCACGCCAAAACGAATTTTAATAACAAGTTCCCAGCGTTTCCGGAACCTGTTATTTCAGGAAAGGGACGTTATAATCGATAAACACATATGAAAAAGCTAAATTTAATAATCATCCCATTTTTGCTACTGGTATTGAATGCCTGTGGTCAAAGCCCTTCTTCAATCGGAAGTTCTGAAGATACAAAACTATATCCCGCTGCCAAGCCCAACAGCTACTGGAAGAAAGTGCTTTCTCCTGAAGCCTACGAGATACTGGTCAACAAGGGTACTGAAACCCCTTATAAAAACCCCTATTGGAATAACCACCAGAAAGGTATGTACGTAAGTGCAGCTACCGGCAAACCGCTGTTCAGCTCGGATGCCAAATTTGACTCCGGCACGGGTTGGCCAAGCTTCTCTAAACCACTTGACCCGAAGGCCATCAAAATTGTAAAGGATTACTCGTACGGCGAAGTAAGGGAAGAAGTTGTCGAAGCCAGCACCGGTTTACATTTAGGACATGTGTTCGATGACGGCCCCGCGCCAACCGGCAAACGTTATTGCATGGATTCCTACGCCTTTAAATTTATTCCTGCCAAATAAAACACATGGTCAGGATGAAAGTAATTAAAATATTTTTTGCAGAATCCGCACATCATTTGGCAGGGTAGCACGGGATGAAGAAATAGCAGAAGGAACAGTCAGCTGGTATGCACTGCAACTGGGCCCCTCTACTTTTGGTGTCTTTGATACCTTTGAAAGCGAAGAAGGATGCCAGGCGCATTTAGGCGGGGAAATTGCCAAAGCATTTATGACCAAGGCACCCGAATTATTGGCACATCCACTGGTTATCGAACAGGTTGACCTTCTGGCAGCAAAATAAAATAATTAATAGAAAGGACTTGAGCGCAGGGGGCCCCCGTAACGATTTCATTTTAAGTGGGGTGCCCCCGGTTCCCTCTAGTTTAAATATTGTGCCGATGAAAACCGCGGCCCTATCTGGTAAATATTGCCATGAGTAATACATTGGGTTTGGCGGCAACAACGAGGGGTTTTTATAAAATCATAGCGCTTCTAACTATCGTATAAACAAGACATGGTACATAATTTAAATAAAATGCCCCTTATGAAGAAAAGTAGGATAATATTGGTTTTAATGTGCGGATGGCTGATTTTTTGCCAGTCATGTATGATGATGCGCATGACTGATAAACAGGCTAAAACAGAATTTGATCAGCGTGGCCTGCATCCGCATTTTGTGTACCTTGATATGGGGAACCTGCGCTTACATTATGTGAAGGTGGGCGCAGACACATTGCCGACGCTTTTTTTTATTCATGGCTCTCCGGGCAGTTGGAAAGGTTACAAACAATATTTAATGGATACTGATTTGTTGAAGCATTTCAGGTTAATTGCCATTGACCGGCCGGGCTTTGGATACAGTAATTTTGGTCATCCGTATCATTTGTCAGAGCAGGCTGAAATGATCTATCATATTATAAAGGCCGAGGAAAATGGCCGTCCCTTTCACTTGATCGGGCACAGCCTCGGTGGGCCGGTAGTTGTTAAACTGGCAGAGGATCACCCTGGCGCATATGCTTCCCTGACATTGCTTGCCGGGTCTATTTCGCCTTTTGATGAACCGACGGAAAGCTGGCGCTCAATTTTTGTTCATACACCTTTACAATATTTATTACCGGGAGCATTCCGGACCTGCAATACTGAAATCTGGTATTTCAAGAAAGAACTTTTCGGACTTGATACCTCTTATAGGCGGCTGAACATGCCGGTAACCTTTATTCATGGAGATAAGGACCCTCTGGTTACCGTAAAAAATGTGGCTTACGGCCAACAAAAATTATCATTTAACAAGCATGTTAAAGTGATAATTATACCCGGAGCAAATCACTTTATTCCCTGGGAACATTTTGATATCATAAAAAAGCATCTGCTTTCGCTGGCAGAGTAAAAAGGGGTATTGATGATCATTGAGCCCATTTTTATAAATTAAAACAGAATCGTTGCACTTGTCCTGATGCCAAATTTTGTGACGTTTGGATGATCAAGATAATTAAAACGCCGGACAAGGCTTACGCCAATAAATTTAAAGACATTCTCAACGCCCACACTACCTTCCAAATACGGTACTTTACCCAGCGCATAAGTAATTGGCCTGCCATTCCCATCAATCGGAAACTGGTATAGACCGGGATGCAGGTACGGATTATTCTGATTAGTTACGCCGCCGTAAAGAGCTTTAAAAGATGCAGTTTCCCTCCATTTCAGCTTTTTAAAGAGTGGGATCTTATTTAAAAAGAAACCGTTAAAATGCTGTGTATAATTAAAGCTTTCGTAGTGGTCACTTACGAATTCCAGGAAGTTCATTAAATTATAGGCATCGGGGTCAAAGGAGTAAGTTTGGTTTGCGCGGTGTATTGTCAGCAAGGGATAAGGGAGTTGCCCGAATATATGCCCCGCTTCCAGGGAAATATCGGCATAGCCCAATTGGGACAGGTACAAATGCTTGTCAAGGCGTACATGCAAACTTTGGTAATTGTATTGCCCGCCGAACGCATTTTTTATCCCTTCAGTAAAATCAAGCGCGAGTACCGGATATTTGTTTGGTATCGGAATTCTGTAAATCCTGTCCTGGTAAAATTCTTCATGCGGCGCATAACGAAGTCCTATTGTCGCCTCGGTCGAAGTAAGGCTGCTATTGTGCACGGATACGCCATCAACTTGATTGATAAAGCTCAATGATCCGGCAGGTGACTGCGTCAGGTTTTTGAAGCCCAGGGTATATGAAAAATGGCTTTCAAATTCCTTAACGTAATCCAGCCTATAAAAATCATTGTACAGGTATTTGTCATTGTTCCCTCTCTTAAAAGAAAGCAAGAAATTGTTTTCCACTACGAACTGCAAAGGGTCTCCGGGAATACGGGTATCTCGTTCAAAGCTGCCCCTGATGTAATTCTGGGGAAATTTGTAGATGGAATTGCTGTTAAAGGAATAAGTACCGCTCAGGAAATACTTCCATCGCTCGTCTTTAAAGCCGTAGGCCGCATAGGTCTCAAAATAGTAACGCTTACTCAACTCCGGGGTTGTTCGCCCGCCAATCCTTAATTTAAACCCCTCAATCGGATTAAAGCTGTAAAATGTATTGGCAGGCCCTAACTCAAACGGCCCAAATGATTTATAACCGGCAATAACAAAGGTAACTAATGCAATTGTCCGCTTATAAGAAGGTATAGTCTGGAGTGTATCAATATTATGGTACACTTTAGCTTCCGCTTTTGTAAGCGTATCAAGCCGGTTTTGGGCCCAGTAATCTTCGGTGCGGCTGTCAGCGTGATCAGCAACTACCAATTCCTGGCCCGCATAAGTAGAATCAGGCAGTGTCTTGTCTACCACATAGTCCTTAATCGTAATTGTTCGGTTTCCTATTGCCCCCCCTTTGCCATTCTGATTAAGCCCGAAATCAACCAGTATATTACTTTTACTTAAATGATAACGGCCGTTGGTGTTTTGCTCAAAATCAAGGCCGACACTCATCGACCTTACAAAGTTGATATTGATATTTTTATTAATGTAAATTATCGCTTTCTGCACAGCATAATTGCCATCCATAGTGATATATATCTTGCCTTCAAAAAGAAGGTCGCTGGCATTACGGGGGGTAAAACTAAGCTCAATTACTTTGGAATTACTTACGGTAATGGTATCGGTAATAAAGAATTTATAAAAAGTCGGCGCGGTTTCCGCAATCGGGCTGAGGAACAGTTTTGAAAGAAGGTAGATATCGTTTGAATAGATGTCGACATCGTACAGGAGGTGCTTGTAATATTTAGCTACGCCTTCATTATCGATATAGTTAGCCAGGTTAATATTCTTTTGGGCAAGTACAATGGTCTTCTTTTTTTCTGGATTCTTCCGGTAATAAATTTGAGTTAATTTTTCATCCAGATAGATGGGTAATAAAGATTTGCCCGGTACCATAGTTGTATCCCTGTTATCCAGGAAAAATTTGTATTTCCTGAAAAACTTCTTATCAGATAAAGAAGGTGAAAGATTGGCTAAAGAAAGCTGTAACTTATCATATTCCTTAAATTGAACATAGGAATTATTTTCAGGTCGGTTCTGCTCTTTATGGGCAATTACCTCCCTGATCAGTTCTACTGCGGGATTGTCTTTATTCCGATACTTTCGTCTTTTAGCCGACCTTACAACAACCTCATTCAACTTTCTGGCGCTGGATACCAGTTCTACATTGATCGTTTGTGCTTTGCCAGGAATCACACGGGCGTAAGATGAAACGTATCCGCTGTATGATATCTTGATCTGTGTAAATGTTTCCTGAGTTTTCAGCGAAAAATTTCCGCTCCGGTCTGTGGAAGTACCCACCGTCGATTTTGAGAAAGATACACTGACAAAGGCAAGCGGGAGTTTAGTTTCGGCATCGGTAACTTTTCCGTTTATTTTCGTTTGCTGTGCAAATAGCGTTACCGGAAAACACAGGGTAACTAATAAGATGTAAATCCGCTGATAGGAATGCTTGTCGCTCATAGAGGATGGTAAAAAAATGTGAAAGGGAAGTAAGCCGATATAAAAATTGCACAGTGAAGCTTTTATTTTCTCTTTGGTCGAAATGGCTGCCAAGTCCTTACAAAAAATAAAAGATAAGCCACAATTGGCTGGCCGGGTCTGGCTTTTACGTTCCCAAAAAAATATTTACAATTCTTTGTAAGGCTTACCATCTGCCTGCGACAAAGCCATAAAACGATAATCAAATCATGAAAAAATTATTCACCATGCTGCTGTTCTCAGTAATTACTTTAGGGACGGCATCTGCACAGGACCAAACAGGTCTACGTAAAAAACAATACAATCTGGATAATTCGGGTTTGGCCATTAAAGGATATGATCCGGTAGCTTATTTTACCGCTCAGAAAGCTTTGGAAGGAAAATCGGAATTTACACTAACCTACCAGGGCGTTACCTACCACTTTGCTTCAGCGCAAAACAGGGATCTGTTTAAAGGGAGCCCAGCCAAATATGAACCTCAATATGGCGGATGGTGCGCTTATGCCATGGGCGCTACCGGAGAAAAGGTCGATATCGATCCAGGCACTTTCAAATTGCTTAACGGGAAATTATACCTTTTCTATAACGCACTTTTCAACAACACTAAAAAGACCTGGAATAAGGACGAAAATAATCTTAAAAACAAGGCAGATGCAAACTGGGCTAAGTTGTACCGGTAAGCCGCAAACGCCGTTTGTTTACTCTTCATCCCGTTAAGAATCTTATTTAACCACATTCATAATGAAACGTTCAATTATCATCGCCTTATTTGCTCTTTTTAGCATTGTACAGGCCAAAGCACAACAATCAGAAATTTTCGCAACCGGCGGTAAGGCTATTAAAGGCTACGACGCAGTAGCTTTCTTCAAGCAATCCAAAGCTATAAAAGGGGCAGATAGCCTGTCTTACCAATGGAAAGGCGCTTACTGGCTTTTCGCCAGCCAGGATGATATGGATGCCTTTAAAGCCGCGCCTGAAAAATATGCCCCTCAATATGGCGGGTATTGCGCTTATGGAACCGCGCAGGGACATAAAGCGCCAACCCAAACTGATACCTGGACGGTTGTTAACGAAAAGCTATATTTCAACTACAACGCTAAAGTGAAGGAAATATGGGTCAAGGACCAGGCAAACTTTATACAGACAGCCGACCAGAAATGGCCCGATCTGAAAAATAACTAATCATTCAACTATTGCGGTGTATGTATGGCTGCTAAAACAGCAGCCGTACATTTTAAGCCAATCATTTCAACATTCCACGAACTCCGCATGCCAAAAGCCAATAGTATTGATTACCGCAGGCCCAACCAGGGAAGCTATTGATCCGGTACGCTATATCACCAATCATTCTTCGGGTAAGATGGGCTACGCCATAGCGGAATCATTTCTTAAAAAAGGCTTTACAGTAGTATTGGTTTCAAGCCATGTAACACTAAATCTTAACCATCCAGACCTGACCAATATCGCTGTTAATTCTGCGGATGTGATGTTTGATAACTGGGACGAACTTTGTGAAGGCAGAAACTTTTCCATCGTTGAATTGAATGGTGCAGGCAGTGAGCCTACCCATATTTATGACTCCAGGCATTCTATTTTCTTTGCCTGGAGGGAAATCATCAGGCACTGGAAGCTGTTATACCGCATCAGCAGGCTGAACCATGAAATACAAGGGCTGGCCTATATGACTTACCACCAGGGAAGGGAAATGTTAAAAAATAATACAGCGTACGAAAAATTAGTTTCATGAGCCTTTCTAGATACACCAAGCTTTCCTTTATTGCTTTTAGCATCAGTTTTATTGGCTCTTTACCGATCGGTACCTTAAATACCAGTGTGGCCAACTTCGCGTTGAACAATAATTTCACAGGCGCATTCCAGTTCGGATTTGCCGCGATCCTGGCAGAAGTGGTGCTCGTCCGGATCGCCTTGGTCGTGATCGACAAGCTGGCCCATCTGAAAAGACTCTTTCTCTTCCTGAGCGTACTCGTCTGTATCGCTATCTTAATCCTGGCCTTCCGGACATTGGAGGCCGCGTTTCATATGCGAAATTTCGAGGACGTTCTGCCCTTTGTAGGGATGAACGCCTTTTATTCGGGTCTGGCACTCAGCATGCTTAATCCGCTTCATTTACCGTTTTGGACGGGTTGGACGGCCGTTTTGAAAGGAAAAAACGTGTTGATTAGCACACCAAGGGCTTACAACATTTATATTATAGCCATCGGAACGGGCACTTGCACTTCCTTTATTATTTACGGCTTTGCGGGTAATTATTTAATGGATGCGCTAAAGGCGCAGCATAACCTGATTAACTGGATATTGGGTGCCACCTTATTACTAACCGGGTTGGTGCTGGCTTATAAACTGATCACCAAACAGTTTTTAAAGCCTAAAGCTGATCTGGTCGAGCAGAGCTAAGCCCCATTAATAAACTTAACCACAGTTTGCCTTTCACGGCTGACTAAAAGTTGGGTAATATCCGGCCTCGAATAATGCCCGGACGGGTCAAAATTCTGTCGTTCTTCAAAAACACGATGGTGTTGTAGCTTTGCAATCAAAAGCTTTTCCTCATAAGCAAGCGGCGCTATGATCCATTCTCCGTCAGGCCCCGCGATACAGGAACCGCCGTCCGCAAGCCACTCGCTGCTTTTAGCAATCATTTCTTCTGCAAAAGGAACTTCTATGTTAATATCGGCCTTTCTCAGGAGGCTGGAAACAGAGATGACGTAAGACCTCGACTCTTGTGCTATAAAGCGGGTAATATCAGTTGTATTCCTAACACTTCCCGGCCATAAAGCGATATGAAGGTCTTCGCCCTGGGCATACAAAGATGAACGTATCAATGGCATCCAATTTTCCCAGCAGTTTAATGCTCCAACCGTAAATGCACCCAGTTTGCTTACTTGCAAACCCTGTCCGTCACCGGTTGCCCAAACCAGTCTTTCTTCATAAGTGGGCATCACTTTACGATGGATATATTGAATCGTTCCGTCCGTAGCAATATTAGCTAGGGAGCAATATAAACTATGACTACCACGGTCTTCCGCCCGCTCGATAAACCCCAACACGATCATGATCTTTTTTTCTTTTGCTATTTGGCAAAAGCTGCTCAGGCCCCCTGAAGCTACAGACACCGCCTGCTTTGCATAGTAAGCATAAAGCTCCTTTTGAACAGGTGAATTAAATAATGCGCCATCGGTCAGCTCTACCCAAAACGGGTAGCCCGGCAAAAGCGCCTCCCCAAAGACGACCAAGTCACATTGCCGGGCGGCGGCATCTGAAACATAATTCAGCATTTTTTCCATTGTAGCTTCACGATTCAACCAAACTGGCGCGATCTGGGCCATACCGATCGTTAAGGAAGTTTTCATACAATTTAATTCATTTATCAATCCGGCTAAGATAATAAACCACAATCCGATAGAAGATTTTATACCCGGGAAACAGCTAAAAATTATTGTAAGGAAATCCTTTTTCTGTCGACTAATCAGCATAAACACAATTAGCTTTTTAATTATTAAATAACAAATGAAAAAGACAGCTTCAAGATTATTGATTTTTGTAATGGGCGCAGGTCTCTGCTTTTACCTGATTTCCTGTAAAACCAGCTATAAGCCCGTACTAAATTCACAAGAAGGGATTAATTTTAAAGTTACAACGCTTGCGGATGCCAAAGAAATTGCCAAAGCACAAAACAAGCCACTATTCGTCTTTGCGCACGCCTCCTGGTGCCCAACATGTAAAAAAATGGAGCAGGAAGTGCTTTAATCTTGAAGTTGTACCGGGGAAACCTTGCCGTAATCAGGCATGAATGTCGTTTGGCTACTAACAGCCATAGCAGTTTCAAAGCTTATCGGGTAGGGTGTGTTCAACAGACTTCCCTTTGGTATGTAGGGAAACAATTCATTATAGGTTTGAATTTCACTGTGGCTGATACGCCTGTAAATAAACATACGGTTGATATCACAAGGGCGCTGCAAACCCGCTGCGCCTATCATTTGGAGCGCACTGCTGACGGTCGATTTTTGGAAGTTAGCTACCCGTATTCTTTTATCGTCCACTACAAGCCCTTTCATTAGCCCTTTGTCCTGTGTAGCAACACCGGTAGGGCAAGTGTTGGCGTTACATTCCAGCGCCTGGATGCATCCCAAAGCAAACATCATCCCCCGGGCGCTATTGCACATGTCCGCTCCCAGTGCAAAGTTTTTTACCAGATCAAACCCTATTGCTACCTTGCCGGAAGCAATAATCCTGATATGTTTTTTCAAATCAAACCCGGTTAAGGAATCATACACAAATGCAAGCGCCTCCCGCAACGGCATGCCAACAGAATTGGAAAATTCAAGTGGCGCAGCACCGGTTCCCCCTTCCCCACCATCAACGGTGATGAAATCCGGATAAATTCCTGTTTCGATCATAGCTTTACAGATAGCCAAGAATTCACTTTTGTGACCCACACACAATTTGAATCCAACGGGCTTCCCTCCGGAAAGATTCCTTAATTTCTTAATGAAATGCATTAATTCCAGCGGAGTTTTAAAAGCGGTATGGTAGGGCGGTGAAATCACATCTTCCCCTAACTCTACCAACCTTATCCGGGCAATTTCAGGGGTGACCTTTGCTGCAGGTAAAATACCTCCGTGGCCAGGTTTAGCGCCCTGTGATAACTTGATCTCAATCATTTTGACTTGCGGCAAAACAGCCCTTTCCCGGAATGCATCGTAATCAATAGTGCCATCTTTGTGCCTGCAGCTAAAATACCCCGTTCCGATCTGCCATATAATATCGCCCCCTTCCCGCAAGTGGTAATCGCTTAATCCGCCTTCCCCGGTATTATGAGCGAAATTTCCAATCTTAGCCCCGCCGTTTAATGCTAAGATGGCATTTTGGCTGAGCGAGCCAAAACTCATCGCCGATATATTAAATACGCTTGCTAAATAGATCTGTTTACAATCCGGGCCGCCGACCGGTACTCTTGGCGATAGATTTAACTGATCATGACCAAGAGCGGCTATACTATGGTTGAGCCATTCATAACCATTCTGATAAACGTCTAATTCTGTACCAAAAGGACGTGTATCATCTACCATTTTGGCGCGTTGGTAAATAACACTGCGGTTTTGCCGGTTAAAAGGCGTCCCGTTGGTATCGCTTTCTATAAAGTACTGGTAAATTTTAGGACGCAACCCTTCCATCATAAATCTTAAATGTCCTAAAACTGGAAAATTGCGGACAATGCTATGTTTTTTTTGAAAAAGATCAAAAAAGCCTAAGACAAAAACGGGAACAAAAATCAAAAAAAACCAGGCGGCGGGTTTCCATATCAAACTCCATCCGGTTAACAGTGTCAGAGTTATAATTACTGAAAATATAAAAAGCTTTCTCATAAAATGATCTTTAATGGCATTTAAGTAAACCGTTTTCTTTTTAGTCGCCCAATATACCCAAACCTTACAGCTTATTGCTCATGTTTTAATTATGGCCTAAAATACATTGCAAGTAAATCAAAAAGTTATCGACTAAGTATCAGTGAAATTCTGACTATTTGCAATTTGATTCAAACCACCACTCTGATGAACTCTTTAAAAGTGACTTTTAAAAATAGCCATGGCCATGATCTTTCCGCCAGGCTGGAATTACCTGAAGGCAGGCCCGTTGCTTATGCAATTTTTGCGCATTGTTTTACTTGTAACAAAAATTTAAATGCCGTAAAGAATATCAGCAGTGCCCTGACTGATAAAAACATCGCTGTTTTACTTTTTGACTTTACCGGACTTGGGGAAAGTGCAGGAGAATTTGCTGAATCAAATTTTTCTTCGAACATCCATAGTAAAGGATAGGGTTTAAATTTAGAAAAAATCGCTGGAATGTATATTTTAAATAAATCCCCCCTCAAGTGTCTTTTATAGGGCAAAATCTTCTGTTTCTTAAATCGGTGTAAATAGGCTATGAACGGTATATTTGCCAACATACAATCACAACTTGCTTATGGACACTCGTTACTATGGTATATTTCCAAATGGTCAGTATATTGAGAAGTTAACCCTTGATGAAATAAACGATACAATTGATATTGAGTATATATTGCGTTGTACCAAAATTGATTCCTCTTTTAATAATCCAAGGACATTTACTCTAATTACAAAAGATAGATTGAAAAACAATCTTAAGATAGGTGATTTTGAGTTAGTGGATATTGGTGAAGATTCAGGAACGCGGAAGGTAATTACAATTAAGGATTTGAGAACCAAAACAATTTTCCAAACAGAAACGCATATCGCTGGCGTTGAGTTCTTTAAAGAGGAGCTAATCCCCCTACTTAATACGCTACATGAAATTGGTAGTTGGAAAATGTATCAAAAATTAGAAGAGTTGGAAGCTCTTAGATTTAAGAATGAGCAACTTAGAAAGGAGTTAAACGAACTTCAACAAAATCTTACTAACCTCGATTCAAAAACATAGTTGCCTATTAAATAATAAACATTCTTATCTCATAAATTAGAAGATTAAGACATTCAATGCTATCCTAATATTGAAAGGAGAATGCGTGGAGGGTGATAGATAATTACTCGGCAAAGTTAGGGCTGGTGCTTCTGTAGCGCATGAAAGACTACGGCATAAACCCACATACCACGCACAACCCATTTATTCCGTTTCCTTTCTTGCTTGATCGCACCAAACCTGCGTAGGCTTCATAATTTATTTATTCACTTAAATAAAACAGGTATGGAAGATACAAGTTAGAAACACATTGCACCAATCAGGTAAATAAGCTAAATTACACTTGCAAACGCGCCAAAAGTGCGCCAAATCACACTTAAAACTATAGAAAACGAACCGAAAAGCAGCAAATCAAACAATTACCAGTTACGACAGAATTATCAATTAACAGATTAGTAAATCAGCGTATAACGCTTACAGAGAGCTTTTTAAGGCATAAAAAAACCCCTTAGTAGCTAAACTAAGAGGTTTCTTTTGTGGTATCAGCTGGGATCGAACCAGCGACACAAGGATTTTCAGTCTTTTTCTTGCACTGTCAGAACCGTCACAAAAACCGCTCTGATTGCTTTTAATAAGCGATTTTACGACTTTTTACTTAGATACGCAAATCCTTTTGTGCCCTTTCTGTGCCCTATTCCTTTGCTCTGAGGTCTTGCGCCGGAATCGGGTGGTCTGGTTTATTATAATCTCCACCGTATCAGCCGAACAGTTCCATTCCGATTCTTTTAAGTTCCGGAAACGAAATTAATGGCAGTGGGCTATAACTGCGGAACTGCCACGCCGGCGCACTCAACTTCTGGGCGGAAAGAGCCACGGTTTGTTATAGTTTCCCGGTAATTGGTACAGGGAATTAAAGCGAGAAAGCAATTGAAAAATGCTTTTCGCAAACGTAGGTTATTGATTTACTTCAGCCTGGATAACACAGCCTGATTAAGAATTTTGGGTGTTTGATATATTTTCTTTTTTAATGATAACAACGCCGCCGCACGGAGCGGCGTCAATCATTAACTACTAACTATTAACTGACCCTATAAAGAACGTTTTGTGCAAAAGGACCAATATTTTGCGGCTGATTCCTCAGCCTTTATTTTATCAATTATTCAGTTGCTTTATATTTTCCGGTACTAATACCAGCCGGATATAATTTTCGCCGTTTAAATACTTATTAGCCATTGTCTTTACATCAACAGGTTGAACAGCGTCCAGTAAACTATTATAGTTATTGACCTCATTCAGGTCTTGGCCATTCTGCAGTTGCCCTATCAGGTAGCCCAGCCAGAAATTATTTGTCTTTAATTGCGGTTCAAAACTGGTTTTATCTTCCGCGCGCCATTTATCTACGTTTACCTGCGGGGGACCATCAGTTTTAAGCTTGTTGATTTCATCGAGTGCTGATGCAATGAGCTTTTCTACATTTTGTGGCGCACATCCAAAATGTACTACAAAGCTATAGCGCTGTTGCGGCAGTTTTGTGGTGCTGATTTCGGCACCGGGGCTATATACCCCGCTTTCATCCTCACGTAACCGTTCTAACAGGCGTATCTCCAGGGTTTCCTTCAAAGCATCCATTTTTACATTGTTCTCCGGGCTGTAATCATACTTACCGGTATACACCAGGTAAACGGTGGCCTTGGGCTCACTGCCTTTGTAAACTGTTTTTTCTACCCTACCTGTTGGCGGGTGAATATTCAGGTTCTTTGCCTGCTCATGCTGATTAGTTGCGGGTAAGGAACCCAGGTATTTTTCCAGTAATGGCTTAATCGTATTTATGTCTATGCTGCCTATAAAGGTGAACGTAAAGTTGCTTGCATCGGCAAAGCGCTCCTTATAAATCTGGTAGGCTTTATCCGGGTTAATCTGCTCTAATTTTTGCAGGGTCGGCCCGGTTCTTCTGATATTACTGCTTCCCATGATAGCGCTTACAGTATCATTGAACACACTGCTGGGATCATTAGCCCTATTAGCCAAACCCGCTTTAGCGCGCGCTATAATTCCCTTAAATATTGCAGTATCCTCCCGGGGTTCGGTAAAGTAGGCGTAGATCATTTGCATAGCTGTCTCCAGGTCTTTTGGTGTTGAGCCGCCGCTGATGCCTTGAAACCGTTCATTTATAAACGGTTTTACGCTTAGTTGTTTGCCCTCCAGGTATTTGCTTAATTCGCCGGTGTTGTAATTGCCTACACCACCTGCTGTAACAACACCTGCGGCATTTGCAGCTGACTGGTAATCTGCATCGCTGTATATAGAAGTGCCTCCGGGTGCAAAAGAGCTGAAAATGATCTGGTCGTTTTTAAAATCCGTGGGTTTTAATAATACTTTCACCCCGTTCCTTAAAGTAATGGTCATAATGTTAAGCACTTTGTCCTGCTCTTCGCTTTTGATCTTCCCCGGAACTGGGGCCACGCTTAACAACGGTTTCGCGCTTACCTCATCTTTATAAGGGCTTAGCGTTTCCGCTTCCACCGCTTTAAGCCAGGTGTTCACCAAAGCTTCATTAGGAAGGCTGCTTTTATCTTTTTCGGGTGCCAGGATCAGGATATCGCGGTTGGAGTTAGTAATATAACTTGTTGTAAGACTGTTGACATCCGTTAAGGTAATGCCGGGCAGATCGTCTTTTGTAAGCTGATACTCTTTGTCAATACCAGGCGATGCGGTATTGGCTAAGAAATAAGCCTGATATTCGCTTACATAACTGGCAGAATTGGTTTTGCTTTTTTCTTTAACGGCGCTTTCCATCGCGTTCAGATAGTCAGTTTTAGCTCGTCCTAATTCGGTCAGCGTAAACCCGTACCGTTTCAGTCTTTCTGTTTCCCGCCATACGGCTTTTATCCCTTTTTCCAGTTCGCCGGGTTTGGCCTGTACGCTGGCATCATAAGTATCCAGGCCGCCCATAAAATCGGATATACCCGCATTGCCGCTAATAAACGGCGGATCGGCTTTTCTTGATAACTCGGTATACCGTTCGCTTAGCATCTGGTCAAAAAGTCCCTGTATCAATGCGGTGCGGTAATCCGCAGCTGTTCTTAATTCGGGCGCTTTATGTTTGATCATGATGTCGCCCTGGGTTGTGGTCATTTCCTTATCCGTTACCACTATAAACTGGTTTTTTCCGGTTAACGGAACAGTATATTTAGTCCGTACTTTTTCATGAACCGGGTTTTTTAAGTTGGCGAACTGTTGTTTTATTGTTGCTTCGATCTGATCAACATTGACATCGCCCACAACGATCAATGCCTGCAGATCAGGCCTGTACCAATCATTGTAAAAACGGGCTATAACGGGGCGTTTAAAATTATCCAGGACGGTATCCAGGCCAATGGGAACGCGTACCGCATAGCGGGAATTGTTGAGTATAACAGGCCAGTAGACACGACGCATCCTTTCATCAGCGCCTTTTCCCAGTCTTTTTTCTTCCAATACCACACCGCGTTCCTTATCAATCTCCCCCGGGTCGAGCAGGGCCTCATGTGCCCAGTCCCGCATAATCTCCATGCCGCCCTTTAACAGCTCAGGTTTGTCTGATGGAATCGGTAGCTCGTATACCGTTTCATCAAAGCTGGTATAGGCATTGATGTCGGCGCCGAAACGTACACCTGCTTTCTGCAAATAATCCACCAGCTCATTATGCGGAAAATGTTTAGTGCCGTTAAAGCTCATGTGTTCCATAAAATGTGCCAGCCCGCGCTGATCCTCATCTTCCAGCACCGAGCCTGCTTTGTTGACCAGGTACATGATCACCCTGTTCTTTGGCTCTTCATTGTGGCGGATATAATACGTAAAGCCATTAGCAAGTTTTCCGGTACGGACTGCCGGGTCAAGTGGCAATGCAGCGGAAGGTACCGCTTTTTTATGATCAATTTGACTTTGAGCCAGTGTCTTATCGGCATAAATGGCAATAATGAAAATTAAAGCCAGCAGGCGGTAGGATTTGATTTTTTGTTTCATAATTAATTGGTGGTTTATTTTGTAACAGCTGCGGGTGCAGCCGTATTTCTGTATTAATTTAATTTGAATTCACCTGATCCTTTGCCAGCAGTTCCAGTATGCCTTCGTTCCTGATGATCAGCATTCCCTGTCTGTCTGTGCTGATGCCTTCTTTAAGTTTATAGGAATAGCGCAGTGAGCCGTTTTCCAAACTTGTGGGTAGATATGCATATTGTACATGCCCGACGGCTGTCATTAACGCGTCGCCAACCTCTGTTATATGCGTAGAAACCAGGAAAAAGCACCCTTTGTATTTGGCAAATGCCAGGGTTACTGCCAGCGTAGCATCATAAGCATCCTTAACATTGGTTCCTTTAAAAAGCTCGTCAAAGATCACAACAAGCTTTTTTCCCGCGCTTACTTCTTCAGCCACCTTTTTTATCCTTAATACTTCCGCATAAAAATGGCTTAATCCCTGATCCAAATTGTCGGCTACGTTTATTGAGGTATATATACCGTCCTTGACAGAGAATTCCATTTTCTCTACAGCCACGGGGAAGCCCATATGAGCAAGATAAACGGCAATACCAAAAGCCTTCATCAGGGTAGATTTACCGGCCATGTTTGCGCCGGTCAGGAATGTAAAATTTGTGCGTCCGTCCAGTAACATATTATTGGGGACGGCTGCCGGCAATGCGGGATGGCGCAAACCTTCAATTGAAATTATGTGGTCTGATGTTGGGCATGCATGGGCATAATTGAACCCTTTTTTCCTTGAAATATCACTTACCGAAATCCATACATCCAAATCATGAATTACTGATAATAGCTTTGCAATAGCTATTTTGAATTTGCATCTGAACCAGAAATCATACCTAGCTAATTCAGCGATGGTCAATGGCTTATCTTGATCCGCCTTGTCACGTTCTAATAAGGGGAAGTGGTTTAGCAATTCAAACGCTTGCGCAAATTGGTATCCCCACGAGCCATCCGACTCTTTCTCAAATTGCAGGGCGAGGTCTTTGCATTGGGCAAATGTGATTAAAGTTGCCTTTATGCCTGTTTCCAGGATTGCGTATTGTTCATCATGGAGTAAAACCTGTTTAAATTTTAATAGGGCTATGTTGCTTAATCGTTTCGTATAACTGTCGTTTAACGGGTTGCTCAAATAGGTTTCTGCTTGTTGAAAGTTTTTTGTATCCTGAAAAAACTTGAACTGTTTTTCCTGGAAATAGCGAAAGATCTCACTCCTTTTGTTTATCGCTGCAAGATCAGTTAACGGCCGGGCAAACATATTTTCCAGCAACCGTTCGCCGCCTCGAGTCTTGACGTTGTTATACAGGTTAAATATGGAATCGCGGTTGAACCTGCCAAGTATGTTCAAATCGTCCAGTGTTTGTTTATCTGTTATAAAACTCATATTAAATTTCCCAGGCCCCCTCTTCCAGCATTTGAAGTATTCCCTCGTTCCTGACGATCACCATTCCATGCCGGTCGCTGCTGATGCCATTTTTTAGTGAATAAGTATAAATTGGTTTATTGCCATCCAAACCTGTGGGCAGGTAGGTGAAACGTATATTGTCATACCCCTTTTGCAGCACTTCACCGGCTTCCATAATATGCGTGGAGATAATAAACAAACTATTCCTCCTGTTTGCGAAGGCGCCGGTGACAGCAATGGTAGCTTCAAAAGCATCCTTTACATTAGTGCCCCTGAACAGTTCATCAAAAACAATAAAAAGCCTGGCGCCGTTTGCAAGTTCCCCGGCTATCTTCTTCAAACGCAGCACTTCTGTATAAAAATGACTTGCCCCAATAGATAAGTTGTCAGGCAAATTAATAGTGGTGTAAATTCCGTTCATTACTGTAAACTTCATGCTTTTTGCAGCCAATGGAAATCCCATATGCGCGAGGTAAACGGCAAGGCTCAACGCTTTCATTAATGTAGACTTACCTGCCATATTGGCCCCGGTAAGAAAAACGATATTATGTTCATGGTCTATCCGGATGGTGTTGGGAACGGCCTGCACCAATGTCGGATGATAAAATCCGTCCAGGTCGATCAATGCATCGCCATTTATTACAGCATCGGCAAAAGCAAAACCGTGTTGCACGGCCACTTTTGCTGTGGCCGTGTACACATCCAATTGGTAACAATATTTTAGTAGATCCCGCAAATTGCTGCGGTTACGAAAACGAAAAACGCTATCCAGACCACTGACCATTGCACTGGATAATTTAGCGGGGGCTGCCAGTGCGTCAGCAAAATCAGGGATTGAAAGTAAATACGCTATAGCGGTTCTTTCTTCGGCATAAAAACCTGCTTTTAGAACTGGCGCTGAAGAAATAAAATTAAAAACTGATTGAAGCAGCTGAACAACCGACCTGACGCCCTGCTGCAGTAAAACTGTTTCAGTTTCAGGGGCTACCCATTGTTTTGTTTTGACGACCAAGGGTTGGTTTTTTTCCACCAACCTTGTCCGTTCATCGGTAATAGCCAGGTATTGTTCTATTTGGGGGAAAAGATCGGGTCTGAATGGGAAGGCCATCCCGTTTGAAGCGAAATAACGTATAGTTCCGCTCCGGTTGTTGATCGCGCTATGATTTGAAAGCGGATTACGAAACATCTGTTCCAATATTGCTGAACCACCCTTTGTCAGGCATTGATTGAAAATACCAAAAACAGTCTGGTCAGTTGCCTGTCTTCCAAAAATGTTCAGGTCTTCGATGGTCTGTGTGTCTGTTGTAAATAACATATTACCTCCTTTTTCGCCTGATTAAAAGTACTGCTGCAAATACGACCAGTATGGCTGGTATAATCCACAGGTAAATGATCTTGAATATGGTGATACTGCTTAGCGATATGAGTATCCTGGTGTCTTTGGCAGCTGGCCTGAAAGTATCTATTGGAAATTCCCCGCCGGAAAGCCAGCTGAACATTGCTGTATTCCAGCTGAAATTAGCCGTAGGAACATCGTTTCGCTTGAGGTTGTAATTATCCATAAAATCAGCATCCCCGCATACAATAATCCGTTGTTCCCTGCCATCAGCCTTACGGGATAGCGCAAGCGCTGTCGGAACTGACATCCTGCTGTCCCCGGCAGCTGGATTATAGATAACCTGGCCTGAATCTACCACCAGCTTATCCTTTTTGATCCAGCTTTTAGTAGCGTCAGTAACCAATAACGGTTGTATATGGAATGAACCGTTGGTTGTGTAGGAAAGTCCGGCAACGCCGGGCATTGCTATTTTAAAGCCGGCGTGCCGTGCATAAGCGGCATCTTTAGTAAAGGTTGCAGCAAACGGGGTAATTTCCGCTAACACCAGATCAGGCGGGAGTTCCTTGCTGGGTTGTACAACCGTACCATTCATCATACCCACCCCAAGTTCCTGTAAAATAGGATCAAGTACAGCTTGTTTTCCCGGTTCACCCGCAATCAGCAGGTTTCCACCTTTATCAATATAGTTATGCAGCTTTAATATTGCCGCCGAGCTTAAAGCCGTTTTGGGATCGGCTATAACAATTGCAGCGATATTAAGGGGGATATCCTGATTGTCAAGAGACAAAGTATCGGCATCAAAGCCCTGATTAAGCAGTGAATACCGAAAAGACGGCAGGTTGATCAGTTGTTTATAATCCCGGTCGCCGTTTTTATCAACACTCCTTTCAAGGTTGCCTGTCACAAATTCAATTTTAGGCATATCCTTTGCCTCTAGCCGTTTAAACGCTGCAGAAACTTCAGTTTCGGAAGGCCATGCCAAAGGGTCGTCAAACGTCCTTAAGAAAGTGGTTTTTCCCTTATATTTTAACTGCATGACCAGGCGGTTAAGTTCCGGTTTTAGATTAATGGATGCCCCCAGGTCTTTAGCACTTTTTAAATCTTTAAAATCCAGGTCGTAAGCATTGGCTGCATTTCGTGCTGCCTGTGCCAATGTTAAGCCAGGATACATTTTTTCGAATGGATCGAACAATCCTAAAGGTGGGGCGTAATATTGAATGAATTTAAACTGTATATCCGGTTTAAACCGCAAATATAAATCCCAATTGGATATGAGGCCATTCTGATTATCAGGATTACCCATATAAGCATATGTCCCGAGCACATTATTGTACAAGTCTATTTCCAGCGGGCTGTTTCCCAGTTCTTTAATTATTTTTTGCGCATTTGGGGTTAGCGTTTGATCATGATTGGCAGTGGCATCATAATATCCTATTAAAGCAGGACGGGAAGTAACGTAGACAACCACCAGTGTGAATATAAAAATACCCGCGTAACGCATGATCTTTACCCGCAGCGGGTTTGATTCCACATCGGCCTTTATTTTATAATAGGTAAATCCTAAAAACATCAGGGTAATAATCAAAAAATAGAGCACATCTTTAGTATCGATCAACCCACTCTGCATATAATATGTACGGCCATCAAGGGACAGGTAATAGGTAAGATCTCTCACAAAATCAATGCGCTGTCCTACTCCGCCTACATAGCTTAGCAGGCCTATCGTTACAAAAGTACCCACTGCTGCAACCAACTGATAACTGGTAAGGCTGGACATAAAAAGGCCGATGGCGGAATAAGTTATGAGTAGTAAAAATATTCCCAATAAGCCTGAAATTAGGAAACCTAGATCCAGGTCTTTAACCTGAAATACTGCTAATAGAACAATAACCGCTAATGTGCCAACCATTAGCAAACTGTAGATCACCATGGAAAGAAATTTACCGAGAACGATAGACCTGACAGAGATTGGCGAAGAATATAATAGTTTGATGGTGCCGCTGCTTGTTTCCCGGCTCAGTAGCCCCATAGATACCAGCGGTATATACAGGTAAAGCTTGGATATCGCATTAGGAAATAGTATTTGCTCAAATATTTTGGCGGTAAGTTGACTTAGGAATTGCAGGTTAATACCTCCTGCTTTTTGTGAAGATGCATATGCACTTAGTTGCGAAACATAGGTTGCGCCACATTGTACAAAAAAAGCGATGAGTAATAACCAGGCAATAGGCGAATAGAACAAAGTACGTAACTCCGTTCTGGCAATTTTGAATATGATTTTCATTAATTGAGTACTGACTTTGTGGATAATTCTTTAAATATTTCATCGAGCGAAGATTTTTCAATCTGTATCTCGCGAAGGCGCCATCCATTTTGCATGCTGGCAGCTACGAAGTGTTCGGCAATCTCCTGGTCTCCGGTAAAATGGATACGGATCTGTCTTTCGGTTAGAAACTGAGCATTGGTTATCCCATTTACTTTCAATAATTCCGACACTGTAGGAGGATTCTCCAGGGATACCAGCAAGCTATGCGGCTCTACATAGTTATTAAAAGCATGCATGGTATCGGAAAATACAATCCTTCCATTTTCTATCATCACGATCTTTTTGCAAAGCACCTGGATCTCGGATAAAATATGCGAAGAGAAAATAACAGCCCTTTCGGTAGCTATCTCTTTTATCAATGCCCTAACCTCGGTGATTTGGTTGGGATCAAGTCCGTTTGTTGGTTCATCCAGCACCACCAGTTCCGGGCGATGCACAATGGCTTGCGCTATCCCGACACGCTGGCGGTAGCCGCCCGAAAGATTTTTGATCAACCGGTTGCTGAAATGCGCAATTCCACATCGTTCTTTTGCCTCATTTACGGCTGACTTTAATTTGTCACCGCTGAGAAGCCGCAGTTCGGCGCAATAAACAAGGTATTCATGCACGGTAAGATCCATATGCAGTGGCGGTACCTGGGGAAGAAACCCTATCAGTTTTTTTGCCTGTTCCGGATGTTCCCGCATATTGATACCTTTAATAAAAACCTCGCCTTCAGTCTGATTCAATGCACCACAAAGGATATTCATCGTGGTAGACTTTCCTGCTCCATTAGATCCAAGCAGCCCGACAATACCTGTTTGACCGATCTCTATATTGATATCCCTGATGGCCCAAGTTGTACTGTATTTATGGGATAAGTTTTTTATTTGAAGAATTGGATTTTCCATTTAAATTTTTCTAAGAGAAGTTATTTTATTTAGCTCCGGGATATCCGGGGTTTTGAGTAAGGAATGGATTCGACTGCAACTCCGTTATTGGAATGGGAAATAACGAACTCGTAGGTTTCCAACCGGTTTTTTCTGCGCTAAGTACCGTATTGATGGTGCCCGTACGATTCAAGTCGAACCACCTGTTGCCCCACTCGCAAAAAAGCTCAATCCTGCGTTCCTTCATAATAGCGACCAGGACATCAGTTTGACTGATAGCAGCAGCAGGAAGTAAACCTGCCCTTTGCCTGATTAAATTAACGTCGGCCATTGCACCGGTAAAATTCCCTGTATGTGCCAGTGCCTCGGCGCGGATCAGGTACAATTCGGCAAGCCTGATCACCATGTAATCTTCGGTTGGCGACGCGGTCGAACTCAGATTTTTGTATTTATAAGCGACACTATAGTTTGTGCCGTTTAAGGCATAAGAGACTGTCCACTGGTTCATCCTGTTATCCCCGTTTTCAAATGAACTGATCAGTTCTTGGGACAAAGCATATTGGGGCGCATAAGCATAAGACAGATTTTGTCCGTCATTTGGTAAAAGTGCAAAGCCTTCAGGCGTAGCTTCATATTGACTGTTTGCCGGCAGTTGCCACAGGGCCTCAGTGCTGCCGTCAAGAAACACAGCATTAAGGTCTGTAGTCAGTGAATACAATCCGGAATTGATGACGTCGTTTGAAGCAGTCAATGCTTGCTGCCACATACCCCTATACAAATAAACCTTCGACAGTAAAGCTTCCGCAACATATTTGTTCGGCCTCGCTCTTCCGGCAGATGGATAATTACTGTTCAGGTTACTTTCAGCACTCGTCAGATCCGCCAAAATTTGCTTATATATCGTATCCACCGGTGCCCTCGGCTGGGATTTGGTCAGGGTATAATCGGTCGATAAAATCAATGGCACCGCTCCCCAGGTATTAACCATGTTAAAATAATACAACGCGCGTGTTACTTTAATTTCTGCGAGCAGTTGCTTTTTCAACGCGGGACTGATGGCATTTGTTGACGAGATCCCGGCCAGGCAAACGTTCATCTGGTAGATACACTTGTATGCATCTGTCCAGGTAGTTCCGTCCTTTCCGTTCGCTGGAAGGATAGCGTTTTGATAGAGCTCCACATCATCACCTCCGAAGGCTATTTGCGGAACCAATTCGTCGCCGGTTAAACCTGTGTTGATCGTAATTTGGCCGCTGCCAAAGTTTAGTGAGCCCACGCCCACGCCAAAATTGGTATAAATGCCAGCCATCGCACCTATTATATCCGAGCTATCGGCAAATACATGGCTTTGAGGAATTTGATCTATGGGGTTTGCCGGAACTTCGATAAGCTTTTTGCAGGAGGTAGCTATCAATAAGAACAGCAATAAAATACCCGAATATTTAACGACAATGGTTTTATTTATATTTTTCATGTTATGCCTGATTAAAAGTTAGAGGATAAACCAAGAACTATGGTACGCTGTAAAGGAACCTGGTACAAACCGCCGGGAAGCTCCGGGTCACCCACCTGGTAACCGGTGAATGTTAAAAGATTTTGCGCATTAACAAAAACCTTGCAATTATTCATACCGAGTTTAGTTTGAAAGGACGACGGCAGGGAGTATGAAAAAGAAACTGTTTTAAGCCGTACGAAAGAAGCGTTACTATAAGCTCCGGAGGAGGTTTCAAAATATCCGAGTGCCGTAGAGGCATCATCATAAGCAGCGCTCACCCTTTGAATGTTTGATATATCTCCGGGCTGCCTCCAGTGATTGAGCAAGGCAGCAGGAACATTGGTGAATCCCCCTGGTTCATTCTGAAGCGAATAAACTGCAGAGAGGTAATTAGGACCAACCTGGTTGACAAAATTAAAAAACAGGTAAAGACTGAATTTTTTGTAGGTAAAAGTATTTCCAAAACCGCCTTGAAATTTAGGGTCCGTATTTGCGATAGGTACCAGGTCACCACCTTGAGAGGGCAAGCCATAAACCGGGTTATAGGTCGTTGTCCCATTTGCTGCATAGAATTCATATACCCCGGTTTGCGGGTTAACATCTTTATACTTGTAGCCAAAAACGGTACTGGTAGATTTT